>OBAL01000008.1_pt1 | contig 58842 bp, 68 predicted proteins | sample 1516331 | NCBI WGS metagenome assembly OBAL01 (sample SAMEA3275603, study PRJEB22092) | marine metagenome | biome: ENVO:00000038, "LAGOON"; feature: ENVO:00002042, "SURFACE WATER"; material: ENVO:00002019, "BRACKISH WATER" | collected 2014-06-21T13:56:00+00 | depth 0 m
GATGGTCACGTGTTATTTGGCAGCAGCATGGAAGATGTCGGCTTCGACAAGTCCACCACACAAGACATGCATGATGAGTTATTCGAGATTGTCACCGAGCGCTTCCCTGTCTTAAAAAATGCGCCACTAGTGAAACATTGGTCCGGTTTACGCCCTAGCTCACCAGCAGGCGTGCCCTATATCGCGCAGCACCCCGAGATCGCGCAGCTCTATATAAACGCAGGGCAATTCCGAAATGGCGTGGTACTCGGCGCAGCCTCGGCGCGGTTGATGAGCGATGTCATATTGAAACGCAGACCCATTGTTGATCCAAAACCTTATGGTTGGACAACGCCTCGCGGGTAAAGCTGCGTGCTAGGATTCTGACCTCTTAAAACAGGTGGTGTTGTGTCTGAATTATTTGTTCAACGTTTAACGGTTCTCGATTTTTCCTATCTGGATGTCGAGCGCGGCTTAGTCGGCGAAAGCTGGCAAGCGGATATCGTGCTGCAAGGCGACCTCGATGCTCAGGGTATGGTGCTTGATTTTGGTGATGTGAAAAAAATCACCAAGAAACTGATCGACGAACAGTTTGACCATAAACTGCTTGTGCCTGAAAGCTCTCCCGCTTTTCAACAAGCCAGCGAATGCCTCACCTTTACCTTAAATGATGGCAAAAAAATTATTCACTGCGGCCCCGACGATGCGGTGACGTTGATTCACGCTGATACGATCACACCTGAGACGGTTAGCCGCCAAATCATCGATACGCTCATGCCCTTAATGCCGAGCAACGTGTTATCCATTCAGATTCATTTGTGGCCAGAAAAAATCAGCGGTGCGTTTTATCACTACAGTCACGGCTTAAAGTTGCATTGTGGTAACTGCCAACGTATTGCGCATGGTCATCGCTCGCGCATCGAGATACTGCGTAACGGAGAGCGTGATAATGAACTTGAAGCACACTGGGCAACACGTTGGCGCGATATTTATATTGGTACGCGCGAAGATCTGATCGACGAAACCGATGGCGACTACCGTTTTGCTTACACCAGCGCACAAGGCGCGTTCGCGCTGCAGCTACCCAAGTCAGATTGCTATTTGATTGATACCGAATCCACGGTTGAAAACATCGCGCAACATTTAGCGGATGCCCTAAAACACGAACACCCAGAAGATGACTTCCAGGTGCGTGCATTTGAAGGGGTCGATAAAGGCGCGATCGGTCGCGCTTAACCTACTTTTACATATCGTCGAAGCCAGCTTTACGGAACCACTCACGCGCTTTCTCTTCATCGCGCTCAACACCGTTACCTTCGCGGTACATCATGCCGATGGTGGTCATGGCACCTAGGAAGCCTTGATCAGCCGCTTTTAAAAACCACTCGATCGCTTTCTCGGCATTCTTTTCAACACACTCACCTTGCATGTACATAAAGCCTAAGCCGTGTTGTGCCAAGCCCATACCGGCTTCTGCTGCTGACTTCATATATTTAAACGCAAGCAGTTCGTTCTCGACCATACCTAAACCATTCTGCGCCATGATGGCCATGCGGTATTGCGCTTCTGGATGTCCGTTATCCGCCAAGGGACCTAACAAGCTGGTGGCGGTGCCAAAGTGTTTTGCTTCGAAAGCCGCAATACCACTGCTCAAGTCCATATCTAAAACGCCATTCTCTTCGCTCATTGCTCTGTTCCTTTTGTTGGGCGATATCCCATCGGGCGTATCGCAACCACGTTAACCACCGAGACGCACTGCTGCCCATTGGCATCGTACAGTCCAAATTCAAAACTTGGCGTTGCACGGTTGCGTTGCTCAAGTTGCTGTTTTATCCACGCTTCGATCTGTGGATCTAAATCAAAACGTAATTCCAGATCGGTACGCGCTTCTTTGACAAAGTTTATCTCGAGTGCGCGTGTCCAGAGTTGATAACCGGGAAACACTTTATTGCATACTAATGCGGGAATCGGATCGGCTAGCGAAGCGATCGACCCACCAAACATGCCACCACCCGGGTTTTGATTGAACGAATTCAGGGGTAGCTTTATGCGCACCTGACGCCAATCATCACTGATCCGCTCGACCTTGATTCCCATGGCACGGAAAGGCGGAAACCACATCAGTCGTCGCGCCGGCGTGACAAAGGGCAGTCGCCGAATCCATCTTGGAATTTCCATGATTTATACCATTCTCTTGGCGTCTTCTAGCCGCGCCAGGCTAAGGGTTGTTTGCTATGCTTGCGCGAAAGTTTACTTCACCTGAACTATGCAAACAGCCCTCGCCGATTTTATTAAGAACAGCCCAGATGGCCCGATCGCCGATAAGATTCTGCGCGCCTGTGTGCATTGTGGCTTTTGTACCGCGACCTGTCCGACCTATCAGCTGCTCGGTGATGAGCTCGACGGCCCACGTGGACGCATCTACCAAATCAAACAACTGTTCGAAGGTGCAGAGCCGACTCACAGCATGCAGGTGCATCTCGATCGCTGTTTGACCTGCCGCTCTTGTGAGACCACCTGCCCATCAGGTGTGACGTATCACACGCTGCTAGATCTGGGTCGCGAGCATCTCGAGAAGCTTCAACCGCGCCCACTGAGCCAACGGATCTTTCGCGCAACCTTGCGTACGGTATTTGCAACGCCGAAACGCTTTGGCCCTTTGTTAGCGATGGCACGTCTCGCACGTCCCATGTTGCCACGTAAGCTGCGTAACAAAGTATTACCGACGCCACGGCGCGTTGCTGAGCCGACACAACAGACCGAGCGCACGATGCTGGTGTTAGACGGTTGTGTGCAGCCGGCGCTAGCGCCCCAGATCAATCAATCGATGCGTCGCATTTTGGCGCACTTGAAGATCAACCTGGTTACGGTGAATCCGGGTAGTTGCTGTGGTGCCTTACCGCATCATTTGAGCGATAGCGAGAAAGCGCGTGAGATGGCCAAGGCCAACATCGATGTATGGATGCCTTGGGTTGAAAAAGGGGCAGAAGCGATTGTTGTTACTGCCTCAGGTTGTGGCGCCCAAGTGAAAGATTACCCCTCACTTCTGGCTCACGATGCTGCGTACCTCGAGAAGGCGAAAAAGATTGCTGCCTTAGCGAAAGACCCGGTCGAGATTTTAGCCGCTGAAGATTTATCGCATCTACCACTGACACCCTCGAGTGCGCTGACGGCTGTGCATACGCCCTGCACTTTGCAGCATGCATTAAAGCTAAACGGACACATCGAAACCGTGATGCAACAACTGGGCTATAACCTAACTACCGTCGCTGAAGGCCATTTATGTTGTGGTTCTGCGGGCACTTATGCACTGACGCAACCTGAGTTATCGCAGCAACTGCGCACAAAAAAACTGGCTGCACTCAGCGTCAATAAACCGGCACGCATTGTGACTGCCAACATTGGTTGTTTATCGCATCTACAAGATGGCGAAGCGCCACCGGTGATCCATTGGGTTGATCTTTTAGAGCAAGACTTAGCCTAAGGACTCGTTGATATAGGCAAGCCACTGCTGCCAATGCGATGCTGAGGTCGCCCCCATGCCGATATGCGGTTTGAGGTTCCAACCACTTTGTGGCGTGCCTGCATAATCTTTCATCACACCGCCAAAGCCACCGGCCTCACGGAACACTAAGCTACCTGCAGCAAAGTCCCATAGGCGCTGACCACCATGCAGATAGACCTGCACACGACTGGCGGCAAGCCAACACCAATCGAGTGCGACCGAACCATAGTTACGTTGTGAACGGAAAGGTGCTCCTTTAGCGATGTGTTCGATAAAGGCTTGTGGCAGGCGCTTCATGTCGACCATGGCCATAGTTTTACTTAACTCATCAACCACCGGCTTAACTTGCAAGCGCTTGCCATTTAGCCACGCGCCCTCACCTGCGAGCGCACTGAAGCATTCATCACGCGTTGGATCGTAGACAATACCCGCTTGCAGCTTACCGTCTTGCACCAAGCCCGCTGACACCGCGAAGTACGGAATACTCGAGGCAAAATTGGCGGTGCCATCCAGTGGATCGAGCAGCCAAAGACCATCACCAGGGTTGGCAAGCTTATCGAGCTGCTGCGCTTCGGTCATTTCCTCGCCAAGCACCTCAAAGGTAGGCCATTGCTGAGTGAGCTCAGCAATCAAACGCTGCTGCGTTGCCAGATCTGCTTCGGTGAGCACGCTTCCATCCGCTTTTTCGGCAATCTCAACCCGTTCAAAGCGTGGCATCAACTCTTCTTGCGCCACTTTTCGAATCAGCTGCTCTAGGGTGGTTAGTTGTTCTCGATCAAACATGTTTTTATCTCTGTGTTAGCGGTCGGGCTCGAGGAATTTTCCGCATTGCATATTCTTTATAGAGTGCTTAGTGTGCCTTACCGATGAGACATCTTGCCCTTTTTCTTCTGCTGATTTTACTGAGCTTAAGCAGTCATGCCAAAGCCACGTCTCCGACTCTCGAAGAACAGCGCCAACTCTTTCTTGATGCCGAACAAGCTCTGGATGCTGGGCGAATTAGCACTTATCGAAGTTTCAAAAAACGTTTAGGCGATTACCCGCTTGTACCCTACTTGGAACAGCAGGAACTGAAACGTCGCTTTCGTCGCTTACCAAAAAAAGATATCGCAGCGTTTCTTGAAAAATATAAAGGCACACCGGTTGCCGACGAGCTACGTCAAGATTGGTTAGAGCAGCTTGCACGAAAAGGTCACTGGAAGAGCTATCTTGAATTTTATACCCCGCAAAGCGATGTCGGTCGACAATGTAAATTTGTTCGAGCACTGATCCGCACCGGTAAAGCAGAGCAAGGTTACGCAAACGTAAAACGCCTGTGGCTTGATGGTGATTCTCAACCAAGTACCTGTGATGGCATCTTTGCGGCATGGGAGAAAAAAGGATTCCTAACACGTGATTTGATCTGGGCGCGCATTGAATTAGCCATGGAGAAAAACAATTGGCGTTTAGCGCGTTATTTATCTCGCAAGCTCACACCCAATGATCGTCGCTGGGTAACACGTTGGACCAAATTACACCGTTCACCAGGCTTAGTTAAGCGACTTTATAAATACACCAAACCCCATCCGTATCGCGACCAAATTATGGCGCATACGATCAAACGCTTATCGTTAAGGGAGCCTCTCGAAGCCCTAGAGCACTGGCAAAAACTCAAAGCCAAATTTCGTTTTGATCCGGCATTGGTCACCCCTACCGAACGGTATTTAGGTTTGATGCTCGAGCGCGAGAAAGATCCCCGTGCTTTCACCTTTGTGCAAACCCTACCCTTAGCCGCTGATGACGAACGCTTGCTTACCGCCAAGCTTCGCTCTGCGTTGGTGCATTCCAATTGGTCGCAAGTCGTTATGCTGCTCGAGAAAGTGCCAAGCAAAGAGGTATGGCAATACTGGCTTGCGCGGGCATATCAAGAAACCGGTCAAACTAGCAAAGCGAAATTAGCTTTTGAGTTGCTCGCTAATGAACGCTCTTACTATGGCTTTCTCGCTGCAGATATTGTTAATAAGCCGTATCACTTGGCGCATATCGATACGCCAGTGAGCCAAATCTCACTGGATAAGCAAAAGAACAACCCTGGCATTCAACGTGCGATTGAGCTGCATGCGCATGAACGTTTTATCGATGCGCGTCGCGAATGGAACTACGCAACTAAAGGATTAGTGAACGGTGATCTGCAAGCTGCTTCATTGGTCGCAGAAGAAGCAGGATGGCATGACCAAGCGATCTTTACACTAGCCAAAACCGCTTATTGGGACGATTTAGAACTGCGCTTTCCTTTGCATCACGACGATCTGATCAACGATGCTGCCAAAGACTTCACGTTAGATCCCTCATGGATCTATGCGGTGATTCGCCAAGAGAGTGCTTTTCGTCAAGATGCACGCTCACATGTTGGCGCAGTGGGTTTGATGCAATTGATGCCATCGACTGCGCGACGTGTTGCTAAGGGCATGCTGAACCAACGCGCACCTAAGACAAAACAACTACTCGAAGCTGAAACCAACATCTCGTTGGGCAGTGCTTATCTCAATCAGCTCAGTCAGCAATATGACGGCAATATCATTCTGGCTACCGCTGGCTATAACGCGGGACCTTTGAATGTGGATAGATGGCTTGGCGAGACCGAACTGCCAGCGGATGTATGGATAGAACTTATTCCCTTCCACGAAACACATCGTTATGTACGCAGCGTGTTGAGCTATATGGTGATTTACGACAAGCGCCGCGGTACAAAGGTCACGCGATTAAGTGATCGCATCCAAGCGATACCTAAAGCGGAAGATTAATTATCTTTTCCCAGCATTGAGCTACGTGCTTGCTCAATCTCTTCTGGTGTCATCTGCGCTAATAAATGTTTAATGTAATCTTCAGCACGCTTACTACCGTTGCTATCAGCCAACATCAACCATTGCAGCGCTACGATGGGATCACGCTCCACTTGTTTGCCATCCATCAACATACGACCTAAAGCAAACTGCGCCGCGCCAAAGTTTTTATTAGCGGCTTCGGTGTAATAGTGAATGGCCTTGGCGATATCTTTTTCAGCGCCGTATTGCGCAAAGCGATACATGGTACCGGCAACATACATGGCTTTAACCGATCCATGATCGGCAGCAAGTTGATACAACTCACGCGCTTTGGCTTCATCGGTATCCACACCAGAACCATTCGCATACATCCATGCCATGGTGATCAGAGCATCTTCGTGCCCCTGACGAGCGGATTGTTTGAACCATGCCATCGCTTGCTCACGATCGAGCTCAACGCCTTCACCATTGCCATATAAAACACCCAAGCGGAATTGCGCTTCAGCGTCGCCGCTTTCGGCCACAGTGCGAAGTTTTGCCAGCATCTCTGGCGTTACGGTATTGGGAGTTTCTTCTGCCATCTGTTTACTTAACCACCTCTAAGGCGCGGCAGTATAGACAAAGCGGCAGCGGGTTTCTGCGTTAAACCCGCTCAAACACCACGAATTGCATGGAGGATTTGATCTTCGAGCTCGAAACGTGCTGCGAGCACTTCGCCCAACGCATTCAGATCGGTATGCAATTTTTCACGATCAATATCACCGGTCATATCCGCAAAATCATCAATGAACACGAGCAGGATATGTGTCAGTTCGGTGATCTGAGCATACAGGCGCTTGCCTTCATCTTTAACCGCTTGGCGACGCTCACGGCCATCTATGATGCGCTCGTAGATTTCGAAGTGCACAAAGGCGGTGTAGTCGGTAAGGATTTCACAAAAGCGTTGAATATCAGCGTCTGCTTGCTTGTCACCCACGGTGACGCCAGCGAGGCCACAGTAAGTCGCCAGTAGCTCACCTCGCTCGGCAAGCATGTTGTCTATGACCTCGTTCGATCCTGATCGTCTTTCTTCCATGTTTGCAGTCATTTCCAGAGACCTTTGCTTTTGTTATGTTGTCGAAAGATTTTACCGAAAAATACGAATTAAAGTTGTATTTTTGAGCCCTACTTTATGTTGCAGCGCACCATTATCATTAGCCTTTTCATTAGCTTATCGAGCACTGTCTCGGCTGTTGGCTCGGGTAATCTTTTTGGTGATCTCATGCAAGGGATGACCAAGGGGCTTGCGCAACTCAATCAGCAGCAGATCACCAACCAGCCCCAGTGGAATTTTCCTCCGGGCTTGGAGCCTCTTTCAGAGACCCGTAATAACACTAACTTTCCTTATCCTGGGTTCAACCAACCTTATTACGCGCCCCCTTTTATCCCGATTGAGCGTCAGCTTCTACAGTACCTTCAGGGTAATTGGCGGACCAATCGCGGCGGCCTCATGCTGGTTCGAGGAAACCTGGCACGACTGTATGTTGACGCGAAAACACATCAAGATTTATACATTCGCATAGATCCTGAGGCGATTTGGCTGCAACCGGCTAACAACCCTAAAGCGATTGCGAGTCGTTATGACTTCCAGATCGATGGCAATCAAATCGCTTTGCGTGACATGCATATGCAAAGTCTCGTGTTGATTCGTCATATACCTGAGACAGTCACTGAGTAGCCTGAATAAGGTATCCTTGGAAAAAATAACAACGACTATCCCTATGAAATTTACAAAAGTTGCATTGATCGGCGGCACCGGCTTTGTTGGTCGCCGTCTTACTCACTTCCTAGCGAACCTTGGCCATCAGTGCCGTGTGATTACACGTCACTCGCATCGCCATCCGGAGCTCAAATTAAGTGCTGAGTTAGTACAAGCAAACCCCTACAACTTGGATGAGCTTAAACAAGCGGTTAAAGGCTGTGATGCCGTGATCAACTTGGTGGGCATTCTTAACCCCGCCAATAAACGCGAGGGCTTCCGCGAAGTTCACGTGGGTATCACCGAAAATGCCATTGAGGCATGTCACGCTGCGGGAATTAAGCGCTACATTCAGATGAGTGCGCTACAAGCGGATCAAGATGCAGGCAGCAGCACTTATCTAAAAACCAAAGGTGAGGCTGAAAATCGTGTGCGGGCGATGTGCCAACCAGGCATTAACTTCACCATCTTCCGACCTTCAGTCATTTTTGGACCCGGTGATGGCTTCTTAAATCGCTTTGCCGGTTTGATGAAGATACCCGGACCTTTGCCTTTAGCCTGTGCAAAATCACGCTTCGCACCCGTTTATATTGAAGATGTTGTAAAGGCCTTTGCGCAAAGTGTTAACGATAGAAGCACCTTTGGTCAGGCTTATGAGCTGTGTGGCCCAGAGGAATACACCTTACGTGAGGTTGTTGAGCTACTCGGTACATTGACTGGTCGTAAGAAGTTAATCATTGAATTGCCAGACTTTGCTGCACGTATACAAGCCCGCATTTTGCAGAACCTACCAGGTAAGTTATTCACTATGGATAACTACAACTCGCTGCAAACGGCGAGCGTATGTAGCGACAACGGCTTGGCGCGTTTAGGGATCGATGCGGCTAGCATGAGTGCAATAGCAACCAATCTATTTTTGCATCAGGATAAAGCTGGCAAGCTCGATCGTTTACGAGCACGCGCGCGTCACGAAGACTAAATCGGGAAGAACACCGCTGAGGCGAAGCCTTGGATGACGTTTTTGATCGTGCGATTGGTGGTGTCCGCGACCACCTCGGCAAACAGATCATTCATGCCAATCAATTTCCCAAAAAGCCGCGAGAAGGTCAGGTTCACACCCACCTTGGCATCACCGTGACTGATTAAAAACAATCGTCCTGTCTCATCGCGTTTATTGCGCAGTTGCCAATCTGCAATCTCGGTATTACGCGCTAAGTAATACAGTTTTTGTGGATCAAATTCATGATGCATGAAGAACTCACCATCATTTCCGTAGGTGGTTTTATACATGCCATATAAACCACCCACAAAAGCAGCAACCCGATCGCCGGTAAATAATGGATCAAAAGCTAACGACACTTTATCGGAAGACTTAGTGGTTTTGATTTGTGGCAGATCACCATCGGCTTTAATCAATCTCGCGGCGGCCTGTTGTGCGGTTAAGGTAGGTTGATCTGATCGACGTAACTGATTGGGATTACGCAGATACAATTTTTCGGCGATCTCACGCAGATAGCTGCGCCATTGTTTAACCGCCACCTCCGCTGCCATATCGACATCACTTTTAGCGACATCACTCAGTCTAAATTCGCGTGGCTGAACCGGATCGCTTGGCTTTGGCTGCATCATACAGGCACCGAGCATCAACGCCACACTGATCAAAAGACCGAGCTTAAAGATAGGCACGCTGATCTCCTACCGAGAAGCCACGCATCGCAAGGTCTAATCCTTTACTAAACGCAATCACCTTAAATCGCTCACCCATTTCTGTCGGCAAGGTCAGCTGCTTCATCGCTTGAGCTTGATGTATATAACGATCGCTCATCGGATCCTCATCCAATAACTCGGTAATGCCATTATTCATCAAGAAAAAAGACTGCGTTATAAAACCCGCTAAATCAAAACCGTGACTCACTCCAGCTTCTGCAACCGCGCTGAAATCAACATTTGCGGTGATATCTTGCGAACCAACACGTTGCAAAGGATCGTTGTAGGCTTTGTGTTGATAGTGACAAATCAAGGTGCCAGCTGATCGCTCCGGATGATAGAAAGCCGCTTCTGGATAACCGTAATCCACCAAGACCACAGCACCTTGTTCGATCATCTGAGATAACGCTGAGATCCAGCCGTCGACATGACGATTCACCTCTGACTCATAACCATCTTCAAATTGACCTAAGCGCGCCTCTAACGCATTCAGCTGTTTGAGCAATAGATCATCGGTCGCAGCTAACCATGTTGCTTGATAGTCATCATCCGTATAACTCACCCACTGCATCTGCCATTGATCTGCCGATTTTCTAAATCGCTGCACTGGCATCGCATCAAGCACTTCATTGGCAACCACCACGCCCTGCCAACCTGATGATGGCATATGCGATAACCATTCCACGCGCTCTATCAAATGCGGTAGTGCTTGTTGAATCGTTTCGTGCTGACGTTGTTGCAGCTCCGCACTGAGTTCTAGGATTTGATAACGCACTGGCAAACAATCGAGCTGCTCGAGTTGCTCGAGCACACTCACCGCTAATGCACCTGAACCGGCACCAAACTCCAACACATTCGGTTGCTCCAAAGCACCAAAGACCTCAGCGATTTGATTTGCCAGTGATTGTCCAAACAGTGGTGATAACTCAGGAGAAGTAATGAAATCACCCCCGACACCAAACTTTTGCGCACCATTCACGTAGTAGCCCAACCCCGGGGCATATAACGCAAGTGACATAAAGCGCTCAAAATCGACAAGACCACCCTCTTTGACGATTTGCTCGCCAATGGCTTTGTGGATAGCTTGTTCAACAGACTCTGTCACGCGGTTATACAGTCGCAAAGATTGCTATAGTTGTTTGCATTATAAAGAACCTCACGTTGAAGGGAGTCATTCAATGTCACAGACCGAAAAAGTTGCTTTAGTCACCGGTGCTGCCGCTCGCATTGGCGCTGCAACCTGCGATGCCTTACATAAAGCTGGCTATTTTGTGATTGTGCATTACCGCTCATCACGTGAACCGGCAGCAGCATTAGTGAAGCGCCTAAATGAAAATCGCACGAATTCCTCTGTGCTGATTCAAGCGGATTTGTGTGACATGCAAGCGGTTGAAAAGCTCGCTAAAGAGACTCTAGAGGTTAAAGGTCGTTTAGATGTACTCATCAATAACGCCAGTAGCTTTTACCCAACTCCAATGGGCACAGCGACTCAAGAACACTGGGATGATTTATTTGGCAGTAATGCACGTGCACCTTTCTTTTTAAGCCAAGCTTTAGCGCCAGAACTTGCCAAACAAAAAGGCTGCATTGTGAATCTCGTTGATATTTACGCCGAACGACCTAAACCAAAGCACCCTGTCTATGTGATGGCAAAAGCAGCAAACGCGATGATGGTAAAAACACTCGCACTCGAACTGGCACCGGATATCCGTGTGAATGGTGTAGCCCCTGGAGCAGCCCTATGGCCAGCCGGCGCAGAGCACACCACCGATAAACAAGAAATCTTAAAGCGCATCCCCATGGGCCGACCTGCTGGCGCAGAACAAATCGTTAACGCGATTATGTTCATGGTGGATGGGAATGATTATGTCACCGGACAGATCTTAGCAGTCGATGGTGGTCGTAGCGTTCAGCAGTAAATCACAGACGCACTTCAATAAGCGCGTCTTTATCACCTGAGTAGTTTTCCCATAAGGCGGCATAGCTCACACCGCACTCGGGATGAATCTCATCGGGTGCAACATCAACAAGTGGCTTTAACACAAAGGCGTATTTTTCGATTTCATCTCGCGGTAGATGCTTACCACCCTCATCTGTCACTTGGTCGCCATAGGTTAAGGCATCAATATCCATTGTCCGCGCATTAAACTTCTCACTCGTCCGCACGCGACCAAACTCATGCTCAATGTCTCGAAGCTTAATGTGTAACTCAGCAGGCGTTAACTCGGTATTAAAGCCAGCAACAAGGTTATAAAAAGCATCACCCTCAAAACCCTCGGCAGGTGTTTCATAGGTTGGCGAGATGACAAGCTCGCCAAATTCAGTTTCAAGCGCTTGCAGTGATCCGCGAATATTATTTTCGCGATCAATGTTGCTACCAATACTGACCCATACCCAAGCCATTAACCACGCTCTCCGCGCTCAATAATGACGCCCACATCGGTAGCACCACGAACCGCACCTTTTTTATTCAGCGTTAACTTCACCCAGGCAACATTAAACTCTTCACGGATAATCCGAGCGCACTCTTCTGCCAAGGTTTCGATGAGCTCGAATTCGCTTTCACCGACATACTGCTGTAAACGCTTGGCAATTGATTTGTAGTTCAGCGCATCTTCTATCTTGTCGGTCTTGGCTGCTTTAGCCACATCCGCACTCATCTCAAGATCAAAGATCAAGGTTTGGCGAACGCGACGCTCCCAACCGTATATACCGATAACCGTATCAATCTTAAGGTCGCGTAAAAAAACTGTATCCATCATTTGTTCCATTCAGGCTTTAATCAATCTTAACTGATGACACGCCGCTTGACCGCAGCTAGCTGCAGCTCAGAGAATGCCAATATGGATTTATCAATGACTGAACTCGGCCTTATCGTAGCGGCTTATCTGATTGGCTCTATCTCAAGTGCCATTATTGTTTGCCGCCTGATGGGATTACCTGACCCACGTAGCGAAGGCTCTAACAACCCCGGCGCCACCAACGTGTTGCGCATTGGTGGCAAAAAAGCCGCTGCGATCACCTTGCTAGGCGACATGCTCAAAGGTGTCTTACCCGTTGCTGCAGGTCATCTCTTTGATGTTTCTACACTCACCTTTGCCCTAGCTGCCATGGCAGCATTCTTAGGACATCTGTATCCGGTTTTCTTTGGCTTTAAAGGCGGCAAAGGTGTTGCGACCGCCCTTGGCACTCAGTTCGGTTTGCATTGGGGTATTGGTTTAGCTGTTGCCGGTATCTGGTTATTCATGGCGAAGGTCGTCAAGATCTCGTCGCTATCCGCACTCGTGTCTATGGCCTTAGCACCGGTGATCATTTATTGGATTTGGCCAGCTAATGAGTTAATCGTGATGCAAATTATCATGAGCATGATTTTGTTCTGGCGTCACAAGAGCAACATCCAACGCTTGATCAGCGGCGAAGAAAGCTTGATTGGCAAAAAGAAATCTTAAGCTGGCTCGAGCTCAGTCATTGGCCAACGCGGCTTAATACCAAACGACAAATCACCGGATTCACCCGCCAGCAATCGCTGACAGCCGGCAAAGGCAATCATCGCGCCGTTATCGGTACACAATTCAGGACGCGGATAATACGCGCGACCACCTAAATCAGCGGTCAAGGTATCAACTGCCGCACGCAGCCGCTTATTGGCACTCACGCCGCCCGCCATCACCAGTTGATTCGAACCCGTTTGCTCTAAAGCGCGTTTGCACTTGATCGCTAAGGTATCGACGACCGCATCCTCAAAAGCACGTGAGATATCTGCTTTTAGCGTTTCTAACTCAGCACCGAAACACGTCTTTGACTCATTTTGTAGCGTGGTCAACGCAAAGGTCTTTAAACCCGAGAAAGAAAAATCCAAACCAGGACGATCAGTCATGGGTCGAGGAAAACGAAAACGTGTCGGATCACCTTTTTCAGCGAGCTTTGCAAGTAAAGGACCACCCGGATAGCCCAGTTCCAATAATTTAGCGGTTTTATCAAACGCTTCACCGGCCGCATCGTCGACTGACTCACCAAGTAATTTGTACTTGCCTATACCCTCGACCAACACAAGCTGGGTATGTCCACCTGAGACAAGCAAAGCGACAAAAGGAAAGTCGGGACGATCACCTTCGAGTAATGGCGCTAACAAATGCCCTTCCATGTGATGTACACCCACTGCAGGCACACCCCAACTCCACGCCAAAGTTCTTCCCATGGCCGCACCAACCAATAAGGCACCTGCCAAACCGGGGCCCGAGGTATAGGCCACGCCATCGATTTGATCGCCTTTCAAGTCAGCTTCTGCGAGCAATTGCTGCACCATCGGTGCGAGCTTGCGCACATGGTCCCGCGAGGCCAGTTCTGGCACCACACCGCCGTACTCCGCATGCAGCGCGATCTGGCTATAAACTTCGTGTGCAATCAAACCCTTAGCACTGTCATAAAGCGCCACACCAGTCTCATCGCAAGAACTTTCAATCCCCAGCACTAACACGCAATCTTTCCTTTGCAAAACTTCATTTAACCCAGTAGAATCCTGCGCCTTTCCGCCCGGAACGAATTTTCCGTGGCTTGAAACAGATAGTCTAACGGGTTTAGAGCCCAGAGGAAGTAATGCCAAACGTACGTGTTAAAGAAAACGAGCCGTTCGAAGTTGCGATGCGTCGCTTCAAGCGTTCATGCGAAAAAGCTGGCACTCTTGCAGATGTTCGTAAGAAAGAATTCTACGAGAAGCCAACTTGGGAGCGTAAGCGCAAAGCTGCAGCTGCTGTAAAGCGCTGGCAGAAGAAGCTGAGCCGCGACAATCGTCGTTTCGAGCGTCAGTACTAATTCATCTCGTTTAGGGTTGATTCAGTGCTAAAGGCACAGATCATCGACGATATGAAAGCCGCTATGAAAGGCGGCGAGAAGGCGCGCTTGGGCGTAATCCGCTTGATCACCGCTGCCATTAAGCAGCGTGAGGTGGATGAGCGTATCGAGCTAGATGATGAGCAAGTTCTCATTGTGCTCGACAAAATGGTCAAGCAACGCCGCGATTCGATTAAGCAATATACCGATGCCGGTCGCGAAGACTTGGCAGCCATCGAAGAAGCTGAAGTCGAAATTATCCAAGCCTACCTACCTGCAGCACTCAGCGAAGATGAGATCGCTTCAATCGTTGAAGCCGCTATCGCACAAACTGGTGCAAGCAGCATGGCTGATATGGGTAAGGTGATGGGTATCGTGAAGCCACAGGTTCAAGGCCGTGGTGACATGGGTGCTGTTTCAGGCATCGTTAAGCAAAAATTAAGCTGAACTCTGTCGCCCTTTTCCCTGCCCTGATACGCTTCGGCTATGGCAGGTAACATTCCACAGCAATTCATTGATGACCTTCTGAGTCGTGTCGATATCGTCGATGTGATCAATCGTCGTGTCACCTTGCAAAAGAAAGGTAAGGAATACCAAGCTTGCTGCCCTTTCCATGGTGAAAAGACACCTTCTTTTACGGTGAGTCCGAGCAAACAGTTTTACCACTGCTTTGGTTGTGGCGCGCATGGCACCGCAGTTGGCTTCTTGATGGAATACGATCGCCTGAGCTTTCCCGAAGCGATTGAAGAATTGGCGACAGATCAAGGCATCGAAGTCCCTCGCGAATTGACCTTCAATAACAAAGGGCCAGATCACAAACCGATCTATGATTTGCTCCAAAAAGTCTCGGAATTTTATGAGCAACAGCTACGCGAACATCCCACCAAACAACACGCAATCGATTACCTTAAACAACGCGGCCTGAGTGGTGAGATAGCCAAGGACTTTGCCCTCGGTTACGCACCCCCCGGCTGGGATAACGTGCTCAAACGTTTTGGTGGTGATGAAAAAAAGTTACACGTCCTGCGTGATGCGGGCCTGATCAGCGAGAAAGAAAACGACAAACGCTATGACCGCATGCGCGAAAGGATCATCTTTCCTATTCGAGATGGACGAGGTCGCGTTATCGGTTTCGGTGGGCGCGTTCTAGGTGATGACAAACCCAAGTACCTCAACTCACCTGAAACGCCCGTGTTTCATAAAGGCCAAGAGCTCTATGGACTGTATGAAACGCGCCAAACCCATAAACAACCCGATCAAATCCTCGTGGTTGAAGGTTATATGGATGTGGTCGCTTTAGCGCAATTTGATATCCGCAATGCGGTTGCAACATTGGGCACAGCAACCACGCCTGATCATCTGAAAAAATTATATCGAGCTGCCAATGAGGTTGTGTTCTGCTTCGATGGTGACCGCGCTGGACGCGATGCCGCATGGAAAGCACTGAAGACAGCACTACCGTTGATGTCAGATGGACGCCAAGCACGCTTCTTGTTCCTACCCAATGGTGAAGATCCCGATTCACTGGTACGCAAGATTGGCACCGATGCTTTCCGTGAAGAACTGCAGCACGCTCAGCCGCTATCTGAGTTCTTATTTGCAAAGCTTGAATCGCAGGTCGATACCAACAGCATTGATGGACTGGCACGCATGGGTGAGCTCGCCAAACCACTACTCTCCGAACTGCCACAAGGCACATTTAGAGTCATGATGGAAAAAGCGCTTGAGCAACGGCTTGGGGTCAGCGTGGATATTGGTAAAGCCAAGCCACCAGAGAACACTCCCATTAAACGACAAGCTAAACCCGTGGCAGCGAGCTCAGCGCCCGGCATGTCTCCGGTGAGTAAAGCGGTAGCGATTGTGCTGCAACACCCGAATGCAGCTTTAGCTGAATTACCGGCTAACTGGCGCGATCTCCCTGAAAAAGGCATCGAAGTGCTGGCAAATTTAATCGATCGGGTTAAATCCAACCCTGACACACACAGTGCAGCCTTGGTCGAAGCGGCAGATGAATCACTACGCTCGTATCTGGCAAAGTTAGCGATCGCCAACATTGCCGTGATGGATGACGCGCCTGAACAACTTTCAGGAATACTTTCCAGTCTTTTGCGTAGCCATCAAAAAAACACGCTTCAACAATCACTTACTGACAAACCGGTCAGTCAAATGAGTGATGAAGAGAAGCAAAAGCTTCGCGATGCCTTTAAGCGTTAATTTTCAACTAATTTCTTACCCGTCATAGCCGAAAAGCGTTTCCAGCGCTATAATGGTGGGCTTGATGCGTTATTTTTGCGCAAAACCCCAATTCGACGTTTGAATTCTTCCTGAGAGGCTTCATGAACCAGGCAACCCAGCAACAAAACAGCATCCGCGACCTGATTGCTAAAGGTAAAGAGCAAGGCTTTTTGACTTACGCCGAGGTGAACGACCACCTCCCAGACTCTGTTGTTGATCCGGAGCAGATCGAAGATATCGTCCGCATGATCAACGACATGGGTATCTCGGTGCACGAACAAGCGCCTGAAGATGACAACACCCTGTCAGACAATGCCGTTTCGACCGATGACGACGCTGCAGAAGCTGCTGCAGCTGCATTAGCCACCGTGGACAGCGACTTTGGTCGCACCACTGACCCTGTGCGTATGTACATGCGCGAGATGGGCACTGTTGAGCTATTAACACGTGAAGGCGAGCTGCGTATCGCTAAGCGTATAGAAGCAGGTCTTAACCAAGTGGGTTACGCAGTCGCACTATTCCCACCCTGTATACAGATGCTTCTCGATAAATTTGACGAAGTTGATGCTGAAGAGACACGTCTTAACGATGTTATCGCTGGCTTCAAACTCCCAGACATTGGTGACGCAACCCCAATGCCTGCGAACAGCAACAATTCTGACGACGACAGTGACGACGATGATGATGCCGAACCAGAAGATACTGGTATCGACCTAGAAGAAGTCGCCGCCAAGCGCAAAGATCTCAAGCGCACCTTCAACGCATGGACCAAGCTCCTACAGAAAGAAGGTAACTCTGATAAAGCGCGTAAAGCTGGCCAGAAGTGCGCAGACGCGTTTATGGAATTCCGCCTGTCACCACAGTTATTCACAGACGTATCTAACACCCTTCGCAACCACATCAGTATGATTCGCGAATACGAGCGAACCGTGCTTGATCTTGCGGTTAATGAATCTGGCATGCCGCGTAAAGATTTCATTACTACGTTCCCTAAGAATGAGACCGATGCCAATTGGCTTCAAACACAACTCAAAGTGAAGGCTGATTGGGCAACCAAGTTAGCTGAGTTCGCGCCTGAAATTGAGCGTTGCCAAACCAAGCTGGCCGATATGGAAGAAACCAGCATGATGACTATCGCGGACGTAAAAGAAACCAACCGCCTGATGTCAATTGGTGAAGCAAAGGCACGTCGTGCGAAGAAAGAGATGGTTGAAGCCAACCTGCGTTTGGTTATCTCGATTGCTAAGAAATACACAAACCGTGGTCTGCAATTCTTGGATCTAATTCAAGAAGGCAACATTGGCTTGATGAAAGCCGTTGATAAGTTTGAGTACCGTCGTGGCTATAAGTTCTCAACTTACGCGACCTGGTGGATCCGTCAGGCAATCACCCGTTCGATTGCTGACCAAGCACGTACAATCCGTATCCCAGTTCACATGATCGAAACGATCAATAAACTGAACCGTATCTCACGCCAGATGATTCAAGAGATGGGTCGCGAACCCACTCCTGAGGAATTAGCAGTGCGCATGGATATGCCTGAGGACAAGATCCGCAAGGTACTCAAAATTGCGAAAGAACCCATCTCAATGGAAACCCCAATTGGTGATGATGAAGATTCACATCTGGGTGATTTCATCGAAGACCAAGGTGCTGCATCGCCTATCGATATGGCAACCTCAGAAGGTCTTCGCGAGTCGACGCAAAACATGTTGGCAGGTCTTACCGCACGTGAAGCAAAAGTTTTGCGCATGCGTTTCGGCATCGATATGAACACTGACCACACCCTTGAGGAAGTGGGCAAACAGTTCGACGTTACACGTGAGCGTATTCGTCAGATCGAAGCGAAAGCACTACGTAAATTGCGTCACCCGACCCGTTCGGAGAAATTGCGTTCGTTCCTCGATAGCGACTCATAAAAAAATGGCGCATCAAGTGCGCCATTTTTCACCACCCTATTCGGGCCTATAGCTCAGTTGGTTAGAGCAGGGGACTCATAATCCCTTGGTCCCAGGTTCAAGTCCTGGTGGGCCCACCACTCTCCCCTTTTCTAAACACACATAAACCCATTATTTTCTTGATGGTGGTTTTGTGTGTTTTCATCTATCTTTCGCTTAGGAGGAGAAAAATTATGTCTACATATTCTTGTAATGTTTGCGGCATGGCAGTCAACGCGACTTGTGCCAAGTGTAATGTTGAACTGGTAAATGACACCCTTACCCTTGATGATGGTTCTGAAGTTCAAATTTCGAAGTGCCCACAATGTGATGGCAAAATCAAAAGCCCACAATGTTGTGGCGCAGATATGGCCGCTGGCTGAATTTAGCGCAAAAAAATGCCCCACCTAGGTGGGGCCAGTCTTTTAGGAGGTTGCACTGATGAGACCATCACTTCAACCACCATCCTATTAGTTAAGGTAGACCATATCCGGACAAAAGCAAGGGCTTTTAGGATTTCATGGCATCAGGCCAGACAATCACTGAATGGACGCCCTGGCCGCGATATAACGGCACACCCTCTTTTGCCTCAGGATCAAAGGGATCATGCTCGCTTGCCAGAGCCATGCTGACAAAATGATTGGCAGTGAATTCATCCTTCCACGAGGTATCTTGATCAAAATCTGCCGGCTTCATTGGCGGCTCTCGACGGTTTCGCTCAACGGCAAACACGACTCTCTCATTACTTTCGTTACGTGAGATCACCATCCAATTCACCCAGCGCATGCGAAACGTCACCTTGTAGCCCATCTCTTCGAGCTTCGACTGAAGAATATTGCCACCAACATCAGTAAGTTCGAGATCAGATAATTCGACTGGCTGATCATTACTGATGGCATCTGGATCCATTGGAATACGCATATCTGAGCAATCGGTCAGACCCCAACCCTTATCCAATACTTCTACTCGGTCTTTGAGCACACGCAGACGCATAAAACAGGCCTTACCGCCCGTTTGCTCAGCCAAACCTTCAACTGACTCAGGATTGGTCACCTCATCCTGAAACATCTCGCCCTGTTCGTTCAAATAGCCGACGTGATAAAGCTGTGAACCATACAAAAACGTCAGGTGCGCAAAGAGGTCACCATCGTTGTAGTAGTTAATCCAATTTAATTCGTATTTACCGGCCTTCTTTTTCAGATGCTCCCATACGTAGACGGTCATCATCTCAAAAGGGGCATTAATGCCGCCTTGCTGTGTTCCTGCCATGCCAATCCTCAGCGTATTAATTCTTAGGGGCAGAATTAGACCATGTTAGAAGACGTCATGAAACGTCCTATTAAGCATGCTTTTCAGTGCAAATAAGTGCTTTTATAAAACTAACCACCAGTGGTATTCATAAAGCGCACTACCTGTGCGCCATCAGCCAAGCGGGTGTGATCAAAGTCATGTCCTTTTGGCTTTCGCTCAATCGCCTTGAGAATAATGTCTCGTAACTCTTGGTCGCTTGCGCCTTCTCGTAGCGGCGCACGTAAGTCAACCGAATCATCTTGACCTAAGCAAAGATAAAGCACACCAGTACAAGTCAATCGAACACGGTTACATGACTCACAAAAGTTATGACTGTAGGGCGCAATGAACCCAATACGTTGACCAGTTTGCGCAATATTGTGATATCGAGATGGACCACCGGTTTGATAATCACTTGGCGTTAGCGTCCAACGCTTCTCGATATCTGCTTTTGCTTCTTCCAAAGACCAAAAATGATCATCACGAAGCTGACCAATATCACCCATTGGCATAGATTCAATCACACTCAAGTCAAAACCACGCTCACCACACCATGCAAGCAACTGATCCATCTCAGAATCGTTAATGCCTTTTAGTGCAACCGCATTGATCTTGACCTTTAGACCAGCATCAACAGCTGCATCTATCCCGCGCATCACATCATCGTATTTACCCAGACGCGTCAGCTCTTCGAACTTCGTTTTATCCAGGGTATCGAGAGAGACATTCACACGTTTAACGCCAAGGTCCTTTAAGGGCTTTGAGAATTTATCGAGCAATGCGCCATTCGTGGTCAAGGTAAGTTCGTCAAGACCCGAACCCAACTGCGCACCCAAATGCTCAAATAAGGAGAGAATATCTCGTCGCACCAAAGGCTCGCCGCCAGTGATCCGCAGCTTCTGCACACCCAATCCAATAAACACCGAGCAGATACGCTGAAGCTCTTCGAGGGTCAGCAAGTCCTTGCGCGGCAAGAAGGTCATATCTTCTGCCATGCAGTAATTGCAACGATAGTTACAGCGGTCGGTGACGGAAACGCGCAGATAGGTAACTGCACGACCAAACGGATCGATCATAGGTGCTCTCAAATTACGAGCCGTCAGTATAGGCGAAAAATCGCCTGAATCACTGCACAGAGGGTGGGATTTCCCCGAGCGCCAGTAAGTGACTGACGTAAGTGTAAGGCTCCGCCTGAGTCATTGGGCGAGCGCGTTGCGCTGCCTCAATCGCCATCTCGCGTATCTGTGGGTCTGCTGAACGTAGGCTCACGCGAATCAAGGTCGCTGACGCTGAGATCAACGAGGCATCTGCATGTGCCGGCGTCGCACCTAAACCAGGAAGCAACTGCTGATCCGTTTTACGCCAACCCGACGCACCGTAAAAACGCTGCCACGCCTGCTGTATGAGTTGATCACGCCATTCAATCAATACCGGATCTGAGGATATATACGAAAGGTAATCCAAACCTTGGATCAAATACGCATAGTCATCCAATCCGGTTTGACCCACCGCCTGCCCTGCTTCCTCCGAACGCCAGAGGCGCCCGTTTTGCCACAAGCGATCACGTAAGCCATAAGCCAATTCACTCGCCTGTGCTGCATAGTCTGATTCTGGAAATTGCTGTGCCGCTAAGGCCAAACTACCCAGCATCAAGCCATTCCAAGCTGCGAGGACTTTTTCATCACGTGGTGGCATGCGTATTGCGCGGCGTTGCAGCAAGGTGTTTTTTATCTGAGCGAGGCGTTCGAACATTTGTACCTCAGTCACTCCGCTTTTCTCTGCTAATGCGGCAACACTTTCACCTTGCATTGGTAAGAAGCCCGCTGGTAAAGCTGCAAAACCCTGCATCGACCAATAGGCTTTCGCTAGTTCCGCATCCTCCCTACCTAGCTGCGCGAGCAACTCTTCATCTGTCCAGAGATAGCTTCCACCCTCGATATCATTCTCATCAATCGCAGAGAGGCTCGAGATGTATTGCCCTTTCTGCTCACGCATATCCGAGCTCGCAAAATCTAAGGCCAAACGCGCCATGCCCAGGTAGTCTTCTCGACCGTAGATCTGACCTGCCATGAGATAGACCCGTGCTAGCTGCGCTTGGTTATAAAGCATCTTTTCAAAGTGCGGCACTTCCCATGAAGGATCAACGGTGTAACGAAAGAAACCTTCTTTAAGATGATCACGCATACCGAACTTCGCCATGTTATCTAAGGTGAGTTCAACCCATTGATCAAGACCAGGCACTTCAATCGGTAAACTCGCACGCAGGGTCAGCACGGCGAGCAATTGCGCTTCTAAAGGAAACTTACTTTCATGACCTATGCCACCTGCTAGGGGATCAGCCACCATCATGATCTGCTGCAGATAACGCTGAGCGATCTGCGGGAAGTTCATAACAGGCTCAGCAGTATTTTGTGCATTAGCACTTAGCGCCAGGGTCGCACGCCTCGCCAACTCACGCGTTTTATCACGCTCGCTATCCCAGGTAAGTTGAAGCTTCTGCAGCACCTGCTGAAATTGATCCGGCTGCATATAGGTAGCACCAATGAGCGGATAACCTTCAGGCGTCAGAAAGACTGTTAGCGGCCATCCTGCTTGACCATTGGTACGCTCGGTGTAATCCATCAAGTAGTCATCCAACGCACTGTGCAATTCACGATCGAGCTTTACTGGTATGTAATGCTTGTTCATCAAGGCAGCAATTTCCTTGTCTTTAAAGCTCTCCTTTTGCATCACATGACACCAGTGACAGGCAAAATAACCACTCGAGATAAGAATGAGCTTGTCGTCAGCTTGAGCTTTTTCGAGCACCTTTGCATTCCAATCCTGCCAAGCCACAGGATCACTGCCGTGTAACGCTAAATACGGTGATGGATGATTTTCCAGCTGATTACTTAAGCCAAATGCCGCCTGAGAAAAGAACAGAAAAAGGAACAGTCTTGCCAACATCAGTTATCACTCTTGTTTGGAATAACAAGAGCTTAGACCGACTCAACGGGAAAATTTCATTAGATTAATTGGGTGTGAAAACCCGGGCAGAATCAGGTGTCGAACTGATCGAGAATATTGCGCGCGACTTTCTTCTGGGTTTCATTACCCTCTGCGAGCACTTCATAGAGCAATTTACGCGCTTCCCGTAAACGGCCTTCTTCACGCATCGTCATGATCCACTCGAGTTTGTTGTCGACCGCATCTGGAACGAAATCGGTTGGTACTTCGAAAGGCTTTTCTTCGCCATCTACAGTTTCAAGCTCAGTTGGTTCAGCTTCGTCGTCCTTATCATCACCCTCTTCGGACTCGTCATCCTCATCGTCGTCCATGGCGTCGAGTTCAGCTTCCATCTCTTCATCAGTGAGCGGACGGTACTCATCGTCATCATCCTCATACTCACCTTCGTAGACTTCTTGCTTAGCCTCACTGCTACCTGAAGCCGCTGCCGCACCCGTTGTCGTTAAGGCACCACCGATACTTTTTTCTTCTTCCGACGCTTTTGGCTTTCTCTTCAATAAACGTGAAAAGAAGATACCCACCTCAAATAGCAGCCAAATCGGTAACGCTAATAAGGTTTGCGAAATGACATCAGGCGGAGTAAGCAACATGCCGATAATAAAGGCACCCACCACGACAAATGGACGCTTCTGTGCCAACTTATCTGGCGTGGTCATACCTGCCAATACCAACAAGATCGTGGCAATTGGCACTTCGAATGAGATACCAAAAGCAAAGAAGAGCGTTAAAACAAAATCTAGATACGCCGTGATGTCCGTTGCAACCGCAACACCTTCTGGCGCCACGCTTGTGAGAAACGCGAAGACCAGAGGAAATACGACAAAATACGCAAAGGCAGCACCGGCATAAAACAAAAGAATACTTGAAGCCAACAAAGGCACAGCCAAGCGTTTCTCATGCTGATACAAACCTGGCGCAATAAATGACCAGAGTTGATGCAGCAAATAAGGCATTGCGACAAAAACTGCCGTGACCAATGCTAACTTGAACGGGGTTAAGAAAGGCGACGCCACCTGCGTTGCAATCATGGATGTGCCTTCAGGCATAACATCCATTAAAGGCGCTGCAACAAAGATGTAGATATCGTTACCGAAAGGGAAGAACACAACCAATAGCACCAGGATCGCGATCACCATACGGGTAACGCGAGTACGCAACTCAAGCAGATGCGAAATCAGTGGTTGTTCTTCTAGATTACTCATGGATTACGGCGAATTGCCGCCAGCAGAGGCTTTATCTTCCGGTGTTGCCGGCTTTGCCTCATCTGCTTCTTCGATCGTCATGTCTTTTTTGACATCAGCAAAATCTTTCTTCGTATCGTCGATGATTTCTTGGAAAGAGCTGGTTGATGAAGCATCTTCAAACGCTTGTTTTTGTTCAGCAAGCGTTTTCTTTAACTCATCAGCTTCAATTTCTTTTTCGATATCTTTTTTAACATTGCTCACCATGCGACGCGCACGACCCACCCACATACCTGCAGTACGGGCTAAGCCGGGTAAACGCTCGGGACCAATCACAATCAGCGCAATAATGCCGATCAGGATGATTTCGAAAAAACCAACCTCAGTCATGACAAAGACTCAGAAAAATTACTTTGTATTGTCTTTGTTTTCTTCGCGAACAGCTTCGCCGTCGATGACTTTCTCATCCGCTTTCTCAAGCTTCTCAGATTCATCTTTCTTTTCGTCTTTCATCGCGCTCTTAAAGCCTTTGAAAGCACCACCAAGATCGCTACCGATGTTACGCAGACGCTTAGTACCAAATAGGACCAAAACGATGGCCAAAATAATTAGCAGCTGCCAAATACTGATTCCACCAAAACCCATTTTATTTTCCTCACTTCTTTGGTTCGCTGCTGTGCCGCAGCGTTAGTTGTCGAATCATACCGACATTTAGTCTTTTCGGGCGGCTTTCTCGTCGTGACCGGATAATCCAAAACGACGATCAAGTTCTTCTAGGACATCCTGTGGCGAGAGCCCCTGCTGCGCTAGCAAGACCATGCTGTGAAACCACAGGTCAGCGGTTTCGTACACGATTTTATCTTTAGCGCCATCTTTTGCCGCCATCACAGTCTCGGTCGCCTCTTCACCAATCTTTTTTAAGATTGCATCAAGACCTTTGGCATACAAAGACGCTACATATGAACTGCCAGCCTCAGCTGATTTACGCTCTTCGAGCACCGCCGCTAATCGGTCGAGTACATCACTCATAGTCTGACCTCAATACCTTGATCTGCCATAAAGCGCTTGGCTTCACCCACAGTGTATTCCGCAAAGTGGAAAATCGACGCTGCAAGGACCGCATCCGCGCCACCTTTTTTCACGCCATCAACCAGATGCTGCAACTCTCCCACGCCGCCTGAAGCAATCACAGGAATCGATACCGCCTCTGCAACGGCACGAACCAATTCGTTATCAAAACCAATCTTGGTGCCATCACGATCCATACTCGTGAGCAAAATCTCGCCTGCGCCATACTCGGTCATCTTAGCTGACCACTCGATGGCATCAATACCGGTTGGCTTGCGACCGCCATGGGTAAAGATTTCCCAATGGTCATCAACACGCTTGGCATCGATCGCAACCACAATGCATTGCGAGCCAAAACGATCGGTTACTTCTTTGACAAACTCGGGATTGAATACCGCAGCAGAATTGATCGAGACCTTATCCGCACCGGCATTCAACATAGTCAGCACATCATCGGGCTTACGAATACCACCGCCCACAGTCAGCGGGATGAATACCTCTGATGCGACTTGCTCAACCACATGCACAATGGTGTCGCGATTATCCGAAGTCGCTGTGATGTCCAAGAACGTAATTTCATCCGCGCCTTCTTGGTTATAACGACGCGCCACTTCAACCGGATCACCGGCATCGCGGATATCGACAAATTGCACGCCTTTAACAACGCGACCGTTATCTACATCTAAACAAGGAATAATGCGTTTCGCTAAACCCATGATCAGGCACTCAACTGGTCAGCTAACTGTTGTGCTTCAGCGAGATCTAACGTGCCTTCATAAATCGCACGACCCGTAATAGCACCGGTAATATTATTGGTTGGCGCTGCACATAAGTTACGAATGTCGTCTAAGTTGGTGATACCACCAGAGGCAATCACTGGAATGTTAATCGCTTCCGCCAATGCTGTTGTTGCTTCGACATTCACACCTTGCATCATGCCATCGCGGCCGATATCGGTATAAACGATGGATGACACACCATCATTTTCAAATTGTTTCGCCAGATCGACCACATTGTGATCAGTGATCTCAGCCCAACCATTGATCGCCACCATACCGTCCTTAGCATCAAGGCCAACAATAATGTGCCCCGGGAAAGCTTTGCATGCGCGAGCAACAAACGCAGGATCTTTAACTGCTTGAGTACCGATGATGCAGTAATCCACACCCATCGCAAGATAGCGCTCAATCGTCGCTTCATCACGTATGCCACCACCGACTTGAATGGGCACATTTTTATATGCCGCACAAATCATTGAGATCGCTTCACCATTCACTGGCTCGCCAGCAAAGGCCCCATTCAAATCGACTAGATGCAGTCGACGACCGCCTTCATCAACCCAGCGCTTTGCCATATCGATAGGCTGATCTGAAAACACCGTGTCGTCATCCATACGACCTTGGCGCAGGCGTACACATTTACCGTCTTTTAAATCAATCGCTGGAATCAATAACATCGTTTAACTCACCGTGGCGCTCAAGGCTTCCACTGCACAAAATTACGTAACAATTGCAGACCGGCATCTGCACTTTTCTCAGGATGAAACTGCACCGCAAACACATTGTCGCGTGCAATCGCTGAGGTGTAGCGCACACCGTAATCGGTGGTCGCTGCGGTTAATGTTGGGTCAAGTGGCACCACACGATAGCTATGCACGTAATAAAAACGTGCACCATCATCAATCGATGCCCACAAAGGATGCTCGATGCGTTGATCAACACAGCTCCAACCCATCTGTGGCACTTTCAATGGCAAGCCATTATCGCCAGGCATGTTGGCATGGAAGCGTTTGACATCACCCTGATAAATATTCAGCAAGTCCGTGCCACCATTCTCTTCAGAATGCGTCATAAGCACCTGCAAACCCATGCAGATACCTAAGAAAGGTTTCTCTGCCGCTGCTTGCTTAATCACACTTTCGAGATTCCGCTCATGAATCGCGGCCATGCAATCACGTGCAGCACCTTGACCCGGGAAAACCACACGATCAGCGTTCGCGATCGCGTTAGCATCCGACGTAACAATCACTGTCGCATCAGATGCAACATATTCAATCGCTTTAGAAACAGAGCGAAGATTTCCCATGCCGTAATCAATCACGGCAATTGTTTGCGACATGCTTAAGTCCTTATGAGCAGCGAGTCTTAGAGACTACCTTTTGTCGATGGAATGACTTCACCCATACGTGGATCCACCTCAAGCGCCATACGCAATGCACGACCAAACGCTTTGAATACGGTCTCTGCTTGGTGGTGAGCATTGTGACCACGAAGATTATCAACGTGCAGCGTCACCAACGCGTGATTAACAAAGCCTTGGAAGAACTCATGGAACAGATCGACATCGAACTCGCCAATCATGCCGCGCACGAAGTCCACATTGAACTCGATACCCGGACGCCCCGAGAGATCCAACACAACGCGCGACAACGCCTCATCGAGAGGCACATAAGCATGACCATAACGACGAATACCTTTCTTATCGCCCACTGCTTTCGCAAAGGCTTGACCTAAGGTGATACCAATATCTTCAACGGTGTGGTGTGCATCGATGTGCAAGTCACCTTTCGCAGTAATCTCAAGGTCAATCAAACCGTGACGAGCAATCTGATCCATCATGTGCTCTAGGAAGGGCACACCGGTATCAAATTTTGCTTGGCCAGTACCATCCAAGTTCACGCTGACCGTGATTTGGGTTTCTAGCGTGTTGCGCTCAACGCTTGCCGTACGTGACATGCAGCTCTCCTGCGAAATGTCGGGAAAAGAATTAAGCTGCTATTTTATGACAAAGCGCAGACCTTGTCAGACTAGGTCTCAAGCCAAAAGGTCACCGGACCATCATTTAGCAAACTCACCTGCATGTCAGCACCAAAACGGCCGGTCTCGACGATAGGATGCTGAGTTCTCGCCTGATTCACCACGTAATCAAAGAGCTCACGCCCTAGGTCAGGGGATGCCGCTGAGGAAAAGCTCGGACGGGCGCCTTTTTGCGTATCTGCGGCCAGGGTGAATTGCGAGACTAAAAGAAGACCGCCCCCAATATCCGACAGACTCAGGTTCATTTTGTCCTCTGCGTCAGCAAATACACGGTAGCTCAGCATACGCTTAAGTAACTTATCTGCAGATGCCTTGTCGTCGTGCTTCTGAACGCCAACTAGGGCCAATAGGCCCTGATCGATCTGACCGATTACCTCGCCATCCACCGCCACATTGGCATGTTTAACGCGTTGAATCAGACCGATCATTAAGACTTATTAAGAGCGGCTAGAACGTTTACGCTCGTGCTCTTTCAAGAACTTCTTACGAATACGTACAGACTTTGGCGTGATTTCGACAAGCTCGTCATCTTCGATGAACTCGAGTGCCATTTCTAAGGTCACTGGAATTGGTGGAACCAAAGCGATCGCATCATCTTTACCCGATGCACGCACGTTGGTGAGCTGCTTACCCTTAAGCGGGTTAACCACCAAATCATTTGAACGCGAGTGAATACCGACGATCTGACCTTCGTAAACCTCATCACCGTGTGCTGAAAACAGGCGACCACGCTCTTGCAGGTTAAACAAAGCATAACCTAGCGCTTTACCTTGACCGTTTGAAATCATCACGCCATTTTGACGTCCCGCAATACCAGATGATTGCGCAGGACCATAGTGATCAAACACGTGATACAGCAAACCCGTACCTGAGGTCATGGTCATAAAGTCGGTTTGGAAACCGATCAAACCACGAGACGGCATGATGTAGTCCAGACGAACACGACCCTTACCATCTGGCACCATGTCTTTCATGTCACCACGACGCTCACCCAAGGTTTCCATAATGGCGCCTTGGTGTTGGTCTTCGATATCGATAGTCACTTGCTCGTAAGGTTCACAAACTTCGCCTTCAATCTCGCGGAAGATAACTTCTGGACGCGATACCGCTAGCTCAAAACCTTCACGACGCATATTTTCGATCAATACTGAAAGGTGTAACTCACCGCGACCTGAGACTTTGAATTTTTCAGGGTCACTACCCTCTTCAACACGTAATGCCACGTTCGCAATCAATTCGCGCTCTAGACGGTCTTTGATCTGACGTGAGGTGAGGTACTTACCTTCCTTGCCCGCAAACGGTGACGCGTTCACTTGGAAAGTCATCGAAACGGTTGGCTCATCGACCGCCAACTTTGGCATTGGCTCAACACTATCGGGATGACAAATCACATCGGAGACGTTTGGCGCTTCAATACCGGTAATCGCAATGATGTCTCCTGCTGAAGCTTCAGTTACTTCGTGGCGCTGCAGACCCATATAGCCATAGACCAGACCGATCTTGGCTTTCATCTCACGACCATCGTGCTTGATAACCGTCACTTGTTGATTAGGCTTGATCTTGCCGCGCTTAACACGACCGACCGCAATCGCACCGACATAGCTGTTGTAATCGAGGTTAGACACTTGCATCTGCAATGGACCTTCTGGGTCGACATCTGGCACAGGACAATGTTCAACAATCGCTTCAAACAAAGGTGTCATATCACCTTCGCGAACCGAATCATCCAGCGATGCATAACCATTGATCGCTGAGGCATACACAATTGGGAAATCCAACTGCTCATCGGTAGCACCAAGGTTGTCGAATAACTCAAACACCTGATCGATAACCCAATCAGGGCGTGCACCTGGCTTATCAATTTTGTTTACAACAACAATCGGACGCAGGCCATGAGCAAATGCCTTTTGCGTTACAAAACGCGTTTGTGGCATTGGGCCTTCTTGCGCATCAACCAGCAAACACACTGAGTCGACCATCGAAAGCACACGCTCCACCTCACCACCGAAGTCGGCGTGCCCAGGGGTGTCGACGATGTTGATGCGGTAGTCGTTCCAGTTAATCGCGGTGTTCTTAGAAAGAATGGTAATGCCGCGCTCTTTTTCCTGATCGTTCGAGTCCATGACTCGCTCAACCTCACCGAAACGCTCCCCCAAGGTACCTGACTGCTTAAGCAGCTCATCAACAAGGGTAGTTTTGCCATGGTCAACGTGAGCGATGATGGCGATATTGCGCAGATTCTGAATCACAAGATTAGTCCGATTGAGGGGAATTAAGGCGCGCGATTATACCGATGCACCCCCAGCGGGTATATAAGAAGTTGCTGATTTATTGTAATTTTTTCAGATAGTCAGCGGCATCGAGGTGCTCTTGGGCAGCCGCTTTTTCTAACCAGCTTTTTGCCTGTGTAACATCGATAGCGGTACCCAACCCTTCTGCGTGCATCACACCTAACAGATACATGGCATCGACCTCACCTTGCAGCGCAGCTTGATGCATCCAAGGTAGCGCCTCGGTGTAGCTTTGCGTTAAGCCATTTCCCGTGGCGTAACTATGAGCTAACGCAAATTGTGCCTTAGCCAAACCCTTCTGAGCGGCTTGGCGATACCAAAAAACCGCCTTCTCAGGATCGACCTGTTGCCCAAAGGTGCCATTGTCGTAGGCTGCACCCATATTCAACATAGCCCAAACATCACCCGACTGAGCTTGTTGACTCAACGTCTCAAAAGTCGGTAATTGAGCAGCGTGGGCACCACTAAAAGCGACGGCAAGAATAAGAGCCAGCCTGTGGATAACTTTGTGGGTAAAACAGCAAATCAAGGACTTAAACATTCTGTAGGAATTGGATTACTTTATATAATTTTCTACTAATAAACATTAAAAACAATAACTTATAAAGATGTTCAAACTATTATTTTTAGCTTATCTCGCTAAACTATCCCGAAATTATTTTTATCCTACCTGTGAAAAACTCAATATCTTAAGTGCCTGATATTGTTGAAAATCTATTTTCGACGACTTAAGGTCTCACGCCATTGCGCATTTTCAGCCGCTCTCAAAATAGACACATAACGACCCACTTCGTTCTCGTACCAAAAGTCCGAAGCAGGCAAAGGCTCAACTTCAAAGCCCCACCAGGCACCGCTTTTATCTTGCGCGATAAAATTCACCCAATCAGGCACCTGAGACCAGAGCTGATCGTTCGTCATCGTTACTGAGGTGTGTAGGTCGTTGCTTTAGAGCCAGTCATATCCCATGAAAAGGTGCAATCAAGTTCAGATAAAACGGCCACCAAACCCATTTCACCACCTTCAAAGATCATTTGCAGCGGCGTGCGATTTCGAAAGCGACGATGACGCATCTTGACCCACTGGCCCGCCATCTTAGGGTTACGTGGATAGGTCGTTCTCAACGCATCCGCAATGCGAAGCAGGTAATTCGCACGACGCAGCGTATTTTCTTCTTCGGGGAAAGCCTCGTGGCCGTCACGGAACTTTTGGAAGGCACGCGCACGCACATTGCTTGGCAACAACAATAACTGTTGCATCTCATCGACACCCAACTGCCATTCATCTAAAAGGGCCATAACCGCTTGGGTTATCTGGGTCTGCTGCTCTGACGTGCTCATAGAAATCCTGCGCGAAAACACTTCGCTTTTAAAACTAAAGGTAAAGTATAACCAATAAAAATAGGGCTTTTACGTAGACTTCGTACGGACTCTTGGCCTTAATCAGCCTAATAGACGCTGCCACCAACGGCGACGGTTCTTTGGTATTGGCGCATTTGCCGGAATATCCTCTGGCGGCAGTTGACTGAGCACCCACCCCGGTAGGGGCGGATTGTCACTGTAGCCACAGGAGACGCCCAAATTATTCGGGTCGTAAATTTTCACAATACTCGGTTCAGCTAGATTATCCGCATACACGATGCCGCAATAGTCTTCTTCATGCTCAGCGCGCAGCAGCTGATCAACCTCATCGATAAACCGATGCAGTGAGTCTTTGTCACTCACCTGCGTTGGCGGTTCCTCACCAATGGCATAGATGTACCACTGGCCGTTTGACACTTTTAACGTTTGCCATAGCGCATCAAGATGATGCCAACGTAGTGCCGAGGTAAAACCACCGCGAAACTTCTGCATAAAAGGCGTGAGTGTTTGATCTGTCATAGAGCCATCCTTTAAGGGTCGCTAACGATGCCATCTTCGCGCTGAAAACACTATAATTTGCGTTTTATTCTTTTGCGGAAATCGCCATGTCGGCTGTCTACGAAACCAAGCTCCCTGACTTCAAGATGCTACATCGCGGCAAAGTACGCGATATTTATGATGTCGATGACCAACACATGTTGATTATCACCAGCGACCGGTTGTCAGCGTTCGATGTGATCTTGCCGCAAGCGATACCTGGTAAAGGTGAAGTCCTGACACGTGTGGCTAACTTTTGGTTTGATCGCACGCAAAACATCCTGCCAAATCAACGCACCTCATTAAAGGTCGAGGATGTCATTACAGATGAGGAAACTCGTGAATGGCTTGGCGATCGCGTGATGGTGGTACGAAAGCTAAAAGCACTACCCGTAGAAGCGATTGTGCGAGGCTACATCATTGGCTCGGGTTGGAAAGATTATCAAGCCAATGGCAGCGTATGCGGCATCGAGCTTCCCAGTGGTTTGCAGCTAGCAGATAAACTACCAGAGCCCATCTTCACGCCATCGACCAAAGCGGCAGTGGGTGAGCATGATGAAAACATCGACTTCAAGGCCACTAAGAATCTGTTGGGCACAGAGATGGCCGAGCAGGTACGCGATGCCACTCTTCGCATCTATCAAGAGTGTGCTGACTATGCGCGCACTAAAGGCATTATCATTGCGGACACAAAGTTTGAATTTGGTCTGGATGAAGATGGCCAGCTGACGTTGATCGACGAGGTATTGACGCCTGACTCATCTCGCTTTTGGCCAGCGGATCAATACCAACCCGGGATCAGCCCACCAAGTTTTGATAAACAGTTCGTCCGTGACTATTTAGAGACGCTCGATTGGAATAAAAAAGCGCCAGGACCAGAGCTTCCTCAAGAGATCATCGATAAGACCGCAGAAAAATATCGCGAAGCTGAGCGCCTACTCACCGGCAAATAAGATGGCTGGTAAAGCACCTCGCATCACCGTTTACAGCACCTCACAGTGCACTCACTGTAAGCAACTGAAACGTTGGCTTCAGGATCAAAACTTCCGCTTTCAGGAATTCGACATCCAGAAGAACCAGCGAGCCTTCAAAGAATTTTCTAAACTCGGGGCACGCGGCGTACCTGTCACCGTAATTAATGGCGAGCGCATCGATGGCTTTGATGTGAAGCGTTTAAGCAAATTTCTCAAACATGGATGAGCATCCATACGATCGACTTAGCCCTGAGTTAATACTCGAAGCAGTAGAAACAACCGGACTTATCACAAGTGGTCAAATGCTCGAGCTAAACAGCTATGAGAATCGCGTTATTCAAATCGGCATTGATGAACACCCCGGGATAGTCGCGAAGTTTTATCGACCCTATCGCTGGTCGAACGAATGTATCTTAGAGGAACATGAATTCAGCGAAGCGTTGAGCGATAGCGACATACCGGTTATTGCACCCTTACGTTTTAACGATCACAGCCTTTTAGCGCACGAAAGCTTTCGTTTTGCCCTCTTCCCACGTCGCGGTGGTCGCTCACCTGACCTTGATAACCTAGATCAATTGGAATGGATCGGCAGACTATTAGGTCGCATTCATAAGCTTGGTAGCGAAGTTCCTTTTACACATCGACCCGACATCTCAGTGCAACGATTAGGTCGTGATGCTCAACGAGCCGTTTTGACATCGGCTCAATGCCCGATGGAATATAAACAGCGTTATGAGTCGATCAGCAATCAACTGATTGATACCTGCGAAGTACTGTTTGAGGAGATTAAACCCACCTCAATCCGACTGCATGGTGACTGCCATCCCGGCAACATACTTTGGACGGATGCTGGCCCACATTTTGTCGACATGGACGATTGCGCTAATGGTCCAGCCATACAGGATCTCTGGATGCTCATCACGGGTGATGAGCATGAAAAGCTCATTCAATGGGAAACGCTACTTGAGGGCTATGAAACCTTCCATCAATTCGATCGACGCGAGTTACGACTTATCGAGGCACTAAGAAGCCTGCGCCAACTCCACTATACCGCTTGGCTTACCCAACGCTGGCAAGATCCCGCATTCCCTAGAGCTTTCCCTTGGTTTGAGGAACGCAGTTACTGGGAAGGCTATCTTGCCGACCTTACCCAACAACTTGAGAAGCTACTCAATGCTGAAGCACCACAGCTTGGTGGTAATTTTTAAGAATCGTTACCAAACAAATCGCGGGTATAGATCTTCGCATCTACGTCAGCGAGCTCATCGCTCCTACGGTTCGCAATGATCACATCACTGATCTTTTTAAATTCTTCGAGATCTTTAATCACTCGCGAATTAAAGAATTCATCTTCCGTCAGTACCGGTTCGTAAACCACCACTTCGATACCTTTTGCTTTAATACGCTTCATCACGCCTTGAATAGAAGATGCACGGAAGTTATCCGAACCCGATTTCATAATCAGACGATACACACCCACAATCTTTGGCTTTCTCGCAATAATGCTATCGGCGACAAAATCCTTACGGGTGGTATTTGAGTCCACAATCGCTTGAATCAAGTTCTGCGGCACTTCACTGTAATTAGCACGAAGCTGCTTAGTATCTTTTGGCAAGCAGTAGCCACCATAACCAAAGCTTGGGTTGTTGTAATGCGAGCCAATACGCGGATCCAGTCCTACACCTTCGATAATCTGACGACTATCAAGACCATGCACGGCGGCATAGGTGTCGAGCTCGTTGAAGTAGGCTACTCGCATCGCCAGATAGGTGTTAGCAAACAGCTTAATCGCTTCTGCTTCGGTGGGGTCGGTGAGTAAGACATCGATATCTTTCTTGATTGCACCCTCTACCAACAAATCAGCAAACTTTTGTGCGCGATCTGATCGCTCTCCCACGATGATGCGTGATGGGTAGAGGTTGTCATACAAGGCTTTGCCTTCACGCAAAAACTCAGGCGAGAAGATGAGGTTCTTACAGCCTGTGCTATCCATCAGCTTTTGCGTATAGCCTACTGGGATGGTTGATTTGATAATCATCACCGCATCAGGGTTCACAGTCCTCACATCACGGATAACCGCTTCAACCGACCCGGTATTAAAGTAATTGGTCACGGGGTCATAATCAGTGGGCGTAGCAATCACCACATACTCAGCCCCTACGAAAGCCTCTTGTTTGTCCGTGGTAGCTTTGAGATTCAGCTCACGATTAGCCAAAAAGTCTTCGATTTCTGCATCGACGATGGGCGATTTACGTTGATTAATCAGCGCCACTTTCTCTGGAATGATATCGAGGGCAACCACCTCATGATGTTGTGCAAGCAACACCGCATTGGAGAGTCCCACATAGCCTGTACCAGCAACCGCAATCTTCATTATCAATCTCAGTGACTAAAACCTTAAAGTCTATAGGATAACGATTTCTGCCTGATGACAGAACAAAAGACATAAAAAAAGCGCTCCGAGGAGCGCTTTTTCATCGACCGAGATCGAATTACAGGCCGTAGAAATCCTGCATGGTCTCAAGAGACTTAGCAGTGATTTTATCTGCCATACCCTCTGAGCCAAATGACTGATAACGAGCCTTACAGATCTCAGTCATTGCTTTAGTTGACTCTTTCAAGAACTTACGTGGGTCGAAGTTGCTTGGGTTGTCATTTAAGTGCTTACGGATAGAACCAGTAGATGCCATACGCAAGTCAGTATCGATATTAACTTTACGTACACCTGACTTAATGCCTTCAACGATTTCACCTACAGGCACACCGTAGGTCTGACCCATATCACCACCGTAGTTGTTGATGATTTCGAGCCAATCTTGAGGCACTGAAGAAGAACCGTGCATAACCAAGTGAGTATTAGGAATACGTGCATGGATCTCTTTGATACGGTCGATACGCAAGATCTCGCCATCTGGCTCTTTAGTGAACTTGTAAGCGCCGTGTGACGTACCGATTGCGATTGCCAATGCGTCAACGCCAGTCTTCTCAACGAAGTCAGCTGCCTCTTCAACGCTGGTCAACAGCATATCCATGTCCAACTTACCTTCTGCGCCGTGGCCGTCTTCTTCACCCATTTCACCGGTTTCCAAAGAACCCAAACAACCCAACTCACCTTCAACTGAAACACCAGCCGCATGAGCGATATCAACCACTTGCTTGGTTACATCCACGTTGTACTCATAAGATGCTGGCGTCTTACCGTCCGACATCAAAGAGCCGTCCATCATGACTGAGCTAAAGCCAGACTGGATTGAACGAGTACAAATTGCTGGAGATGCGCCGTGGTCTTGGTGCATACAAACAGGAATGTGTGGGTACATTTCGATCGCCGCAGAGATCAAGTGACGCAAGAATGGCTCGCCCGCATATGAACGCGCACCAGCTGAACCTTGCAGAATAACTGGGCTATTCACAGCATCCGCAGCTTGCATGATCGCGTGAACTTGCTCCATGTTGTTTACGTTAAACGCTGGCAAACCGTAGTTGTTCTCAGCAGCGTGGTCCAACAATTGGCGTAAAGTAATCAAAGCCATGTTAAATCTCCTAAGTGTTAAACGTTTCCGTTTGAATTTAAATAAATCTACTTCACCTGATGATCGCCAACACGGATGACTTTCATCACGTTGGTGCCACCAGCAATACCATTCAAGTCGCCCTTGGTGATGATCACCATGTCGCCATCACGCACTGCGCCACGACGTTGCAACTCTTCGATAATTTCCACATTCGCTTGTTGCGAATCGATACCCGCCTCAAGTGCAAAGCTCACCGGGTAAACACCACGGTATAAAGTTACTTTGCGACGTGAAGATACGCGCGAGGTCATCGCATAAATCGGAATACCCGATGAGATACGCGACATCCACTTAGTCGTTGCACCCGATTCGGTCAATGCCGCAATCGCTGCTACACCCAAGTGGTTAGCGGTGTACATCGTTGCCATCGCAATCGACTCATCAATCTGCTCAAAGTGCGTATGCAAACGGTGATCAGAACGACGCGCAGAGCTTTGCTTCTCCGCTTCGATACAGACACGATTCATCGCCTCAACCGCTTCGACCGGATACTTACCGGCTGCCGACTCTGCAGACAACATAATCGCATCGGTTCCATCAATAACCGCATTAGCGACGTCGAAAACTTCTGCGCGGGTTGGAATCGGATTCTCAATCATCGACTCCATCATCTGTGTAGCGGTAATCACGACACAGTTCATTTGACGAGCACGACTGATCAACATCTTTTGTGCGGCAGGCAATTCTGCATCGCCAATCTCAACACCTAAGTCACCACGCGCCACCATGATCACATCGGAGGCATTGATAATGTCATCGATATGATTCAGCGCTTCTGCACGCTCAACCTTCGCAACGATGCCACCTTGTCCACCCGCTTCACGCAGCAGATCTCGCGCACGACGACAATCATCGCCAGTTTGCACAAAAGACACTGCCAAGTAATCAGCTTCAATCGATGCTGCGAACTTGATGTCTTCTAAATCTTTATCGGTTAACGCAGGCGCAGACAATCCGCCACCTTGCTTATTGATACCTTTGTTGTTGGATAGCTTACCGCCCAGTTTGACCTGACAGCGGATTTCAGAACCCGCAACTTCTTCTACCCAAAGAACGATCAAGCCGTCATTAAGCAACAACGTGTCACCACGTGAGCATTCATCATGTAGCGTTGAGTAACCGGTACCCACGCGCTCTTGATTACCTTTCTCTTTATCCCAAGCGGTATCGATGATGAATTTGTCACCGATTGCTAATTTGATTTCGTCGTTTTCAAAGCGTGCGATACGAATTTTTGGACCCTGAAGGTCAATCAGCACGCCAACTTGTCGACCGCTCGCTCGCGCGCGGTCACGAACCCATTCCGCACGACGCTGATGCTCTTCATAACTACCATGCGACATGTTCAAGCGAACAACGTCGACACCGGCGGCAATAATCTCGTCGAGTGTTTTTGGATCGTCTGTTGCCGGCCCTAGAGTGGCAACAATTTTTGTACGTCTTGGCATTTAATTTCCTACTTGCGAGACCAACTTCTCTCTCGCGACACGCTCACCCCATGGTGAACGAGTAATTAGGGGCAGCTCGCGCCACCCCTAAAAATTTTACTTTGCAGCTTCTTCCAACATGGCAACTGCCGGCAGTGTTTTACCTTCAAGGTATTCCAAGAATGCTCCACCTGCAGTTGATATGTAAGACACTTGATCGTAAATGTCATACTTTTGGATTGCAGCGATAGTGTCACCACCGCCCGCTAATGAGAACGCTTTTGAATTCGCGATCGCCATTGATACCGTTTTGGTACCTTCGCCGAATTGATCAAATTCAAATACCCCAACAGGACCATTCCAAACCACGGTACCTGCGTTTGCAATGATGTCCGCTAACTCTTTCGCTGAGTCTGGGCCGATATCGAAAATCATGTCGTCATCAGCCACATCACCTGCAGCTTTCAAGGTTGCTTCAGCGGTTTCGCTGAATTCTTTACCACAAACAACATCAGTTGCGATTGGAATGATTGCACCACGTGCAGACATCTTTTCAACCAAGCCTTTTGCAGTATCAACCAAATCATCTTCACAAAGTGATTTACCCACGTTGTTACCCATCGCCTTCAAGAAGGTGTTTGCGATACCACCACCAACAACTAGCTGATCGACCTTTTCTGACAAGGCCTCCAACACAGTGAGCTTGGTTGATACTTTTGAACCACCAACGATAGCAACCATTGGACGCGCTGGCTCAGCTAATGCTTTTGCCAAGTTATCCAACTCATCAGATAACAAGATGCCCGCACAAGCGACTGGTGCAAACTTACCCGCACCATGTGTTGATGCCTGTGCACGGTGTGCTGTACCGAATGCATCCATTACGTAAACGTCACACAAAGCAGCGTATTGCTTTGACAAGGTCTCATCGTCTTTCTTTTCACCTGCGTTAAAACGCACGTTTTCTAAAAGAACCACCTCACCATCAGCTACATCAAAACCACCGTTTAGGTAGTCTTTAACCAAGCGAACGTCTTTACCCATTTTCGCTGACATATCTGCTGCGATAGGTGCCAATGAGTTCTCCTCATCCGCTTTACCTTCTTCTGGACGACCACGGTGTGACATCACCATGACCTTTGCGCCTGCTTTTGCACAATGCTCAATAGTTGGCATAGACGCCGTAATACGCGCATCAGAGGTCACTTTGCCATCTTTAACAGGCACGTTAAGGTCTGAACGAATAAGAACGCGCTTACCCGCTAGATCGAGATCGGTCAGCTTAATGAAAGCCATGTTGAACTCCTAAAATTTAATGATTTAAAAACATTCAGGACACACTGCCTGTGTCCAAAAGGCTTTTAAGAAGAATGGCTGATCACCTAAGTGATCAGCCATATCTCTTTAGCTATTAGCTAGCAACGTGACGTGCGAAACGCAACATGTTGCAGGTGTAGCCGTACTCGTTGTCGTACCAAGAAACAACCTTAACGAAGGTTTCATCCAATGCGATACCTGCTTCTGCATCAAAGATTGATGAGTAGCCACAGCCACGGAAGTCAGTAGAAACAACTTTCTCATCGGTGTATGACAAAGTATCACCGATACCTGCAGTTTCAGACGCTGCTTTCATTGCTTTACAGATTTCTTCGTACTTAGCTGGCTTATCCAACTCAACAGTCAGGTCAACAACAGATACGTCTGAAGTTGGTACGCGGAATGCCATACCAGTCAACTTACCGTTCAACTCTGGCAATACAACACCTACAGCTTTAGCTGCACCGGTAGATGATGGAATGATGTTTTCCAAAATACCGCGGCCGCCGCGCCAGTCTTTCATTGAAGGACCGTCAACAGTCTTTTGAGTAGCCGTCGCCGCGTGAACAGTCGACATCAAACCACGCTTGATACCCCAGTTGTCGTTAAGAACCTTAGCGATTGGTGCCAAGCAGTTAGTAGTACAAGACGCTGCTGAAACGATGTTCTGGCCTGCGTAAGTCTCGTGGTTAACACCGTATACAAACATTGGAGTTGTATCTTTAGATGGTGCTGACATAACAACTTTCTTAGCGCCTGCATCGATGTGCTTCTGACAAGTCTCTTCAGTCAAGAAGAAGCCAGTACACTCAAGTACTAAGTCAACATTGATGTCACCCCAAGCAAGATCTGAAGGATCACGCTCAGCGGTCAAACGAATAGTCTTGCCGTTAACAACCAAGTTGTTACCGTCTACTGCAACATCACCTTTGAAGTTACCGTGAACTGAGTCGTACTTCAGCATGTATGCCAAGTAGTCTGCATCCAACAAGTCGTTGATACCGACAACTTCGATGTCGTTTGAAAAATCTTGTGCAATTGCACGGAACGCCATACGACCGATACGACCGAAACCGTTAATACCTACTTTAATAGCCATTTACTAACTCCTAATTATTGGCCGATCAGTGCCGGCCTTTTCTAAATTAAACCGATTAACCTAATACGCTTTTCGCTGTAGCCACTACATTGTCTACAGTGAAACCAAATTCTTTGAATAACTCGCCAGCAGGCGCTGATTCACCGAAGCTCTTCATGGCCACGATGCCGCCATCAAGACCAACGTACTTGTACCAAGATTGATCAACGCCGGCTTCAATTGCTACACGCTTAACACCTGGAGTGAGCACTGAATCTTTGTAAGCTTGATCTTGCTTATCGAATGCACACGTTGATGGCATAGAAACCACACGTACTTTTGCATCCATCGCTGCTGCTGCATCAACCGCCAAAGAGACTTCTGAACCGGTAGCAATGAAAATGATGTCTGCATCGCCATCACAATCTTTCAAGACGTAACCGCCCTTCTCGATGTTCTTCACTTGCTCTGCCGTACGCTCCATTGGCGTGAGGTTTTGACGTGAGAACACCAAACCAGTTGGTGCATTGCCACGCAGCATAGCCATCTTCCAAGATACCGCTGACTCGACAGCGTCACACGCACGCCAAGTTTCAAAACCTGGAATAACACGCATGGTTGAGAGTTGCTCAACAGGCTGGTGAGTTGGACCATCTTCACCCAGACCAATTGAGTCGTGGGTGTAAACATAAATAGTGCCGATCTTCATCAAAGCAGACATACGCAACGCGTTACGCATGAACTCCATGAACATGAAGAAGGTACCACCGTAAACCTTAAAGCCACCGTGAAGAACCATACCGTTCATCATGTGTGCCATACCGAATTCACGAACACCCCAAGACAGGTAGTTACCGTTCGCGTTTTCTTTATTCACTTTGACAGTGCCTGACCAGTTAGTCAGGTTAGAACCCGTCAGGTCAGCCGAACCACCGAACATCTCTGGCAACAATGGACCCATGGCTTCGATCGCGTTTTGAGACGCTTTACGTGACGCGATGTTTGGCATGTCTGCTTGTGTTTGAGCGATAAACTTGTCCATCTCAACTTCGAAGTTACCAGGCAGCTCACCCGCCATACGACGCTCAAACTCAGCCGCTTCCGCAGGGAACGCTGCTTTATATGCCGCAAACTTTTCATTCCATGCTGCTTCGTCTTTAGCGCCTTGCTCTTTGTGATCCCAACCCGCATAAACGTCTGCTGGAATTTCAAATGGCGCTGCAGTCCAACCCAACTCTTTACGAGTCAGTGCAATCTCGTCATCACCTAAAGGAGCGCCGTGGCAGTCATGACCACCCGCTTTATTTGGTGAACCAAAACCGATAGTGGTCTTACAACAAATCATTGAAGGCTTGTCAGTTACAGACTTGGCTTCTTCGATAGCTTTGTTAATCGCATCTGCATCGTGACCATCAACATCAGCAATCACATGCCAGTTATATGACTTGAAGCGCGCAGGTACGCCAACTTCCATCCAATCACCGATGTGGCCATCGATAGAGATGTCATTGTCGTCCCAGAAAGCAATCAACTTACCAAGACCTAAAGTACCTGCCATCGCACAAGATTCGTGCGACAGACCTTCCATCAAACAACCATCACCTAAGAATACGTAGGTGTTGTGATCAACGATCTCGTGACCTGGCTTATTGAATTGTGCCGCCAAGGTGCGCTCAGCAATCGCCATACCAACAGCGTTGGTGATGCCCTGACCCAAAGGACCAGTCGTTGTTTCGATGCCATCTGCGTAACCATACTCAGGGTGACCTGCTGTCTTTGAGTGCAACTGACGGAAGTCTTTGATGTCATCAATGGTCAGATTGAAGCCAGTTAAATGCAGCAATGAGTAAATCAGCATCGAGCCGTGGCCATTCGAAAGAACGAAACGGTCACGGTCAGCCCACTTGGCGTTAGTTGGGTTGTACTTCATGTGATCGTTCCAGAGCACCTCAGCGATATCCGCCATGCCCATTGGGGCACCCGGGTGACCTGAGTTAGCTTTTTGAACAGCATCCATAGATAACGCGCGAATGGCGTTGGCAAGCTCTCTGCGTGAGGACATAAGTCTCTCCTGATCTAATGTTTAAAAGTTGTGGTCTTGATAGGCGAAAACCCAGCAAGAATTGAATTCTTCAATTGCACCTAGCGATCAGTGCTAGGGCGTCTGCAGCGAGGGGCAGACTCAGCAAAAGCGACGGGCATTCTCGCTCAGGTGTCTTATACGGGGCAAGATAGGAAGTAAGGAATATTCAAATATACCCATAAAATTTAAATTTATGCGCACAAGTGCTTGATTTTATGGGGAAGATAATTCCCCATAAAAACTAATCTTTGATCCATTTGATCGAACAACCCATGCTCGAGAGCTGTTCAGCGGGTCCTTTTTGAGTCTCAGCGACCTCTTTCATGGCCTCAAACAGGTCGCGACGGACATCGGGGTCAGCGGCTTCTTTGCGACTCTCATCCAAACGACCTCGATATTGCAGCTCACCTGAACGGTTATAGCCAAAAAAGTCTGGCGTACACACCGCACCGTAAGCTTTTGCAACGGCTTGAGATTCGTCTAATAAGTATGGGAATGGAAAATCCATCTGCTGAGCGATCGCCTGCATATTTTCAAATGAATCTTCAGCGTAATCAGTCGGATCATTCGACATGATTGCTACGCTATTAATACCTAACGCTTTGAGCTCACGCGTATCTCGCACTAAGCGGTCCAGTATGGCTTTCACATAAGGACAGTGATTACAGATAAACATGACCAACAACCCGTTCTCACCCATACAGTCTTGCATGCGCCATGTTTTGCCATCCACGCCAGGCAAGGCAAAGTCGATAACCGGTTGTCCAAAATCACATACTGGGGGCTGCAACGAGACCATGATTAAAACTCCATCATTAAGCTTTCAAATGCGCAGGCATTCTGACAAAAGCCTATCCCACGCTCAATAAGGGTATACTCGCGCCCTTCGAGCCCCCCCAAAGAGGGAGCACTGAATACAATCGAAGGAGTTTTAGCTCGATGGCGAATGAATTTATTTTCACTTCAGAATCAGTGTCTGAAGGTCACCCAGACAAAATGGCAGATCAGGTATCGGATGCAATCTTGGATGCAATCCTGATCGAAGATCCCCATGCACGCGTAGCGTGTGAGACTGTTTTCAAAACAGGCCTTTGTTTAATTGCGGGTGAGATCACCACAACAGCTAAGCCTGATTACGAACACATCATGCGTCAAACCATTAATGAAATTGGTTACGACGATTCAGCTAAAGGCTTTGATGGCAACACCTGCGCAGCAATGATCGCAGTTGGCGTGCAATCACCTGACATCAACCAAGGTGTCGACCGCGCTAAGCCAGAAGACCAAGGCGCTGGTGACCAAGGCATTATGTTTGGTTACGCAACCAATGAAACTGACGTCTTAATGCCTGCGCCGATTCAGTACGCACACCGTTTGGTAGAGCGTCAGTCAGAATGTCGTAACAACGGCACCCTGCCATTGTTGCGCCCAGACGCAAAATCACAGGTCAGCTTCCACTACAAAGACGGCAAGCCGGTATCGATTGATGCAGTTGTTCTGTCGACTCAACATTCGGAAGAGTTTTCTGGCGAAACCTTGCGCGAAGCGATCATGGAAGAAGTCATCAAGCCTGTACTAGAACCAACCGGCTTATTAACAGCGAATACCAAATTCCATATCAATCCGACCGGCAACTTTGTGATTGGTGGTCCAATGGGTGATGCCGGTTTAACCGGTCGTAAGATCATCGTAGATACCTACGGCGGCGCTGCACGTCATGGCGGTGGCGCCTTCTCAGGTAAAGACCCATCCAAAGTTGACCGTTCTGCGGCTTACGCGGGTCGCTATGTTGCCAAGAACATCGTCGCAGCAGGCCTTGCCGATCGTTGTGAGATTCAAGTGTCATACGCAATCGGTGTTGCAGAGCCAACCTCAATCATGATCGATACCTTTGGCACCGGTAAAATCAGTGATGAGCGCATCACCGAGCTGGTTCGTGAGCACTTTGACCTTCGCCCATACGGCATTCTGAAAATGCTCGACCTGCTGAATGCTAAGCAGATCAAATACCGCAAGACCGCCGCATACGGCCACTTCGGTCGTGAGAATGAAGGCTTCACTTGGGAGATGACCGATAAAGCTGACGCATTGCGCGACGCAGCAGGCCTTTAAAAACCAAGACCTTTAACCGCAACCACACAGGTTTGCGGTGGAAATTAGAGCCCGTAGTCATTACACTGCGGGCTCTTTTTTGTTGGAAACAACAGACAATTTCCTCTCGAGGAGCGTTGCGACCCTTTTTTAAGGCCAGGCTCGAGAGCGAATACAGCGAACCCAACGACGCTCACTCTGATTGATTAGGAGATTAACCATGAGTGAGTTCACCGACTATAAAGTTGCCGATATGTCACTGGCAGACTGGGGTCGCAAAGAAATCGCGATTGCTGAAACTGAAATGCCAGGCCTGATGGCGCTGCGCGAGAAATATGGCAAAGACAAGCCACTGACCGGTGCGCGCATCACCGGCTCATTACACATGACCATCCAAACCGCTGTGTTGATCGAGACACTTGTTGAGCTCGGCGCGCAGGTTCGTTGGTGTTCATGCAACATTTTCTCAACCCAAGATCATGCCGCTGCTGCCATCGCTGCTGCAGGCATTCCTGTTTATGCCTGGAAAGGTGAAACACTCGAGGAATACTGGTGGTGTACTGAGCAAGTGCTCAACTGGCCAAATGGCGAAATCGCCAACATGATTCTTGACGATGGTGGCGACGCCACCTTACTCGTTCACAAAGGTGTTGAGTATGCTGATTCGGGCGTACCTGAGCCAACAACTGGTGATTCAGAAGAGTGGAAAGTCATTCTCAATGTGCTTAAGCGCTCACTGAATGAAGAGCCAGATCGTTATAAGAAAATGGCCGCATCGATTAAAGGTGTTACCGAAGAGACCACCACTGGCGTTCACCGTTTATATGACATGTTCAAAGCCGGCACTTTGTTGTTCCCGGGCATGAACGTTAACGACTCGGTCACTAAATCAAAATTCGACAACCTCTATGGCTGTCGTGAGTCATTGGTTGACGGCATTAAGCGCGCAACCGACGTGATGATCGCCGGCAAGATTGCCGTGGTATGTGGTTACGGTGACGTTGGTAAAGGTTCTGCGCAATCGCTTCGCGGCTTAGGCGCAACTGTTTGGATCACTGAGATCGATCCAATCTGTGCATTGCAAGCTGCGATGGAAGGCTACCGTGTAGTGACTCTTGATGAAGCTGCACCAATCGCCGACATCTTTGTTACCACTACCGGTAACAAAGACATCATTTGTCACGACCACATGGCAGCGATGAAGGATCAAGCGATCGTTTGTAATATCGGTCACTTTGATAACGAAATCGATATCGCTAGCCTTGATCAGTACCAGTGGGAAAACATCAAGCCACAGGTTGATCACATCATCTTCCCAGATGGTAAGCGCATCATCATGTTGGCTGAGGGCCGCTTAGTAAACCTAGGCTGTGCAACCGGTCACCCAAGCTTTGTTATGTCAGCGTCTTTCACCAACCAAGTGTTGGCGCAAATCGAAATCTTCACCAAGCCAGATGAATACCCTGTTGGCGTATACATCCTGCCGAAGAAGCTTGACGAAGAAGTGGCTCGTCTACACTTAGCGAAGATCGGTGCTCACTTGACTGAACTGTCAAAAGAGCAAGCGGACTACATTGGTGTACCGGTAGAAGGCCCATACAAGCCAGAGCATTACCGCTACTAAGCTGCTTTGCGGCCTTGTCCTCGGGATGAGGCCGCCTGTTACAGGACACTGGAAATGACAAAAGCGTACAGCTTTGAGCTTTTTCCGCCTAAAACGGAAAAAGGCATGACCAACCTGCAAGCGACCGTCACCGAATTACAAACACGTAATCCGGCCTTCTTCTCTTGCACGTATGGCGCCGGCGGCTCAACCCAAAACAACACCTTTGCGACAGTCGATTGGTTGCGTGAGCAATCGATTGATACTGCGCCGCATCTCACGTGTATCGGTAACTCAGTTACTGAGACCTTAGAGATTCTGCAGCGCTATGTTGATCAAGGCATTAATCGCGTGGTTGCTCTTCGTGGCGACCGCCCATCAGGCACCGGCTTAATCGATAGTGAACTTACGCACGCCAATGATTTAGTGGCATTGATTCGTGAGCACTTTAACGATCACTTTCACATTGAAGTGGCGGCTTATCCTGAGATGCATCCACAAGCAGCGAACTTTGCAGCTGATTTGAATAACTTCAAACGCAAAGTAGATGCCGGCGCAAACTCTGCGATCACTCAGTACTTTTATAACGTTGATGCGTATAAACGTTTTGTAGATGAAACCTCAGCCATGGGAATCGAGATTCCTATCGTGCCGGGGATCATGCCGATCACAAATTACAGCAACCTCAAGCGTTTCTCTGATGCTTGTGGCGCTGAGATTCCACGTTGGATTGCAAAGCGCTTAGAAAGCTATCTTGATGATGTCGATAGCATTCGTGCTTTCGGCGAAGAAGTGGTGACTCAGCTTTGTGCAGAACTGCTTGAGCAAGGTGCACCCGGCTTGCACTTCTACACCATGAATCAAACGGCACCAACCCTTGCCTTGTGGGACAACCTCGGCCTGTAAGCATGAGACGCCCGCGCATTTATTCCACTGAGCTGCTCAACCACGTTGGGCAGCTTGTGGCATTAGATGAGAATGGCTCTAAACATCTTGTTCAGGTACTGCGCTTAAAAACTGACGCCGAGATCATCCTGTTTGACCAACGTGGTGAAGAATTTCTCGCCACACTCAGCGTCGCGGACAAAAAAGCCTCGCAAGCCACCCTGATTGAGCACCTTCGCAGCGAAGCACCTGCGGCATTGCAGATTACCCTCGCAATGGGTATTTCACGTGGCGAGCGAATGGACTTTAGCATTCAAAAAGCGGTTGAGCTTGGCGTGAGCCACTTTCAACCCTTGTTCACCGAGCGTTGCATGGTGCAACTCAAAGGTGATCGTCAGCAATCGCGTTTAGATCACTGGCAGGGCGTCATTCGACATGCCTGTGAGCAGTCAGGTCGCGCACTACTCCCAAGTATCGCGGAACCTTCTAATCTTCCAAACTGGCTGTGTAGCTTTTCAGGTAATGGCTTGATGTTGGATCATCGCGCTGAGCACAGCTTGGCCTCACTGCCGACTCCGAAAGATTCGCTGACTTTATTAGTGGGACCTGAAGGTGGTTTATCTCAAGCCGAGCGTGATCTAGCCATGCAACACAACTTTGCCGCGGGACGCATGGGCCCTCGCGTATTACGCACCGAAACTGCACCCCTTGCCGCACTCGCGGCGATTCAAACGCTCTGGGGCGACTTCCGCTAAAATCTCTGCATCTACTTTATAGGTGTGACTATGCCAACCTCAGTTCTCGTGATCATGGATCCGATCGCAAACATTAAGATTGCTAAAGACAGTAGCTTTGCGATGCTGCTTGCTGCACAAGCACGTGGTTGGACCCTGCATTATGCGGAGCTCAACGACCTTTCACTCAGTGATGGCATTGCACAAGCAAACTCACGGACGCTGAGCGTATGTAATGATGCTTCGAATTGGTTTGAGTTTGGCAATACCGAGCAAAAAGCACTCACCGAGTTTAATGTGATCTTGATGCGTAAAGATCCCCCCTTCGACATGGAATACATCTACGCCACCTATCTTTTAGACCAAGCGGCTGAACAAGGCTCCATTGTGGTTAACCATCCTCGCGCACTGCGGAATGCCAATGAGAAATTGGCGGCAACTCGTTTCCCCGATTTGTGTCCACCGCACTGCGTAACGCGCGATGCCGATATGCTCAAGCACTTTATCGACACCCACGGCGATGTAATTCTTAAACCACTCGACGGCATGGGCGGCAGCTCGATCTTCCGTTTACGTGCTGATGATCCTAACCGCAGTGTTGTTATCGAAACACTCACCCAGCATCAAACACAATTCACGATGGCACAGAAATTCATCCCAGAAATTACCGCAGGCGATAACCGTGTGTTGGTCATCGATGGCGAAGCTGTGCCCTATGTGCTCGCGCGAATCCCATCTCAAGGTGAAACTCGTGGTAATCTCGCTGCCGGTGGTACAGGCGTACCCCGCAAGATCAATGACAGCGAGCGACGCATCGTCAACGCAGTCGCTCCATGGCTTCGCGAGAATGGCATTTTATTTGCCGGCCTCGATGTGATCGGTGACTACCTTACTGAGATCAATATCACGAGCCCCACCTGCATTCGTGAACTCGATAAAGCCTTTGATCTTGATATTGCAGGACAACTTTTAGACAACATAGAGCAGAAACTCGCAGTATGAGCATTCTCTCCCGAAAAACATGGCGCGCCATGCTGGCAGCGACCATCATCAGCGCCTTGGTAAGCGGTTGTTCTCAACCATTACCTGCACAACACTTCCGCATTCTTGCCTTTGGCACCTTCATGGATCTACAGATCGTTGGTGCCGAAAAACAAGTTGCTAAACAAGCTCAAGAAGCCTTACAAAATGACTTCAATGTCATGCATTACGCTTGGCATGCATGGGAGCCAGGTCCTGTTGTTCGCATGAACGGCTTGTTTGCCGAAGGCGTTGAATTCTCAGCCCCTCCCTCTGTCCTGCCTTTATTACAAGCAAGCCAGACGTTGGCTTCTCAAAGTGATTACCTCTTTGATCCTGCGATTGGTAAGTTGATTGATCTTTGGGGCTTTCATCAATCTTTCCCAGAGGCTCACGAACCCCCGTCGGATGCAGACATTCAAGCCTTGGTTGATATGAAACCAAGCGTAAAAGATATCTCGGTCAACGGATTCCGTTTGCAATCCAGCAACCCTGCAGTTCAACTGGACTTTGGCGCAATCGGCCGTGGCTATGGTATCGACCAAGCTATCCGCCGTTTACAAGAGATGGGTATTCATAATGCTGTGATTCGCGCTGGTAGCGATCTACGTGCGATTGGCTCACGTGACGGCACACCATGGCGCATCCCAGTACGTGATCCTGATGGTGGTGGTGTGTTTGCATTAATCCCAGTTATCGATAATGAGGCAGTCTTTACCTCAGGTAACTACCAGCGCAACTTCACCTGGGATGGAAAATTCTTCCATCACATTCTCGATCCACGCACCGGCAAACCCGCTGTTGGCACGCGTTCAGTGACGGTCATTCATCCAGATGCCACCACCGCTGACGCTGCTGCAACGGCGCTATTTATCGCAGGACCAAAAGACTGGCATCGTGTCGCACAACAAATGGGTATTAAGTATGTGATGCTGATTGACGAAAACAATCGTGTCCACATGAACCCTAAGATGCGAGATCGCGTCAAACTGCAACGCCAACCTGCTGAGATATTAGTTAGCAAGCCACTCTAACCATGACAGCCATCTTGCGATCATTCATTCACCAGCATGAGCATCTCAGCCTGGCATTGATCGCGGCAGTCACAGCGCACTTGTTGGTTGTTGCCACGGTTTCGTTTGATGTTGCAGACCCGACGACACAGCAGGCGCAACGTACTCTCGATATCACTTTGATTCGTGATCGTAATCTCGAAAAAGATGAGGACGCCAAGCTGCTCGCTCAAGCTAATAATAAAGGGAGTAGCGATACACAAGGCGACGATCAACTTCAAGAGATCGAACCGAGCGCGACATCATCCTCGCCGCAACAACGCGAAGAACAAACCGAACAACAGGCTGCCGATAACACCGCCGTGCTGCAACAACAGGAATCGACTGATAGATTACGTATTGCGAGCAATCTCGCGCAGTTTGAATCGATTCCGAGTACACCGCTGCCACAGATGATTTCAATGGCGCAGCAGCAGATTGCGCAACTCACCGAGCAGATCGGACAAAAAGACCGTAGCCTTTCCCAACATCAGCGCCGCAAAGTCATCAGTGCGAGCACCAAAGAACATCGCTTTGCTCAGTACCTCAGCGGTTGGCGTAAAAAAATCGAACGTGTCGGTAACCTCAACTATCCTGATCAGGCTCGACGAGACAAACTCTATGGCACAGTTCTGTTGCACGTTGCGGTTCGAGCTAATGGCTCACTAGAGATGGTGAAAGTACTGCGCTCATCGGGCAAAAAGATCCTTGATGATGCTGCCGTTCGTAGCGTCAAACTGGCCGCCCCCTACGCCGCTTTTCCCGCAGACATTCGCGCTGATATCGACATTCTAGATATCACCCGTACCTTCCAATTCCGTCGCGGTAGTCAACGCGTTCAATAACTTAGAACATGTGACTGGAGCATCGCTGCGATCTTGGCGATACTGTCTTTATGGAAAAGTTGAATCTCACCAATCATCTATTGATCGCCATGCCCAGCATGGAAGATCCCAACTTCGCTAAAACTGTGACACTGATCTGTGAACACAACGATGAAGGCGCGATGGGGATTGTGATCAATCGCAAAACCGATATTGCACTGAATGAAGTGTATGAGCAGATGGAGATTGAAAGCTCAGCTGAAGCTACTAAAGATCAGATGGTGCATATCGGCGGGCCGGTACAAGAGCAACGTGGCTTTATTCTGCATGATGGTGGCCACACCTATGATTCCACAATGAAGATAACCGACGACCTTTTCATCACCACCTCACGCGACATCCTTGAAGACATGGCACAAGGCAAAGGTCCGACACATAGCTTGATCGCGCTCGGCTATGCTGGTTGGAGTCCCGGCCAACTCGAGGATGAGGTCTTAAATAACGCCTGGCTAACCAGTCCTGCGAATAACGACATCTTGTTTGAAATGCCAAACGATCGTCGATGGGAAGCTGCAGCTAAAATGGTCGGCGTCAACATTCACCAAATCAGCGGACAAGCCGGTCACGCATGAGCACCTTGCTTGGCTTCGACTACGGCAGCCACAAGATTGGTATCGCTGTTGGTCAAACACTGACCCAAAGCGCGAACCCACTTACCACCTTAAGTCGTGTGAAAAACAAACCCGATTGGGACGGTATCGAAAAGCTTATTAAAGAATGGCAACCGGATGCGTTGATTGTCGGTCACCCCTTTGAAATGACCGATAAGGAAGCTAATAACGCTGAGCCTGCCAAAAAGTTTGCGCGTCAACTCAATGGGCGATTTCATCTACCGGTTCATCTTATGGATGAGCGCCTGACCACGCGCGAAGCGTGGGTCGACTTAGGAATTGAAGCACACAAAGATGCTACCAAGGTGGATGCTTATGCCGCCAAGCTTATTCTCGAAACCTGGTTGCGCACCTATCCTGAATAATCCCACCGATGGCCAATGCGCTTGCTATGATGGCGGCATGAAAAAGCTCTTCATTCTTTTAGCTGCTGCTCACCTAGCAAGCGGTTGTGCCGTAGTCACAGTCGCAGATGCCACAGTCAGTGTTGCAGCAACTGCAGTAGAAGTGACTGCTGACACAGTAGGCTTTGCTGCAGACATGGTGATTCCGGACGGTAAAGATGACTGAACAACGCATATTCATGAATGAAGATGCCATCCTGAATATCATTGATGGCATGGCGCGAATGCTGAAAGAGCGACTTGCAAAAAATGGTATTGAAGACCCCGCCATGATCGGCATTCATACCGGCGGAGCCTGGGTTGCAGAGCAACTTCATCAGCGTTTAGGCCTATCTAAGCCTTTGGGTTTGCTCGATATCAATTTTTACCGCGATGACTTTACTAAGAGTGGCGTTAACCCCTTAGTTAAACCTTCAACCATTGATTTCGACATCGAGAACCAACATGTCATCTTGGTTGATGATGTCTTACAAACCGGCCGCACCATTCGTGCCGCCATGAACGAGATCTTTGACTTTGGTCGCCCTAAATCAATTCTCTTAGCCACACTGATCGAGCGCAATGGTCGCCAACTTCCGATTGAACCGAGCATTGTTGGCCTTCAGCCACCTCTCGAAAAAGATGAACATATCCGCTTGGAAGGTCCATCGCCTTTAACTCTTACCGTAAATAAAAGTAAAAAACGCCGCACAGAAAAGCCCACGAACTAAAAAGACCCTGCTACAATCGCGCACCAATGGCCAGTCAGACGCAGAATATTCAGCTCAATGACGACGGAAGCCTCCGTCACTTTCTGACTATTGAAGGTCTTAACAAAAACATCCTCACCCAGATTCTTGATACTGCCGAGTCATTCGCAGTACTCCCCGGTCGTCCGATTAAGAAAGTGCCCGCACTACGCGGTCGCATCATCACGAACCTGTTTTTTGAGAACAGTACACGTACGCGAACAACCTTTGAACTGGCGGCGAAGCGACTTTCTGCTGACGTACTGAACTTCAACATCAGCACCTCGGCCACCTCAAAAGGTGAAACGCTTCTCGATACCTTGCGTAATCTCGAAGCCATGCATAGCGAAATGTTTGTGGTGCGTCACAATGCCTCAGGTGCCGCTCACTTCATTGCTGAACACGCAGCGCCAGGCATCTCGGTGATTAACGCTGGTGATGGACGTCATGCACATCCAACCCAAGCGATGCTGGATATGTTCACTATCCGCAAACACAAGGGTGACTTCACCCCGCTGCGCGTTGCGATTGTTGGCGACATTTTGCACTCGCGTGTTGCACGTTCACAGATTCTTGCTCTGAATACGCTTGGTGTTACCGAGGTCCGTGTTGTGGGTCCTCGCACACTAATCCCAACCGACGCACGCGCACTGGGTGTACATGTCTATCACGATCTAGAAGAAGGTCTACGTGATGTTGATGTGGTGATCATGTTGCGCCTGCAAAAAGAACGTATGGATGGCGCTTTACTGCCAAGCGAAGAAGAATACTTCCAACTCTATGGCCTCACTAATGATCGACTCGCTTGTGCCAAACCAGATGCCATCGTGATGCATCCAGGCCCAATCAATCGCGGTGTCGAAATCGATTCCGAAGTTGCTGACGGCCCTCGCTCGGTAATCCTTGAGCAAGTGAGCTACGGCATTGGTGTACGTATGGCAATCATGTCGATGTGCATGCAAAAACACCCAAGCGCCGGAGATGAGTCATGAATATCAGCATCATCGGCGGACGTGTTATAGACCCTGCATCAAATACTGATGCCACACTTAACCTGCATATCAAAGACGAAACGCTGATCGCGATGGGTGATGCGCCAAACGGCTTCTCGGCTGATCAAACCATTGATGCCGCCGGCAAGATTGTCTGCCCAGGGCTTGTGGACATGGCAGCCCATTTACGCGAGCCGGGTCATACCGCCAAAGGCACACTCGCGAGCGAAACATTAGCTGCAGCAAAAGGTGGCATCACAACCCTGATCTGCACACCGGATACTGAACCTTGTATTGATAGCCCGGCTGACATCGAATTTATTCATCGCATGGCACGTAAACTCTGCCAAGCACGTGTACTCACAGCTGCTGCGATGACCCAAGGTCTCGAAGGCAAACAGCTGGCAAGCATGGCAACACTGCGTAACTCAGGTTGCGTTGCAGTCAGTAACGCTCGCCGCCCACTGGCTAACACTTTGGTTGAACGTCGCGCGCTTGAATACGCGTCGACCTTCAGCATGACTGTCTTCTTACATCCTGAAGACCGTCACTTAAAAGCCGGTGGTTGTGCACACGAAGGCGCTGTCGCAACTCGTTTAGGCCTACCTGGCATTCCGAGTGCTGCGGAAACCGTGGCCGTTGCTCGCGATCTCGCTTTGGCTGAACACACCGGCGCTCGGATCCACTTCTGCACCCTGTCAGCAGGCACCTCTGCTCGCATGATCAACGAAGCGAAGAAAGCCAAACTTGCCGTGAGTGCCGATGTGGCCGCTCACCAGCTGCACCTTACCGAACAAGACATTGACGGCTTTGACGCACAGTGCCATCTCGAGCCACCGCTGCGTACCTTGCAAGACCGCGACGCCTTACGACGCGCCGTTGCCGATGGCACCATTGCGGCTATCTGCTCAGATCACCAACCGCATGAGCCCGATGCGAAAGAAGCACCTTTCCCAGAGTCGCAGCCAGGACTCTCTGGGCTCGAAACGCTCTTGGCGCTAACGCTACGCTTGGTAGATGAGGGTGTTATGCCACTCAACGACGCCTTAGCGCGTATCACCTGCGGACCAGCAGATTTGTTAAACCTACCTTATGGACGACTCGCAGAAGGACTTCCAGCAGACATCTGCATCTTTGACCCAGAAGCTCACTGGACATTGGCCTCAGAAAGCATGCTCAGCGCAGGTAAAAACTCACCTTTCCTAGGCTGGGAATTCAAAGGCAAAGTGACCCACACCGTATTCAATGGTCACCTGGTCTATCAAGCAGACTAAACCTCGGTCTTTTGCGCCAGATCAAAAAGCGCGCTCGTAAGTTTCTCTATAGTCATTCTCACAGTTCGGACTCTCTCCTCCGATGTGAAAAAATCCATATCTCGAACGAACTGACTGACCGCCATCTCCCCCTTTGGCGGTTTTTTTTGCTCGTGATTTAGCAGACCGCGCTGCTATGATTCAAACCATGAGCACTCAGCATGTTGTTATCTTTGGCGCCAGTCCAAAACCCGCGCGTTATGCCAATCAGGCACAACGTTTACTCACCCAACATGGGCATCGCGTCACGCCAGTTCACCCCAAGTTTCCAGAGATCGATGGCCTTCAGGTCACCCATCAGCTGGGTGATATCACAGAAGCTGTCGACACTCTGACCCTGTACGTGGGTTCGGATCGATTGGTAGAACATATCGACTCGATTGTCTCGCTAAAGCCAGGTCGTGTGATCTTCAATCCCGGAACTGAATCAGAGCCACTACAAAGCGCTTTGGATGCAGCGAATATCGAATGGTTTGAAGCCTGCACTTTAGTGATGCTGAAAACTGATCAGTTTTAATGGGGCGATATCGACCACCCAGCGAACCTAAATCACCCTACATCACCAAAGACGGGTACGAGACATTACGCGCTGAAGAAAAAGCCTTATGGGCAAAACGACGCGAAGTGGTGAAGATCCTATCCGCTGCTGCGGCAGAAGGTGATCGCTCAGAGAATGCTGAATACATCTATCGTAAAAAACAGTTACGCGAGATGGATCGTCGTATTCGTTATCTACAAACTCGCTTACCCAATCTAAAAGTCGTCGATCAAAAACCAAGCAACTGCGATCAAGTCTTCTTTGGTGCATATGTCACTCTGCTGAGCATGCAAGATGTCGAGATAACCTATCGTATCGTCGGCCCGGATGAGTTCAGCCCGGAGAAAAACTGGATTAGCATGGATTCACCCATGGCCAAAGCATTAATGAAGCGTGAGACAGACGAGGTCATCAAAGTACGCTTACCCGAAGGTGAAGCCGAGTTTGAAATTCTCGAAGTGCGCTATGACTAGCGGATATAACCCAAAACCGCAGCCAACAGATAAGCCACACTACTAAGCACCAAGCCTGCACTCCAGACCTGTAGCCATAACACCCGACCATGGCGACCCAGAAACCACAAAATCACACCAATGATGAGCCCGAGAAAGACCGTAAAGTTGAGCATAAAGTGCAAACTTTCGGCTTCTGAATACACCGTCATGGGTTGTTCGGTGGTCGTGTTGTAACGCATGGCATCGATTCTAATATCTAGGTGAGGTGACTATGACGTGCCAAATATCCCTGTGCAATGCCTCTTGATTAAACGACCAAGACACCCCACATTACTATCATCAAATTTTTAGGAGATTCCTCGTGCGTATCTTGTTGTTCTTACTTACTAATGCAGCCATTTTGGTGGTTATTAGCATTACATTCAGCCTGTTGGGCTTTGACGGCTTACTGGCACAGAACGGTGTCGACCTAAACCTGAATGCCCTTTTGGTGTATTCAGCGATCATCGGCTTCAGCGGCTCAATCATTTCACTATTCATGTCAAAAGGTATGGCCAAACGCGGCATGGGCGTACACCTGATAGAGCAACCATCGACAGCTGATGAGCGTTGGCTTGTTGATACCGTGGCAAAACAAGCTAAGGACGCCGGTATCGGAATGCCAGAAGTCGGCATCTTCGAAGGTCCCGCGAATGCTTTTGCGACTGGCTGGAATCGTAACGATGCGCTTGTTGCTGTTTCGACAGGTCTTCTACAACAAATGAATAAAGACGAAGTCGAGGCCGTACTTGCACACGAAGTCAGCCATGTTGCCAATGGCGATATGGTCACGCTCGCCTTGGTACAAGGCGTGGTGAACACCTTTGTTGTATTACTTTCTCGTGTGATTGGTCACTTCGTCGATCGTGTGATTTTGAAAAACGAGCGTGGTCATGGCATCGGCTTTTTTATCACTTCACTGATTGCTCAGGTCGTATTGAGCTTCTTAGCATCCGCTATCGTCATGTGGTTCTCACGTCGTCGTGAATACCGTGCTGATGAAGGCGGCGCCAATCTCGCCGGTAAAGACAAAATGATCTCTGCATTGAAGCGTTTACAGCAAGCACATACTGAAGCCTTGCCGGATGAAATGGCTGCCTTTGGCATCAGTAGTGGTGGATTACAAAAACTGTTCTCAAGCCATCCACGACTTGAAGATCGTATCGCTGCGCTTGAGCAGATGCGCTAAAACTTAAGAGTGTTTGTGGTTGTCATCCTCATGGCAACCACAGCCCTCACGCGGCGGGACAGGATCAACACCGCCTTCCGCCCAAGGGTGACAACGCCCGATTCGCTTTAAACCCATCCATAGACCTTTGATCGGCCCCCACGTTTCAAGCGCCTGCATCATGTATGACGAGCAGGTAGGATAGTAACGGCAGCTACTGCCGAGCACCGGACTGATAAATAATTGATAGAAACGCACTAGCGCCATCAGTATCCTTTTCATTTGCGTATTAGATCATTCTCGCCAAACTTATGTCAGGTAGCTTATTTCTCTCACCCACATCCATCAGCGATAGCTGCGATATCCTGCAGATGTATGAAGTTCTCGAATCGCTCAACATAGTAGCAGAACCGATCAACCAAAATCCTTTGCTACATAGTTATCGCGCTGGTGTGAACTATGACCGGGTTCTGGAGGATACAATCCTTCTGCGCGCGCAGGCCAAAGGCAATCGCAAGTTCCATGCGCGTATCAGCGTCGTGTTCCGAGCCATCCTGCGGCAAGTCTGGTTGCGGATCACTGGCAAGTTCCATCGGTTCGGCTATGCCGCCGTCAGTTTTGGCAAGCCCCTGACGCTCAGCCATGTCGCCCCGGCGGATAGTACGGCTGAGGCGCTTTCTGCGACGATCATGACCCGTATTGCGGACGCAGTGCCGGTCTTGCCAGTGCCGTTGTTGTCTCATTTGCTGCTGACATCGGGGCCGATGCCGCGTGATGCGCTGGAAAAGGCGTTCGGTCAGGCGTTGAAACGCCTAGAAGATGCGCAAGTTCATTTGCCGCGCCACAATCGTGATTATGCGGTCGAATTCGGCCTGCGCAACCTGCAGGAACGCGGGATCGTGGTCGAGGAGGCGGCCGGGCTTCGGATAGCGTCGGGCAAGGAAGATCTGGCCGGGTTCTATGCGAATTCGGTCCGACACTTGATGTAAATCCGTTCTGCGAGTGCAAAGTAGTTTCTGCAGTCGCTCGGTCATAAAATTACAAAATAGACCGAAATCTTGTTGCATAATTTCAAAGGGGGTCCTATTTCAGGGTCAGAAGCCGCGATTCTGCATTGCGGCACGACACAACATGTTTCTAGGAGGTTCGGATGGCACTGGATCAGCAGACCGGCATCGCAGCGTATGATGCGCCAGAAAAAGACTTGTACGAGATCGGCGAAATGCCCCCGCTGGGCTATGTGCCCAAGAAAATGTACGCGTGGTCAATCCGTCGTGAACGTCATGGTGAACCGGAAACAGCGTTCCAGGTCGAAGTTGTGGACACTTGGGAAATCGACAGCCACGAGGTGCTGGTTCTCGTGATGGCGGCTGGTGTGAACTACAACGGTGTGTGGGCAGGTCTCGGACAGCCGATCAGCCCGTTCGATGGCCACAAGCAACCGTATCACATTGCAGGGTCCGATGCGTCGGGGATCGTCTGGAAAGTCGGTGACAAGGTTAAGCGCTGGAAGGTCGGTGACGAAGTGGTCATCCACTGCAATCAGGATGACGGCGACGATGAGGAATGCAACGGCGGCGATCCGATGT
>OBAL01000009.1_pt1 | contig 56827 bp, 54 predicted proteins | sample 1516331 | NCBI WGS metagenome assembly OBAL01 (sample SAMEA3275603, study PRJEB22092) | marine metagenome | biome: ENVO:00000038, "LAGOON"; feature: ENVO:00002042, "SURFACE WATER"; material: ENVO:00002019, "BRACKISH WATER" | collected 2014-06-21T13:56:00+00 | depth 0 m
AGCTGATGCCATGTTTTCAAAACGACATAACGAGTGTCAGAACCCGATCGGATGACCAATGACCGCTCTGGGAATCGCGCAATTATCTTCTGGATAGTTGTCTGCATAGGGTTCACTCGTAACAGTTAGTTACCAAATTGGGGGCTCGTCACTCACTGTTTTGCATCCAACTTGGTCAATCATTGTTGGCCAGATTTGAGCTCGTTTCAACCATAATATGGGCTAACGCAATAATTGCAGAGCACCATCACTCAGAGTGCGATGCGACGCTTCACCTTGAAAAATAAAACTTCTGAATCCCTGTGATTCTCGAACCGCCAAAAGGGACTCCCGATCTACTCCACGCCAAGAAAATAGCCGACGTTGCCCCCCTTGCTTGATCACTCGGACCAAGGACGCGTCATCCAGATCGAGTAAGACTTGAGAATGCACAAGACCGCCGCCACGGGACTGCTCTGAAAACCGAACAGCGATTAACTCGCACCCATCGATAGCCAGTTGCCTTAAAACGCGAACCTGGTCTTGAGGCGTCAAACCGGGCGAAAAACCCAACCGTCGCTCACAGGTTGCAGCTATCGCATGATGGTGGAATCCAACGCTCGTTAATAGGAATGCCAACAAAAACCGTTTCATGGTAAATGTATCGACCTAACGTCCGATAACTTAATCAGTTTTTGAAATTTGAGGTCTTAATGAAGCAGACGATTCGCGCGCTCGTTCTCGTAATAACAACCGCTTACGGTACTCACGCATCCGCTTATTCCGGTGAGCTCTGGCTATCGCAAGCAAATCAAGAATTTGGAACACCAGCAAGCATGCTTGCGCATGGATTCCTGGCGGGTGTCGTACATAGTTGGAACAATCGCCGCGAACAAAACTTCCCGAAACTTTGCTTCAATGCACCCGCAGATCAAATGCAAATCAGAAATCTAATGGGGATCGTCAAGGACTACATTAGTGACCGTAGTCCAGATCTCAAAGCACCTGCCCAAGGCGTCATTCGTGTTGCGATGATGGGGCGTTTCCCTTGCCGGGAAGCAAACTAAAGCTGCTTCTCCGACAGGATCATTTCGCGTCGATGATCCTGATACGCCCGCATGACTGACGGCTCAACCTTTTGGCACTGCAAAGCATCACCTGTTGGCACCTGCATTGACAAATCATCTCGGTTCAAAATCGCTACATCGGACCCAAACCGATCGACCAGTCTGTAAGCCTCAACCGTAGTTTCAACAACAGTTGCCACTGGATAACTCGTTGCCTGCCTTGCATCAAAACGCCACAGCGACAGCTCCATATTGGGATGAGCGACTTGGATCACATATTGATGTTCAGCAGGACCCAAAAGCTCAGTCGGGGCCTTACCCGGCGCGCATTCAAGCCCAGCGTAATCATCCAGTTCAATAGAGGGCTCCAACAAATAATTCCAAGCACCTGACGGGTTATTCATCCGTATCACAAAATCCATCACGCGCGATGCATTAATCGAATCTTCTGGATGTAGACCGAGCACAAACGCTTGCAGTGCAGACTGCGTATCTGGGGAATAAAACCCCTCTGTTTTGAGTCTGGAACTGACCTGAGATGGCTCACCCCCAGCAAGCAAAATATCGCGAGCACGATTCAATTGCCGGGCAAACACCTCGGGTTTTTCTAGTGCTATTTGCGTCAAGTATTGCTGTTCTGATGGCGATTCAATCGAAACAAGTTTTTCAATCTCAGCTTGCCTATCTGCATCTGAAATAAACATCACATCAGAGCGATACAATGTGTCGGCGTTCGCTGATACAGCCAGTAGTGCGCCGATTGCGTAACAAAATCTTCGTATGTTCATGAGTCCGACTCTACCGAGCTTTAAACAATTTGACATCATTATTTCGATAACTCATCCAATCGCTCGATCACACCAGGGTTGTACGCAAAGGTTCTTGGCTTGATCTCGATTTCCAAAGAATCAAGAACTGCTCGTAATGCCGATATGCGGCCCTGCTTTTTATGATTCGTATCGATGCGATGCCAAGGACTCAGGTTACAACGCGAACACATAGCATCAAATGCAACTTCATAGCTCGCTCGATGATTAAAGCTTTCGATATCGCTAACCGTCAGCTTCCATCGTTTTTCAGGATGTTCTGCCCGACGCAATAAACGAGCTCGGTGCGTCTCACGAGTTGTTTCTAAGCACAATTTTATGAGAGTAATCTGATTGTCTCGAAGCATCTGTTCAAACCCATTAATCTCGTTGACGCTCGACTCATATTCAGAATCAGACAATCCGTGCTCAACTCGTTCAACAAGCAGGCGGCCGTACCAAGATCGGTCGAATACAGCGATCTGGCCGGGGCCCGGAAGACGATTCCAAAATCGCCACATAAAAGGATGATTCGCTTCTTCAACACTTGGAGGGCCGATTGGGTAGACCTCGAATCCGCGTGGATCCCAAGCATATGAAAGCTCCCGAATCACACCACCTTTGCCGCCAGCATCGTAGCCCTCAAGGACGATAATGGCCTTGCGGTTTTGACGATAAATTGCAATTTGGGCAAGCCGTAAGCGCTGGTGCAAGTCCCTTAGTGCAATTTCATAATCAGGTGTCGGGTCTTCAGCGACCGTCATTTTGGAAAGACCACCAAATGTTCAATATCAAGACTGACACCTATACGCTCACCAATCGCATGATTGTGGTGTGACGGCGCAAAACACCCGAGTACAACGCCGTTATCAAGCTTCACTTCGTATAAATGGTGCGCACCTCGAAAGTGCTTTCCGACCAGCGTAGCCTGATAGCTTGAATCATCGTCATGGATTAAATCGTCAGGTCGTAAGAAGATTTGCACATCTGAACCAACGGGAAAATCAAGAGTCGCATCGTTTGTCAGAACCCCAAGTGGACTCGAAACTGAGCGAGGGCCTTCAACTCGTGCATCAATCATTTCACCAGGCCCGACAAAATGAGCCACAAATGGGCTCATTGGCTCATGGTACAGATTAAATGGTGTATCGAATTGGCAAATATGCCCATCATGCATAACAGCAATTCGATCAGCAAAATCAAAAGCTTCTCGCTGATCATGAGTAACCAACAACGAGCAAATCCCATCACTCTTGAGAATCGTTCGTACTTCACTGGCAAGACGGCCTCTGAGCTCTGTATCAAGGCCCGAGAACGGTTCGTCCAGTAGTAATAACTTTGGCTTCGGCGCCATCGCTCGCGCCAATGCGACGCGCTGCTGCTGTCCACCTGAGAGCTCATGTGGATAACGCTGATTGAGTCCGGCGAGATCGATCAATTCAAGCAACTCAGCAATTCGTTTAGCCTGGCTTTCTTCGGTCCAATCCGTTAAACCGAAGGCAATATTCTGTGCAACGGTTAGATGCGGGAATAGCGCGATGTCTTGAAAGACCATGCCAACACCACGAAGTTCAGGTACTACCCGATGACGCGCGGTCGACAGCAACGCGTTGTCCAACCAAATTTCACCCGAATTCAATTCCTGAAATCCTGCAATCGCACGTAATAATGTCGATTTTCCACACCCACTCGGTCCTAACAAACAGCCAAGTTCTTGGGGCTTTAGGCTTAAAGAAAAGTCGTCGACAATCATGCCGTCCTGATAGGACAGCCGAATGTTTCGAATCATTAAAGCCGCTGTTTCCACAATTATTCCTGAGTTACTGAACGGTTAAGCCAAATCACGGGGACGAGCCCAACGAGCACGATTAAGATTGAGGGCACTGATGCATCAATCAAGCGTTCGTCCCCAGCGAGCTCATATGCCTTCACAGCCAGCGTATTAAAATCAAACGGACGCAAAATTAGAGTGGCTGGAAGCTCTTTTAAGATATCAACAAAACACACCAACAGTGCAGTGAACACAGACCCACGAATTAAAGGTACGTGCAGTTTTGAAATAACGCCGAATTGATTGAGCCCCAACAGACGACCACTTTGATCAATACTAGGGCGAACGCGCGAAAGGCCACTGGTGAGGTTTCCGGTTGCCACAGTTAAAAATCGCACAAGGTATGCAAATACCAGGGCAAACAAAGTACCCGATAACCAGAGTGACGGGTTGACGCCAAAGGGCGCAAGCGCCCCCGAAATCAAACGGTCAAGCGCACCAAATGGAATCAACACCCCAATTGCAACGACAACGCCAGGAAGCGCATAACCGAGTCCAACAAAGGTCGTTGTGTGATTGAGCCACCGCGAGGGATATAAACGATTTGCGTAACAAATAACCAACGCCACCATCACGATGAAGAGAGATGCGAACCCCGCCAAAAAGAAACTATTTGCGATCAGACTCCACATTGACTGCAACTCAGCAAAGAGCAGCGCCCAGTAACTGAGAATTGCTGTCGGCAATAAGAAACCAAAGACGACAGGCAATAGACATAATATTTGAGCGACCAACTGTCTCCATCCTGTTAACGTCACACTGGTTTGATTGAGCTTCCGGAGCCTATCCGAGTAATAGCGAACTTTACTGCGAGACGCCTTTTCGAATATCACGAGAAAAAAGACACAGCCCAAAAGCAATGTGCTCAATTGTGCGGCACCAACCGTATCACCGAATCCGTAGTAGGTACGAACGATCCCAGTGGTGAACGTTTGGACACCGAAGAACTGAACCGTCCCGAAGTCGGCCAAGGTTTCCATAATCGCTAACAGTGTGCCTGCAGCGATCGCTGGACGTGCCATTGGGATGACAATCCGAGTAAACACTCGCCAGCGGCTTTGCCCAAGCGTGTAGGCAGCCTCCATCAAATTGGCTGACTGCTCTATAAAAGCAGCTCGTGCAAGCAAGTAAACATAGGGATACAGGACAAGACTCAACATCATGGCTGCGCCCGGTAACGAACGAATATTCAGCATCGGATCCATAACCCACTGCGGCGCATTCACATCTCGTAACAATGTGAGCACTGGCCCACTAAAATCGAACAGCCCAGTGTAGGTATAAGCAAGGATATAAGCGGGGTATGCCATCGGCAGCAATAAAAGCCATGACATAACACCCCGGCCCTTAAAGCGATAAAAAGAAATGATCCAAGCGGCAGGCACACCAAGACTGACGACACCGATGGCAACCAACACCGAAAGCAACAGGGAGTTCATTGCATATCGCGCAAGTAGGGTATCGAGTAGGTGAGCCCATGCATCGGAGACACCTGTCAGTACAAAACTGACAACCACCAAAACGGGTAAAGCCACACAAAGTGCGGCTATGGAAGTGGTTAACAGCAGTCCGTTGAGTCGACTGAACACCCAACGAACTGGTTGAAGACTTGAGGTTATTGCCAACCGGCGCGATCCATTAGTTTAACGGCATCTTTGTTATTGACACCCAAGGTGCTCAAATTCAAGGCGTCCGATTTGAATTCACCCAATGAGGCAATAGTCGGCGACGAGGACACACCCTTCACAACTGGGTATTCATGGTTGATTTCCGCATAGTAGGCTTGTGCATCGTCAGACACCATAAATTCTAAGAGTTGTATAGCTTCAGCGCGATTTTTGGCATGCTTAGTCACACCCATACCAGAGACGTTAATGTGTGCACCTCGGCCAGTTTGGTTAGGCCAAAATACACCCAATTTTTCAACAACTTTCCGATCTTCCGGCTTATTGGAATCAATCAACCGGCCAAAATAATATGTGTTTGCAATCGCGAGATCGCACTGACCAGCAGCGACCGCACGGAGCTGATCAGTATCCCCACCTGTTGGCTTACGCGCCAGGTTAGATACTAGACCCTCTGCCCACTGCAGCGTTTTGTCGGCGCCGTTGGCTTGAATCATTGAAGCGACCAATGACTGGTTGTAGATGTTGCTCGAGGAACGAATGCAAATACGGCTCTTCCACTGCGAATCAGTTAATGCCTCATATGTAGAGAGCTCAGATGGATTGACGCGATCTTTCGCATAAAAAATGGGACGCGATCGGACCGTCAAACCAAACCATTCATTGTCGGTATCTCGAAGGTTTGTTGGGATTTTATCTGACAACGTCGCACTGTCGATTGCTGCAAGCACCCCTGCCTCTTTCGCTCGATGCAAATTTCCAGCATCAACAGTGACTAATACATCAGCAGGTGTTGCGGCCCCCTCGGCTTGAATCCGTGACAACAACGCATTGGCCTTTCCAGTGATTAGATTGACTTCTATGCCGGTCTGCTCACTAAAGCGGTCAAGAAGGGGAACAATTAGTGAATCTTGACGCGCTGAGTACACGTTTACTTCTGCAGCGAAAACGTGCCCAGCGAAAGCGGCGGCAATAATTGTCGTTAGGATCTGTGGGGTACGCATTAATCTCTCCTCATATTCGATAGGGAGAGATTAATACTATGCAAACTTAAATGCAACACATTCGCATTTAGATTTAGAGGTAATTAATTGACTTCCGACCAGCCAATACCAATCAATTGATCAGCTTTGAATAGCAGGGCGCGAATATCTTCAACACCGTCCACCTTCGCCCGGAAGTACAGCACGTCATACACCTCGCCGCCTTTGACATAGTGATCTGCCAAAGTCTCTCCATCATCAACATTAGCTGATGGCCCAAGGATCTCAAGTACCTCACTCTTGGTTTGACCGACTTCAACTTTCGCGAGTTGATTGGCATCAAGTTCAAGAACGATTTCCTTAGCTGGTTCTACTTTTTCAGCAGGCTCAGTCGCCACAGATTCTTCTTCTGAAGTCCAAAAATCCGTATCAAATTTCCATGATTCGGGAATCATTGAGCAAGCCGTCAGACTGAAAGACGCGAGGAGAATGATGAGTAGTCGCATGTTAAACCCTTTCTTTTTGAATACTATTATTGAACATCAACCAAGCGCTATTGTCGCCCCCAGTTGTCAAACCTTAAATATCAACTGTCCGTCGAGCCAGACAGACTCCAACGCTTCATTTCGAAAGGTCACAAAATCCGCGACCGATCCAGTGGCGATAGCTCCCTGATTTGTTAATCCTAGCCACAATGCGGGGCGCATGCTCGTCATAGCCGCTATTTCAAGCCAGCCCAATCCGAACTGTCTTAAAGTTTTCACAGTGACGGAAGCAGTTGCAGCACTTCCCGCGAGTGTTCCATCATCTAAACACACAACATCATCTTGTTTAAATACGCGATGCGTACCAAGTTGATACTCACCATCAGGCATCCCTGCGGCCGAGGTGGAATCAGTTACCGAGTAAAGCTGGGGAATATGTTCTCTTGCCAGCTGAAACGATGGTTCTGTCACATGAACTCCATCGCAAATGATTTCTGAATATTCAGCGGTTAACAGAGCAGCTTGCGCAACCCCGGGACTGCGATGGTGGACACCAGTCATGGCGTTATAGAGATGTGTCACACCCACACCATGCTCAAGAAGCCTGCAGATACGCTGATAGTCGCACCCCGAATGCCCTACCTGAAGCCTCACATTAAATTCTTCAGCGAGTGAAGGCAGGATGTCCTCTGGATCTTGTTCTGGCGCATAAGTCATCACGCGGACAACACCAGACTTAAACCATAACCGAACTTTGTTCGCATCGACTGGCCGTGTCAGCGGCGGTTGAGCGCCGAGCTTTCCTTCACTCAAAAAGGGGCCTTCTAAATGGACGCCAAGACACCGAGCTTCACAGCGTTCACGCGACTGCATCACAACCTGTGCAGCTTCTAACACGCGCTCAATGGATGCATCATCTGCTGTCACAGTCGTTGCTAAAAAGCCCGTTAAACCAAATTCAGCATGTGTTCGCGCGAGCGTCCGAATTCCAGTGACCCCATCCATCACATCACCGCCACCACCGCCGTGAATATGGCAATCGATAATCCCTGGGAGAATGATCCTATCGTCCACTTGGGCCAATTCAGACACTAATTCAATCGTTGTTCCAAATTGAACCGTTCCCTCAATCAGACCTTCGGGGGTCGCAATATGGCCGGATAATTCAGGCATACGATGTCCAATGCTCAACTGCTAGTTCAGGAAGATGTTGATCGATATATGCCAGACCATCAAGCGCATCACCCTGAGGTTCAATCACTCGATAGCCTAGATTGAGGATTCGAGGCGCATACACAGCTGACAAACCACCAACGAGCGCGATTGGCAGATGTTTTGGGAAATCTTGAATCACATGGGCCAACTCCAATAAGCCCTCAGCAAGTATTTGACGACTCAAAGGCACCTGCTCTTCAGAATCCACAACCGCTTTTGCTAGCGATGCAAATGCGCGAGGTCCCGCAGCGTTTGCAAATTGCATCCAGTGACTCACCGATTCACCGATACCGAGTTGAGCAATCAAACGACGATGCGATTGATCGAGGCCATCCCTATCCTCAAGACGCACAAGCTCCTGCAATGCCCGCCAACCGATCCAAGCACCGCCACCTTGATCTCCGAGCACAAACCCAAAGCCACCACGCCGTGAGAGCTGACCTGACTCAGCTAACCACGCAAACGCGACACCCGTGCCAACCGTTAAGCATCCACCGGGTCCTCCGAGGTGCGCTCCGAAAAGACCAGAATCACGGTCAGAAACGAGAAGCGTTTCACAGGGCGCCTTTGATAGAAATTCAGAACGCTCTTCGAGGTACTCACAGCCAGCCATACCAGCAACACATTTCACGGGAATCGATAGGCCAGCCAGATCAGCAGCCTCTCTAATTTGATTCCAACACGTATCGGCTCCAAGGCCAAGATTAGAAGGGCCCGTGACAACCTCAGCTATCACTACTTGATCTGCCTGATTGAGAAACCGAACCCGCGTTTTGGTGCCGCCTCCATCAACCAGTGCAATCAAACTCATACTGAATGCCCATATCCTTTGAGCAGTTCGGGCAGAGCTCGCGTAACGACTGCCGGTGGTGCGATTCCGTTAAACTGTGTTGCACTCGCTAGGGTGTATGCACCCATCTCATGGAAAACGATGACATCGTTCATGTTGAGAATCGGAAATTCGGGATAACGACCCAGTTCATCAATTGAATCGCACGTTGGTCCAGCAAATACGCACGGAGACAGTTCATCACTCGCTGTAAAAACCGACATTCGATACTGCATTCCATCGAATAAACGTCCAGACTGCGCGCCATAGACACCATCATCCAAATAGAACCACCAACCATCGCGACGCTTTGCTCGGCCAACAACTTTGCAAACCAAAGCCATCGATGGCGCAGAAATCACACGACCAGGTTCTGCCAGAATCTCAAGATGCGCAGGCACTCGCTCTAAAACATCACGAATTGGCTCGCAAAATGCGTCAAGATCAATCGACTCACCTGTGTAATGCGCCGGAAAACCTCCGCCGATATCGATCCGACAAATCTCAGGAAGACCCTCATTTTTGATCTGCTCACATAAGTCCAAACACACCCCGAGAGCCTCTGCATGCGTATTGGCAGTTGCAGCCTGAGATCCCACATGGAAACACAAACCATCAACACAAATACCCGAGTCGTTGGCTACATCCAAAATACTAAGCGCATCTTGCTGTGGTGCCCCAAATTTACGGCTTAAATCAATCGGCGCATCTGGAGCAATGAAAGACAACCGCAACATGACTCGAATCGAATGTCGATAAGGAATCAATTTCCAGAGCTCATCCACGTTATCAACCACAAACGTCGTAACGCCGGCAGCAACTGCCTTTTCAATCTCTGCGTCCGTTTTGATCGGATGGGTATGGATCATACGAGATGCATGAACGCCCTCATGCTCCAACATTTTGATTTCAGCAGCACTCGCCACATCAAAACATCCGCCCTCAGTAGCAATGGTCTGCAAAAGGCCTGGGTAGGGGTTTGATTTCACCGCGTAATACAAAGTGACGCCAGGAAGTGCACTCGACAGATCACGCCACTGTCGACGACAGATCTCTGGATCAAACACCAACGAAGGAGTGGTCTCAACCAAATCGAGCCAAGTTGATGCGGATTCGCGCGGTAATACGTTGATCAATGCCGAGCCCTCAAAAGAGTTTAGGGACGCGGCATCTTAGAGAAATTAACTGAAATTTCAAGGAGATTAAGCAATGTCCGCCATATGGCCACTTGCTTCGAGCCATTGCTTACGATCCGAGGCGCGCTTCTTCCCAAGCAATTTATCCATTACCTCATCGGTACCCGCGGATTCCTCGGAGTCATCAAGAACTAGTTGCACCAGTCGCCTCGTATCTGGATCCATTGTCGTCACACGCAATTGACTCGGGTTCATTTCACCCAAGCCTTTAAAGCGCGTTACGCTAATCTTGCCATTACGTTTTTCAGCAGTTAACCGATCCAAAACACCTTGTTTTTCAGCGTCATCGAGTGCGTAAAACACTTCTTTGCCCACATCAATTCGATAGAGCGGAGGCATCGCAACAAAGACGTGACCCTGTTCAACGAGCGGCCTAAAGTGCTTCACAAACAAAGCGCAAAGAAGCGTCGCAATATGAAGACCATCGCTGTCAGCATCAGCCAAAATGCATACTTTGCCGTAACGAAGGCCCGTGAGGTCTGAAGAACTTGGGTCCACACCAAGTGCGACAGCAATATCATGAACTTCCTGCGATGCCAGAATCTCATCCGACTCGACTTCCCAGGTATTTAAAATCTTCCCGCGAAGCGGCATCACCGCCTGAAACTCGCGATCCCGCGCTTGTTTCGCAGAACCGCCAGCAGAATCACCCTCAACGAGAAACAGTTCTCCAGCAAGTGCATCACCTCCAGCACAGTCCGCGAGTTTGCCTGGGAGTGCTGGCCCTTGAGTCACCTTTTTACGGGCGACTTGCTTCCGTGATTTCAGACGGCGCTGAGCTGCTGCGATTGCAATTTCTGCCAATTGATCGCCAATCGCAGTATTGGAATTGAGATACAAACTAAACGCATCTCGAACAACGCCACTGACAAACACAGCACATTCACGCGAACTCAGGCGCTCTTTGGTTTGGCCAGAAAATTGCGGATCTTCGAGTTTGACACTGAGCACGTACGCACATCGCTCCCATAGATCATCAGGAGACAACTTCAGCCCTCGAGGAATCAGATTACGGAACTCACAAAATTCGCGTAGCGCATCCATTAAGCCCGTTCTCAGACCATTCACGTGCGTCCCGCCTTGCGCAGTCGGAATGAGGTTTACGTACGATTCTGTGACTAATTCACCGCCTTCGGGCAGCCAAGTCAACGCCCACTCTACGGCTTCATGTTCGGCAGAAAATGTTCCGGTGTATGGAGTTTCTGGCACAGCCAAAGACTCTCCGATCTCAGACTGTAGATAATCAGTCAGACCATTCTCGAAACACCAGCTTTCAGATTCACCCGTTTTTTCATCATTTAAACAAATCGTCAAACCGGAGCACAAAACAGCTTTTGCGCGTAGCAAATGTCGCAACCGCAGGACAGAAATATTAGCTGAATCGAAATACTGTGGATCTGGCTTAAACCGAACTGTCGTTCCCGTTTCTTTTTTTAAACAGGTACCAACTTCGCTCAAGTCACGGACTTTGTCACCGTTCGCAAATCCAATGTCATATCGCTTCCCATTGCGGCGAACTTCAATATCAACTGCGGTAGATAGTGCATTCACGACACTCACACCAACACCATGCAGACCACCCGAGAACTGATAATTCTTGTTCGAGAATTTTCCACCTGCATGCAATTTCGTGAGAATTAGCTCAACGCCTGGAATACCCTCTTCAGGGTGGAGATCCACAGGCATCCCACGGCCGTTGTCACTGACAGATACAGACCCATCAGCAAAGAGCACAACATCGATGCGATCCGCATGACCAGCGAGCGCCTCATCGACAGAGTTATCGATCACCTCCTGTGCCAGATGATTTGGCCGGGTTGTGTCTGTGTACATGCCTGGACGGCGTTTGACGGGATCTAGTCCTGAAAGGACCTCAATATCCTGTGCCTGATAACTCATTCGTGTTGATTCCGTAAGCTGATAAATCGGCAAGACCGTGGTGTAAACAATAGGAGAGCCATTCGCTCAAAAACTGATCCAACTGCTCTCGCTCATTTGGCTGGACCATCGATGGGTTTGGATAGGGGTATGCACCTTCTATGAAGTCCGATGAGCTTTCATCAGTAACTTCAGCCAATTGCATGTCGTGATAAAGCCGAACTGTGAATGCAGGGAGAGGAACCCAGGTACACCCTCCGCGTAACAAACTGCACTGACTTTCACATAATCCTGTGTAGGGTCCGAGATCTGTAAAACGCATTCTGACTAAGCAATCTTGCCCGCCAAATGGCAGCACAAACCGGAGGCTATCATCAGAACCGAATCGACGAGCAAGTCGCAAAAGCAGACTGTAATTCAATCCGCAGCTCGCGTGATGTCGCTTTAAATTTGGTACGTGGCGAGCCTTCTGAGGCAAGTCACTCTCCTTCCAATAACTGCGCTTGGTTCGTCTTGAGCCACTGCAATCCAATGATTGTGGCCGCGTTATTTACCTTTCCAGTCTGCAATGCTTCCATGGCTGACGCAACGGAAATTACATGAACCTTGAGATCCTCATACTCCCCTGCTTGTCCTCGATAACGTGAGATCCCAGACGCGTCACAGGGAGCGAAAAATAAATGAATCAATTCATTAGATCCACCAGGGCTCGGGTAGTAGGTGAATAACAGCTCGGGATCACCGACAAGTGTTAACCCTGTCTCTTCCAAAACCTCTCGATGGCAGGTTTTCACTGGAGACTCGTTCTCATCGCAAATGCCCGCCACCCATTCAAGCATCCAAGGGCTATCATCTAAATCTGACATCGCAGCGCCTATCCGAAACTGCTCTACCATCACGAGCTCTTTACGCTCTAAATCACACAAAATCACGACAACAGCTGGCGTTCGAATAAAAAGCTCTCGGTGCATCGGTCCAATCGATTGGGTTTGGTATCCGCGATGCGTCAGCGTCAGTTGATCGAGTTGAAAAAAACCATCCGCTAATCGAGTGGTCGATTCAAGGTCCCAATCGTTTGCACCAAATTGAGGTTTTGGCCAATCAGCCATTATTCCCCCAGAGCGCCCAAAAATGATTCACAGGCCCATGCCCTTCACCCACGGTTAATTGATCAGCAGTCGCGATCGCACCGCTTATGTATTCCTTCGCCTTGGCAACGGCGGACTCAATTGGATATCCCTGCCCCAGATAAGACGCTAACGCGCTCGATAAGGTACACCCCGTTCCATGGGTGTTTGTTGTCACGACTCTCACGGTCTCAAACCACTCAGTTTTGTCTCTAGACATCAAGAGATCCGGAGAGTCTTCCTCTAACAGATGGCCACCTTTTAACAACACAGCCCGTGGACCAAGTGCGAGAAGAGCCTTCGCTTGACGCTGCATACTATCGCGACCAGTTGCTTCGGAGGCTCCGAGAAGATCAGCGGCCTCGGGCAAATTCGGCGTAATCACAGTCGCCTTGGGAATAAGAACTTCACGCAATGCCACAATGGCATCTGCATGTAATAACCGATCGCCACTTTTTGCCACCATCACTGGATCAATAACGATGGGACATGAAAGAGTTTCAAGAAATTCAGCAACCGCCTCTGTCACCTCGGGAGTTCCAAGCATCCCCACTTTCACTGCATCGATCCGAATGTCCCGCGAAACGGTTTGCATTTGCTGCTGCAAAAAATCAATGGCAATAGGATAGATCGCATCGACACCGACGGTATTCTGAGCTGTGAGCGCCGTGATCACACTGAGACCATATGCGCCGGTTGCCGAAATTGCTTTCAGATCGGCTTGAATACCAGCTCCGCCACCTGAGTCCGAGCCAGCAATGGTTAAAATATTTGCGTACATTTTCCGTCCTAAGTTTCAAAACAGTGTAGCCGGTTTCGGCGCAAATCCGGGTATACTTCAGCTCATGAAAAAATTACTGACCACTCTCATTATCAGTGCAAGCCTTTTCCTTGGAGCTTGCGGGCAAACCGGGCCGCTATTCCTGCCCGACCAACCCGATAAAACAGTTGACGGCCGCTAGTCATGGATCATTTTCAGTACCGTGATGGCACTTTGTTTGCCGAAGGTGTTTCTGTTTCAGATATTGCTTCTCAATTTGGCACACCCTGTTTCATTTATTCAAAAGCAACGCTGATCAGACACTTCCATGCTTATGCGGATTCACTGACTGACATCCCGCATCTAGTTTGTTATGGCATGAAAGCAAATTCCAACCTTGCGGTCTTGCAAATATTGGCACAAGAAGGCGCAGGTTTTGACATCGTATCCATCGGCGAACTTGAACGCGTTATCAAGGCCGGGGGAGACCCCGCCAAAGTAGTTTTTTCGGGCGTTGGAAAGCAAGACTTCGAAATGCGAAGAGCCCTTGACGTTGGAATTCACTGCTTTAACGTCGAGTCACTCGCAGAACTCGAGCATCTCAACCGAGTCGCGATTGAACTGGGAAAAGTTGCACCTGTCTCATTACGCATCAACCCCGATGTCGACCCAAAAACGCACCCTTACATCTCAACAGGATTGAAAGCCAATAAATTTGGTATCGCACACGAAGATGCAATTGCAGCATACCGTCGTGCCAGCGAACTACCCGGATTAGATCCAGTGGGAATCGATTGCCACATCGGCAGTCAACTCACTGACGTATCTCCATTGCTTGAGTCGCTCGACAAATTATTGAGCCTGATTGATCAACTGGCTGATACCGGTATTCATTTAAAACATATCGATCTCGGCGGTGGACTTGGCGTGACATATGACCAAGAACAACCACCGCATCCATCTGAATATCTGGCATTAGTGAAAGAACGGTTGGCTGGCCATCATCTTACCCTCGTTCTCGAACCCGGGCGTTCGATTGCTGCCAATGCCGGCATCTTCGTAACACAAACGATTTTGACGAAGACTAACCAAGACCAACATTTTGCGATTGTCGATGGCGCGATGAACGATCTCATTAGACCAAGCCTTTACGGTGCTTGGCAGAAAATCATACCCGTTGATACCACCAAGAAGCCGGGGCAGATTGAGGCCAGCTTTGACATCGTTGGGCCGGTGTGTGAATCAGGCGATTTTCTGGGTAAAGCGCGTAATTTGAGGATCCAAGAGGGTGATTTGCTCGCTGTAAGATCTGCCGGCGCATATGGATTCGTGATGGGCTCCAACTACAACACACGCGGCCGCGCACCTGAAATTTTGGTCGACGGAGACGAAGTTCACCTTATCCGTGAACGTGAAACTATCGAAAGCCTATGGAGCCTTGAACACATGGTGGCCAAGTAATGCGTGTTCAGTTCACGAAAATGCATGGCCTCGGCAATGACTTTGTCGTCATTGATGCAGTCAGCCAACATGTCAGCTTACGATCGAGCCAAATTCAAAAGTTAGCCGACCGGAATACAGGCATTGGCTTTGACCAGCTGTTACTGATCGAGCCTCCATCGCGGCCTGATGCAGATTTTGACTACCGAATCTTTAATTCAGACGGTGGTGAAGTTCAGCATTGCGGTAATGGTGCTCGCTGTTTCGCCAAGTTCGTGACCGACCGAGAGCTGACCGCAAAACCAACCATCACCGTGAACACTGCACGCGGCCTGATTGAACTCGTCATCACCGAGAAAGGCCTCGTTCGTGTCAATATGGGGCAACCCGTGCTCGATCCAGTGGCACTTCCGTATCAGGCTCCTCCTTCGCCCGATCAAACCCAAACAGTTGTTCTCGATACACCCGATGGAGCGCGATCGTTTGGATTGATCAGCATGGGGAATCCTCACGCTGTCACCGTTGTCGATTCTGTCGACGCAACCGCTGTCGCAGATATTGGCCAAGCGATTCAAAACTCCTCGCAGTTTCCAGATTCCGTCAATGTTGGATTCATGGAAATCGTATCCACCTCAGAAATTCGTCTCCGCGTTTTTGAACGAGGAGTGGGTGAGACACTTGCATGTGGCACGGGTGCCTGTGCTGCCGTTGCATATGGCCGATTGCTCGGACGATTGGATAGCGAAGTCAATGTTGCAACTCGAGGCGGAAACCTGCAGATTGAATGGCAAGGAGTGGGACATGACTTAATCATGACCGGTCCTGCTGAATCCGTTTTTGAAGGAGAGTTTCGCCTGTGACAATCACTGCTGATCAGATCGCAGACTATCTACAGGATCATCTGGATTTTTTTGAACAGCACCCAAAGCTAGTTCGAGAGCTCAAACTCCCGACAGATTCAGGTGCAGCCATCTCTTTGGTTGAGTTTCAATTGCGGAAATTACGCGATCACATCCAGCAGCTCGAGAGAGAAAATGATCATATGATCGAAACAGCACGCATCAATAGCGTCTTGTTCGAAAAGACTCGATCACTTGTCCTATCACTACTCGACGCCCGTGATCTGGATGATCTATCGGTTGTGCTCGATGAGAAACTCGCGAATGGGTTCGACATCCCTGTGGTTAGACTCTTGTTATCTGATCAATTCAATGTTCCGGATGGTCTGTCACTGATCCAGTCTGTCAAAGCTCAATCACTTGAAGAGGGCGGGCAGCTCGCTCAAGCAGTCTCTGATAAAGAACCATGGATCGGCCGACTAACGAAAGACCGTCAAGTCGCATTATTTGGTGATGATGCGAGCGCGATTGAAAGCTCAGCAACACTCGCACTTATTCGCGGTCACACATATGGATTATTGGCTCTCGGGCATCCAGACCCAACACACTTTCAGTCCAATCAAGACACCCTGTTTTTGGATCATATTGGTGAAGCGCTCGCGATGATTCTGCCAAGGCTTCTTGATAAGGCGAAGTAGTCCATGACTTTCCATGCATTCGTCACGCACTATCTTGACGGCATGCGCCAAACACAACGCCGAAGTGACAAAACGATCGAAGCCTACGAACGTGACCTCAAGCAGGCGGTTCAATTTTTTGGTGAAGGGACAAGCATCCAATCACTCGACACACTGTCTGTCATTGGCTGGGTTCGGTCACTAAGCGCACAACGGATTACCGGACGTTCAATTGGACGCAAACTCTCTGCGCTTCGCGGAGTATTTCAGGAAGCGATCAATCAACGATTGATCAAAGCGAATCCCGCGGCTGATGTACGCGCACCAAAAACCGGAAAACATCTACCCAACGCATTGAGCCCAGATGCCATGCAACGTTTACTCGACTCTCCCATTGATCCGAACGACATTGAAGCCATTAGAGACCAGGCCATCTACGAACTACTCTATTCATCAGGTCTACGACTAGCAGAAGTTCTGGGTCTTACAATCCGCGATGTGCACGGAATACCGGATGAGCTCAAAGTTCTTGGTAAAGGAAGCAAAGAGCGAATTGTTCCAGTGGGAAAGAAAGCCAGAAAGGCCCTCTCTCGCTGGCTAAATAAACGGCCAGAGTGGGACAACGAACAAACTGATCGAGTATTTATTACCAAAAAAGGGCTTGGGGTATCGCCACGCACCATTCAGCGACGTCTCGACCTACGTGCTCAAGCAGCTGGTCTCGACCAACACGTGCATCCGCATGCATTAAGACATTCTGCAGCAACCCATTTGCTCGAATCATCAGGAGATCTGCGCGCAATTCAAGAGTTTCTGGGGCACCAGAGCCTTTCAACCACGCAGATCTACACTCATCTCGATTTTCAGCATCTCGCTGAGGTCTACGACAAGGCGCACCCTCGCGCAAAGACAAAATCATGAAATCAATTCGCGCACTGACTTTTGACCTCGATAACACCCTGTGGGAAACAGATCTCTCTATTCTAGGTGCCGAAGATGTTATGGCAGCTCACTTACGTAGTCTGACACCAGCCGCTTGGATGGCAGACTTCAGCCTTGAAACGTTTCGCGCTGTGAGAAAACAGATCGTTGAAGAGCAACCTCACATCGCGCACAACCTCACCGTGGTTCGCAGAGAAACTTTAGTTCGTTGGTTTGAGAATCAAGGTGCGACACGGTCGGTAGCTGAAGATCTTGCAGGTGAGGGATTCCGTGTGTTCTATGAAGAGCGCCAAAAAGTAAATCCCTACCCAGGAACAGTCGAAACACTGGAAGTCCTGTCGAAAGAATACCCTCTCGGAGCGATTACGAATGGAAATGCGGACTTAATGGCTATGCCAGTAGGGCAATACTTCCAATTCTCATTACAGTCTCAACACTTCCCAAAACCAAAGCCTGATCCGGCTATGTTTGAAGAAGCGCTGAAGCGATTAAATGTCAAACCGCATGAATGCTTGCATATCGGAGATGATATTGAGCACGATGTGATCGGCGCTAAACGACTCGGCATGAGGGCTGTATGGTTCAATACCCATGCTCGAATACCCGAAGAAGATGTTCCTGCAGATCACACCATCACGAAGCTACAGGAACTGATCGGAATCCTTAAGCAACCCGATTAATCGGCGCACCCTCAATAAAAGCTTCAAGATTCGCTTGCATGATGTCGACAATCCGCTGACGTGATTCACGGCTCGCCCACGCCGAATGAGGCGTAATGACTAAATTCGGGTGCTGACAATTAAGTAATCGAGAATCTCTCGCCGGTGGCTCTGTGGTCACCACATCAAGGCCTGCCCCCGCTAAATGCCCTGATTCAAGTGCATCACACAGTGCATCCTCATCAACCAAACCACCGCGAGCGGTGTTGATCAAAAAAGAACCGGGTTTCATTTTTTGAAACGCATCACGGTTCATCATTTTCTGAGTGTCGGCATTCAACAAACCATGAAGGCTAACAAAATCTGATTGCTCAAGGAGCGTATCAAAACTGACACGCTCAGATCCGTCGTCATAGTTAACGCCATCGCGACCCATCACAAGCACGCGCATACCAAATGCTTCAGCCAGCTTGCCAACTGCTTGGCCCAATTCACCATAACCAATTAAACCCAGAGTACGGCCCGCCAAATCAATAATTGGGTAATCCATCAAACAGAACATAGGACTCTCTGACCATCGTCCAGCTTTCACATCATTGCGATATCGTTCTGCCTGAGTTGCAACCATTAACATCAGCATCAATGTGTGCTGACTCACAGACGGCGTTCCATAAGCGGTCACGTTACACACAACAACACCGTGATCGGTAGCTGCCTGCTTATCGACATTATCCGTGCCCGTGGCTGAAACCAAAATTAACTTAAGATCGGGAGCCGCTTCAAAATGTGCGCGCTCAAATTTCACTTTATTCAAAATGACTACTTCGAAACCCTGAATTCGTTCAGTCACCAAGTCAAGGGGTGTTGCATCATGGGTCACGAAATCAGAGGTTGCACCAGCGAGTTTTTCAAAATCCAACTCACCAGGCTTCATCGATTGATAATCAAGAAATACTGCGCGCACGTTTTGTTCTCTTATGTTTGGGGGATTGGAGAGTGTACGCAAATTCACAAATAAAAAAAGGGCGGCAAAGCCGCCCTAGTCTGTTCCCTGAGGGAGGTGTTTAAGAGCGTTTAAACTCTGGATAGGCTTCAATACCGCAATCGACGACATCAAGACCCAAGTACTCTTCTTCTTCAGTGACACGAATACCCATGATCACTTTCAGAATGGTCCATACGATCAATGAAGCCACAAATGTGAATGCAAAGATCGAAACGATACCCAAGATCTGTCCACCGAAGGTTGCATCACCGTTCGAGAGAAGCACTGCAAATAGACCCCAGATGCCTACAACACCGTGAACAGAGATCGCACCGACAGGATCGTCGATCTTCATGCGATCAAGCGCCAGGATTGAGAACACCACCAATACGCCACCCAGCGCACCAATCAATGTTGCCAATTCAGCTGATGGAGCAAGAGGCTCGGCCGTGATTGAAACCAGACCAGCCAACGCACCATTCAATGACATTGAAAGATCCATTTTGCCAAACAGTAGTTTCGCGAGGATTGCAGCTGCAATCGCACCGCCAGCGGCAGCCATATTCGTATTCAAGAAGACCTGAGCAACCGCGTTCGCTTCATCAACGTTCGATACCATCAACTCAGATCCGCCGTTGAATCCAAACCAACCCAACCACAAAATGAATGTACCAAGAGTCGCTAATGGCATGTTTGCGCCAGGAATCGCATTGATTTCACCGTTCGGGCCATATTTACCCTTACGCGCACCAAGCACGAGAACACCAGCCAATGCGGCTGCCGCACCACACATGTGGACAATACCTGAGCCCGCGAAATCGCTGAATCCAGCTTCTGACAAGAAGCCACCACCCCAGCTCCAAGAGCCTTGGATTGGGTAGATAAATCCAGTAAAGACCACTGCGAACAGCAAGAAAGCAATCAGCTTCATACGTTCAGCAACAGCACCTGAGATGATCGACATACCGGTTGCGACAAAGACAACCTGGAAGAAGAAGTCAGAGCGCGCTGAGTAATATGGTGCATCGTCGCCGCCAGCAATAACTGCATCAGCTGTATTCTCATCGCCGATTAAGAAGCCAAGGTCTGGAATGACTCCGCCCCAGGCATCATTGATGTACATGAGGTTGTAACCAACAGCCAAATACATCACGCAAGCGATCGCGTACAAAAGGACGTTTTTGGTCAAAATTTCAGTGGTGTTTTTAGCACGGACAAGGCCCGCTTCCAGCATGGCAAAACCTGCCGCCATCCACATGACTAAAGCACCGGACAGTAGAAAATAAAATGTATCGAGGGCGTAGGCCAACTGGGCCAGATCGCCACTCACAGTAGCTAAATCGTTCACAATGACTCTCCTGCGAAGTGTGTCTTTGATCGAGTTGTGTTGTTGTTGCGCTTACAGCGCTTCGTTTCCTGATTCGCCGGTACGGATTCGGATCGCCTGCTCGAGGTTCACCACAAAAATCTTGCCGTCACCGATCTTTCCTGTGTTTGCTGCCTTAGAGATGGCCTCAATCACCTGATCCACTTGATCATCTGTCGTGGCCACTTCAATTTTGACTTTGGGCAGGAAGTCAACGACGTATTCCGCACCACGGTACAACTCCGTGTGCCCCTTTTGACGACCGAAGCCTTTCACTTCAGTCACAGTGATGCCCTGCATGCCAATATCTGACAGTGCTTCTCTGACATCATCTAACTTGAACGGTTTAACAACCGCCGTTACCAGTTTCATGTATAGCTCCTTAATAACGAGACCCTAATGGGAGGAAATACCTCTCTGAGGGAGTCATTGCAGACACCGTGCCAACCAATCACTTCGCAGGAGATTGCGGGTTCTGGCGGGTTTTTCCCGTTCAGAAAGCACCGAAATTGCGCACACCATGCACTGTAACGACTTTCGCAGCACTAAAATAGTGCGAACTGTATGAGATGAAATTTTTTCTGATCGCCCGCATCATAAGTTCACGAACCGAAAGGAGGCAGACCATGCTGAATAAAGACGTTTTTAATGACATCGCCACAAAAATTTCTGAGGCGCTCCCAGAACCTGCGCGCAAAATGCAGGCTCAATTTAAACAGCAAGTCGAAGATTTGATCGCACAAGGACTCAAAGATTTAAATGTCGTTACGCGAGAAGATTACGACAAGCAAACCGAGAAGCTCTCGAAAGCTGAAGCAAAGCTGGCAGAACTTGAAACTCGTCTCGCCGCACTCGAGAAATAAGCGCTCACAACACGCTATGAGGCCCTGCATTTTACTGTATATAATTACAGTATGTTTGCAGAGCTTTGTTGTACATCCAATTTCACATTCTTAACAGGTGCATCACACCCCGAAGAGTATGTGATACGCGCTCATACCCTGGGATATTCGGGGATTGGCATAACCGATGAAGCTTCTGTATCTGGAGCTGTGCGTGCCCATCTCGCCTCACAAACGCTCAATATCCCATTGGTACATGGGGCGCGATTCCGAATCGAAGAGCGACTTGAACTCACCTTGCTTGCTCCCAACCGAACAGCTTGGGGAGAACTCGGACAATTGATCTCTCTCGCACGACGACGATCATCCAAAGGCACGTATCAGTTAACACGACGAGACTTCATTGGGCATGCCGAAACATTACTCTGTCTTTGGCACCCTCACCCTCAAGCATTGGACTGGACCTCTCAAATTGAAAGCTTGTCTTATGCTTTTAGGGGACGTTTTTGGATTGCGGCACATCTACCTGAATCTGGGCATCAAGCGGATTTAGCTGAACGTATCGATCTCACAGCCTTTGAATGGAACCTACCCGTTGTTGCGACACAGCGACCTCTGATGCACATCCGTCAACGTTTAAAGCTACAACATACGCTGACGGCAATCCGGCTCGGCGCTCCAATTGTTGAAATTGCAGATCAATTAGAACGATCGAGTGAGTGCACCCTCATGGATGAACATGGACTACAACAGCGCTACCCAAGTACTTGGCTTCACGAATCACTCAACATTCTCGATCGATTCGATTTTTCATTAAGTGACTTACGTTACGAGTACCCCCAGGAGATTTGTCCACCGCAATACCATAATGAGCACGCGTTCTTAAGGGATCTTGTATTTGACGGTGCCCAACAGCGATGGCCGCAAGGTGTGCCTGAAAAAATCACTGCGCTTATCGAAAAAGAACTCACGCTCATTCAAGAGATGAACTACGCCTGCTACTTTCTGACCGTTCACGATATTGTGGCCTACGCACGCTCGCAGGGCATCCTGTGTCAGGGCAGAGGCTCAGCTGCCAACTCAGTGGTCTGCTATTGCCTCTTCATTACAGAAGTCGATCCAAGTCGCGTATCTGTATTATTCGAGCGCTTTGTATCCAAAGAGCGTAATGAACCACCGGATATTGATGTCGATTTCGAACACCATCGGCGCGATGAAGTCATTCAATATATCTACCGGAAATATTCGAAAGAACGAGCAGCACTTGCGGCAGCTGTTATTACCTACAAAAAACGCTCAGCAATACGAGATGTCGGGAAAGCACTGAATCTACCCCTTGATTTAATTGAAGCACTCTCTGGCAGCCTCGCATGGTGGGATAAGAAAGAAGCCATGATCGAACGCTTCGCCGAACTTGGAATAGATCCTCAAGGTCCTCAAATCCGATTACTCACTGAGCTGGTCAATGAGATTTTGGGCTTTCCTAGACATCTCACACAGCATGTCGGCGGGTTTGTCATTTCACGCGGCCCACTGTCTGAATTGTGCCCCATAGAGAACACAGCCATGCAAGATCGAACCTGCTTGCAATGGGATAAAGATGATATTGATGCACTCGGGCTACTCAAAGTCGACGTTCTCGCACTCGGAATGCTGACTGCAATTCGTGGAAGCTTAGAACTCGCCCAACTGTATCAATCAACTTATCAACCCAATAAAGGACGATATCAAGATCCTCCACGTTCCATTGCTGACATTGCTCCAGAAGATCCTGAGGTATATGACATGCTATGCAAAGGGGATGCAATTGGTATTTTCCAAGTCGAGTCCAGAGCACAACTCGCCATGCTCCCTCGGCTCAAACCGCGAACGTATTATGACCTTGTTGTTGAGGTCGCGATTGTCAGACCAGGACCAATCCAGGGCGACATGGTGCATCCGTATCTCAGACGCCGCGAGGGGATTGAACCCAAAGAACCGCAGCCGAAAGAAATCAGCCAAGTACTCGATCGAACCCTTGGTGTACCTATTTTTCAAGAGCAAGTTATTCAGTTAGTCATGGTCGCAGCTGGCTTTAGTGCAGGTGAGGCTGATGCTTTGAGGCGTGCTATGGCGACCTGGAAAGGTGGTAATGGCCTCTCTCATTTTCATGAAAAAATTGTGAGCGGAATGCTATCTAGAGGGCATTCGCGCGAGTTTGCTGAACGGCTCTGCCATCAGATCGAAGGGTTTGGAAAATATGGTTTCCCTGAATCACACGCCGCAAGCTTTGCATTACTCGTGTATTTGTCAGCCTGGATCAAATGCCACTTACCAGCGGCATTTTACTGCGGGTTACTCAATGCCCAGCCGATGGGATTTTATACCCCATCGCAACTACTCCAAGATGCCAGACGGCATGACATCGAGATTCGGCCGATTGATGTCAATGCATCTGAGTGGTTTTCGACACTTGAAGACAAAGAAGGATCTCCATGTATCCGACTAGGACTACATCTCATCAAAGGATTACGATTTGAGACCGCCAATACCCTGGTACAAACACGCCACCACCCATTTCAGAATCTCAATGACTTTCGAACACGCACAGGGCTCTCTACAGCGGATTTGGAGATCTTAGCCAGTGCGCATGCATTCCGATCACTGACAGATAATCGTTTTGATAGTTTTTGGCAGCTTGGAGATCAGGAGTCGCAATTACCATTATTCCAAGGAGTAATTTCGGGAGTTGAAGACTTTAAACCTCGAATTCCAGCCCTTGGTGAAACGTTAGTCGCCGACTATCAAACCACTGGATTATCACTTGAGGCGCACCCAATGAGCTTATTACGAGACAAATCTGCGTTCTCTACCTGTCGACGATCGTCAGAACTCCATAGACTACCCAGGCATCCAGATCTTCGAATTTGGGTAGCCGGACTTGTCGCAACACGCCAACGACCTGGTTCCGCTTCTGGTGTGGTTTTCATTACGTTGGAAGATGAAGATGGGCAAATAAATTGTCTTGTGTGGCCGTCTCTAGTGGAAACATTCCGGCAACAAATCTTAGCGAGCCGTTTATTGAAAGTGAGGGGGAAAGTCCAGGAATCTCATGGCGTGATTCACATCATCGCTGACACCTTAGAAGATGCCAGCGAATGGCTTGGAGAACTCACCCCAAGCTCACGTGATTTTCACTGAACCAAATATTGGTCGATACGTGCAATGGCCGATTCAGACAAATCACCAATCGCTTGATCGAATTCTAATTGACGAATCACGTGGGTGTGCCGCGCCTTTTCAAAATCACGTTCCGCGGCGAATAAATCCTTTTTAGCATTCAACACTTCAACAATATCGCCTGATCCGACCGCGTATGCAGCTTCAGTTGCTTCAACGCGACTCGCTGCAGATACAATTGCTAATCTACGTGCTTCAACAGTCCGCGCGCTTGCTTCCAAATTACGGCTCGCAATCGTTACATCTCTTCTGACTTCACGACGTGATTCTTCAAGCCGTGACTCAGCCACCACCATATCAGCATATGCTTTTTCAATTGCAGCGCTTAAAGAACCCGTCGCACTTCCATAGATAGGCACATTCATAGTGAGCGTTAATAGATTTTTCTGACTAGTTAGCCCATCCGAAGACACTGAATTTGCTGTTTCAGACACTTGGTATGTTGACGATAAGCTGAGTGATGGCCAGCGCTCACCCCGAGCTTCATCAAGGTCTGCAACAGCAGCCTGAAACGCATTGGTTTTTTCGATCACAGCAGGGTGGCTATCAACAAGCAAATCAAGATTTGACTCCAAATCGCGATGGATTGTTGCTTCAAAATCATCAGACAAATTTTTCAGTGCCGTGAAATCAGTATCCACCAGCCGCTTTAGATCAGCTCGCTTTGTCTCAACATCCACTTCTGAAGCAATCAGTGACACTTTAGAAAGGTCGAGCTGTGCTCTCGCCTGATCAACATCGACACGAGTACCAATACCGACAGCCAATCGCTCACTAGCCTGTTCTAACTGCTTTTCCAATGCTTCAACTTCAGCCTGAGCAGCATCGTAGTCACGCTCTGCTGACAGGACATTAAAGTATGCTTGGGCAACAGTCACAATATGTGACTGTCTGGCTGTATTTAATACAGCCCCAGCTGCTGAGGATGAGTACCGGGCACCCTCGATTTGCTTATTCAATGCGCGATCATAAACAGGAATAGAGACCGTAACAGATGCCGTATTTAAGGTGGAATCCTCATTCGTCATCGCATTATCGGTTTGAGCTGACGAGATACTCGCAGAGACTGTTGGGCCTCTACGTGATTCATACCCATCTTGTGATGCTCTCGCTGCATCACGAGTAGCGATCTGCGCCCGCAATGTCGGGTCATTTGCAACAGCGAGATTATAAATCTCAGATAATCCTTTGGATTCAGCCATGGCGTTACCCGCCAGTACGAGACCCAACGCGATAGTCAGAATACGCATGATGTCGACCTCAATATGAACCGGAGTGAATCTCTCGGCTAATTCTTTGCACTGCATCAATCATAGTGGCAGGACGCTGAGGATCAACGTGCTGATTGATACCATGGCCTAAATTAAATACGTGCCCAGCGTTTGGGCCAAAACTTTTCAGAAGCCTTTCCACTTCAGAAGTAATCAACGCATCAGATCCGAACAAGACAGATGGATCAAGATTCCCCTGAAGCGCCACCTGTGAACCCACACGCTCACGACAACGACCCAGATCTACAGTCCAATCAAGACCTAGCGCATCACATCCTGTTGCAGCCATTTGCTCAAGCCATGCTCCGCCGCCTTTAGTAAATAAGATGACTGGAACTTGGCGGCCTTCAGACTCACGAACCAGGCCTTTGACAATTTTTTCCATATAAGCGAGTGAAAATTCACGGTAGGCGGGTTCTGACAAAACGCCACCCCAGGTGTCGAAAATCTGCACTGCCTGCGCGCCAGCTGCGATCTGTGCATTCAAATAGTCAGTCACGGCAACGGCGAGTTTTTCGAGTAATGTATGGAGTGCACCAGGGTCTGAATACATCAACCCTTTCGCGTAACGGTATTCTTTAGAACCACCGCCCTCGATCATGTAAGTCGCCAAGGTCCAAGGACTTCCGGAAAATCCGATTAGTGGGACACGCCCATTCAGTTCGCGACGAATCGTCTTAACGGCATTCATCACATAATCCAATGCATCAGCCATGGGAGGCACAGGAAGGGCTTCGATATCCGCACGTGTTCGCACTGGTCGCTCAAAGCGTGGACCTTCACCTGCCTCGAAGTACAAACCACAATCCATCGCATCTGGAATGGTCAGAATGTCAGAGAACAGAATTGCAGCGTCTAGTGGATACCGCTCGAGTGGCTGGATTGTGACTTCACAAGCGAGCTCTGCATTTTTACAGAGACTCATAAAATCACCTGCGATTTTTCGAGTCGCCCGATATTCTGGGAGATAGCGCCCCGCCTGACGCATCATCCAAACAGGCGTTTGGTCTACAGGTTGGCGGAGCAGTGCTTTTAGGAAGCGATCGTTTTTTAACTCTGATGTCATACCGATGATAGTGCCTGATCAAGATCGGCGAGAATATCATCGATGTGCTCAATACCGACACACAAACGAATCATTTCAGGCTTCACTCCGACCGAAAGTTGTTCCACATCAGATAATTGACGATGTGTGGTCGACGCTGGATGGCATGCCAATGACCTCGCATCACCAATATTCACCAGACGCTTAAACAAACCCAGAGCATCATAAAACTTAACACCCGCATCAAATCCACCTTTCACACCAAACGTGAGCAGGGCCGATGGCGTGCCGCCGAGCTGGCTTTGAGCAAGCGCATGATGGGGATGATCTGGAAGTCCTGCATAGCTGACCCACTCAACCTTCGGATGCGTTTTGAGGAATTCAGCGACTTTTTGAGTATTTTCACAATGACGCTCCATCCGGAGATTCAAAGTCTCGATTCCCTGCAGCAACAGGAACGCATTCATCGGAGCGAGTGCCGCACCTGTGTTACGAAGCGGTACCGTTCGAGCTCGTGCAATGAAAGCGGCAGGACCAAATGCATCTGAATAAACAACATCATGATACGCAGGCTCGGGTGCAGTCATTCCCGGGAATTTATCAGCCTGCGCTGTCCAATCGAAATTACCGCCATCAACGATAATTCCACCCAGTGAATTACCATGGCCACCCATAAACTTCGTCAGTGCGTGGACCACGATATTGGCGCCCAATTCAATCGGCTTACATAGTGCAGGAGTGGCGACCGTGTTATCAACGACCAATGGAAGTCCATTACGGGAAGCCATTGTTGCCATTGCGCGGATATCAACAATGTTACCCGCTGGATTACCAATCGTTTCGCAATAAATTGCTCGCGTATTTTCATCAACCAACTTTTCCAAATCTTCAGGACGGTCGGTTTCAGCAAAACGTACTTCGACACCTTGGCTCGGCAACATATGTGCAAATAGCGTGTATGTTCCACCGTAGAGCTGTGGTGTGGTGACAATGTTGTGACCTTGGCTTGCGAGTGTTTGCAGCGCATATGTGATTGCGGCCATACCAGATGACACAGCTAGCGCTGCAATACCGCCCTCAAGAGCAGCGACACGCTGCTCAAGCACATCACACGTCGGGTTCATGATACGCGTGTAGATGTTACCTGGAACTTCTAGGTTAAATAGCGCAGCACCGTGAGCCGCGTCGTCAAACTCAAACGCGACGTTTTGGCAAATCGGTGGAACGACCGCCTTTGTTGTTGGATCAGTCTGATATCCCGCATGGATTGCCAGTGTTTCGTCACGCATTGTTATAGCCCTCTTATACTGTGTTTCTAGAAACGCCCTGTGTAATCAAGATTCCTTGAGGAATCCAATATCTTTATCGAATATCCAAATAATCAAGGATGGATTGCGCTGCTCCACGACCTTCTGCAATCGCAGTCACCACCAAATCTGAACCGCGCACCATATCGCCACCAGCAAATACCTTTGGGTTCGTTGTCTGGTATGGGAGATCTTGCTCTTCGGCAGCCAAAACAAGGCCAGAATCTGCAGTATCAATATGCAAATCCGTAAACCAGTCCGCCGGACTTGGACGGAATCCAAAAGCAATCAATACGCAATCCGCAGGAATCACTTCTTCTGATCCAGGAATAATTTCTGGGCTTCGACGTCCGTTCGCATCCGGCTCACCGAGCTGTGTCGTCACAAATTTCACACCTGTAACACCAGTGGCATCGCCAACAACTTCAACAGGTTGGCGGTTAAACATAAACTTCACGCCTTCCTCACGCGCGTTGGCAACCTCACGACGAGATCCTGGCATGTTCGCTTCATCACGACGATACACACAGGTCACTGACTTGGCTCCCTGACGGACCGAGGTCCGGTTGCAGTCCATGGCAGTATCACCACCACCAAGAACGATCACGCGCTTACCTTTCATGTTGATGAATTCGCTTGGATCTTTCTCAAATCCGAGACAACGATTCACATTTGAGATCAAAAATGGCAACGCTTTAAAAACACCTGGGAGGTTTTCTCCAGGGAATCCACCCGCCATGTTGGTGTAAGTCCCCATACCGAGGAATACGGCATCGAAGGTTTCCATCAGTTCACCGACAGAAATGTCATTACCCACCTCAGTGTTCAAACGGAATTCAATGCCCATACTTTCGAAGATCTCACGACGGCGAGTCATAACCGATTTCTCAAGTTTAAATTCTGGAATTCCGAAAGTAAGAAGGCCACCGATTTCAGGGTGACGATCGAATACGACAGATTTTACGCCGCCACGGGCCAAGATATCGGCGCATGCAAGACCGGCGGGGCCAGCACCAATGATGGCGACTCGCTTATCGGTCCACTCAACATCTGACATATCTGGGCGCCAGCCCAAAGCAAACGCCGTATCGGTGATGTACTTCTCAACAGATCCTATCGTTACAGCGCCAAATCCGTCGTTGAGTGTACAGGCACCTTCACAAAGCCTGTCTTGTGGACAGACCCGCCCACACACTTCTGGCAATGAATTGGTTTTGTGACACAACTCAACAGCGGCCATGATGTTTCCCTGACTGATGAGTTCAAGCCAATTGGGAATATGGTTATGTACAGGACACTTCCACGAACAATATGGGTTACCGCATGCGAGGCACCGATGTGCTTGCGACCCAGCATCTTTGTTAGAAAATGGCTGATAAATTTCAGTAAATTCGCCTTTGCGCTGGTCAAGATCCTTTTTAGCAGGATCCACTCTTCCAACATCTAAAAACTGAAAGTCATTGTTTTTCTGCATGGACATCGTAATAAATCCTCTAAATTCCTACTGCGCACCAGATCTCGATGACGCCAACAGGTCACCCAAACTCGCTGCCTTTGGCTTCACAAGCCAGAATTGACTAACAAATGACTCAAAATCATCAAGAATGGTCTGGCCCCACTGGCTCTTGGTTGCGTCTACATAGTCACGAATCTGCGACCGCAAATGGGCGCGATATTGCTCCATATGCTCTGTACTCACGCGCGCAATTTCGACCAATTCGTGATTGTAGCGATCAACAAACGTACGAGATTCATCGAGAACATAGGCAAACCCTCCAGTCATACCTGCGCCGAAGTTGCGACCAGTCTTCCCGAGGACGATAACTAAACCACCTGTCATATATTCGCAGCAGTGATCCCCAGCGCCCTCAACAATCGCGGTGGCACCGGAATTACGGACAGCAAATCGCTCACCCGCACGGCCAGCAGCGTACAACGTTCCACCCGTTGCACCATACAAACATGTATTACCGATGATTGATGTGTCTTGTGTCGCAAACTGCGACCCTTCGGGTGGAGCAATCACAAGTCGACCGCCCGCCATGCCCTTTCCGACATAGTCGTTAGCGTCACCGCGCAAGTTCATTTCAACACCAGGCGCATTAAACACACCAAAACTTTGACCAGCCGTTCCAGATAAGTTCAAACGCACTGGATTCGCCATTCCCTCACGTCCATGAACGAGCGAAATTTCGCCAGATAAAGTCGCGCCAACAGAGCGGTCCTGGTTGGTAATCGTGAACTCAAACTCGCCGCCTGCACCAGAAGCAACAACATCACGCGCTGCTGCAATAATTGCTTGGTTCAATGGGGCCTCGTCGTACGGAGGGTTCTTCTCAACAGCACACAGCTGTGGTTTACCTTCGTGTTCTGGCCCTTGATAAAGCACAGGTGAGAAATCGAGTTTCGCCTGACGCTGCGAACGACCACCAACTTGAGTCAATAGATCAGTTCGACCGACAAGTTCAGCCATTGTCTTCACGCCGAGTTCGGCCATGACTTCACGCGTTTCTTCGGCCACAAATGTGAAGAAATGTTTAATCATCTCAACCGTTCCACGGAAGTGTTGTTCCCGCAATAGTTCGTTTTGAGTAGCGACACCCGTTGCGCAGTTATTCAAATGACAGATACGCAGATACTTACAGCCCATTGCAACCATTGGCGCCGTCCCGAAGCCAAAGCTTTCAGCACCGAGAATTGCGGCTTTAACAACATCAACACCTGTCTTTAAACCACCATCAGTTTGAAGACGGACTTTGTCGCGCAGGTCATTTGCCCGCAACGCCTGATGCGCTTCTGAGAGGCCGAGCTCCCAAGGCGAACCTGCATACTTAATCGACGTCAGTGGACTTGCCGCTGTACCACCGTCATACCCAGAGATCGTAATCAGATCTGCATAGGCTTTAGCAACACCAGCAGCAATTGTCCCAACTCCCGGCTCGCTCACAAGCTTGACCGAAACCAATGCTTTTGGATTCACCTGCTTTAAGTCAAAAATCAGCTGCGCCAAGTCTTCAATCGAATAAATATCATGGTGCGGTGGAGGTGAGATCAGCGTAACGCCCGGCACAGAGTGACGAAGTCTCGCAATCAATGCATTCACTTTACCACCAGGTAACTGACCGCCCTCACCAGGCTTTGCTCCCTGTGCGACCTTAATCTGAAGAACCTCAGCATTCACCAAGTAATGCGGCGTGACTCCAAAGCGGCCGGATGCAATCTGTTTGATTTTCGAGACTCGACTGGTACCAAACCGTTCTGGGTCCTCACCACCTTCACCCGAATTCGAGCGCGCACCCAATTCATTCATTGCCTGCGCTAGTGCTTCGTGAGCCTCAGGGCTGAGTGCTCCCAACGACATTCCGGCTGAATCAAATCGCTTCAGAATCGATTCAACAGATTCGACTTCATCAACTGAAATCGCACGGCCTGCGTCTTTTTCGAGTTTAAGCAAATCCCGTAACGTCGCAACCGGACGCTCGTTCACAAGCTTTGCGTACTTTTGATAGGTCGAATACGACCCGGTCTGAACAGCCTGCTGCAATGTTTGGACAACATCGGGGTTATACGCATGGTATTCACCACCATGCATGTACTTTAAGAAGCCACCTTGCGGAACAGGCTTCCGTTTCGACCACGCAAGCGACTGACGAACCTTTTGGTCATTCTCGAAATCAGAGAAATCTGCACCAGCAATACGGCTCTGAACACCTTTGAAACACAAATCCACGATTTCATTAGACAAGCCCACCGCTTCAAACAGCTGCGCGCCACGGTAGCTCGCGATCGTTGAAATACCCATCTTCGAGAGAATTTTCAGCAGACCTTTGTTGATACCTTTTCGGTAATTCCGATGCAATTCGAGAGGGTCGCCGACGAGTTCATCTGAATCAACCAAATCATTGATGACGCGATACGACAGATATGGATAGACCGCAGTCGCTCCAAATCCAAGAAGAACCGCAAAATGATGCGAATCGCGTGCTTCAGCTGTATCCACGATGATATTGGCAGAACAGCGCAGTCCTTCTTCAATCAAACGGTGATGCACAGCACCAGTTGCCATGATGGCAGACACCACCCACTGGTTTTCGGTCACATGACGATCCGAGAGGATAAGCAAGGTCTTGCCTGACCGCACCGCATCAACAGCTTGCTGACAAACTGACTCAACAGCAGCCTTCAGCCCTAGTGCTGGATCGAAAGCAAGCTCAATCTGTACCCGACCATATTTTGGATGATCAAATGCCTTCAATCGGTCCATTTTAGGTGCAGACAAAACAGGTGAATGCAAAATCACGCGTTCCGCATGATCAGCCGTTTCCTCGAACGGATTCAGCTCCATCCCTAAACACGTTTCTAAGCTCATCACAATCGATTCACGTAATGGATCGATTGGTGGGTTGGTCACCTGCGCAAATTGCTGACGGAAGTAATCAGCAACATGGCGTTGTTCGGTCGAGAGCACAGCCATCGGTGTATCATCACCCATTGAACCAACAGCTTCTTGCCCTGTCTCCGCTAACGGTTTAATGACCTGCTGACGCTCTTCACTCGTCAAATTAAAGAGTTTCAAATACGGAGACAACCCATGCTCTGAGAGCTTTTTCAGATCAGAGAACGGATCTTTCATTTCCGTTTCAAAACGAATCGTTTGCTCGCGCAACCATTGCTTGTATGGCTGGCGGTCTTTGAGCTGATGATCAATATCATCAGCTGCCAACATCTCACCTGTTTCGGTATCAATCGCCAGGATTTCTCCCGGTCCAACACGGCCTTTGGCCATGACATCTTCTGGCTTGTAATCCCACGTTCCGATCTCGGAAGCGAGTGTTAGATACCCATTTTTAGTTTTGACCCAACGCGCAGGCCGCAGTCCATTACGGTCGAGCAAACAGCAAGCATATCGCCCATCTGTTAATACAATTCCCGCAGGTCCATCCCACGGCTCCATATGCATTGAGTTATATTCATAAAAGGCGCGCAAATCTGCGTCCATGTCATCCACATTCTGCCAAGCAGGTGGAACGAGCATTCTGATCGCGCGGAATAAATCCATACCACCTGCAACCATCACCTCGAGCATATTGTCGAGACTCGATGAGTCGGAACCAGTGGAATTCACCAATGGCAAGATTTGATCAATTTCAGGTAAACGATCCGACTTAAATAAGTGGCCACGCGCATTGGACCAGTTTCTGTTACCGGCAATGGTATTAATCTCACCATTGTGTGCGAGCAGCCTAAACGGCTGTGCAAGAGGCCAACGTGGGAGGGTATTCGTGGAGAACCGCTGATGGAACACACAAATCGCTGTCGCCATTAATGCGTCGCTCAGATCTGGATAAAAATTAGGCAGATCAACCGGCATCATCAATCCCTTATAGGACACGACGCGACGCGATAGCGAGCACAAATAATTCTCTGGATTAGATGCGATCGCACGCTCAATTAAGCGCGACGCCATGAACAATTCATTATCGAATTGCTCTTTGCTTTGTCCCTGAGGCTCAACGAACACCTGCTTAAAAACCGGCATGTTGCCGCGAGCAATCGGGCCAAGATTTGTTGGATCCACTGGCACATCACGCCAACCGACCACGGCCAAATTACGCGCAGCTAACACATCTTCAATTGCCTTAGTTGCCTGAACTTCGGTCGCCGAATCGGTGGAAAGAAAAACCATTCCCACTGCGAATAATTCACCGAGCTCCGCACCGAAAGCATCTTGTGCCGCGCGACGCATGAACGCATCTGGCATTTGAAACAATAGACCACAACCATCACCTGTTTTACCGTCGGCGGCAATACCACCACGGTGCGTCATCCGGGTCAGTGCTTGGATTGACGTCATTAATAGATCGTGACTTGCCTCACCTTCACAATGGGCGATTAGACCGAAACCACAGTTATCGCGAAACTCACCAGGTGTATAAAGACCTTTGGTCATATGTTCATTCCTAAAATACACAGCCAATGGGGCTGCAACCTCAAATAATACGGGGCGTCACACGTCCCGACGAAATCGGACACCGGATCTCGCGAGCTCGTATCAAGCTCCAGCAAATCATCCGTGTCAATTGGACTCAACCGACTGAATCCATAAAGAAAAAGGCCGCGTAGTATATGACTCTAGCGAACGCGGAGCAAATGAAAGGTACTGCCTTCAGACTACTGTTTATTTGGCGTCAAGGGAATTGTTGTAGGCTTTACGGCCCGAGAATCTTCGTTATCCATTTGAACAAATATCAAGACAGCAACGAGCGCTGCCATCGCAATACCAATCGCAATGACGATGGAGGGAGCGATCCGCAGTACGGAGGATGCCTCGTCATCATGCTCTGACAGCATATCGACAGTCGAGGCTGGATCCTCTTCTGCAACCGCTCTCAGTAATTGCTTCGGATGGATGGCGTAGTGCTGAAGCAATCGAGGCGCTCGCATCGATACGTCCGTCGTTGGGTAGAGCTTAGCGCATGCTTCCTCGAGATCATGTTGATCCCAGCGCGGTAGCAGGATGGTGCTCGAAAGTGCAGGCTTTGGCTTTAATGCCTGAAGTCGGCTGACCAATGTTTCTTCTCCAACCAACAGCACTGACCAACGCCGCCCATAAGCGCCGGAACTCAACTCATGAAAAAGCTGTAGTACGTCATTCGGAAGACAATGCGCGTCATCTACAATGACTTCTGGAACCCCATGTTCGGTTCCCGCCGGCTGCTTATGCTGCAGTCGCGCCAGCATTTCAATATCAGTTCCTTCTGGACGCAGCCCAACGAGCCCCATCAAACGGAGTACCGCATCGGTTCGATCAGATATCAGTTCACCCTCAAGGCGCAATGGGTTCACAGGACTTCTGAGAACTAGCGCCTCGGCCACCGTACTTTTCCCTTGGCCAGGTGCACCGACTAACACAACCAGTCGCTTCGCCCACCGAACGGCGGAGCGAATTCTTTCAATACAGGCCTGTTGCGATCGAACTAGCGGCAGCACGCGTTCAGCACATCAAGAAGCAGTTCATTAGGAGCTTGATCCTCGACGTAGGCATCGCCCAAAGAGTGCATCAATACGAGGCGAAGTCGGCCATCAATATTTTTCTTATCAATAGCCATGTGCGTCATAAAATCATCTGGCGTCATACCCGCTGGTGGCTCAGTTGGAAGCGCTACGCGCTCGCATACAGCAATCACACGAGCAACATCAGCATCGGATAACATCCCCATTGCCTGTGACAAACGGGCCGCCAATACCATGCCCGTACCAACAGCTTCACCATGAAGCCAACCGCCATAGCCCAAATGTGCTTCAATGGCATGACCAAACGTGTGGCCGAGATTGAGTAGAGCTCGCACACCACCCTCTCGTTCATCGCGAGCAACAATATCAGCCTTCATTTGGCATGAGCGCTCAATCGCAACAGAGATCGCTTCAGCATCTTTAGCCATTAAGAGATCAACATTCGACTCGATCCAAGCCAAAAATTCATCATCGCCCAACAAACCATATTTGATGACTTCAGCCATCCCTGCAGACATTTCTTTTTCAGGAAGCGTGGTCAAAACATCCGTATCGATAAACACAGCAACAGGCTGATGAAACGCCCCAATCATATTTTTGCCGAGCCGATGATTGACACCGGTTTTACCCCCGACCGATGAATCAACTTGTGAAAGCAGTGTGGTTGGGATCTGTACAAAATCAATGCCCCGCTGATAAGTCGCAGCTGCGAAGCCAACCATGTCTCCAACGACACCGCCGCCCAAGGCAATCATCGTTGCATTCCTTGAAAAACGCTGAGTAAGCGCTTCCGAAAAAATGACATCAAGGGTCCCGATATGCTTATGGCTTTCACCATCGGGCAGAATCACTGTCGCTACGTCAAAGTCTTTCAACGCCGAAACAACGCGATCTAAGTAAAGCGGTGCGATACTCTCATTGGTCACGACCAGAACTTGGCGACCTCGAATCACAGTTGCCAACAAATCTGAGTCAATCAAGCCGCTTCCGATGTGAATTGGATATGCGCGATCGCCCAATTCAACTTTAAGCGTTCTCATCACTCTGCCCCTCAATGTGTTCAATAATCTGACGCACTACAATAGATGGATTCGTTCGCCGCGTCTGTACCTGTATTGACGAATAAGTACGGTATAAAGGTTCACGCTCGCTAGCCATTGCCTTGAGCTTGGCCTTTGGATCTGCGACCTGCAACAGCGGCCTATTTTTATCATTTTTCAACCGATCAAATTGCGTTTTTAAATCAGCTTGCAGCCAAATCACATGGTCCTGATGCCTCTGCAATAGATGCTGGTTTTCAGGGCGCAGCACGACACCCGCACCCGTCGATACAACCACTGCGCCTTGATCGATCAACTCTGCAAAAACACGTGCTTCACGCTCGCGAAAACCAGCTTCGCCTTCAACATCAAAAATCCAGGGAATATCTGCACCACAACGCGCCTCAATTTCCTCGTCCAAATCAAGAAACGGCAAATTCAATTTTGTTGCGAGCAAACGACCGACTGTCGTTTTACCCGCACCGGTGGGGCCGATCAAAATGAGTGGAGATGAAATGTCTGGCATGAAACCTCAGTTACAAGACGCGGGGCGTGATGAATATTAGCAGTTCTGATTTAAAGGCTCGACGCTGACTTGATTGAAATGCATGGCCAAGTAAGGGAATCGATGACAAACCGGGAACTCCGACAGTAATGTTTTCCTCTTTCGATTCATAAATACCGCCGAGAACGAGGGTCTCGGCAGGGTCGACGGTCACTCGAGTATTCAATTCGCGTGTCTCGATGATAGGCCCTTGCTGCGTCGACAGTTGACCAACTTGATCTTGCCGAATATCCAAGGTCATCTCGATCCGCCCATCGTCTCTGAGAACTGGCGTCACTTTGAGCTCAAGCACTGCGTCTTTAAATTCAGTCGTGGTACGACCCTCTTCATCGACTGTGACGAAAGGCAACTGCTGCCCCTGGCGTATCGTTGCAGCACGACGATTCGTTGTTACAATCCGCGGCTCTGAAATTACTTCACCAACGCCCGATGACTCGAGCGCTTGCAGCTCAAGCGCTAAAAGTTTTGGATCAGAAACAAATGCCAATGATAGCGCTGAGCGACCTGACTCACCGCCCAAGCCGATCGTCTGGCCTTGAGCTCCAGAGCGCCCCGCTTCACTCGTAGCGAATGACCAACGAATCCCCAAATCTCGACGCTTATCGACATCTTGTGAAACCAATTTTGCTTCAATCAAAATCTGTTTCACCTCGATATCGAATACTTGAATGAAATCCTTGATGGATGAAAGCTCAGACTGACTGCCACGCAATATCAAGCGGTTCGTTTCAGGATCGGCAATCACTGAAACATTGTTGCCGAATTGCGTATCGGATTTAGCGAGCAAATCCAACACTTGCTGGGCCTCCCGATGCCTTAACTCAACGACCAAGACACTAAGATTACGAACAATGTTCTGAAGCCGATAAACATCCCCAACCTTGACGGCTGCTAAAGAGGCAGCAGACGCTATCATCTCGATTGCCTCGTCGTAATCAGAGGCCATGCGATCGAGCGAAATGAGAGGGTTACTGCTCTCAGGGACTTCGACTCGGATACCAGATGCATCCGTAAACATAGCGATCACTTCATCCAATGGCGTTTTTTCGAATGACAAAGGCAATGGATCTGATGCGAATGCAACTACAGAGATGAACCAAAACATACAACTGACTACGAGCTTTTCTGTACGCATGTTCGTCCTAATGAATTTTTGAAAATAAAACGTTGATCTCGATAGGCCAAAAGCCGCCAATCGCGGTCAATCCAATCCCCGGATCGGAGACGCCGGATTTGAGATGGAATCAGTTCAATCAACAGCTGATCGCCAAACTGAGCCTTTAGCGTAGGCGATGGACACTCGGCCACCTGGCCAAATTGAAGACTTGTTACGCTGCCAACATTTTGAGATGCATGAACATGCCAACGCACATTCTTTTCTGGCCTAAGCGAGACCCGCACTGTGGTTCGCTGGTCGGCTGACTGAAACTCAATTGTTTCAATCTCAATGCCAGAGATCTGGCCTAGCATGCGATAAAGATCGAATGAATCATGTTGGCCAGTCACATCGACGTGAAACGTCCAAAGATCCGCAGAGGCTTTCACCTGTAGCACATCACCAATACGCTTCAATTGATTCGCGAGGTTCATCGCATCAAAAGGCAGAATGTCGAGCGCTAGTTGGCTAAGCCTGGCCTCAAGCTCGCGCCTATCTTCGCGCAGAATTTCTTCTCGTGAGGTCTCAAATATCAACTGACGCTCCTCAATGAGGCGGTCAACATACTGATCAAATGCCGGTTTAATTACCCAAAAACCAAGCCCCGCACTCACGCACAAAAACCAACAGACCAAAATGAGGTTGGTATACCGAACAATCCACATGGGATAGCTATCCATCTGAGATTTCCAGCTCGGCCACGACCGCATGTATTCCTGGATCGATTGAACGTACGATCAGTGCTGGACTCGCGTCTGCCCGATCAAGTTGACTGAGATCTCCTAGCTGCACCCGTACCGTTGTTTTCGTAGGCTCATCAACAACTGACATCAACCGCAAAGACCCTAAAACACTCAACCGTTCTAACCGGGTCAATCGGGAAGACAAATGAGCCACTTGTTGCTCTTGTATATCTACCGACTGCGCGAGCTCGTTCACTAACTTGTCATCAGCCATCAAATCAAAAGCCAATTGATCATTGGCTTGTCGCAGCAACTCTAATTCATCAGATTGATTCGGCAGATCTTGAATGAGTGACGCAAGCATCACCCAAGCAGACAGAGCAACAGAACCCAAGCTGAGTGTCAAAAAAGCACACCATCGCAGGCACCAGAGATAGCGCTTGCGTATCAAGGACCCTCGCCAATGCGTGAGATTCAGCACGGGAATTGTCCTAACAACAGATCTTTCGGAGTAATTGACCAAACCATTGGCTGAACTGAACCGATGCGACTTATCCAAGCTGATAACTGACTGTCTGATTTGGACGACAACCAAAATCCAACGCGTGTCACCTTCATATTTGAAACAAGACAGCCAGTCCGTTCAGATTCACAATGCCAGACAAAGACCCCATCAATCTGATGCTGGCACACCCAATCCGATTCCGGGGTGACGGTTTCTAGAGAGTCATAATCAAAAATCTTTGAGAGCACATCAAAAGCTTGAGCTCGAAGACTTGCACACATTTGGAGCGCTTCTTCATTCTCAACAAAATCGAAATAATCAAAGCCTGGCCGACACAATCGATGCCGATCCCGTTGAGCACTTAAGACTTCTCGATGGATCCAAAACTCTGACACGATCACATGCTGTGGATTTACATCTTTCGGAAAGCAGTCGAATTGATAGCGGTGACAATCTCCATCATTTATCCAATAAAGCGAATCAGAGCTTAGATACACTCGAGACTGACATGATGGGTCGGTTTGCATGGGATCCTCCAATTCCGGAGAGCCAAGCAGGAAATTAAACTCTGTCAAATCGATATTGGACTTTGATTTTAGGTACACTTTGACCCAACACTTGGAATGGAAGCATCGTGACAGGCCCTATACGTTTTCTAATCAGCCTCGCATTGACATCAGCGCTATTAGGAACAGCTGTCCTGGTTGGCGGCTACCTTTACCTGAAACCAGGACTCCCAGACGTCGAATCATTGCGTACGGTGCAACTGCAAACACCGCTCCAGATTTTCACTTCGGACGGACAATTGATCGCTCAGTTTGGCGAAAAGCGGCGTGATCCGGTCAGTATCAATGAAGTCCCGCTTGATCTTGTTCGCGCTTTTCTCGCCGCGGAGGATGATAATTTCAGAGACCACGTTGGCATTGACCCTCTAGGTCTTGCACGTGCTGCATGGCAGCTCGTTTCAAGTGGTCAAATTCAGTCTGGTGGTTCAACCATTACGATGCAGGTCGCTAAAAACTACTTTTTAAGCCATGAGCGAACATTTGCCCGGAAATTTAGAGAAATTCTGCTCGCACTCGAGATTGAAAAAACGCTGAGCAAAGATGAAATTCTTGAGCTGTATTTCAATGTGATCTTCCTCGGTCATCGAGCTTATGGCGTTAACGCTGCGTCACAAATTTACTATGGTAAGAATTTAGATGAGTTAACCCTTGCGCAATCAGCAATGATCGCGGGCCTTCCAAAAGCGCCATCGAAGTACAACCCAATCGCCAATCCAGATCGCGCAAAAGAGCGTCGTGACTGGATTCTCGGGCGCATGCTGAAATTAGGCTTCATCGAAGACTATGATTTTAATCAAGCCATTCAACAACCGGTTACGGCTTCCTTACATGGTGTTCAACTGGACCTCACTGCCCCTTACGTTGCTGAGGAAGCACGCCGGATCGCTTTGGAAATCTTCGACGATCGTGCATATACCGATGGCTTGCGCGTGTTCACTACCATCAACGGCGAACAGCAAAAATATGCTCAAGATGCTGTCATTCGCGGACTGATGGAATATGACCGCAGGCACGGTTGGCGGGGAGTTGAGCAAGCACTAATTGGCACAGGACTATTTGATTGGAAACGACAGCTCGCGAGCGTTGATGCAATCGGTCCACTTGAACCCGCTGTTGTTGTCGCCGTCACTGACAAAACCATTCGTGCAGTCACCAAAGATGATGAATCGATCATCATTGAACAAAAAGGATTCGAATGGGCGCGCGAGTATCGTAGCGTCAATAGCATCGGGCCTCGCGTCCGCGATGCCAGAACACTCGTTGCACCAGGCGATCTGATTCGGGTTCTGAAAGATGACACGCGCTGGTGGCTTGCGCAAAAACCTGAAGTTGAATCGGGTTTTGTGGCTCTCGATCCAAATACAGGTGCTATTCGAGCGATGATTGGCGGATTCAACTATTTTGAATCCAAATTTAATCGCGCAACGCAAGGCGGCCGATTAGTTGGCTCCGGGATCAAGCCCCTGATCTACACAGCCGCCCTCGAGTCAGGCATGACGCCAGCAACCCAGATTAACGATGCGCCTGTCGTATTCGACCAAACGGAAGGCGCAACCGACTGGCGCCCACAAAACTCCGGTGGGACATTTTTAGGTCCGACCCGCCTTCGGACAGCGCTTTATAAATCAAGAAACCTCGTATCGGTGCGACTTGTCCGCGAACTTGGAGTAAGTCGAATCATTGATATCGCAGATCGTTTTGGCCTCGACACTGGAAAGTTACCAAGGGATCTCTCGATTTCACTTGGCACCGCCTCGCTAACACCACTTGAGATGGCTGAGACGTACGCTATTTTCGCGAACGGTGGATTTCGAGTGAAGAACCATTTGATTGATCGTATCGAATCAGCAGACGGTGCAGTGTTGTATCAAACCCGTCCAGTCACTGTATGTAAAGAAGAATGCGACGGCCGTTCGGTCTCAGTGGATTTAGAATTCGATAATCGGTTACGGCCTGCGAAGTCTGACTTTTTCGAGCTCGACTACAGTGATCGTATAGCGCCGCGCGTTTTAGATGAGCGTATCCATTTTCTCATTAACGACATGTTAAAAGATGTAGTCCAGCAAGGGACCGCAAAAAAAGCAAAATCACTGGGTCGTCAGGATCTTGCAGGCAAAACAGGCACAACCAACGATCAAGTCGATGCATGGTTTAACGGCTACCAAAAAAATCTCGTGGCATCAGTTTGGGTCGGATTCGATCAACCAAAAACACTCGGACGTTCTGAATTTGGCGGACGCGCCGCGCTGCCAATTTGGATTGAATTCATGAAGCACGCTTTAAAAGATATCCCGCAAGATACACCGGCACTTCCGACAGGTGTCGTGGCAACACGTATCGATCCAGAAACCGGAGCGAAAGCACGTGCGTCGCAGAAAAATGCCATGCGAGAGTTCTTCCTCCTGGAAAATCCGCCAAAAGATGCTGCTCCGAAAGCTGTAATTCCATCAACAGATGGCCAAAATATCCAGACGCCGCAGCAGCTGTTCTAGAACACCCGAATACGGTTACTGAAATCGTTGAGCTTCAGTGTCCATGGCCAATTTCTTCGAAGAGACTTCGGAGATCGTGATACCCAACCGCGAACCTCGTAACGCACCCCGACCGTGACGCCAGGATCTGCTTTTGGGAATACCACACGCAGATTTCCATCAAGAATCACTGTCGTCGTATCTACGACCTGCGTGACTACGCCGACTCGATGCTGAAAGCCACCTTCTGCCATCGTTTTCGCTGGTTCAGGTAATTGGCTTAATGACCAAACACCAATTCGAGACTTACGCGCATCCCATTCTGTTGATGTCAGACACGCGACCAACCGATTTTCCGGCGGTACAGAGACGGTTAGTGCAAGACCCTCAGATACGAGTACTTCGCCCAGATACGCCTCACCCATCCATAAATTACCCAATAAACGACCATATCGATCTTTTGATGCAGGCCAAGGAGTCACTTGAATTGCTTCTGGAAGGACGTCGATCACTCGTTTCTTAGCCCTCAACGCATAATCACGCTTCCAGCCTGAATCTTTTAACTCAAATGTATTGAAACCAGTCAAGCGGACGCGAGAGCCGTCCTCAAGTTTGACAGTATCGCCATCAATCACTCGATCAACTTTGAATAACGGGGAAAGAGTTTGTGGTGCAGGACAAGGCGCCGCGATAACAGCCCCTGAAAACACAAAAGCCGCTATGAAAGCGGCTTTTGTAAATGCTTTACTTAGAAATTGTTCGACCACCGAAGCGCTTATTGAAGCGATCGATACGTCCACCAGTATCAACAACTTTCTGCTTACCAGTGTAGAAAGGGTGGCACTCTTGGCATACGTCGATTGAAAAATCTTCGCCTTTTGTTGAACGCGTTTCATAGGTTGCTCCGCATGAGCATGTAACCTTTACGTCCGAATACGCTGGATGAATATCCGCTCTCATCTGTTCTATCCTCTGTATAATCGATGCCGCTTCCCCAACCACGTTACGCGTCGGGCACCGCATCTAAGTTTGGGCGGCGGAGTCTATCAAACACTAGGGTGTTCACGGAAGCCTATGTCACGCTTTTTTATCAAAGTATTTGTTCCCGGGCCGTTTTTCGAACCGCTCACCTACGCATCAGATGTTCTCATCGATGCTGGTGTGCGCGTGCAAGTACCTCTCGGATCACGAGAAATAATCGGGATTTGCGCTGGAAAAGCTGATACATCTGAAGTGCTCGAGACAATTAAATCTGTTGTTACCATCATCGATGAAAAACCGATCATTAGCCGACAACATCAGGCGTTGGTGGATTTTGCTTCTGACTACTATCTCGCACCACCGGGTGATCTTTTGCTCTCAAGCCTCCCGACGACACTTCGTAAAGGCAAGCCACTCCCAAAGCCCAAAACTGAAACAGGTCACAACAACTCCCCGACCTATGCGCTCACCAACGAGCAACAGCATGCAATCGATTCAGTGGATCAAAAAGCCAATCAATTCCAATGCTTTTTACTCCAAGGCGTGACCGGCAGCGGAAAAACGCAGGTCTTTTCTGAACTGATTCACCGAACAATCAGGCGAGGCCAGCAAGTTCTGTTGCTCGTTCCCGAAATTGGACTCACGGGCCAAATGGTGGCAAGGATTCAAGATCAGCTTGATGGTGAGCTCGCAGTATCCCACTCAGGCATCGCTGATGGCGCTCGAACAAAAGCCTTCGTGGCATCTGCCGAGGGCATTGCTGATGTCTTGATCGGAACGCGTTCGGCATTATTCACACCACTTCCAAAACTTGGGCTGATCTTAGTTGACGAAGAACATGATGGAGCCTACAAGAATCAGGAAGGGTGTCGCTATTCGGCTCGCGACCTTGCAATTGTTCGGGCTCAGCAAACGGGCATTCCTGTTGTACTCTCTTCGGCGACGCCATCACTTGAAACATGGCAGCAGGCAGAGCTCGGCAAGTACATTCGATTACGCTTATCAGCGCGACCCGGGCAACAACCTCGGCCGACAATTCGCTTGATCGATGCAAGACATGACAAGCCCAAAGACGGACTGAGTGAAGCCGCGCGACGAGCCATTCGTCATGCCATCGATCATGACCAGCAAGCACTCGTTTTCCTTAATCGACGAGGGTACTCCCCGGTCCTGATGTGTACTGACTGCGGATGGATTCCGGGCTGTAAGCATTGCGATGCAAAACCGACTCTACATCGCCAACCAGATTCTTTGTGGTGTCATCATTGTGATCATCGCCAACGCCCAGTCACTGTCTGCCCCGAATGCTCAGGGCTCAATCTACTCGCTGTTGGGCATGGGACTGAACGCTTGGAAGAAGCTTTAACTGAGAGCTTTCCTGATGTCCCAATTATTCGAGTCGATCGCGATACGACTGCTCGACGGCGCGCATTCGAACAACTGATCCAACCAGTGATTGATGGTAATCCCTGCATCCTGGTTGGCACACAAATGCTTGCCAAAGGACATGATTTCCGAAAGCTCTCAACTGTCGTGGTCACTGATGCGGATCAAGGGCTATCAGGCGCTGATTTCAGATCGCTAGAACATTTCGCCCAACTACTGACTCAAGTTGCAGGTCGCGCTGGACGCCATGGAGCAACTGGCCAAGTGCTGATCCAAACACACCGCCCAGATTCGGAATGGTTCGAACGCATACTGAGGCAAGATTATGATTATCTAGCGACGGCAATGCTTCGTGAGCGCCAACAATTTGATTGGCCACCAGAATCGCATCTAGCCCTCATCACAGCGCGCGCCACAACATCTGCTCCAGTGTTTGAAGCCTTAGGTGCGATCGCCCATCAAATCCGAGCCTTAAATTGCCCCGTCCGCGTGCTTGGGCCCGCACCTGCTCCAATGGAGCGCCGCAATCGCCAATATCATGGCCAACTTTTAATCCTAGGAAAACGCTCATTAATCCAATGGGTTCTGAAGGAAACCGGTCCATGGGCCTATAAAAAGCAGGGAAAAGTCATGTTTCAGTTGGATGTGGATCCCTGGGACCTTTGGTAATGCTACACTCGCGCCCTCAACCGGAGGGACACTATGAAGGAAGCTGTCGCTGCGCTATTTGAACAAGCGCTCGATCAACTCACGACTCAAGGCATCATTGATGCCGCGGATCGCAAACCTGTGCAAATCGAAAATACCCGTGATCCTGCACACGGAGACCTTGCGACCAATGTTGCTATGATGCATGCAAAGGCCGCCAAAATGGCGCCTCGCGAACTTGCAGAGAGACTCCTTGCACAACTCCCTCAATCAGACAATATCAGCGCAACGGAAATTGCCGGACCTGGCTTCATCAATATTCGCTTAGCAAAAGATGCTACCTTCGAGCCAGTCATCAAATGCCTGGCAGAACAAGAACAATTTGGTCTGCATCAAGCCACCGAAGAGCTCGTGCAGGTTGAATACGTCTCTGCCAACCCGACCGGACCTTTGCATGTCGGCCATGGTCGTGGCGCTGCCTACGGTGCAACACTTGTGAACTTATTAAAGGCGCGTGGGCATCAGGTTGAAGCCGAGTACTATGTCAATGATGCGGGCCGTCAAATGAATATCTTGGCTGTCAGCGTGTTTATACGGTATCTCGAACACACTGGAGAATCCGTTACATTTCCATCAGCAGGCTATCAGGGTGACTACATCGCTGATCTCGGTGCCACCTTGTTCCAACATACTGGAAATTCGCTACAAATTTCCTTTGATACGCTGCTTGATGGCATACCAATGGATTCTGAAGACACCAAAGACGCGCACATCGATGGATTAATTCAGAATGCCAAAGCATCTCTAGGAGATAAGTGGCAGCATCCGTTTGATCTCGCGCTCACAGCGATTCTTGATGACATCAAAAATGATTTGTCAGAGTTCGGCGCAGACTTTGATGAGTGGTTCAGCGAGAAGTCTCTCGTGACATCTGGCGAGATCGACCGTGCTATCGCAACACTTGAAGAGCGCGGCCACCTCTACGAACAGGGCGGCGCAACATGGTTCCGATCAACAGACTTTGGTGACGATAAAGACCGCGTTGTTCGGAGAGACAACGGTGAAACCACTTACTTTGCAAGCGACATCGCTTACATCGCCAACAAGTTCTCGCGTGGATTTGATCGAATCATCTATGTGTGGGGCGCAGACCATCATGGCTATATCGTTCGAATCAAAGCTGCCGCTCAAGCACTTGGATTTGATCCAGAGCGACTGACTATTCGGCTAGTCCAATTTGCAATCCTCTACAAAGACGGTGAACGCCTACAAATGTCGACGCGTTCAGGCTCATTTGTAACCCTAAGAGAGTTAAGAGACGATGTTGGCCGCGATGCATGTCGTTATTTCTACGTCATGCGCAAAGCGGATCAACACTTAGATTTTGATCTTTCGCTCGCCACCAGCCAGTCAAAAGATAATCCGGTCTACTACATCCAATATGCGCATGCGCGCATTTGTCGTGTATTTGAGGGATTGGAAGGTCAGCCATTTGACCAACAACGCGGCCTGGACCATTTAACATCTCTGGTCACTCAGGAAGAGTTAGATCTGGCCAAAGCAATCGGACGATTCCCAGAAATCGTTGGTAAAGCTGCTGATTCCTTAGAGGCACACCTCATTTGCTATTACCTGCAAGACCTCGCAGCCGACTTCCATCGTTGGTACAACGGAACGCGACTGCTTGTGGATGAGATGGACGTTCGTGATGCACGCTTAGCACTCGCCAAAGCGGTTCAAACAGTCATTCGTAATGGCCTCGATCTACTTGGCGTTAGTGCACCACGGTCCATGTAATGCGCGATTATTCGACTCAAGCAGCGAGACACCGACGTCCCGAAAAGAAAGGGCCCAGTGCTGCTGTCGGAATCACCTTGAGCATTGTTTTACTTGGCGCTGTCGCAACTGGGCTTATTTGGCTCAATCAGAGTGCATCGACAGCAGAACCTGAAGAACCAAGGCAACCAGAAGCACAGATCACAGAGTCTCCATCTCCTGTCATAGAGACGCCAACCAACTCAGACCAAACGACAACGGTTCAGCAAGAGGTCCCAGAGGCACCTGAGAACTTTTACACGTTTTATGAGTTGTTGATTACGGGCGAAGTCCCCATTGACGTTGAAGCAGGGCAATCTCGTGATGAAGCCGTTGCTGAAAAGCTAAAAAGTACGATTATTCAGGTCGCTTCATTTAGGACAGCTGAGGCGGCCGAGGATACTCGTGTCGCCTTATTATTTTTGGATTTAAAAGCGCGAGTGATCCCGCCAAGCGAAACAAATGGCGGCTGGTATCGAATCGTACTTGGCCCATTTAAGACGGTGCGCGATATGCGGGCCGCAGCCGACGTGCTGACGAAAAATGGCTACAACGCACTCGTTCGTAGGGAGTAGATATGGAGCAATTCCACGGAACAACGATCGTCTCGGTTCGCCGGGGTGATCAGGTATGCATCGGCGGCGATGGTCAAGTGACGCTGGGCAATACTGTGATGAAAGGTAACGCCCGAAAAGTCAGACGCCTCTATCAGAATAAAGTTTTGGCTGGATTCGCGGGAGGAACGGCCGACGCGTTTACGCTATTTGAACGGTTTGATGCGAAACTTGAAAAACACCAAGGCAATCTAACCCGAGCAGCGGTCGAACTCGCAAAAGATTGGCGGCAAGACCGAATGCTGAGACGACTCGAGGCAATCCTCGCCGTCGCTGATACAGAAACATCTCTGATTATTACCGGAAACGGCGATGTCATGGAGCCTGAGGATGGCATTATCGCCGTCGGCTCCGGCGGCCCATTTGCTCAGGCCGCGGCTCTTGCGCTTCTGCGCAATACTGAACTACCTGCACGAACCATTGTCGAAGAAGCGCTCAAAGCCGCAGGTGATATCTGCATTTATACCAATACCAACTTCACCATTGATGAACTGAATACGACTCATGACTGATCTCTCACCGAAAGACATTGTTGCCCAACTCGACCGGCACATTATTGGACAAGCTGACGCCAAGCGCGCGGTTGCGATTGCCTTGAGAAACCGTTGGCGTCGCTTGAAATTAGCCGATGATCTTGCGAAAGAAGTCACGCCAAAAAATATCTTGATGATTGGTCCAACAGGTGTCGGTAAGACTGAAATTGCACGTCGTCTTGCGCGCCTAGCAGAAGCGCCCTTCATCAAAATTGAGGCGACTAAATTCACTGAAGTTGGATATGTTGGACGCGATGTCGAATCGATTATTCGTGACTTAGTTGGCGTCGCAATTAAAGATGAACGTGAGCGCCGCATGCTCGAAGTTCGCAGTCAAGCAGAGGATCGTGCTGAAGACCGTATCCTCGATATTTTGCTCCCGCCACCACGCGGCGATCAGCCCATCCAGTCGGATAACAGCGGGGCAAGGCAAGTATTTCGTAAAAAACTTCGCGAAGGTGAGCTCGATGACAAAGAAATCGAGATTGACGTGAAAGCAGCCGGCGTCGGCGTGGATATCATGACACCTCCCGGCATGGAAGAGATGGCCAGTCAGCTCCAAGACATGTTTTCCAAATTTGGGCAGGACAAGAAAAAGAAAAGAAAACTGCCGATTCGCGATGCCTATAAGATCCTGATTGATGAAGAAGCAGTCCGGTTGATCTCGGATGATGACATCAAACTTACTGCGATTAGTCACGTGGAAAGTCGCGGCATTGTGTTCTTGGACGAAATCGATAAAGTCTGTCGTCGTGAAAACTCACAAGGTGCAGATGTCAGTCGAGAGGGCGTACAGCGTGATCTACTTCCTCTAATTGAAGGGACAACGGTTCAAACGAAGTTCGGATCCGTCAAAACAGATCACATCTTATTTATCGCGTCCGGTGCCTTCCATTTGTCTAAACCCTCAGATCTAGTTCCAGAACTGCAAGGCCGGCTACCGATAAGGGTTGAACTCGATGCCTTAAAGCCATCCGACTTTGCTCGAATTCTGACTGAACCCGATCATTCGTTAGTCACCCAATATCAAGCGCTCCTCGAAACTGATGGCATCGCTATCGAATTTGCTGAAAGTGGCATCGAAGCGATCGCTGAAATTGCTGCCGATGTCAACGAAAAAACCGAAAACATTGGAGCGCGTCGTCTACACACCTTGGTTGAGCGCGTATTGGAAGATTTACTTTTTCAAACTGGCCAAACTGCATCAGAAGCAGTCACAATTGATCGCGCTTATGTTGAATCTCGTTTGTCTGAACTCAGCCAAGACGAAGATTTATCCCAATATATTCTCTGAGGCCACATGAAAGAGACAACGCATTTCGGATTCAAAGAAGTCCCCGTCGAAGAAAAGACCTATCGAGTGCGGGAAGTCTTCAATAGCGTTGCACGGCGCTATGATCTGATGAACGATTTGATGTCGGCAGGTCTCCATCGCCTGTGGAAACGTGTTGCGATCGAAACCATCGCCATTCGTCCTGGCATGCAAATTCTTGATTTGGCATCAGGTACCGGAGATCTTGCTCGAGCAATGTCACGTCGGGCAGGCGGCGACGGCCATGTCGTTCTCGGTGACATTAATGATCAAATGCTTCGCGTTGGCCGTGATCGCTGTATCGATAATGGTGAATTAAAAGGACTCAGTTGGTGTCAGTGTGATGCTGAAACACTGCCCTATCCCTCAGAATCATTTGATCGCGTCACCATTGGTTTCGGCCTCCGAAATGTGACAAACAAAGACGCTGCGCTGAGTGAAATGTTCCGAATACTCAAACCAGGTGGTAAAGCGCTAGTGCTTGAGTTCTCAAAGCCAGTGTCGGCATCGCTGTCCCAGATCTACGACGTTTACAGTTTCTCAGTTTTACCGACAATGGGGCAGTTGGTCGCACAAGACAAAGAGTCATATCAATACCTTGCCGAGTCGATCCGCAAACATCCCGATCAGGACACTCTTGCTGACATGATGCGCTCGGCTGGTTTTGAATCTGTGAACTACCAAAATTTGACCGGCGGAATCGTCGCTATACATACAGGAGTCAAAACATGATTCCGCGGCTAATGCTGGCCGGACTAGTCGCTGCATCTGAGAAAGCAATCAGTACAGGTATGCGAGTAGCTGACATTCAGCCAGAACAACTGGCCCCAATGGTTGGCAAAGTATTGAAGCTTCGCGTGACTGATCTCGACCTGGATGTTTGGATTGTCTGTGGCGAAGACAGGTGGTGGCTGGCAACTGAATCACAAGAAACCGCCGATGTTGAGCTCTCTGGAACCTTGGGTAGCCTCGTAGAAACTGCGCGATCACTCACCCAACCCAACGCACCGCTAATATTTGAAGGTCTAGATATCCGCGGCAGTGTTGGTGTGCTACAAACAATGCAAAAAACATTTCAGGCAATGGATTTGGATTGGGAAGATGCTGTAACAAAAGCTCTTGGTCCGATGCCAGCCGGTATCCTGATAAAGACACTGAGAACAGCTCGGTTACAATGGCTGACAAGCCGCGCATCACTCAAGCGCCAAACTGCAGAATTTTTACGTTCGGAACAGGCGACACTCGTGACCGCCGATGCGTTTAATGACTCAGAAACACGAGTGACGTCGCTTAATCGGCAAATTGATCGACTCGACGCACGAATGAAACGACTCGAGGCACAACATGGGTAGCTCATTCCGCCTACTAAAAATTCTTCGAGTTTTATTCTCTGAACGGATCGACGAGTTACTTCCTCAGCCAAAACGTGGGACGCTAAAGGCTTTAACATGGTGTATCCCGTCAGTTCGAATGAAACGAACTCGCGGCGAGCGTCTACGCGATGCTTTGCAAACACTGGGGCCTGTGTTCGTAAAGTTTGGGCAAATGCTTTCAACTCGAAGAGATTTGCTACCGCCCGACATCGCAGGCCCACTGGCTGAACTGCAAGATCAAGTCAAACCATTCCCAGGTGAGATCGCTAAATCAATTATTGAGTCCGATTTAGGCTGTTCGGTCGATGAGATCTTTAGTGAATTTTCATCAGATGTCATGGCATCTGCCTCAGTCGCACAGGTCCATGCCGCACGGCTTAAATCTGGCGAAGAAGTGATCGTCAAAGTCATTCGGCCAGGTATTGAAAGAGTCATCGAGGAAGACCTGAAGTTAATGATGACCATCGCAAAGTTTGTAGAAAAAAACTTCGTCGATGGAAAACGCCTCAAGCTCGTTCAAGTCGTTTCTGACTACCGTATGACTATTCTCGACGAATTGGATTTAATGCGTGAAGCAGCAAATACGGCATTAATTCGGCGTAATTTCGAGGGATCCTCCATCTGTTACGTGCCAGAAATCTACTGGGACCACACCCGGCGTAATGTGATGGTTGAGGAACGGGTCTATGGCATCCCGATCTCTCGTGTTGATGTTTTCAAAGAGAAAAAAGTCAACATGGAGAAACTGGCTGAGCGGGGAGTGGAAATTTTCTTCACTCAAGTATTTGATCACAGCTTTTTCCATGCAGACATGCATCCAGGAAATGTTTTTGTCGATATTTCAGATCCTGAAAACCCAGTCTATAAAGCGATCGATTTCGGAATCGTCGGCACACTGGATCCTGAGTCGCAGGCGTATCTTGCACAAAATTTAATTGCTTTCTTTGATCGTGACTATCGCGCGGTTGCCGAACTGCATGTGGAATCAGGCTGGGTTCCAAAAGACACCAATATCGGTGAATTCGAAAGTGCAATTCGCACAGTGTGTGAGCCGATTTTTCAAAAGCCTCTCGGAGAAATCAGTTTTGGGGTGCTTTTAATACGTCTATTTGAAGTCGCTCGACGATTCCAAATGGAGGTGCAGCCCCAACTGGTTCTGTTGCAAAAGACACTTCTTAATATTGAAGGGCTTGGTCGAGAACTTTATCCAGAACTTGATCTTTGGAAAACTGGAAAGCCTTTCCTCGAACGCTGGGTGAAGGAGCGTCTCGGTCCAAAGGGAATTGTTGATTATGCCAAGCGCAATATCTCTCGCTGGGCCGTACAATTCCCGGCGTTAACAAACACGCTACTCTCAACACCAGACAGGCTTGAACGGCTTGAGTTGATTCAGCTTCAGCAGGCTGAGGCACTCAAGCATATTGGCCAAGAAGCAAAAAAAAGCCGGCTCACAGGCCACCTAAGCACCCTCCTCGGTTTGAGCGGTTTGGTGGTTGCTGGAGCTGCATTAATTGCTGAACATGATTGGCTTGCTGGGCATTGGCCGTTTGCCATTGCTGCGCTATCTCTTGTTCTTCTGATGAGGCGTTAATGATCGAATTCAAGGACGAAAACACGCGCCAACGATTGCTCGATGCGGTTCGATTCAACGCAGATGGCTTGGTTTGCGCGATAGCACAAGATCATGACTCAAAAGAGATTCTGATGGTTGCATGGATGAACCGAGAAGCTCTCGATGAAACATTAAATACAGGTCAGGTCGTATATTATTCTCGTTCACGTCAGGCCCTTTGGCGCAAAGGCGAATCCTCTGGTCAAACACAGCAATTAGTCGATATTCGGATTGATTGCGACAAGGATGCCGTTCTTTTAGGTATTCTGCAGACAGGTGTGGCATGCCACACGGGACGACGGTCATGCTTCTCTTGGGCACCAATCGAAACTGGTGACTGGGAGGCTGTTGAACCTGTGGAGATCGATCCAAATACCCTATACGGAGGCAACACATGACGGTTATCGAAGTCTTAGAAGACATGCTTGCTGAACGTCGTTTTGGCGATCCGGAAAAATCGTATGTCTCTAAGTTGCATCACAAGGGTCTTGACCACATCTTAAAGAAAGTGGGTGAAGAATCGACTGAGGTCGTAATGGCTGCAAAAGATGCCGCCCGCTCGAAGAATAACGAGGATGTCATCCACGAAGTGGCCGACTTATGGTTTCACACATTGGTGTTGCTTTCCCATTTGGAGGAGCCACCAAGTGCAGTGCTAGCTGAGCTAGAACGCCGATTGGGAGTCAGCGGCCTGGTGGAAAAGGCAAACCGGGAGAATCAAAATGACTGATTGTCTATTTTGTAAGATTAGGGATGGCGAAATACCTGCGGATATCATCTATAAGGATGACGACTGTTTGGCATTTCGTGATATTAATCCCAAAGCGCCGGTACATTTTTTGGTGATCCCACGTCGCCATATTGAAAATTTATTCGACACAACACCCTCTGATGAAGGCTTGTTAGGACGAATCCAGTTAAAGATTCCGCAGATTGCAAAGGAACAAGGGCTGGATTCAGGATTCAGAACGGTGTTGAATACGGGGCCCGGAGGTCATCAAGAGGTGTATCACATGCACTATCATGTCCTCGGGGGCGGCCCGTTTACTGGCTTTAATTAACAACACATAAAACAATAGGAGCCCCTTATGGGAATTGGTGGTATCAGCATTTGGCAGTTACTGATTATCTTGGCCATCGTGATCATGATCTTTGGTACCAAAAAATTAAAGTCACTTGGGTCAGACCTCGGTAGTGCGGTGAAGGGATTCCGTCAGTCAGTTACTGACAAAACTGAAGGCAAAGAGACCGAAGAAACTGCACAGGCTTCAGAAGAGAGCACCGTTCAGCAGAAAGAGTCAACTGAAACACAACAGACTGAAACGAAAGAGAAAGTCTAAGTGTTTGATATTGGTGCGACGGAGCTTTTACTCGTCGCCATCATCGGTTTGGTCGTCGTCGGTCCAGAGCGGCTTCCGCGACTGGCGCGGACTGTCGGATTATGGGTCAAGAAGTTGCGTGGCCAAGTTTCATCGATTCAAAAAGATATCAATCGCGAGCTCGAGCTCGAGGATTTGAAACGCCAGCTCGAAGCGAGAGGTGGCGGATTGAAGATGGAAGACATCACGGGTGATGATCCACTAGGGCTCAACCAGTCAACAACGAATACAACGACGGAAAAGAATGAGCGATCCAAGCCTGAATGATCAGCCCCTGATCGCCCACCTGATTGAATTGAGAGACCGACTAATTCGTATATTGGTCGTGATTCTCATCTTCTTCCTGGGCTTTATCGCCTTTGCAAATGATCTGTACGCGTATCTCGCGAATCCATTGCAGTCGCTTCTTCCAGAAGGTGCCTCGATGATTGCGACACAGGTCGCATCTCCGTTTCTTGCTCCTTTTAAGCTCGCTTTGTACCTCAGCATTTATTGTGGTGCTCCAATGATTTTGTACCAGCTCTGGGGGTTTATTGCGCCCGGGCTGTACGACAATGAAAAGAAGATTGCAGGACCACTTCTTATCTCAAGCATTTTCCTATTTTATGCAGGGATGGCGTTCGCCTATTTCATTGTCTTCCCATTGGTGTTTGGATTTTTCACGACAGTAGGCCCAACAGGGGTCACAGTCATGACTGATATCGACGCTTATCTATCCTTTGTTTTAAAGCTATTCCTCGCTTTTGGGTTAGCGTTTGAAATCCCGGTCGCAACAATGCTTCTTATCAAAGCAGGAATCGCGTCTCCTGAATCATTGAAGGACAAGCGTCCATATGTCTTCATCGGTTGTTTCGTTGTTGGCATGTTAGTCACGCCGCCCGATGTAATCAGCCAAACCTTGCTCGCGGTTCCAATGTGGCTCTTGTTTGAAGTGGGGTTGATCGGCGCAAGATTTTTGGGCTCTCCTCGAGCTACCGAGGAAGACGAATCGGTAGCACCTGATGTGCCACAGGCCGTTGCTGCGATCGAAAATGAAGCAACTAACGATGACTCAGACAGTGACGAGATTGATGAATTTGATCTCTATGCACCAGTGAAGCCGGATGACAATGACTCTCCGATCATTGAAGAGCTTGATAAGCCTGAGCCGCTCGATGATCAGGACTCTGACGTTGGGCCGCCAAAGCCTCCTAAGACCTGATTAGAGATGGCCGTAGAGCGCGGCCATTTCTTGCGTTGCCTGACACAACCCTTCTGCCATTTGTGGACCAAATGCATGATGTCCCGCTTGATCGAGAATCCTGAGTTTGAGATTTGGATAGAGGGTTTTCAGATCGTGAGCATTCCGCACGGGACAGACATGGTCATTCACACCATGCAGCAAAAACATCGGAACAGACGTCAGCTCACTGTGGGGAAGGTCAAAGATACCCACCTCAAGAAAACACCCTTGGCTTAAATAGTGATGCTCAACTTGTGCGCTACTGAGTTCGCGCCTTGGTGATGTTTCACCCGTTTGATTTGCTTGAGAATCACACGTCGAGAGTCTGTGTTCCCATAAATTCCATGCACGCGCTGCCTGCAATCTCGTGAATTCGTCATCGGCATTCAACAGTTCACGATAGCTATCAAATACGGTCGCTAGGGTCGGCTGATCCTTCTGAATTGGGGCTATAAAGTCAGACCAAGCAGCCGGATACATGCTCGCAGCGCCTCCGCCGTACAACCACTCTAAATTATCGTTGGTGCTTAAGAACATCCCGCGCAGAACCAACCCCAGGCATCGACTGGGGTGTTTCATGGCATAAAGCATTGCGAGCGTTGCGCCCCATGAGCCCCCAAAAAGAACATACCGAGCGAGACCAAAGTACGTTGTTATTAGATCGAGGTCGGCAATCAAATCATCGGTAGTATTTGCCGCAAGCATACCTTTCGGCTCAGAGCGACCGCAGCCACGCTGATCAAAGCAAACAATTCGATAGATGTCAGGGTCGAAAAATCGTGGCATCAAAGGCGACGTCCCGGCCCCAGGGCCGCCGTGCAGGCAGATCACTGGAAGACCGTTGGGATTGCCAAAACATGAGACCCAGAGTCGGTGATGACCATCTGTTGTGGTCAACACCTCTTCACGATATGGCCTTATTTCAGGATATAGCCTGTGCATACGCCCCCTAATGGGGCGGCATGCACTCCTAGCTTGCCGCCTTTGAACGACCAGCGCGCTTGCGGTCGGACTCTTTGAGTAGTTTCTTACGAAGTCGAATATGATTCGGTGTGACTTCGACGAGTTCATCATCATCAATGAATTCTAGAGCAGACTCAAGAGTCATCTTGATTGGCGGAGTGAGGATGAGATTCTCATCAGTTCCCGCTGCACGGATGTTGGTCAACTGCTTACCCTTCACTGGGTTCACCGGAAGATCATTATCACGCGCATGTATGCCGAGAAGCATTCCTTCGTAAACGTCTACACCTGGACCAACCATCAGACGGCCGCGGTCTTGGAGGTTATAGAGCGAGTATGCAGTCGTTGCGCCATCAGTCATCGATACGAGCACACCATTAATCCGGTTACCCAAATCGCCGGGCTTAACAGGTCCGTAATGATCGAAAACATGGCTCATGATTCCAGTTCCTGACGTCATCGTCAGGAATTGAGATCGGAAGCCAATCAATCCGCGCGCCGCAATAATGTACTCAAGTCGCAAGCGTCCCTGGCCGTCAGGCGCCATGTTTTTCATATCGCCTTTACGGAGGCCCATTGCTTCCATCACAGCACCTTGATGCTGATCCTCGATATC
>OBAL01000012.1_pt1 | contig 49398 bp, 45 predicted proteins | sample 1516331 | NCBI WGS metagenome assembly OBAL01 (sample SAMEA3275603, study PRJEB22092) | marine metagenome | biome: ENVO:00000038, "LAGOON"; feature: ENVO:00002042, "SURFACE WATER"; material: ENVO:00002019, "BRACKISH WATER" | collected 2014-06-21T13:56:00+00 | depth 0 m
CGCAATTTCTGGGCATCGAACACCGTAATAGGTCACGCCATTCAGTGTGCCAGCTAGATGCGGTTCATAATCTAATATTAGAGGATCATCAATCGAGAGCAGCAAAGGAGCACCATCTTTTCCGACTGCTACAGTCCGTTCAGATGTCGTTAAAACAGCGCGACTAGTTAATCCAGAATTGATACCCGGGAGCCAATCGCGGCTATGGTCGCCGAGCCAATTCATGACTTATTTGAATCCCATATCAAAGAATCGCTACTCTTTCTCAATGTTGTTAAAAACGCATCATGGTTCTCAGACTCACTCTCAGAAGGCGTTCTGATCACCTGATTTCGATGAATCCCGTCTAATTTTTGGATCGACTCAAATCGAGAACCTTGAGACTGGTTCTCTGAGCCACCGAACATACGGCTTTGCTCTCGCGTCATAGCGAGATACACACGCGTTAACAGCTCGGCATCGAGTAAAGCGCCGTGAAGTGTTCGTTCAGAGGCATCAATTTTGTAGTCGCGGCATAACGCGTCCAGGGAATTCCTTTTGCCAGGCCTTTTTTCTTTAGCCATGGCAAGCGTATCGACCGCTACTCCGCCATGCATTAACGAAAACATGCTCGGCGCACCAGGTATGCGGTTTAATTCAGATTCAAGGAATTTAACGTCAAACATAGCGTTATGAGCGATCAGTTCGGCGCCACGAACAAACTCAATAAACTCGTCAGCAATACCGGCAAAATTCGGCTTATCCGCCAAAAACTCATTGGTGATGCCGTGGACTTCGATCGCTTCCTGATCAATGGCTCTTTCGGGATTGATGTAGACGTGAAATGTCCGATCAGTGAGACGACGATTTACCATTTCGATGCAGCCAATCTCGATCACCCTGTGGCCATCATTTGGATCTAAGCCAGTCGTCTCTGTGTCGAGAATTATTTGCCGCATTCCGAAACCACTCCTTGATTGGCGAGCTCATCAGCACGTTCGTTGCCTGGATGGCCCGCATGACCCTTAACCCAATGCCAGTGAACATCATGTTGATTCGCGACATCATCCAATCGTTGCCAAAGATCCTGGTTAGAAACTGGCTTCTTCGCCGCGGTCTTCCAGCCATTTGCTTTCCAATTTGATAGCCATTTTGTGATGCCATCTTTTACATAGACAGAGTCTGTGTACAGGTTAACGGTGCAACGACTCTTCAACGCTGACAATCCCTGAATGGCGGCCATCAACTCCATACGGTTATTCGTCGTGTCAGCTTCACCACCAAAGAGCTCTTTACGATGCTCTCCGTATTCAAGCACCGCACCCCATCCACCGGGACCTGGATTACCTTTGCAGGCACCATCGGTATACAGAGTCACCTGTTTACTCGTCACAGTCTGGTGAAATCCTGATTGGTCCGATTGATGTAATTATCAACTTGATCGACTACTGCAGCTGATGCATCACGACCAAGACGTGCTGCGAGTGTCTTCTTCTCCACCCACTTCAACGCAAATAAATGATGGTCGACATTCAGGTTCATAAGTACATCATCAGAAGTCGCGATTTCATCACACAGCCCGTTCGCCAATGCGTCTGTACCGTAAAAAATCGATCCATCCGCAACAGCTTCAAGATCGAGTTCTGGACGTCTTTCAGCGATCCATGATTTAAAAAGAGCATGGGTTTGTTCGAGGTCTTCCTTAAATTTTTTGCGACCTTCCGGCGTATTTTCACCCAACAACGTGAGAGTTCGTTTATTCGTACCAGCCGTATGAAGCTCTACATCAACATCGCGATTCTTTAAAAAGCGGTGAATATTCGGGATTTGCGCGACAACGCCAATTGACCCCAAAACAGCAAACGGCGCTGAAATGATACGATCTGCGCAAACGGCCATCATGTATCCACCACTTGCAGCGACTGTATCGACGCAGGCACACAAAGGAACATTTGCATCGCGTAAGCGCGACAATTGCGAACTGGCGAGCCCATAGGTATGTACTAGTCCACCCGGTGAAGTCAACTTGAGCACGACTTGATCTGGCTTTCGCTCCATTGCCAAAATTGCTGAAACTTCTTCACGAAGATTTGCGACTTGAGAAGCTTTCATATCACCTTTGAATTCAATAACGACAGCAAGCTTATCTTTTTTCAAAAGTTTTTGAGAGTCGTCTCGAGATGATTTGCCAAAGCGCTTTTTAAGGCGTTCCAGCAATGAGTTTTTCTCATCCGCCAAAGCTGCGTCAACTGCAACCGTTACCTGTTTTGTCTGATCAGCGAATTTTTTAGAGAGATCAGTGATCTTGATTGCCCCTTTGGGGTCATCACTACCACCTGAAATCTTCGAGCTTGCAGCAATCACGAAAATTACTGCCAATACGATCGTTAGCGTTTCTAACAAAAACAGCCCGTAATCAGCAATAAACTCCATTAGCGCTTAACCAACTCTGCAGCAGCGGTCACGACAGACCAAAACTCACTTCCTTCCTGACTCGTACGGAGCTGGCTCAGTGCGGGCAAGAGATTCGTATTGCTATCAGGCTTGACGTCGAAGTTAATCTGATCAACTCGGGCCACTACAACCGAGTTATTCGCCGGTGCCACGAATGTCGATGGACGCCCTTCACCGGGGGCAGATGCCGCAAATGCTACCGCTAAAGTGTCACGACTCATTGAGTCATCCCCATTACGACTCAAATTGCTAAATTTCCGAGCACTGAGTCCTGACGCATCGGAGGGCAAGCCATCTTTACCTTCCTTCCAGTGATTCTTTACATTTTCAGCTAAGGCATTCGCGGCCTCAGTTGCCTTTTGCTGCTTAAGAATATCAGCAATCTCGCCTTCTACGTCTTCGATAGGACGAACAGCTTGTGGCTCATGACTCTTTACACGGAAAGTCATCCACACACCAGGCTCCACTTCGAAGACATCAGCATTCAACTCACCGCTATACAACGATTCATTAAATGCGCGGCGAAGTACTGACTCTTGGGCCATTAACCCTTGAGCACTTGAGCGATTGAATAACTCTGTTGACTGGATTTGAACCCCATAGATGCTATTAAGCTCTTCCAGCGTTCCGCTAAATGCAATATTTGAAAACTCTTCAAGTGATGTGGTCAGAAGACGATTAGCTTCACGTTCCTCGAGCTCAACGCGCAAACGCGGTGCACGCACTTCAAATGAATCGACCGGACGAGCTCGCGTCTCGAGAAGCTCGATAATGTGGTAGCCATACTGCGTCTCAACTGGCTCTGAGACAGTATTGACTGATAATCCATCAAGAGCGGCCTCGAATTCAGGAACAAACGTACCCTTAGGAGCAAACCCCAGGTCACCACCTGTTTCACGGCTCGCGATATCGTCAGAGTACTGTTTCGCCAAATCGGAAAAATCGGCCCCATCATCTAACTGCTGCTTGATTTCACTGGCTTTTGATAGAGCATCATCCGAACTCGCGATCAAAATATGCCGCGCGCGACGTTCTGTATCGTTTGCCGCGGCCGCAACCTCTGATTCAAATGCTGCTCGCACGTCTTCATCAGTGATTGCCACCTGCTCCTGAAAATCAGTAGCACTCAAAACAACATAGTCCAAAGCAACCGATTCCTCAGTCACAAAAGAATTCTTATTTGATTCGTAATAAGAATTAATGTCATCGTTTGATACAGAGACCTGATCCATGAAAGGTTCGACATCAATCACCAAGAGTTCACCCGAACGCGTATGATTTTGCAGTACTTGCAGGCGTTCAAGTTCCGATGGTGTCACGATAATTGAGGTCTCAATCGCTCCTTTCACCTGATACTCAATTAGGTTCCGTTTTAACTCTTCGCGGAACCCAAGCCGAGACATCCCCATGCGCCCAATCGCTTGATCAAATAAACGCGGATCAAACCGGCCGTCTGTTTGGAACTGTGGAATTTCAACAATGACTTGATCGACCAACTGATCAGTAACGCCGAATGCTAATTTTTCTGAATACCGCGTCGCCGATGCTTCTTCTATTAACGCGTTCAATACGCTTTGTCTCAACAAATCTTCATTTATCGCGCCAGGATCTCCAAGAATGCTTAATAATTGACGGCGTTCCTGCTCGAGTTTTTCTAGAAAACGACGCTCGGTGATTTCGACCCCATCCACTTCAGCAATGACAGTGTCACCGTCGCTTCCATTGAAAAAATTGACACCAGTGATGACAAATGTCACAGCAATCAAGCCGACAATAATTTTTGCAATAATGCCGCTTGAGTTATCACGAATATTTTGAAGCATGTTGAGTTGTAACCTATAGATTCAAAAAAGGGGCCGATGGCCCCTTTACAGTAAAGACAACGATTAACTTAGTTAACAGCGTCTTTCAGAGCCTTACCTGCCTTGAAACCAGGAACTTTGGCGGCTGCAATCTGAATAGTTGCACCAGTCTGAGGGTTACGACCTGTGCGCGCTGCACGATCTTTCACTTGGAAAGTACCGAAACCAACCAAAGAAACTGTGTCACCCTTTTTCAAAGCACCTGTAACTGCTGCCAAAGTCGCATCAAGCGCCTTACCAGCGTCAGCCTTAGACAAACCTGCATCAGCAGCAATCGCATCGATCAATTCTGATTTATTCACTCGTAGTACCCCTATCGGTTTTTTGTAAATACAGCGGCGCCTTATACATTCTCGTTTTGAGGCAACCTCTTAACTAGCGCTTCGTAGTTATACCAAGCGTTTTAGACTGAAACAACCCGTTAATGCGCCCTTTGCGTGTTTTTTTCCTTTGATTGTTCTGAGTCCGAACTATTTGCACCATCTTGGACCACGAATGGCTCAGGAATATACGCAAGTGCAATATCAAGAACTTGGTCAATCCACGATACTGGTTTGATCACAAGATCCGCTTTCACATTATCAGGAATCTCTTTCAGATCCGGCACATTTTCTTCAGGAATGATCACCGTTTTAATACCGCCACGATGCGCTGCCAGCAGCTTTTCTTTCAAACCACCAATTTGCAGCACTTGACCTCGAAGCGTAATCTCACCTGTCATCGCAACGTCGGCTTTTACAGGAACATTAGCCAAAACTGATACGAGAGCAGTACACATACCAGTGCCAGCACTAGGACCATCTTTCGGAGTTGCTCCTTCAGGTACGTGTATGTGTAGATCTGTCTTTTCATGGAAGTTCGGATCAATCCCGAGAGCAATCGCTCGACTACGAGCGACTGTCATTGCCGCTTGAATGGATTCCTGCATGACATCACCAAGCGATCCAGTACGAATCTGCTTACCTTTACCTGGCATTGAAACCGCTTCGATCGTCAGAAGCTCACCGCCAACACTGGTCCACGCCAGGCCTGTTACCTGGCCGATGCGATCTTCTGTTTCTTTAAGCCCATAGGTATATTTTCTAACGCCTGAATAGTCTTCAAGCGCATCAGGAGTGATGACAACCGTTTCGTTATCATTTCCACCGATCTTCTTGTGGCCCTCTTCAATACGCTTCCGGACAACCTTTCTCGCAAGTTTCGATACTTCACGATCGAGACCACGGACACCAGCCTCTTTAGTGTAATAACGAATCAAATCCGTTAACGTCTGATCAGGAACTTCGATTTCTGTCTTTCCAAGCCCATTATTCTTGATCTGCTTTGGCACAAGATATTTTTTGGCAATATTAAGCTTTTCATCCTCTGTGTATCCCGGGATACGAATGATTTCCATCCGGTCTAACAAAGGTGCGGGCATGTTCATTGAGTTGGACGTACAGACAAACATGACCTCTGAAAGATCGAAGTCGACCTCGAGGTAATGATCGTTAAATGTATGATTTTGCTCGGGATCTAAAACTTCTAGCAATGCAGAAGCGGGATCCCCTCGATGATCCATACCCATTTTATCGATCTCATCGAGTAAGAAGAGCGGATTCTTTACACCCACCTTCGAGAGCTTTTGAATGATCTTCCCTGGCATTGAACCAATATAGGTCCTGCGATGGCCGCGAATCTCCGATTCATCACGAACACCACCGAGTGCCATCCGCACAAATTCTCGATTGGTGGCACGAGCAATCGACTCGCCCAACGAAGTTTTACCAACCCCCGGTGGGCCCACGAGACAAAGTACAGGACTCTTCGACTTCTTCATGCGCATCTGAACTGCGAGATATTCAAGGATGCGTTCTTTAACCTCTTCGAGACCGTAATGATCAGCCTCAAGAATATCTCGTGCCTTTAAAAGATCATGGCGAACACGTGAGCGCTTAGTCCATGGGCAACCGAGTAACCAGTCCAAATATGCCCTAACTACTGTCGCCTCTGCTGACATCGGTGACATCATCTTGAGCTTCTGTAGCTCGCCTTCAGCCTTTTCCTTACCTTCCTTAGAAAGGCCAGACTCCTCGATGCGCGCCTGCAAAGCGTCAACTTCGTTTGGAGTTTCATCCAAGTCATTCATTTCCTTCTGAATGGCTTTCATTTGCTCATTCAGATAGTACTCACGCTGACTTTTTTCCATCTGGTCTTTAACGCGGCCACGGATACGCTTCTCAACCTGCAAGAGATCAAGCTCCGATTCCATCAAAGCGACAAGGTACTCAAGCCTCTCTTTCACATCGCTTTGCGCGAGCAGCGCTTGTTTCTCTTTTAATGGCAAAGTGAGGTGGGCCGCCATGGTATCGCATAGACGCCCTGGCTCTTCAATGCTTTGTAACGAGGCAAGAACTTCAGCGGGAATCTTTTTGGATGCTTTGACGTACTTATCAAACTGATCCATTAAGACACGCAAAAGTGCTTCTTGGTGATGCTCTTTCAGTGGAATCGATTCAACCACTTCAGCTTCTGCGCGATAATGATCACCATCGAGGTCGAAATTGGAGACCTTTGCACGCTGACCACCTTCGATAAGCACTTTTACAGTGCCGTCGGGCAGCTTGAGTAACTGAAGAATTGAAGCAACCGTACCAAACTCATAGAGTTCGCCCGGCCTTGGCTCATCTTCACTTGCCACCTTTTGTGCCACTAAAAGGATTTCTTTACCGCCATCCATAGCACTCTGAAGCGCTTTGATCGATTTTTCACGACCTACAAATAGTGGAAGAACCATGTGGGGATAGACGACCACATCCCTCAGCGGGAGTAATGGGAGGTCCAGCTGCTGGGTACTCATTTCGTGCTTCCTAAATTAATCGGCTGCGTTGGCCGAGCGTTTTTCGTCAGGTGTTCCCGCGTAAATCTTCAGCGGTTCACTGTCGCCTGTAACGACACCTTCATCGATTACGATTTTTGATACATCGTTATCAGATGGAATATCAAACATGGGGTGCAAAAGAATACTTTCAAGAATCGAGCGCAATCCACGAGCACCAGTTTTACGCTCCATGGCCTTCTTCGCCACTGCACGCAACGCCTCAGGACGAACATCCAGCTCAACACCCTCCATGTCAAACAGCTCTTTATACTGTTTTACAAGGGCATTCTTTGGCTCAGACAAGATCTGTATCAGCGCTTCCTCATCCAGCTCACCGAGCGTAGCTACCACTGGGAGTCGCCCGACAAACTCGGGAATCAACCCGTACTTCACAAGATCTTCGGGTTCAACCTCAGCAAATGCCTCACCCACTGACTTTGACTCATTCTTGGAGCGCACTTCGGCACCAAACCCAATACCGCCCTTTTCACTACGATCGCGGATCACTTTGTCGAGCCCAGCAAAAGCCCCACCGCAAATGAACAAAATGTTCGATGTATCGACCTGTAGAAATTCCTGCTGAGGATGCTTGCGACCACCTTGCGGTGGAACTGATGCAACAGTGCCCTCAATCAGCTTGAGCAACGCCTGTTGAACACCCTCGCCAGACACGTCTCGAGTAATTGAAGGATTATCAGATTTTCTCGAAATCTTATCTATTTCATCAATATAAACAATGCCTTGCTGGGCCTTTTCAACATCATAATCACACTTCTGCAGCAACTTTTGGATGATGTTCTCGACATCCTCTCCAACGTACCCTGCTTCGGTGAGCGTCGTGGCGTCAGCCATTGTAAAAGGCACATTGAGTAACCGCGCGAGCGTCTCTGCCAACAGCGTCTTACCGGATCCTGTTGGTCCAATGAGGAGAATATTTGATTTACCTAGCTCAACTTCGCGGGAGCTTCGCTCACCATGCCGGAGACGCTTGTAGTGATTATAGACAGCTACCGCGAGTACGCGTTTTGCCCGATCCTGCCCAATCACATAGTCATCAAGAGTTGTTTTGATGACCTGAGGCACGGGGAGGCCATCCGATGCTTCAGCATCGTCTGACTCTTGGACTTCTTCACGAATGATGTCGTTGCAAAGATCGACGCATTCATCACAGATAAATACGCTCGGCCCAGCGATCAGTTTGCGTACTTCATGCTGACTCTTACCGCAAAACGAGCAATACAAAACCTTGCCGTTATTTTCCGATGATTGATCTGTTGTATCTGTCATGTGTTCACCTATTCCGCGCCGTCAACAGTGCGCTGTCACGAACGGAAAATCAAGATCCTTTGGTCGAATCAGCGCGATGCTCTAACACATCATCAATAAGCCCGTAAGACTTCGCCTCTTCAGCATCCATGAAGCGATCACGATCTGTATCTTTAGCAATTTGCTTGATCGTTTGGCCCGTATGGTGAGCTAGTTTCGAATTCAGCTTCTCTCGAATCTTTAAGATTTCCTTTGCATGAATATCAATATCGGATGCTTGCCCAGAATATCCACCCAACGGCTGATGGATCATCATACGCGAATTAGGTAGTGCAAACCGCTTGCCTTTGGTACCGCCTGCCAAAAGAAAAGCGCCCATACTCGCAGCTTGCCCGATACACAAAGTTGAAACATCCGGCTTGATAAACTGCATCGTGTCATAGATTGCCATCCCCGCAGTTACTGAACCACCAGGCGAATTGATATACAGATGAATATCTTTGTCCGGATTCTCCGACTCCAAAAACAATAGTTGAGCGACGATTAAGTTAGCCATGTGGTCTTCAACCTGACCAACCATAAAAATTACGCGCTCTTTAAGAAGTCGTGAATAGATGTCATATGAACGCTCTCCACGAGCACTCTGTTCGACAACAATCGGGACTAAGCCTGCCATACGTTTACCTCTAATTAGCCCTGACGACTCTTCATGACGTCAGCGTATGACATATCAATGGTCTTTACTTTTGCAGATTCAAGAAGCTTCTCAGCAACCTGTTCCTCAACTGCAAGCGCTTCAACCTGCTTCAGATTCTCGTCATTTGAGTAGTAGAAGTTCACAACCTGCTCTGGATCGTCGTATGCAGCAGCCATTTCGTCAATCAGCGCACGGACGCGATCCGTGTCTGCCTGAAGCTCAAGCTTCTTGACCGTTGCACCAAGCAAAATCCCAAGACGTACTCGACGCTCAGCCTGCTCAGTAAACAATTCATCTGGAAGCTGATGTGGATCGAATTGCTGCCCACCACCAAAACGCTCGACTGCCTGATGCTTCAATGCATGAATCTCAGATTTGATCGCCGCATCAGGGACCGGTGTGTCAGCATTCTTTTCAAGCAACACATCGAACACTTTTGTTTTATTCATGTTCTTTAGAGTTAACGACAGCTCACGCTCCATTTGCTCTTTTAGCTCGGCCTTGAAGTCTTTCTCGTCGCCGGACTCAACTCCGAATGCTTTGATAAATTCTTCATCAACCGCGGGGAGCTCCCCGCGCTCGAGTTTCGTTACTTCAATTTTAAACGTTGCCGCTTTGCCTTTCAGATTCTCGGCGTGATAATCCTCAGGGAACGTCACTTCGATATCTTTAGCGTCACCCTTCTTCATGCCAATGATTCCATCTTCGAAGCCTGGAATCATAGAGCCTGAACCAAGGACCAGCGCATGATCTTCGCCTTTACCACCATCAAAAGCTTCGCCATCGATAAAGCCTTCAAAATTGATTGTTGCGCGATCACCTTCTTTCGACGCGGCCCGCGCCGACTCTTTCCAAGACTTGCGTTGCTCACGGAGAGTGGCGATCATTTCTTTGATATCGGCCGCACTCACTTTACAGCTTGTCTGCTCGATCTCATCACCGTTTATCAAAGCAGGGTCGAGCTCAGGAAATACTTCGAACGTTGCCTTAAACGAGAAATCTGAACCTTCTTCAAATTTAACGTCATCAATTTTTGGCTGGCCGATTGGCTTGACGTCGTGCTCACTCAACGCTTGGCCCAATGACTTTTCCATCAAATCAGAGACAATTTCCTGACGAATTGCTTGGCCATACCGCTGACGTACTACGCTTGCAGGGACCTTGCCGGGACGAAAACCATCAATGCGCACACGCTTTGCGGTTTCTGCCAACTTGGCTTCGAACTCAGTTTCAACATCCCCGGTTGGGATTGTGATTGTAAATTGGCGCTCTAGTGCGCTCGGGGATTCCAGGACAACCTGCATGGATTAACCTCAGTCATTCAAATTCTTTGAAATTAAACGCGATAGGATACTGCTTTCAGTCGTAGCCGTACAGTGATGGTGCGGATGGAGGGACTTGAACCCCCACGCCTCGCGGCACCAGAACCTAAATCTGGCGTGTCTACCAATTTCACCACATCCGCAACAGAACGCAGAACGCGTTATGAGGCGGCGGATACTGAAGCATTCAACCTAAAATATCAAGCAATATTGAATAAAACCCAGTAATCTCATCGCGTACTACGTGAGAGACCTTTATGCCAATCGAATCCCTGAATTCACTTCTGCCCGCCAACCTTGAGTCGATTGTAATGGTGATTTTCATTGTCGCTGCAGGCCTGTTTCTTGGATCGATGGCAAATCGCGCTGTGAAGCTCGCCCTAAATCGCACGAAACTTCAAGGGCTAGCGGCAACATTTATTGCGCGCGCCGCTCGGATTGGCATCTATGTCATTGCACTAGTCTCAGCTCTTGGGACTCTGGGTGTTGATACAACAAGCCTTATCGCTGCTCTTGGCGCCGCCGGTCTTGCGATTGGTCTAGCGCTCCGGGATACGCTTAGCAATCTGGCTGCCGGTCTGATTTTGGCTTTTAACGGTGCATTTCGCCAAGGCGACACCATCGAGGTCAACTCTGTCATCGGAACGGTCATGGAAATCGATCTATTAACCACCGAGCTCAAAACACCTGATGCAAAGAAGGTTGTCATACCGAATGGCTCATTAATGCAATCGAGTGTGGTGAATTACAGCGCCTACCCATCGCGACGTATCGAGTTCTTAGTCGGAATCTCTTATGACGATGATATCGAACAGGCAGAAACCATTATTCGACAGGTCATCTCAGAGCAGTCCTTTTGTTTAACTGACCCGGAGGCAGTTGTCGGCGCTGACAATCTCGGAGACTTCGGTCAGAACATTTTGGTTCGCGTATGGGTTGATAGCGATTTTGTGGTCACTGGTAGAATGCAGCTTTTGCGGGAAATCAAAAGGGCCTTTGATCGAGAAAAGATCACGATTCCCTTCCCTCGCTACGAGGTCGCTAATCTCTCGAACTAGCGCGTAGCCGCGCCTTGGCTATTGCAACGCTCTTCAAACGCGGTCGAAAATCGTTCGGATTCATACGTGACATAGTCAAATTTGCGCTGAAGCTCAGGATCTGGCTCCTTACCATCCATTTTTAGATTGATGATCTCTTCACGCGCCTGGCGCACTTGATCAATCCATACGGTGACCCAGCCTTCTAGCACCTCGCAGTCGTCGGGAATCGGACGCTCTTCCGCGACACTAACAGACGAAAAGACCCAAAGGATTGCGATTACGTAGCGAGTCATTACAAGAACCTATCGTTATTTTAGAACAACAATACCGAAAGCAGCTCAGGATTTGTAGATCAGAAAGTGGGGTGGATGATGGGACTCGAACCCACGACGACCGGAATCACAATCCGGGGCTCTACCAACTGAGCTACACCCACCGTCGACGCCAGGCTGGCACGCCTGGCAGGAATCGAACCTGCAACCTACGGCTTAGAAGGCCGTTGCTCTATCCGGTTGAGCTACAGGCGCATGGTCAGTAGTGGTCGGGGCAGCTGGATTCGAACCAACGACCCTCTGCTCCCAAAGCAGATGCGCTACCAGACTGCGCTATACCCCGACTGCCTGACTGAGCACAGTGGTGCCCAACAGTGGGTGCGGAGTATAGTCATCGACTTCAGGCTCTGCAAGGGGATTTTTGGACTTTGGGTTTCGAAAGTGCGAGCCAGTTTCCAGCGATGATAAGCGCTACGGCAACAAAGGCGAGCAAAGTCAGTTGATATCCCTCGAAAAGCACGCTGACCAAAATCGCAACAACTGGAAAGGCAACGGTGGTGTACGCAGCTCTCCCCGGCCCTATTCGGCCAATCAGCGTGAGGTATGACCCAAACGCAACAACAGAGCCAAATATAACGAGATATAACAAAGACCCAACATACAACGCAGTCCACTCAAACCGGATCTCTAAATCGTTAAACAGCGCAAAAATAAAGGTCAACACTGTCCCATACAACATTCCAAATGCTGTCGAATTCCATACGGTCATATCGCGCTTTTGCAAAGTTGCTGACACTAAATTGCCTGAACTTGCTGATATTGTCCCAAGGAGACACAAGAATAAGGCGAACGATCCCTCGCTTTCCCAATCAAACGAGAGAAGCTCAGTACGAAACAATATAAGTAGGCCAAAGACACCAATTACACCCCCGGCCAAAGAGCGTGTCTCTAATGGCTGGCCCAGAAAAAATCTGGCGCCCAGAGCGTTCCAAAAGACCATTGTTGAAAACACAACCGAAACCAGGCCTGTCGTGAGGGATAAGCTTGCTGTGTAAAATAAGCCATAGTTAAGACAAAACAAGAACATACCAAGAAGCACACAAAGCGCATGCTCAGATACCGTGAGCGCCAGTCTTTCAGACCGCGCGATACAAATCCCGAAGAGAACCAATGATGCGATCAAGAAGCGCCAGCCAACTGACACAACCGGATGCACCACGCCCAGCTGCCCTAAAATAACAAACCACGTGGTACCCCAGGTTAGAACAGTAATCGCGAAAAGTGCGGCATCGACTCGATTTATTTGCGATGCCACGATGTTCCGCCAGCGCCATCCTCAAGTACAACACCCTGAGCAACCAAGTCATCTCGAATCTTATCCGCAGTTCCGAAATCGCGATCTTTGCGCGCCTGCTCCCGTGCGGTGATCAAGGCATCAATTGCCGCATCGCTCAGACCGCTCTTCTCAGCCTTCAATGCCTGCTGTTGCTCAAAAAATGCCTCTTTTCCACTCGTAAACAGACCAAGTACTTTGCCGATCGCCATGACACTGGATGCAGACTCAGCTGATCCCTCTGAGGCTAACTCGAACAATAACGCAATCGCTCGCGGAGTATTAAAGTCATCATCCATCAGTGTTTGAAATTCGAAGATTGCGTCTGAGCTCGGTGCAGATAACTCATTGGGCAATGCTTGAACGAGTCGGCCATAGGCCGCTTCTGCTTGTACTAGCGCGTCGTCTGAAAACGAAATTGCACTGCGATAATGACTCTGCAGCAAGAAAAAACGGATCACTTCTGGATGAAACTCTTTAAACAGCGTATCGAGCGTTACAAAGTTCCCAAGTGACTTCGACATTTTTTCTTCATTAACGCGAACGGCACCGGCATGCATCCAATAGCGTGCAAACTTACATCCTGTTGCAGCCTCAGATTGAGCTATTTCATTTTCATGATGCGGAAATTTCAGATCTGGGCCGCCGCCATGGATATCAAATGTCTCTCCAAGTGCATCCATGCTCATAGCTGAACATTCGATATGCCAGCCAGGCCTGCCGGGACCAAATTGTGAAGGCCAGGACTCCTCGCCCTCCTTTGCTGATTTCCACAGAACGAAATCCGCCGGACTTTCTTTATCGTCAGCCACTGCAACCCGAGCACCTGCGATCATGTCATCGAGCTTTCTATTATTCAGTTTGCCGTAATCGGAAAATGCACTCACTCTAAAATAGACATCACCAGATGCACCTTGGTATGCGGCGCCTTTTGAAATCAACGTTTCGATTAATTTGAGCATCGATTCGATATTAGATGTCGCTCGAGGCTCTGCATTTGGGGATTGGCATCCCAATCTTTTTTCGTCTTGATGCATGGCATCAATCATTTCAGCGGTCAATTCAGAAAAATCGATTCCCCGCTCTGCGGCTCGGGCGAAAATTTTGTCATCAACATCTGTGATATTTCTGACGTAATTCACATCAAATCCACGAAAGCGGAGATATCGCACGATCGCATCAAATGCCACCATGACACGCCCGTGACCAAGATGGCAGCGGTCATAGACAGTCATCCCGCATACATACATGCCAATTTTTTCAGCTTCTATCGGCTGAAATTCGCGCTTTTCTCGGGCCAAGGTGTCAAAGATCTGCAAACTCACGCGTTATTCCTTGTGGTGAAACCGGTATAGTACCGTCTACTGTAATGAGGAGGAAAACCCGTGATTCTATTTGAAACAACGCTCGGCAACATCACTTTAGAGCTTTTCGAGACCGATGCGCCTGAAACAACTGCAAATTTTAAACAATATGTTGAGGATGGCTTTTACAACGGAACCATTTTTCACCGTGTCATCGACGGTTTCATGATCCAAGGCGGCGGTTTTGAGCCAGGGATGATTCAAAAAGAAACACGTGATCCGATTGCAAATGAAGCGTCAAACGGGCTTGCGAATAATCGTGGAACGGTCGCAATGGCGAGAACGATGGATCCACACTCTGCGACCGCGCAGTTCTTCATCAATGTAACGGACAATGATTTCCTGAACTTTCGGTCTGAAACTCCCGATGGGTTTGGCTATTGTGTGTTCGCTCGCGTATTCGACGGTATGGATGTTGTTGATGCGATTCGAGCTGTCGACACAACGCATCGCGCTGGCCACTCGGATGTACCGAGAGATGATGTCATCATTAACAAAGCGTCTATTATTTGATGCGACGACTCGTCGTCTCCGATTTCCATCTCGACCCTTCTGATCCTGCGCGTTACCGCGCAGTGATGGATGCACTCAGCCACTGTGTATGCGATCAGCTAATTCTTGCTGGTGACGTATTTGAGGCATGGGTCGGTGACGATGGTGGAGCGGATATCGATCGTGAATTTCTCGAATTCTGCGGCGGTCACAGCGATGACACGTTATTCATACATGGCAATCGCGACTTCTTGATCAGTGAACAGTATCTTAATGAGTTCAAGATCCGCTTAGTAGATCGTTACGCAACTGATGAGTTCATTGTCATTCACGGCGATGAGCTATGCACACTGGACCACGCGTATCAAACATTTAAACAAGAAGTTAGGCAGCGAGCTTGGATCAAACAATTTCTAGAGAAACCGCTTTCCGAGCGACAGGCTATTGCTGAAGGACTTCGACAGGCGTCTCGCGAATCACAGGCCAACCGCCCTGAAGCAATTGGTGATGCAGTCGACTCAGAGATCGATCTTTGGATGAGGGATTTTGGGGCAATACTTATGATTCACGGGCATACTCATCGCCCCGCTATCCACCAAGCGAAAACAGGACTGCGCGCCGTCACATCCGACTGGAATAGCTCTGGGATCGGAGTTTTTATAGATACAACAGATTCTGTGCAGACTGTAAGCTTAGCCCACATCTCAGACAAAGGGTGCAGGACTGCAGAGCAGTGGTCGCGTCAAATCGGAACGCCTGAATGGAAGCGAAACTCCTGATCCGGGCTCTGAATCAACTGCTGATCAATCTGAAGAAAGTGTGCTAATCGCTCGCTGACAGCCCGCTCCTCATCATTTTCTCTCGCAAGAGCCAAATAGTCCTGGTAATGACGCCCTTCTGAGCGAAGCAATGACTTGTAATACCGGCCAAGCGAAGTTGGTAAGTGCGGCCATAGCGCCGCGAATCGCTCACAAGATCGCGCTTCAACGATCGCACCAACGATCAGCAAATCAACCAAGCGACCAACCTCATCGGTCCGCACAGATTCTCTGAGTGTTCTCGCGTAGCGCGATGCACTGAGCGGACGAAATTCCACCCCCATCCGATCCATAAACATGAGAACTTGCTCATAGTGCAACATTTCTTCGCGCACCAAGCGCGCCATGAGCTTTTGCAAACGGGGCAAATTCCGATATTTAGTGATTAGACTCATGCCAGTGGCAGCCGCCTTGTACTCGCAGTTCGCATGATCGACCAGAAGAGTCCCAAGGTCTCCTAAGGCATGACTTACCCAAGCATCTGGAGTGGGAACTTTAAGAAAATTACGAATCTCATCAACGATGGCGTCGATTGACGCCACCTTCGAAACAATCTTATTTGTAGTAGGCATTTTCACGTTGGCTATGATCGGTTACGTCACGAACACCCTTCAGCTCCGGAATTCGATCCATCAATGTCTTCTCAACGCCATCCTTAAGCGTCATATCGACAGCGCTACATCCCTGACAACCACCTCCGAACTGGAGAATTGCAATATCGTCCTCCAGACGAATCAATCGCACCTCACCACCATGCGCAGCCAGACCAGGGTTCACCTCACCAGTCAAAATCTCAACGATCTGTTGCTCAACAGGTCCATCAAAGGCAACCGCTGGCTGTTTGGCCTTCGGCGCTTTAATCGTTAGCTGCCCGCCAAGCTTATCCGCGACGTAATCAACGACAGCCTCATCGAGGTAAGGCAGACTTGGCTGATCCAGATAAGCTGTAAACCCATCACAATCAACTCGCTCATCCTCAGGCTTTTCCTCACCCGGACGGCAATATGCCAAGCATGTTTCCGCGTACATGGTGCCGGGCTGAGACACGAACAAACGAACCCCAATCCCGTCGACGTTTTGCTTTTCCAACAAACCATTAAGATAGGTTTGCGCGCTTTCTGTGATTGTAATGTCTGTCATGTGTTGAGAATGCCCTGTAATAACCTGATATCTTGATTGGGGCATCTATTCTAATTTCTACTGGGATCAAAAGACCACTCCATGACACATACTCCAATTGCAATCATCGGGGCAGGCGTTGCCGGTTTAGCTGCTGCTCGCGAACTCTCAGATACGGATTACATTATATTTGAAAAGAGTCGAGGCCCCGGAGGTCGTCTTGCTTCTAAGCGTCTCAACGACCTTCGAGCCGATATCGGCGCGCAGTTTTTTACTGTTCGTGACCCTCGTTTTGAAGAAACTATCGCTCTTGCCATGGATGCTGGAGCAGTTCAGCCATGGGCACCTCGCATGGGAACATTCCAGCAATCGAGGGCTGTCGCCTCTCCAGACACACAGAGACGCTACGTCGGAACGCCATATATGAATGCGCTAGGCCGATTTTTAGCGCAATCAGTTGAGATTCAAACTGAAAAACGCATTGCTGTCGTCAACAAAGATGGCGATCGCTTTATTCTGACGACAACAGCAGGTGATCGATACACGGCAGATCAAGTTCTCATCACAACGCCAGTCGATCAGATGAGCGACTTGCTCGTCGATTTTGACATCGATGAAATCACTCAAAAATTCACAATGGCACCAACCTGGACCACGGTTGTTAACGCCAGTGAACCATTAGTCACTGACGACGGGGGGATGATCGACGCATGCTTCGGCGGTGATCATCCAGCGTTTGACTTCATTTCAGTCGAACACAGTAAGTCGGGGCGAAACTCAGATCTCTTGGTTATCCACTCTACTTCAGACTGGGCGACAACTTATCTTGAAAAGGACCCAAAATGGGTGGCTCAAGGGATGTCTGCACTTCTCAATGACACCTTCAACATACAGTCGAATCCAGTCGTATCCCATCGCTGGCGATACGCACGCCCGACTGATCCAAGGCTCACAGCGCAAAAAGGCATCTATCAAATTGATTCCGGACTATGGATTGCTGGCGATTACTTGGCTGGCGGCCGAGTTGAGGGCGCGTTTTTAGCGGGGATTGAGGCTGCGCAACGACTACAGAGAGTTTAAAAACTCGCTTCTTCCTGTCGAAAAAGCGTCCGACCTCTCGGGCCGGTCACCACCCGAAGCGCTATTAGGAGGAAGATCAGCATGGCCAACTCATACCCCATGTAGAGATAGGTTGAATTGTCTTCTGACATTCCCTCAGCCAAGGCAATGCAGCGGGTCAAAAACCAGGATGCGTTAATTACAAATAAACCAACCAGTGAGCGCTTCGTTTTCTTTTGGTCAAGCACGCCACCGGCTGTTAACACGCAAAAAGCAATGAAAGACCCAGCAATTAACACCTGGAGTTCGATAATTGCTGCGCGAGACGATCCCATAACACCGAGCTCGGCTAATAATGTCTCCGGCGTTATGAGAGCCCAAAACGCGAGACCAATAAATGTGACGCAATTTAATGCGATTAAAAACCGTCCGAAGAACATGCATTTATCCTCATCGACCGGTGACAGATTGGCAGAGTCCGTTGCGTTTGCCAACCGCGTAGGCGAAACTTCATTCAATATTGCCGGCTCGGACGATGGCATAACATTCTTTGCAAGATGCAGTTGAGGAGAAGTATGCAACATCGTCTCGTTTGGTTTCGCGATGATCTTCGAGTTCGCGATAACGCAGCCATCAGTGCCGCTCTTACTTGTGATCCGACAGTTCAAATTACTGCCATTTTTTTAACAGCAGATGATGAGTGGGAATCCTTCGGCTACGGCGCTAACCGTCTGTACTACACCGAGCAACTTCTAAAAAGTCTTGCACTTGAGTTAGCTGAACTTGGCTTGCAACTTCAAGTTGTCCACCTTCCAGATTACGCACATCAAGTTCAATGGATCAGTAACTATTGCGAACGGGAGCTCGTGACCGATCTGTATTTCAATCAGGAATATCAGTGGAATGAACGCATGCGGGATTACAAGATCACGACTGAGCTCACTCACGTTAATGTTCATAGCTTTGTGGACCGCGTGGTCTTACAGCCTAGTACCGTGCTAACTGGTGACAACCGCTACTACTCCGTTTTTAGCCCGTTTAAGAAAAGATGGCTCTCTGTGTATCGAGAGAGTAGTAGTGCGCCGTATCAACTTCCGGGATCAAAGAGGCCTAAAACAACGCCATTGTCTTGGACAAGCTTGGCAGACTCGCCTGAATCTGATCTGACTGCGTTTGCAACAAATGAGCGTCAGGCACTCAATGATCTAGACGTCTTTACTGAATCAAAGCTCACGCGGTATGACGCCGCACGTAACCAGCCAGCAATTCAAGGAACAAGCCGCCTATCGGCAGCTCTAGCGAGAGGTTTGCTCTCTCCTAGACAATGCATCAAAGCTGCTGAGGATGTGATGAACCGCCCGATCTGGGATTTTCCTGAAGACGCTTTTTCTTGGATCAACGAGCTGATTTGGCGTGATTTTTATCAACACCTGTTGGTTGGGTTCCCGAGACTCTCGAAAAATAAGGCATTCCGTCCTGAAACGGAGACTCTACAATGGCGGAACAACACCGCTGAGATAGACGCATGGAAAAATGGACTCACAGGAATCCCTATTGTTGATGCAGGCATGCGAGAGCTGAAAGCGACTGGCTGGATGCATAATCGCGTTCGAATGATTGTGGCACAGTTTCTGACCAAAAATTTATTGTGCGACTGGCGAATTGGTGAAGCGCACTTCATGCGATATCTCGTTGATTCCGATCTAGGGGCGAATAACGGTGGTTGGCAATGGAGTGCGTCGACCGGCACTGATGCAGCGCCCTACTTCCGTGTTTTTAATCCGGTCAGCCAAGGTGAGACCCATGATTCCGAAGGTGCTTACATCTGTCATTACATCCCTGAGCTCGCAGACCTACCAAAGGCAAAGCGCCATTCGCCGTGGCTTGCATCAGTTCCTGGTGGATATGTCGAACCAATAGTCGATCTCAAGTCATCACGGCAACGCGCGATTGATGCGTTTAAGGACCTCAAAGCATGAATAGCCAAACTCAACCACGCGTTGCCATTGTTGGCTCTGGTATCTCTGGCCTGACAGCCGCATACAGACTCCAAAAGGACGTCGATATCACAGTCTTTGAACAAAACGACTGGATTGGCGGCCACACCCATACAGTCGATGTTACCCTTGATGATCAAACATATGCGGTCGATACCGGGTTCATTGTTTTCAATGAATGGACCTATCCGCGTTTTTTGAACTTATTGAGCGAGCTCGGCTTAACACACCAAGACACAGACATGAGTTTTAGCGTCATGTCCGAGACAACTGGTATCGAGTACGCAGGTAACAACTTATCTACATTGTTTGCGCAACGTCGTCGCCTGCTATCACCGAGCTATTATCGGTTTCTTTTAGATATCGTAAAGTTTAATAAAACCGCGATCGATGACTTGGAAAATCATCGAATTGACGCATCGGTAACGCTTCAGGGTTATCTTGAAAAACTAGCTCTATGTGACTTATTTCATTCACATTATTTGCTTCCTATGGCGGCAGCAATATGGTCATCAGACCTGAATGACGTGAACCAAATGCCTGCATTGTTTTTCATTCGGTTTTTTAAAAACCACGGGCTTCTCTCAGTCACTGATCGACCACAGTGGTATACGCTCCCAGGTGGCTCGCGAAGTTACATTGCTCCACTTACTGCAGGATTCAGCGAGCGGATACGGTTGAAAACTGAAGTCACCTCGGTCCGACAAACCTCACAAGGCGTTGAAGTCATTACGAATAAGGGCAAAGAGTCTTTCGATGCTGTTGTGCTTGCATCGCACAGTGACCAATCTTTGGGGTTGCTTGACCATTCAGAAACAGCGCTCAAAACTCTGCTCAGAGGCATACCCTATGCAGACAACGAGGTCGTCCTCCATACGGATCGCTCTCAAATGCCAAAGAGTAGTCGTGCTTGGGCAAGCTGGAATTACCAGATTCAAAAAACACCCGACGGGGTCGGCGCTGTGGTGACTTACGATATGAATCGGCTTCAAAACCTTAAGGGGCCTCATCAATTTTTCGTGACACTCAATAACACAAAACACATCAAACCAGAGGCGATTCTTGGCCGATGGACGTATGCACATCCTCAGTTTGGACCAGAGTCACTTGCGATCCAGGCTCAAATTGACTCGATGAATGCAGGATCGAGAATTACTGTTGCTGGGGCGTGGTGCCGGAATGGCTTTCATGAGGATGGAGTCGTGTCCGGTGAGAAAGCAGCTGACGCCATCAAATTGACCTTGGGAATCCATGCCTGATATGACAGACATAGTGCACGCTTCCGGCCGTGGCACCACTTGGCATGCACGGCTGAAACCTAAAGAACATCGATTCAAATACCGATCTGCAATGCTTTATTTGGATCTTGATCGACTCGACGACTTTAAAGACACCTTACTTCGAATCAACCGCTCTGGATTTTTGAGTTTTAAGACCAAACGCCATCTCTGCGATCAGCTTTGCCCAAGTGGCGAGGCAGCACGAGCTCGAGTGAGACAGATTTACGACACGGATGTCTCAGGCCCGGTTAAGTTGCTCACAAATCCGCATTGTTTTGGTGTCGGATTTAATCCGTTGTCAGTCTATTTTTTGCATCAAGGCGATGGCTCACCATCTGCGTTGATTTATGAAGTATCCAATACGCCATGGAACGAAGTTCACCGATACATTATTCCCTATGAGCACGTTGCCTCAGGCCAAGATTACTGGTTCGACAAGACATTTCATGTCTCGCCATTCAATCCAACAACGCAACGCTATGTTACGAGGGTTCAGTGGCCCGAGAACTCGCAAACCTCAATCTATTTGGGGCTCCAGAACGACGGTGATACTGACATTATGTTTGAGGCGGGCATCACACTTGACCTGAAACCCTACGATGGGAGGTCATTGAAACCTTTATTTCTAGGAATTTGGCCGCAAACATTTCTTGTACTTGGTGGCATTTACCGAGAAGCTTTCGCGCTTTGGCGGAAAGGACTCACTTACCACCCACACCCTTAAGGATCGATATGACGCAAACAACGACAGAAATGAAGTCTTTAATCGTCCGTGAGTCAAAGGATCTGACAATCGCTCAAAAGCTTGCTCGCAGAGGGCTATTGAGGGCGTTTTCAAAGGCACGTTATGGGCGCCTAACCATTGCTGATGGCGAGGACACCTTTTCATTTGAAGGTTCCGAAGCGGGGCCTGATGCACACATCACAATTCTCAATCCACAAGTATGGTCCGATGTTGCATTCCGAGGCTCAGTCGGAAGTGGCGAGGCATACATGGCCGGTTATTGGATCACAAGCTCACTCGATCAAGTCACTCGGTTCTTCGTAGCGAACAACCACCTTACAGATCAAATGGAGAGTGGTTTAACACGCTTTTTCCGGGCAGTACTTGCTACCGCACATTGGCTCAACAAAAATACGGTCAAGGGTTCAAAAAAGAATATCGAAGCGCATTACGATCTCGGTAATCAACTATTTGAAACGTTCCTCGATCCAACACTGATGTACTCCTCAGCACTGTTTTCGAGCGAATCGACTGACCTAGATAATGCATCAATCGAGAAGTTGGATCATATTTGTCGAAAACTCCATCTCTCTCCGACAGATCATGTTCTAGAAATCGGAACTGGCTGGGGTGGTTTCGCGATTCACGCAGCCGAAAACTACGGCTGTAAGGTCACAACGACGACCATTTCTGAGGAGCAATTTGATCATGCTGTGCAGCTTATTAATGAACGTGGTTTAAGCGATCAAATTACAGTTTTAAAGAAAGATTATCGTGACCTGACTGGCCAGTACGACAAACTAGTATCAATCGAAATGATTGAGGCCGTCGGTCATCACTACCTAGACACCTACATCAACACATTATCTGAACGCCTAAAACCCAATGGCCTGGCACTGATTCAGGCGATAACAATTGTGGAACAACGCTATCAATTAGCGGTTAAGAGTGTTGATTTCATCAAACGCTATATCTTCCCAGGTGGCTTCATCCCTTCAGTCGGCAGCATCATGCAGTCTGTCGGTCGCGCCTCAGACTTGAGACTCCTCCATCTCGAAGATTTCGCGAGCCACTATGCGAGAACACTTGCTGAATGGCGCAAGCGTTTTATTGCGGAAAAAGAACGGATTCTTGGCCTTGGATATGATGAGCGTTTTTGCCGGATGTGGGAATTCTATCTCGCGTATTGCGAAGGCGGTTTTCATGAACGACAACTCGGCCTTGCGCAATTGATCCTTGCCAAGCCAAAGGCTCGTCAAGAAGCACCTGTAGTTCCATTGCGCCTCGCCTAATGTGGCCAACAGTCCGTAATCTCGGGGTATTCCAAGCCCTTTGGTTTTTGCTCGTTCTCGAGGGTGATGCGTTTTTCGTGTTCGCCCTCGGTTGGCTTCTCTTCCATACGGTCAGTTTCTGTCGATCTGGTGAATGGCGTCTGTTAGCGGTCTTTACCCTGCTCGGAATTTGCATGGATTCGCTCCTTACGGCGCTTCATGTATATCAGTTCAGTCATAGCGCCTGGCCGATTCCTCTTTGGCTTGTTGGACTGTGGCTCATATTCCCAACAACCTTGCTGCACGGTTTACGGTGGTGTTGGTCTGGACAGCTTTGGATACTTATCGCGAGCGGGCTCGGGGCAGCGCTTACATACACTGGCGGTGCTCGACTGGGTGATCTCTCATTCCCATTTGGCGAATTACCAACCATCTTCATACTCACCGCATGCTGGACGCTGTATTTCGGATTAGTCAGGCTTATGGCTTTACAGAGATCTTAAAAAGCACGTGCGGCGGTTTGCGGTCAAAATCAGCATCGATGCTTTGGCGCGTCATATCCTCGACCACATAAGAGTCTCGAAGCGATTCATCGAGCGAGAATCCTTTGAAGTTATTTGAGAAATAAATCACGCCACCTGGCGCAAGCCAGGCTCTACATGCATCAATTAACCCACGATGATCGCGTTGTATGTCGAGCGTCTGCTCTGTGCTCTTGGTATTTGAAAACGTCGGAGGATCAAGCAAAATCGTTTCAAACTCCGCACGTGGCTCAACAGTAAGCCACTCCAATACATTCGCGCGGACGAACTGATAATGCTTTGGGTTCAATCCATTTTTCTCAAAATTTCGATGCGCCCAGGTGAGATAGGTCTTCGACATGTCGACACTTGTGACTGATCGAGCCAATCCTTTTGCTGCAGCAACGCTCAAGGCGCCTGTGTAGCAAAATAAATTGAGCACCCGCTGACCACGACAGGACTCGAGTAATAGGCGCCTTAACGGACGATGATCGAGAAATAGCCCGACATCAGTATAGGTGGTCAGATTCACCTCAAACTGCATCCCATTCTCATGGACATCGATACAGAGTGGTTCCGCACGCTTCTCATATTGGGAACTACCAGATTGCCGGAAGCGCTCTTTATATACTGCATGTTTTAAAGCAATACCGAGATGTTTCGGCACCCACTGACGAATAAGCTGACGCCGATGATTAGCCCTTTTGGGATCAACGGTCTTTGGCGGGCGATATTCTTGAATGTGTAGGTAATCCGCAAACTGATCGATGACGACATTGTACTCAGGCAAGTCTGAATCATATATTCGATAACAGTCAATTTCATTATTTTTCAATAATTTAGAACGATTCTTGAGGTTTTTAGAGAGGCGATTCAGTAAAGGCCAAATTTCTTCTGGCGGGTCTTTATCCTCTTGGATTTCAAAATTCTCAGGCGCCAAACCCAACGCAAACTTAGCGATGTTTAATCTTAGTCCGCCGGCCTGCATTTCCCATTTCTTATCTGACCGCAGCCCAAGCGCCTGCATCAGCTCTTTGTCAGATGTCACGAGACCAAGATGCGCATTTGCAAACTCTTTGCAACGATCTCCCAAGAGTCGGTACAAGCTGGCCAAGTCTTCATTCCGTCCAAGTCTTGTGCCATAGGGAGGGTTTGCCAAAATCCAGACTGCATCAGCTTCCGTGACTCCAGTCGATATTGGAGACAGTTCTGCAATCTCGCCGACCTCTACGGTGATTTGCTCAGACAGCCCTGCTCGCTCGATATTCGATCGCGCCCGATCGACCGCATCAGGATTGATATCAAGTCCGATAAAACGAGTCGGACTTTGAATCTCTTTGGTACGCTCTGTCGCAATCAAATCAGTCCAAGAAATTGATTCTAGACCCGTCCAGCGTGATAACTGGCTTGATGGTCTTTGACGTTGCGGCGCGATCTGATTCAGACGCATGCAAGCCTCAATTAAAATCGTTCCAGATCCACAACAGGGGTCAATAATCACCGACGGCTCGTCTTGACCGATCTTGAGGCGCGCGAGCATCACCTGGGCTAACGTTTCCCTGAGAGGGGCCTCACCACCTTCTGTCCGATATCCTCGCTGATTCAAGGGTGCTCGATTGAGATTTATGCCGATATCAACCTGCCCACGCCCAAAACGTATCGCAATACGAACAGCTGGCTCGTCTGTGTCATATTCAGGGCGAGGCCGCTTGGCCACCATGGCTTGGTCACGAATAGCGTCCATTACCAGCTGCCCTGCAAAACGCGTGTCTTTAAGCCAACTCACTTTACCCGACACATCGACTCGAACGCTCGCTCCCGCATAGAGTTGATCATTCCAATTAATCGTGCGTAGCAATTCTCGAAATTGGTCTGCAGCGACGGCTTCACCACGCGCGAGCAACCAAACGACGCGATCGCCAACTTGAGTCGTCAAAAGCATCCGATACGCATCATGGAGCGTTCCTTCGGCGGTGACCCAGCCGAGCTGACGCCCTTTCACTTCAAGGCCTAATTGTTCAACCTCATCTGCGACCAAATCATCTGTCGCAAGAAGAGTTCCAATCGCGAAAACACCTGTGTTATGTTCAGACTCGTGGTTCATAAGCAACCATGAGTGACAACCAAGGATAAGGGGTCGGTTTTAGACGCCGACTTCAAGGAGATCACATTCGATGAAAACAATAAAACGTAGCTTAAACGACCGGTTTTACAATCGCGGCTATCGCGCTGGCATCGGAGGCAAATCGAGGGAGATGTGCCCTGCCTATGCTGGTGAAGGCCGTGACGCATGGCTCTCAGGCTGGCGAGATGGTCGAGCGGCTTCCTGGGATGGTCTAACCGGCGTATCCGGGATTCATTGTGACCCGCAAATCGCTTCTTAACGATGCAATGTGCCACGCCCTCACGAGGGGCGTGGTTGAGGCAATCTAAGAACATCGCGTCATCCGAACCGCATCTTTCACCAAGGCAGGACCTCTATAAATCAATCCTGTGTAGATCTGAACAAGTTTGGCGCCAATCTCTATCCGCCGCTTGGCATCATCACCAGACATCACCCCGCCGACTGAAATCAACGGAAGCGTTTCGCCTAACACCTCAACTGCGAGCTTTAAGCAATGTTCTGATTTCTGAGTCAAAGGAGTACCAGACAATCCACCCGTCTCGTCTCGATGGCGACTCACCAATCCGGTCCGGTCGAGCGTCGTATTGGTCAAAATAACACCATCAGCCTCAGTGCGTTTAAGCGCCTCAAGCACTTGAACTAAATCTGCGTCCTCAAAGTCTGGAGCGAGTTTTACGAATACCGGCAAATAGTTATCTTTTCGGTTCTTCAAATGAGCGCGCGCATCCAAAACCGGTGAAACCACATCCAAAATTTTTCCTGCGTCAGCAAGATCACGAAGGCCTGGTGTATTGGGGCTTGAAACATTGATTGTGATGTAATCGCATACCGCAGCGGCTTTCTGAATACAGGTCACGTAATCGGTGTGCGCGGATTCATTCGGTGTATCTTTGTTTTTACCAATATTGACGCCTATCACGCCTTGGTATGGATGATCGACGAGCTCCCGAACGAGTGCATCAATACCCAGATTATTAAAACCAAAACGGTTAATCAGGCCTGCATCTTCAGTGAGTCGAAAGACACGGGGCTTTGGATTTCCCGGTTGAGGACGAGGCGTGACTGTTCCAACCTCGATATGCCCAAATCCAAGCCGAGAAAAACCTGAAATTGCCACCCCGTTTTTATCAAGACCAGCTGCTAAACCAATAGCATTTTTAAACTGCAATCCCGCGATCTCACAGGGACGGCCAGCGAGCGGAGCAGATGGGCCAAAGCACTGGCCAACAGTTTTGAGTGACTGGATGGTTAGATCATGCGCTGATTCTGGATCAATTCGAAATAGCGCAGGTTTGATTAATGAATACACGACATCTCCTTCGCCGTCAGGTGCGAAGTGTACAGAACCTCATGCGCTAGAGCCACGAAATCTAGCTATACAAGTGCCGTTTGCTCGTCATCCAAGTGAAAAGAATCAGGCGATACGAGCGACCAATACGTTCGTAAACGCGGATCCTCGAGAACCCCTTCGCCCGTCAGCAATGTCCCCTCGCTCACTCGCGGGTAGATCTGATCTGCGAGTTTAATTTGGCTTGCTGAAAGACGTCTAACGATGTGACGACGATTCAAATCATCTGGATGACTGATTCCCGCTGCCCCAAGGAGTTCAGCAACTGCCTCAAGTGTATGTTTATGGAAGTTACGGACACGCTCTGCACGGGTCGGAATATCCAGTGCTCGGTAGCGTTTTGGATCCATAGTTGTGATGCCGGTAGGACAATGCCCTGAACCACAATCCTTAGCTTGTATGCATCCAAGAGCAAACATAAAAGGCCGGCCCATATTGCACCAATCTGCACCAAGCGCGCAGATACGCGAGATATCATAGGCGCTGACAATCTTTGCGGACGCGCCGATCTTAATCCGCTTTCTTAAACCGGCGCCCCGTAGCGCGTTATCGACAAAGACGACCGCATCACGGAGCGGAGACCCGATGTGATCTGAAAACTCAGTTGGCGCAGCACCCGTACCCCCCTCTGACCCATCTACAGTCACAAAATCGAGCATTTGGCCAGTTTCCACCATCGCCTTTACCAATGCCACAAATTCCCAGGGGTGCCCAATACAAAGCTTTATCCCAACTGGCTTCCCACCAGACAGAGTTTTCAGTTGCTCTGCAAATGCTAATAATTCTCTGGGGGTAGAAAACTCGGCATGACTCGCGGGTGATTCACAGGTTTGACCAACCGGGATGCCGCGCGTTCTCGCAATTTCTTCAGTCACTTTCGGCGCGGGCAAGATCCCACCATGGCCAGGCTTTGCTCCTTGACTCAGTTTGATCTCGATCATCTTCACTTGATCTGATTTCGCCTTGATCTCGAATAGCTCAGGATCAAATCGCCCTTCTGGTGTACGACAACCAAAATACCCTGTCGAGATTTGCCAAATTAAATCGCCACCACCTGCTTCATGATAACGCGATAAAGAACCCTCACCTGTGTTTTGCGCGAACCCACCGAGCTTGGCACCACGACTCAGTGATTCCACAGCCGGCGGAGACAAAGCACCGAACGACATCCCAGAAATGTTCAATAATGACATTGAATAGGTTTTTCCAATCGATGCATCACCGACGACAACTCGGAAATCATGTCCATCGAGTTTAATCGGATTGACCGAGTGGTTAAGCCAGTTGAACTCCTCTTCGTAGACAGCTTTTTCGGTACCAAACGAACGTTTGGCCTGATTGTCTTTCGCGCGCTGATAGACCATCGCCCGCTGATTTCGTGAGTACGGAGTCTCATCCGTATCCGACTCCCAAAAATATTGACGAAGCTCAGGACGAATACTTTCAAGCAAGTAACGTAACCGGCCCATCAATGGATAGTTTGCGCGAACGGGGTGTGTGCTCTTGAAATAATCTCTAAACCCAAGAACCGCGAGTGCCGTAAACACAATCAGAGGCCAAATAAAAATTGAGGCAAACCAGAGCCCGAGCAATGAGACGAATGCAAGCACAACAGTTGCCGCCCAAACTGAATACCTTCCGAACAGAATCTCTTTTGCTCTCACATTTAATCCACTGATTTGCTTACGATTTCATACAAGTCTTTCGATAGATCCTTTGCGATCATACGACGTAACTCTGATTTCATTGCATCTTGAAAGCCCTTCTCAAATCGACCCCACTGACAGAGTGGCATGACCAAGCGCGAAGCAATCTGAGGGTTCATAGCATCCAGCTTAAGAACAGAGTCAGCGAGCAAGCGATATCCCTCGGGCGTATGGAATGCACGGACATTGCGGTTCGCAAAGGTCCCAAGAACTGCGCGCACTCTATTTGGATTCGTCCACGCAAATCTCGAATGGGATGTAAGTTCTTTAATTCGATCAATTGTTGCAGTTTTTTCATTCATGGCCTCGGTCGACAGCCACAAATCAAGCACTTCATCCGTATCCGCTCGATTCAGGAATTTTTCAGACAATTCTAATGACACTTCATCACCAGCATCACTCCGAGCAATACGATACGCGGCATAACGCTCTGTCAGGTTAGATGCACTCGCATCAATGTCCTTAAGCAAGTCATCGATCGGCTCAACCTTAGCGAGATAACCAAGTGCTGTAATTGCTAATGAACGACGCCCGATCGCATCCGCGGTGGGTTCGTAAGGACCATCGACACGCATAGCCTCATACAACTCAAACCAGCTCGATGCTCCAGCCCTCGCAATCGATTGACGCAATGCCTTACGAGCCTCAAGGATCTTCTGTGGATCAGCCGGCTGAAACGCATCCCACAAAATATTGTCTTGCGGGAGCGCAAGCATTTCAGCGAGACATGCAGGATCAGCTACCTTGGCTGGATCACTAATTAAATCGCAGATCAATCGTCGCAATGCGTCATCAATTGACGAGTCAAGGTCTTTCAAAAAGCCGCTAATTGCTTGCATGTACAGCTCTTGAATCGCATCCCAACGATTCACACCGTCATCATCAAATCGAGCAAGCGCTACCAACTCATCAACGGAGCGATCCATTTCCAACTTAACTGGTGCCGACAGACCTCGCAAAATCGACACCACCGGATTTGTGGCGATCCCATCATGGGTAATCGATGCCGACTCATCACTCAGCTCAAACAGCGTCTCTGGCACAACAACCGCACCAGTTACCTGATCGATCACCTGATAACTCACCGGGATCACATAGGGAGCGTGAGACTCGCCACTCGCGACCACAGGCTGTTTTTGCGTTAACTGAATCTGCAACTGTTTCGTTTGAGAGTCATGGCGTACACCCACCTGCAAACGTGGAGTTCCCGGCTGTCGGTACCAGCGCATGAATTGGGTGAAGTCGCGACCAGAGACATCAGCCATTGCAGCAACAAATTCATTGATCGTAACCGCCTGCCCATCGTGCCGCGCGAAATAGAGATCACTACCCTTCCTGAACAACTCTGGACCGAGCAGCGTTCGAATCATCCGAACGACTTCAGCGCCTTTTTCATAAATCGTCAGCGTATAAAAATTTGAAATCTCTTGATATTCCGACGGCTGTACTGGATGCGCAGTGGGGCCAGAGTCTTCTGTAAACTGAGCACTCCGCAGAAAATTCACATCCTGAATGCGCTTCACTGCACGTGAATTTGTGTCGGCACTAAATTCACTATCTCTAAATACAGTGAAGCCTTCTTTGAGGCTTAACTGGAACCAATCACGGCAGGTCACACGATTGCCTGACCAATTATGAAAATATTCATGAGCCACAATCGCTTCAATACGCTGAAACGCCTGGTCAGTAGCCGCTTCAGCATTTGCCAGAACGCAGCTTGAGTTGAAAATATTGAGACCCTTGTTTTCCATTGCCCCCATATTGAAATGGCTGACGGCAACGATCATAAAAATATCGAGATCATATTCACGACCATACACGGACTCATCCCAAGCCATCGCGCGCTTGAGGCTCTCGAGTGCATAATCAACACGGTTAAGATCTTTCGGCTCAACATAAATCCGCAAATCAATGCGACGCCCAGACATGGTTACGAATTCATCGTGCTTAATGGCCAGATCGCCACCCACTAGCGCAAAGAGGTAGCAAGGCTTTGGAAACGGATCGCTCCAAACGACCTCACGTCGCCCATCAGGCAAATGCTGATCACTGACCGGATTACCATTAGAGAGAAGTACTGGGCGACTCGCATCTGAAATGATCCGCGTCGTGAAGACGCTCATCACATCGGGCCTGTCTGGATAATATGTGATCCGACGAAAGCCCTCAGCTTCACATTGCGTGCAAAACATACCATTAGACAAATACAGGCCTTCAAGCGCAGTGTTTGCTTCAGGATTAATTTCGGTGACAACTTCAAGTACAAACTCATCAGGTACTTGCCGAACCAGAAGCGTTTCATCAATTTCTACCAACCGATCGGACTGGACCTCAACGCCATCGATTTTTAACGCAATTCGTTTTAAATCCTTACCATTTAATTCGAGCGCGTTGGTACCGCGCACAACGCGACGCACTCTGGAAATTTGAGTAACTCGGGTATGCGTAGGATCAAGCTCAAACGTAAGATCAACCGAGTCAACAGCAAACGGAAATGCCTCGTAATCTGCTAAGCGGGTGATGGATGGCGCAGAGTTCATGGCGCGCGAATCAGTCATTCTCGATGTCCTTCGATGGAATAATGTCTGGAACGGTATCAAGTATCCCAGACGCCTGTTTTTTTCGATGAATAAACCCAGTCCGTTCTTCTTCAGGGAGTTTTAATGCGTCATATAGAATCGTTGCCTCAATCATAAGGCCTTTTTGCTCTTCTGATACGACACGACCATCTGGAAACTTTCCCAGTTCAATCGCGCGCTTGAGGTCGCTCACCATGTCTGGGGTTAACGATTCAACCAAGTCATCAACTGTATTCATTCATCATCCTGTTGAGGCTCAATGCGACCACCCCACTGCAATTTCGATCGGCACACCACGTAGTACGAATATCCAGGCGGGTGCAGCAGGGTTAATTGCTCTTCCGACTGCCGAATCAAAACGCGATCACCCAATAGCAGCGAAATGTGCGTTTGACCATCGCAACTCACTTGCGGAAGTGCCTGATGTTTTTCGGTAATTGTAACGGACACAACACAGTTCGCCGGAACTACGATTGGTCGAGCATTCAATGTATGGGGAAACATGGGGACAAGTACCAATGCATCAAGCTTCGGATGCATGATCGGCCCACCCGCCGATAGCGCATACGCAGTCGACCCTGTCGGTGTCGAGACAATAAGACCATCAGAGCGGCTTGAATAGACAAACTGATCATCGATACAAAGATCAAATCCGAGCATTCGTGCGCTTTGCCCTTTATGCAGAACGACATCATTCAGTGCTGTTGCCCTGGCTATCACTTGCTCATCACGAATCACCTCGACCGAATTCAGACGCCTTTTTTCTTCAGTGAACTGTCCAAGAAGGGCTTGCCCAACTTTCTCAATAGCTTCCGAGGGACGAATATCTGTCAAGAATCCCAAGGTTCCCCGGTTAATACCAAGAACAGGAGTATCAAACCGCGCAAGTGCTCGACTTGCACCTAATAGGCTTCCATCGCCACCAACTACGATCGCTAGCTCTACCTTCTGGCCGATGTGTTCGAGCGCGCAATGCGGTAACCCAGAGAATTCACCGAGATCTGCAATATCATCTTCAATCCAGACCTCGAGCTCTTCACTTCTCAAGTACTCGATCAATCGTGCTATGGTCTCTATGGCCTGCTGATGTCCTGAGCGACCGATCAGCGCGACACGTTTAAATTTGTTCACCATTTTTCCTTGGAAGCCAATGCCCACTTCACCCGTGTTATCAGACGCAAATCATCGGGATGCAATCGAGCGCGAATTACAGTGGCTTCTCGAGGCACAACCGATTTGGTCATCCGGTATAGACACTGATTGTGTGCCACTGATGAAAATTTGCAACGGCTCCGTTACAGAAATTGCTGACTCTCTGGCAAACGAATGGGCTTGGCACGGAGCTCCAAAGCGTTTGGGGCGACGATTTGAGAGCTTATTGACCGCTCTGTTTGAACAAAGTGAACATGTGAAGCTCCTCGGACACGGGATTGTCGTCAAGGATCAGAAACAAACTATTGGTGAATTGGATTACCTCATTGAATTACCAGGTCACGTTCTTCATCTCGAAGTGGCGATTAAATTTTACGCTGGCATAGGAACACCAATGGATCGGGCTAATACTTCGGCCTGGATCGGTCCAAGCTGCCAGGATCGACTTGATCTGAAGATCAGTCACCTCAACACCCATCAATTAACGATGAGCCAGACATCCCTAGGGCGTCGATCAATCGCTGATGAGGGTTTGGATTACCCAACTGCATCTCTCGGCTTGATCTTTGGCTATCTCATTGAGCCCTGGTCGGACCCGGGGCATCGACCAATAGGACTCAACGTATCAAACCCGAGCTACTGGGCGACGCATCAAGAGGCACAGGCTGCAATGCGACATCTCAGTCGCCCTTACTCCACAGATTATGGCTGGACACGCTTGGAACGCGATCAATGGATTGCCCCGTATACCGGCAAAGCAACTCTACCTCTTGTGATTAAATCGCTCGATAAGCCTGCTCAGGCAGACTGCTATGTGCTCACATCACGACGTGGGCTGACAACAGAGAAGCTCAGATTGTTTGTGATGCATGACGACTATGCGAATGAAGCTCATAAGGCAATGCAAATGAGCTTGGCCGCTCAATAGTGAGCATTACTTTGGATGGATTTCCATACAATATCGCACTTCTCGAAATGCTTTATCAGAGTGCTGTTTAATAATTCGATAATTACCCCATTCGTTCTTTGTGAACGAGAGCTTGGCCTCCCCCTCCCCATCGAACGTTTGAAAATAGCGCATCAGGTCTGATTCGCATTCGGAGCGCGCTTCGTAAACTCCCGAACCGATTTGACCACCCAATGGCGATGCAGTCCCTTGAAATACTGGATCTGCGCCGAGAACTACAATAATCGTCATCCACATATATGGCACTCCACTGACATTAGCCGTGAAGATACATGAAACCAGGAGAAAGCCTAAACAAAAAAGGCCAATCCTTGTGAGATCAGCCTTTCGGGGTCATGTGCTGATGATTGTGTGAACCATCAAGCTTAAACTCTCTTGTCAGAGAGCCTAATGGCGGAGCGGACGGGACTCGAACCCGCGACCCCCGGCGTGACAGGCCGGTATTCTAACCAACTGAACTACCGCTCCAGCGGATCGTTGCCAAAAATTTTGGTGGGTGGAGAGGGGCTCGAACCCCCGACCCTCGCCTTGTAAGGGCGATGCTCTTCCAACTGAGCTATCCACCCGCGAGCAACGATGGGGGCGCATAATACTGTCTCTGAAAATTGTGTCAATAGATTTTCTTGCTTCTATGCGGCGCACCTCTACAATACGTGCCTTCATTCACTACAGTTGATGACGAATTGTTATGCGCTTATCGGATCTAAATATTGATGACTATCAGGTGGTTATTACCCCCACTGAGTTGAAAGCAGAACTCCCACTCCCTGAGTCCGCAAGGGATCTAGTCGCCAAATCACGCCAAACTGTCAAAGATATTTTGGATGGGAAAGACAACCGCCTATTTGCTGTCGTTGGACCTTGCTCAATTCATGACACGGAACTTGCACTTGAATATGGCAAGCGTCTGAAAGCGCTGGCGGACCAAGTGGGTGACCATATCTTCATCATCATGCGTGTGTATTTCGAGAAGCCACGCACGACAGTGGGTTGGAAGGGCCTAATCAACGATCCGCACTTGAACGGAAGTTTTGATATCGAAACGGGTTTGCGTAAAGCGCGCAAGCTGTTGATTCAATTATCAGAACTTGGGCTTCCGCTTGCGACTGAGGCGCTTGACCCAATCTCTCCACAGTACTTGCAAGACACCATCACATGGACTGCGATTGGTGCTCGCACAACTGAATCACAGACACACCGAGAAATGAGCTCAGGCCTCTCCTCTCCCGTTGGATTTAAAAATGGTACCGACGGTTCCCTTGATGTTGCAGTCAACGCGATGAAATCAGTTGTCAGCGGACATGCGTTCTTAGGCATCAACCCACAGGGCCAAGTTGCAATCACCAAGACCAAAGGCAATCAATATGGCCATGTTGTACTTCGCGGTGGCGGTGGTAAGCCAAACTATGATTCGGTGAGTATCGCTCTGTGCGAACAAGCATTAGAAAAAGCAAAGCTTCCAACCAATATTGTTGTCGACTGCTCGCACGCAAACTCGAACAAAGACCATAACGTACAACCTCTCGTGCTTGACGATATCGCTCACCAAATTAAAGATGGTAATCGTTCGATTTGTGGCGTGATGATCGAATCAAACATCAATGAAGGTAATCAGGGTATTCCTGACGACCTTTCACAGCTTAAGTACGGCGTCTCTGTCACTGATGCCTGCATCAGTTGGGAATCCACAGAAAAATCTCTAAAGAAAATGGCTGACACCTTGTCAGGCCACCTTGAGGGTCGCCGCGCCTAATTAGAGGGCCGGGTTCGCACCCGGCATCAAAAATTCGACATCTGAGGTGTGTGCTGCTTGCATCATATGCAGTGCGGTCTGCCTCACTGGCTTCCCGCCGAAAATCACATCATACAACGCACTTAAAATCGGCATCGCGACACCGTCAGTAGTGCAATGCTCATAGACTAGGCGGAGTGTGTTCACACCCTCAGCTACCTGACCGAGTTCCGCCTCAGCGGATTCGAGAGATTTACCTTCTGCCAAAGCTCGACCGACACGGAAGTTTCTGGATAAAGGTGAGACACTTGTAACGTATAAGTCACCAACTCCAGCAAGCCCCAAAAAGCTGAGTGGGTTACCACCCATATGCGATGATAATCGTGACATCTCAGCAAGGGCACGCGTGATCAAGAGCGCTTTTGTGTTTTGCCCTACACCCAAGCCATCTGCAAGACCAGCAGCAATAGCATAGATATTCTTAAGCGCCCCACCAAGCTCGACGCTGATTAAGTCCTCAGAGCTATACAATCGGAAATACTTTGTTGCAAAGGCATCTCGAGCCAATTGACGGACTAATGGAGACTGGCTCGCGACGACTGATGCTGTCAAATGACGCTTGGCTATCTCATGAGCCAGGTTCGGTCCCGACAGGACGCCAACAGGATTATCCGGCAAACGCTCACTAATCACTTGGCTCATTAACTTAAATCCATCCGACCGAATCCCCTTCGTTGTCGACAGAAGCGGCACGCCTGGCTTCAGCACGCCTGCCAATTCCTGACAAATTGCATCCATCGATCGTGATGGAACAGATAAAAGCACAAGATCTGCTCCTAGAACGACAGATGCGAGGTCACTTGATGCATTAATTGATGCATGTAATTCAAGGTCCGGGTGATACTGCGGGTTGCGATGGAACGCATTGATTGCATGCACCATTTCATCGCGACGCGCATAAATACGAACATCGCATTCATTGTGTGCTGCGATATCTGCGAGAACAGTACCGAAGCTTCCTGCACCGATAATGGCTACTTGCATGCTAAATCCTTAAGAGCTACAGCTTAAATGATACGCTGAATTCTGATCAGGCGGCGAACCACCCAACTCTGACGCAATTTGACAGTGTTGACCAACACCTCGATGGATTGCAGTTCGTAGCAACTGAACCGGAGAATAATCTCCTGAGTCAGCACTCTCAATCACCTCATCCAGCAACCAATGACTCAACATCCAGGCTGGCGCTCGTTCGCGGGCCGTTTCAATCAGTGATGCTTCGGCCATCGTAGACCATCTCTCTCTGTGCGCCTTAATCGCTGCCTGATCCTCGGCTGGTCTCGAAAGACCTTCAAAAGAATCATCAAGCATGCTGGCAAAGAGTTCGGGATAAAACATGTGATTTCCTGCCCAAAACGTCTTGAGGTCGTCCACAAAGTCAGGCAGATCTTCATGCTGAGGATCAATGGCCAATCGACTAGCCATTTCTAGCCGATAGTGATGGCGGTACTTTTCTGGGAATGAGTTCAAGAGTGAGCGGAGGGTCTCTACTGGTACAAATGGTGTCAATGTTTCAGCCAAACATCCCAAATTCCAATGCATCACGCGGGGTTGCTGTCCGTAAGCATATCGCCCGGTATGGTCTGTGTGGTTGATTACATAATCATCACGGTAAGCCATCAAGAAACCGTATGGCCCATAATCCAAGGTCTCGCCCGACAACGCTGTGTTATCGGTGTTCATAACCCCGTGCACAAAGCCAACCGCCATCCATTGCGCGACTAGCTTGGCAGATCGATCTATATAGCGTGCAAATACTTCTTCAATTCGACCAGGCACACCCTCCAAATCGCTATCTAGCTGACGAATCGCGAATTCAATGAGTTCACCAAGCGCTTGATTTGAGTTCTGGTGATAGAAGTGCTCTAAATGGCCAATCCGCAAATGACTCTTAGCAAGACGCATCAGTGTTGCGCCTCGTTCGAGTGTTTCACGTTGTACGGGCGTATCTGAGGCGACCAAGGATAGAGCACGTGTGGTCGAAATCCCAAGCGCATGCATGTACTCAGACCCCAAGTATTCTCGAATCGCACTACGCAAGACCGAGCGCCCATCTCCAAACCGTGAAAATGGGGTCTTCCCAGCACCCTTGAGATGCCATTCGAAATCACCGCACTCCCCAAGATAGAGTCCTCTACCATCACCGAGCTGACCAGCCCACTGTCCGAACTGATGACCACTATAGACCTGGGCAATGGGACGCCAACCATCAAGAACTGGACCGCCTGAAAATGCATCAAGCATCTGAGGGTCTTCAGCATCTAACGGCAGGTTTATTTCTTTGAGTAACGATTCGTTGATATCAACCCAACGCGGGTTGATCAGAGCAGATGGAGACACCTTCGCATAGAAGATGCCTTCATCGAGCATTGTAAAAGGAGAAGTCCAGTGACCCGGCTGTCTCGCCATTTTATCCTTCTAAAAGAGACTCTGGAGCTTGTTCACACGGTAATTTGCGGCCAATAAACTCTTCAATTTCGGGAAGTAAAAACGAGTCATCTTCACAAGCGAAGCTGATTGAAGTCCCTTCTGCCCCCGCGCGGCCTGTCCGACCAATCCTGTGTACATAATCCTCAGCATCTTCGGGCAACGTGTAATTGATTACATGACCAACACCGTCGATGTGAATACCTCGTCCAGCCACGTCTGTAGCGACCAGAATCCGGGTCTTCCCTTCCTTGAATCGATCGAGCGTTTGAATACGCTTACGCTGCGGAACCTCGCCACTTAAGAGCGCTGCGTCAATTCCATCCTTTGTGAGCCGATCGACTAAATCTCGACATAGGTCACGACGATTGGCGAATACCATCACTTTATGCAGGTCGCGAGTATTGATCACATTCTTTAGCAATTGATACTTTGTATCTGCTGTTGTGATGTACACAATCTGCTCAACAGTCTCAGTAGTGACATGCTCAGGCTCAATCTCGATACGAGTCGGCTCAAAGGTCCAACGCTCAGAGAGCTCAACGATTTGGGGCGTAAAAGTTGCTGAGAACAGCAGTGTTTGGCGCAGTTCTTTACGTGGACACGCTCGAACAATTCGACGCACATCAGGCATGAAACCCATATCCAACATACGATCGGCTTCATCAAGAACCAACACCTCGATCTTGCGAAGGTTGATTTCATTTTGGCCAAGAAAGTCGATCAACCGTCCAGGCGTTGCAACCATGATGTCGCAAGGAGCTTGTCGCAAATCATCACGCTGCTTTTGATAGTCCATGCCACCGACAATTGAGACAACAGACAGACGCGTGTATTTGCATAAATTTTCGGCATCCTTCGCGATCTGTACAACAAGCTCCCGCGTTGGCGCAAGAATCAGTGCGCGAGGCGTACCTGTCCGACGTTTACCATCGATTGGCTCACGTAGAAATGTGTCAATAATCGAAATCAGGAAAGCCGCTGTTTTCCCAGTACCTGTTTGCGCCTTGGCAACGATATCCTCGCCATCTAATACAATTGGCAAAGACTCACTTTGGATTGGACTTGCATACCTAAACCCAAGATCTGCAATCGCATGCATCAAGGCTTTTGGCAGACCCAGGTCGTGAAATCGTGTTTTACCCTCGTCTGGCTCAACAACAAAAGACTCCACATCCCAGGAAGTATTCGTGTCAGTCATGATCCCTCGCAACTTGTTATCGAAACGACAAGTTTACACGAGGGATCAATCCCGGTGTGAATTAACGTTCAATCGCGAGTGCGACGCCTTGACCGCCACCGATACACAAGGTCGCAAGCCCTTTCTTCGCATCACGCTTAATCATTTCATGAATCAAACTCACAAATACACGGCACCCAGACGCACCGATCGGATGGCCAATCGCAATCGCACCGCCGTTCACGTTGACTTTCGCTGTATCCCAGCCAAGACCCTTATTGACGCCGATCGCTTGCGCTGCAAATGCTTCATTGGCTTCCACGAGATCGAGGTCTTCATGCGTCCATCCAGCTCTCTTGAGACACTGCTCAGTCGCTGGAATTGGGCCAGTACCCATAATCTCCGGATCAACCCCTGCTGAAGCATATGCTTTGACCTTCGCCAATATCGGTAGACCCAATGATTCTGCCTTTTCCACAGTCATCAACATCACAGCAGCTGCGCCATCGTTGATGCCTGATGCGTTCCCTGCTGTCACCGTACCTTCTTTATCAAAGGCCGGACGCAACTTGCCAAGCGCCTCTGCAGTCACTCCATCGCGAATAAATTCATCGACTTTAAATTCAATCGGATCTTTCTTACGTTGAGGAACCATGACTGGGACGATTTCATCATCAAAACGCCCCTCTGCACGCGCTTTTGAAGCTTTAGCCTGAGAGGCGGCGGCAAATTCGTCTTGCTCTTCACGCGAAATATTATACTTCTTAGCGACATTCTCAGCCGTCATACCCATGTGATACCCGCCGAAGGTATCCGTGAGGCCATCTTTCAACATCGTATCGACCAATGATGCGTTACCCATACGGAATCCATCACGTGATCCAAGCAACACGTGACCAGACTGACTCATATTTTCTTGTCCGCCAGCAATCACCACTTCGGCATCGCCTAAGAGGATTGCTTGGACACCAAGACTTACGGCCTTCAAGCCAGAGCCGCAGACTTTATTGATAGTCATCGCTGGGCAGGTATCGGGAAGGCCTGCATTTATCGTCGCCTTACGTGCAGGATTCTGCCCCTGACCTGCAGTTAAAACCTGACCAAGAATGACTTCAGACACCTGATCCGCCGACAATCCTGTGTCAGCAAGTAACTGACGGATCACAGTAGCACCCAACTCGTCTGCTGATACAGACGCAAGCGATCCAGCAAAATTTCCAACAGCCGTCCGTTTAGCGGCAACGATAGCAACTTGTGACATACGATTTATTCCTCAATGAATTCAAAAGCAGGGAGTTCTTTTAACAGGCTTTGGCCCCAACGGGTATTCACCAAACGGCGATCAAGCATGGTCACTTGACCTGTGTCGGTTTCAGAGCGAATCAAGCGTCCGACAGCCTGGCGCAATCGAATAGTGGCAGATGGGAGTGACAGTTCGGTGAATGGATCTCGCCCTTGGGTCTTCAAATATTCAGCTAATGTCGCTTCACGCGGGTCATCAGGCGGCTGAAACGGTAAGCGCGTGATCACAACTTCATTCGCTAAATCCCCAGGTAAATCAAGTCCTTCCGCCATACTTTGCAAGCCAAATATAATCGACATAAGACCTTGTTTACGGCGCTTTTCATGCTCCTGGAGTAGGCCTTGTAGTGGCTGCTGGCCTTGAACCAACGTTACCTTTCGAACCGCCTCACCCAATAATTCTTCGACTTGGAAGCACAGACGCCAACTCGTAAACAACACAAGAATTCCAATATTTTCTTCTACGCGTGTGGTGAGATATTCAGCAATACGCGCAGCATGCGCCTGGTCATCACGTGGATCGCCTGAGAATTTCGAGATCACTAAACGCCCCTGTGACTGATAGTGAAACGCACCATCAACGATCAAGCCTGAATTGACGGGAAGACCCAGGGTTCCTGCGGGAACTTCAAATCCTCCATAATGAGCAAGAGTTGCCGATGTAAGGACACAGGCACCAATCCTTCCCCAAAGCGCGTCTGATAGCGCTCCGGCCGGCTCCATCGGACTAACCCAAAATTCCAGATCCGTTGGATCATCTGGAGTCGCATACCGAACATCCTGACCAACGCGCAGCCATCGTGCATCTCCACTCTGAGTCGCATCATCGGAAAAAGCAGCGATAAGTTCTGGAATTGCCTCAAGACGGCCTAGCGCCATTGATATTTGCTCAGACAACAACTCTGCGTCTGTTTCAGGTATCAGGTCTTGGTCACTCTGAGAAACTAGCGATTTCAGCCAATCTCGGACTTTTTGTATGCGTGACAATGTCGTTGTCACCGACTCATAGCCATCGGTCGACACCGGGAAGCTTTCAGATAAAGTCAGACGGTATCGAGAACCTCCGTTTTGAAAGGCAAAGGCCGTATCATCGAAGTCCTTGAGCCGTTCGAGGCAACTCTTGCCCCAGTTCGCCAAGATATGGCCAAAACCTTCGAGTGGCTCTGGAAGTCGTGCAAGGTCATTTGCGATTCGATGATCAGTTGGAAGAATTCCTTGTAACGCTGAAATCACCCGCTCAATCGTCTTAATTGCGCCCAAACTCTGGGCGATGCGACAATGTGCTGTAAATTGATCCGATGCCACACGTGCAAGTTGGTGTGCTTCATCAACAATCAAAATCACTCGCTCAAGCGGCGGCAGCACCACGCCGCCTCCGAGCTTGAGGTCAGACATGAGTAAATCATGATTAATCACCAACAGGTCGGCATCTAACCAAGAATCTCGCTCGTTAAAATACGGACAGGCTTTAAAATGCCTGCAACTTCGGCCCTGACAACGCCGATGATCGGTCGTAATTGCTGCCTTGACTGAATCAGAGATGACTTGAGGAATTTGATCCATATCCCCTGTCCACTCACCCTGTGCCCATGCCTTTGCTAAATCAGACACAACATCCTTGTCATCTGAATCAAGCACTAAGGTAAGCTCATCTGGATATATCGCCTGGCCATCTGTCAGCGTTTCAAGCGCTGCCTCTAGCCGAGTAGGACACAAATAACGACGACGCCCTTTCGCTAGAGCGAAGCTCAGCATCAGGCCCGTTGAATCAATTAAGTCAGGAATATCTTTCTCAATGAGCTGAGTCTGCAACGATACAGTGGCTGTGGAGATGACAAGTGGCATCTCACGCTCCATCGCGTAGGGTAGCGCACCAATCAAGTAAGCCAGTGTTTTACCCGTACCTGTGCCGGCTTCAATAAAACCAATCGGTGCGGCCTCGTTATCGCCTATTCTTGCTAGAATACGCGCGACTTCAGCAATCATCTGCTTTTGCCCAAGCCGAGGCTTCAAACTTTTCGCCTCGAGAAAATCGCTATACAGCGCCTGAATGCTTTGTTTGGTACTCGATGAGATTGCTGTCACTAAACTATCTTTGTTGTGCGAAAAGCTGAGTGTAGGGGATTTTAATGAATACGTCTGATATCGCGAAAGAAGCCGTTTGCATTGGTGGGCAAAAAGCACTCGAGTTCTTCAAGGCGAGAGACCAACTAACGATCGATCTCAAAGGGCCTCAGGACTACGTCAGCGAGGCAGATCGTACGGTTGAAGCGTCAATGATCGATTTCCTACAAAGACAATTCCCAAACGACGGCTTTCTTGGTGAAGAGTCAAGCGAGATAAAACAAGCAAGACAATGGGTAATTGATCCAATCGACGGGACTACCAACTTTATTCGCGGCCTCCCCTATTTTTGCACCACCCTCGCCTTGGTAGAAAATGAAACTGTCATTGGTGGCTGGATTTTTGATCCGACCCGAGACGAGCTGTACGAGGCAAGTCTTGGAGGCGGCGCATACTGTAACGGTCAACAGCTTAATCCAACGTGGCGTAAAAGCTTCTCAACCGGATTAGTCGGTATTTGTCACAGTTCTAAACTGACAGCGCAAGAACTGGCGGGTCGGATCACAGGTGCACTCGAACGCGGCGCCATCTTGAGACAACCAGGTGCAGCAGCATTGATGTTGTGTGATCTTGCAGCCGGACGACTGGATGTGCTCTTTGATCAACACTTAAAGCCGTGGGATTCTATCGCAGGTCTTCTTATTGCCCACGAGGCAGGCGCAATTGTAAGTGACTATATTTCACATCCTGACTGGCGAACAACACCACAAGTCACATTTGCATCTGGGCCAGAGATTTATGGCGAGGTATTAGAACTGTGGCCTGAAACTCGCAATATTTCTCTACTCTCGAATAACGAGCAGCCCTAAAAACCAACTGGTAGGAACACCATCGATGCTGCACCGCGCGCGACCGCATTAAGAGTTCGCTGATCCTTTTTAGCGAGCGCTGTCGACAGCGCATCTTGCAATCCAATCATTTCACCCATCAACTGAGAATATGACGCATTGAGAACTTGATCTTGGATACCATCTGCATAGAGAAAAGGCTTTCCATTTTCTGTCCGCTGAGTTCTCAACAAATAGGCAGCTGTCTCGACATTCCGTGCTGAGTTATAGATAAATTGAGCTGTTGGTAGATCATCAAGCAAAAGGTATTCGCGACGATGATCAAAAGCATGATTTACCATCGATTGAAGCCCGGCAACAAAGGCGTACACCCTGTCACCCGTAAAATCTGGATGAAATGCCATCCGCACTAACTCATCAGGCTTTGGGCTCCCAAACTCTTGGAGGTTTAATCGTGGGGCCTTGAGTTGTTCAACACGAACTTCGATCGTCGTATTGGATGGTAATTGAACTGGATTTCGACGGTAGAGCTTCACTAGCAAAAGGCTCAAGCTCTGATCAAGCTCTGTCCGGACAGCTTCAACAAAGAATGCAGTGTCACTTTTGGCGAGGTTTTTCACCTCAGGCGGTGCCTTGATCGGCACCGCACAGGCGACGAGCGACAGGCTTATAGCAAACCAAATCGCTCGTTTCGTTAGACAGAAAGCTCTGTTAATAATGCGTTCACCCGTTTGAGATAGCCAGGCGCGTCATCAAGCTTACCTTCAGCTCCTAGCTGCGCATGGTCAAAGACCAATCGAGCCAACTCTTTAAAGCGGCCCTCATCCTTTTCAGATTCTAACCGCATTAGCAGACCATGGTCAGTGTTGATCTCAAGAATTGGTTTAGAAACAGGCATCGCCTGTCCTGCTGCCTCCATGATTTGACGCATTTGCGGCCCCATATCATGCTCAGTCAACACCAACACAGCAGCCGAGTCCGTGAGGCGCACCGAAGGCTTCACGTCTTCAACCTCATCTGACAACGCTTCTTTCATCCGTTTAATAAGCTCTTTGTGCTCTTTGGATTCTTTCTTCTGCTCTTTCTTTTCGTCTTTACCTTCACCCGGAAGCTCTAGGCCATCACGAGTGACATCGACGAACTTGTGGTCTTTATATTCCTGAAGATGGCCCATAAGCCACTCATCGATGCGATCAGAGAGTAGAAGAACCTCAATACCACGTTTCTTGAATGCCTCAAGATAAGGAGAGCCGAGCGCGTTTGTATGCGACTCAGAAACCAGATAATAAATATCTTTCTGCCCGTCGATCATGCGACCAATGTAATCCTCGACCCCAACCTCCTGCTTCGAGGTATTGGTCTGGGTTGAGGCGAAACGCAACAGCTTTGTAATCCGCTCTTTGTTTTGATGATCTTCAGCTGGACCTTCTTTCAAACACTCGCCAAAGGTTTCCCAGAACTTCTGATACTTTTCAGCATCATCTTTAGCCAACTTCGCCAGCATATCGAGCGCACGCCGTGTCACAGCCGACTTCATCGCTTCCACCCGAGCATCCTTCTGTAGGATTTCTCGAGATACGTTGAGGCTCAAATCAGAAGAGTCCACAACGCCGCGAATGAAGCGCAAGTACAACGGCAAGAACTCTTCAGCCCGATCCATGATAAATACACGCTGCACATAAAGCTTTAAGCCTCGTGGACTCTCACGATTCCAGAGATCAAAAGGCGCTCGCGCAGGAACATAAAGAAGTCCTGTGTACTCGCTCTTACCTTCAACTTTGTGGTGACTCCAGGTCATTGGATCCTCAAAGTCGTGCGCTACGTGCTTGTAGAACTCGTTATATTCCTCATCAGTGATCTCCGTACGAGGACGCGTCCACAACGCGGTCGCCTGATTGACTTGATCCCACTCAGACTTTGCTTCGGAGTCGTCGTCTTTTTCGACCTCATTTTTGAGATAGACAGGAATCGAAACGTGATCCGAATATTTAGTCACCAAGTGACGAATGCGATAGGTTTCCCCGAACTCGCTGGCGTCTTCTTTCAGCGTTAATCGAATCTCAGTACCACGCTCAGCTTTATCGACTGTCTTAATCGTGTACTGGCCGTCACCATCTGATGACCACTCAACAGCATCTGCAGAATCATTCCCAGCGCGTCGAGTTCTCACAACGACTCGGTCAGCCACGATAAAGGCAGAGTAAAAGCCCACGCCGAACTGACCGATTAGATTCGCATCCTGCTTTGAGTCGCCAGATAAATTCTTGATAAAGTCAGCAGTTCCTGACTTCGCAATCGTACCGAGATTTTGAATCACATCATCTCGGGTCATCCCAATGCCGTTATCAGAGATCACAAGCTCTTTTGTCTCAGGATCAACTGATATACGCACTGCCATTTCAGCATCAGACCCCATCAAGTCTGGTGCATCAAGCGCTAAAAACCTGAGTTTATCGCAGGCATCGTTGGCGTTTGAGATTAACTCCCGCAGAAAGATTTCGCGGTTTGAGTACAAGGAATGCACCATCAGGTGCAAGAGTTGTTTGACTTCCGTCTGGAATCCTAAGGTTTCTTCGTTTGCAGTCATCGTCCTAATCACTGTAGTGGTATTTAAACAATGTCCTGTTAATTTGGGATCATTTTCAAAATTCCAAGTACAAAAAAGCCCCGAAGGAGAACCCGCGGGGCTTTTTGATGGCTGATTTTGAATCAGTCAGACTATTACCAACCAGTCGCTTCTTTCAAAGTCACACCGATTTCGGCAAGGTTTCTGGTCACTGTGACGCCAGCAGCTTCAAGTGCCGCGAATTTTTCATCCGCTGTTCCCTTGCCACCAGAAATGATTGCACCTGCGTGCCCCATCCGCTTACCTGGAGGTGCTGTTGAGCCAGCGATGTAACTGACAACAGGCTTAGTGACGTTTTGCTTAATGAACTCAGCAGCTTCTTCTTCAGCAGTACCACCGATTTCACCAATCATCACGATTGCCTCAGTCTCAGGATCTTCCTGGAAGCGCGCCAAGATATCAATGAAGTTTGACCCTGGAATTGGATCGCCGCCGATACCAACGCAAGTTGATTGGCCGAACCCCATATCTGTGGTCTGCTTCACCGCTTCATAAGTCAAAGTACCTGAACGAGAAACGATTCCCACACGGCCCTTCTTATGAATGTGGCCAGGCATGATACCGATCTTGCACTCATCAGGCGTAATAACACCTGGACAGTTTGGACCGATCAAGACGATGCCAGCGTTATCGCAAGCAATCTTGCACTTCAACATATCAAGTGTCGGAACACCTTCAGTAATACAAACAATCAACTGAATACCCGAATCAACAGCTTCCATGATGGAATCCATCACGAAAGGTGCTGGAACGTAAATCACTGACGCATCCGCACCGGTGGCAGCGACCGCGTCGGCAACCGTATTAAAGACTGGCAGACCCAAGTGCTCAGTACCGCCCTTACCCGGCGTGACACCACCGACCATTTTAGTGCCGTAAGCAATGGCTTGCTCAGAGTGGAATGTACCGTTCTTACCAGTAAAGCCCTGGCAAATCACTTTGGTATTTTTGTTAATCAAGATACTCATGCGGCACCTCCTGCTGCTGCAACCACTTTCTGGGCAGCATCTGCAAGGCTTGAGCCAGCAATAATGTTCAGATCGGACTGACTCAAAATTTCAGCTCCCTTATCTGCGTTTGTTCCTTCAAGACGAACAACAACAGGTACTTCAACGCCAACTTCTTCGACAGCACCGATAATCCCTTCAGCGATCATGTCGCAGCGGACGATGCCACCAAAAATATTTACAAAGACCGCTTTGACGCTTGAATCAGACAAAATGAGCTTGAATGCTTCAGCAACACGCTCTTTGGTCGCACCGCCGCCAACGTCAAGAAAGTTAGCTGGCGCACCGCCATAGAGCTTCACAGTATCCATTGTTCCCATCGCGAGACCGGCACCGTTGACCATACAGCCAATGCTTCCTTCCAATGCGACATAGTTCAATTCCCACTTTGCCGCGATTGCTTCACGCTCATCTTCCTGCGAAGGATCGTGCATTGCTGCCAGTTCAGGATGACGATACATCGCATTCGAGTCGATAACGATTTTTGCGTCGAGGCAATGTAAGTTGCCTTCTTCAGTAATCACCAATGGATTGATTTCGATCAATGCAACATCTTTTTCGTCAAAAAGCTTCGCTAAGCCCATGAAAATCTGAGTAAATTGCTTCATTTGAGTTGGGTTCAAACCAAGCTGAAAGCCCATTTGGCGCGCCTGATAAGGCTGAGGTCCAACTAGCGGATCGATCGCAGCTTTCAAGATTTTTTCTGGCGTTTCTTCAGCAACCTTCTCGATCTCAACACCACCTTCAGTTGACGCCATAAACACGATACGGCGTGTTGAGCGGTCAACGACGGCACCAAGATACAGCTCGTTTGCGATATCTGTGCAAGTCTCGATTAAGATCTTTGAAACAGGCTGTCCATTTGCGTCTGTTTGATAGGTCACCAAGCGGCTACCAATATGACGATCACAGAATTCACGGATTTCCGCTTCTGTTTTCACCAATTTAACGCCACCCGCCTTACCACGGCCACCTGCGTGCACCTGGGCTTTAACAACCCACATGTCACCACCAATTTGTTTTGCTGCGGCAAGAACTTCTTCCGTCGTATCGCACGCTACGCCATTAGAAACTGGCAGACCGTACTCACGGAACAAAGCTTTACCCTGATATTCGTGAAGATTCATACCCTTTACGTCACTTATTTCTCAGGTCAATAGAAAGCCGACTTGTGGTCGGCCGCTTAACAAAACAGGACATCAGCGGTACCGATGCCCTGCTCACGATCAAGCGCGCTTACGCTTATTCGCAATATGGATCGCGTGGCCATGCACAGCCAAGGCAGCCTCATGTAAGGCCTCTGATACCGTTGGGTGTGCAAACATGGTCATTGCGATATCTTCTGCAGAGGAACCGAACTCCATCGCGATAACGGCTTGTGCAACCATATCACCTGCAGTTGGTCCAACGATGTGAACGCCAAGGATGCGGTCTGTTTCCTTGTCCGCAATCATTTTCACCATCCCTGCTGTTTCATTCGCCGCCATCGCTCGTCCGGATGCAGCAAATGGGAAGACACCAACGTTGTAGTCAACGCCTTCTTGTTTGAGTTGCTCTTCAGTTTTACCAACCCAAGACACTTCTGGGTGTGTATAAATGACTGATGGCACCGTGTCATAGTTAACCTGGGCATGCTTTCCTGCAATCCGCTCAGCAACCATCACACCTTCTTCGGATCCCTTGTGGGCAAGCATTGGCCCACGAACGACATCTCCTATCGCATAAACGCCTGGAACTGCCGTTTCACATACGTCATTGACTTCAATAAAACCGCGCTCATCTTGGGTGACTCCGCAACCATCTGCCAACAAGCCATCAGTAAATGGCTTACGACCAACAGCAACAATGAGCTTGTCAAACGTATCTGTCTGCGAACCGTCTTTGGTTTCAAAGGTCACTGTGACCTTCTTACCTTTCACTTCAGTCCCTTTCACCAACGTGCTCGTCAAAATGTTCAAGCCTTGCTTCGTGAAGATCTTGCGCGACTCTTTTGCAATTTGCTGATCAGCAACTGCCAAAAAGTCGTCCAATGCCTCGAAGATCGTGACTTCGGCACCGAGTCGATTCCAAACCGAGCCCAACTCCAGCCCAATCACACCACCACCAATGACACCTAATTTCTTCGGAACACTTGTGAATTCAAGCGCACCAGTTGAATCAACGATCAAATCATCCGTCAGAGGCGCAGGCGGGATATTTACAGGAACTGAACCGGTTGCGATGATCACATTCTTCGCATCGAGTACGTCAGTTTTTCCATCATGGCCAGTGAATTCGACCTGCTTATTTGGCAAAAGTTTTCCCGTACCAGCAAGGTGCGTCACACCGTTTGTCTTGAAAAGGCCGCCAATACCGCCGGTCAAATTCCCAACGATTGTATCTTTTCGCTTCAACATCGCCGCTACATCAAGCTTTGGCTTACCGACACTCACCCCATGCAATTCAAGCTCATGAGACGCTTCTTCAAACTTATGCGAAGACTCCAATAAAGCTTTCGATGGAATACAACCCACGTTCAGACAGGTACCTCCCAATGAAGGCTTAC
>OBAL01000013.1_pt1 | contig 49241 bp, 53 predicted proteins | sample 1516331 | NCBI WGS metagenome assembly OBAL01 (sample SAMEA3275603, study PRJEB22092) | marine metagenome | biome: ENVO:00000038, "LAGOON"; feature: ENVO:00002042, "SURFACE WATER"; material: ENVO:00002019, "BRACKISH WATER" | collected 2014-06-21T13:56:00+00 | depth 0 m
ACATGACTGAGTGGACTAAGCATTGGGGCGACGACGGCATTCTTGCTGACGCTGGCATGATCCCTATGCCTCAGTCAGAGCGTGACGAAATGGCTGCACGCATGAAAGATCTTCCAGTTCTCGTAGCTTCAGATCTTAAGTAATCAGCACATTGTGTTGATCGTGGAAAGTCGGCAGTTTGTTCTGCCGACTTTCTTTTCATCGGAGGAAAAACGAACGTGTCCATCTCAAGTCTTGCACTTATCGTTCTGATCATTGGTGCTGCCTATTTCTACCTAGGCCAGCGTTCCATCATCGGGCAACGCGCATCTGCAAACGTGAAGCTCCATTCTTTGCCTCATTATTACGGCGCATGGACTGGTCTCGTTGCGACAATTCCCGCACTTCTGCTTCTCGTAATTTTGTCAGTAGTTGACGGCATTGTGTTCAAGCAAATGGTTCGTGACTTTTATCCACCAGAAATCTTGGCCCTCGGAAGGATGGACCAAGAAATTGCTTTTGCTAAGGTCATGAACGTTGTTCAGGGAATTAGCTTCGGTCAGGTTGACCCTTGGATCCAAGCGGCAGGCGATGCCTGGATTCGTTGGCAGTCGACATCCGACCAACTTGTTACAGTAATAGTGTTGGCGGTATCCGTGCTTGGCGGATTCTTTTCATATCGCCAGATCAACCCCGAATTTAGATCGCGGAATAGTGTTGAGCGGATCATTCTTTGGACATTGATCCTAAGCTCCACGGTCGCGATTATCACAACAATCGGAATCGTTATGTCGGTTTTATTCGAATCGATTCGGTTCTTTAAACTCATTCCACCACAAGACTTCTTGTTTGGTTTGGAGTGGAATCCCCAGTTTGAAGGTGCTGCGCGCGCAGGATCAGGCGGCGGAACGGCAACTTACGGCATGTTACCCATGTTCGTCGGTACGTTCTTGATCTCAACAGTAGCTCTCGTTGTTGCTGTTCCGGTTGGATTGTTCAGCGCAATCTACTTAGCGGAATACGCGACACCACGGGTTCGTGGAATCGTAAAGCCGCTACTTGAAATTTTGGCTGGTGTTCCGACAGTCGTGTATGGCTTCTTCGCTGCGTTGACGGTCGCTCCTTTCGTGAAAGGTGTCGGTGAATCGCTTGGTTTGGAAGTTGCATCGGAATCTGCATTAGCTGCAGGCTTGGTCATGGGTGTCATGATTATTCCATTTATCTCGTCTCTCTCAGATGATGTGATTAACGCAGTCCCTCAGGCTCTTCGTGATGCGGCCTATGGGCTTGGCTCAACAAAGAGTGAGACTGTCCGACAGGTGGTTCTTCCTGCAGCACTTCCCGGGATCGTTGCAGCAATCATCCTCGCGGTATCTCGAGCGGTTGGTGAAACAATGATTGTTGTGATGGCGGCAGGATTGGCGGCTAATTTGTCATTTAACCCTCTTGATGCTGTGACTACGGTGACATCCCAGATCGTTACGATCTTGGTTGGTGACCAAGAATTCGAGTCAGCGAAAACGCTTTCTGCATTCGCGCTTTCACTCATGTTGATCATTATTACGCTTGGGCTGAACTTTTTCGCTCTGCAAATCGTGAAGAAATACAGGGAACAGTATGACTGATACAGTACATAGCGTTTTGACGCCACAAGAGGCGGCTGATCGTGTCGCGGCCTCGCTCAATAAGCGGAACTCCAGTGAAACTCGGTTCCGGGCCTGGGGTATCGCAGCCATTACCACGGCACTGGCATTTCTTGTGCTCTTATTTACTGGGATTTTGTCGAAAGGTATCCCAGGAATGCATCAGTACTACGTGACTTTTGATGTCACACTTGATGCTGAGCGCTTGGATCCGCAGGGTTTAATGACGCCTGAGTCACTGTCTTCTGGTGATTTTGATAGTGTTATTAGAGATGGCTTATACGCTGCTCTGGGAAATCCTGAGGGCCGCAAAGAAAAGCGCGCTGCTCGCGGTATTCTGTCTTCAGGATCGAGTCAGCGACTCATGGGCTATGTACTAGATAACCCATCTGAAATGGGGCAAACCATTTCGATGAAATTTGCTTTGGATGATGACATCGACACATTCCTTCGAGGAATGATTGACCGAAATACGCCTGAAGCAGATCGTCGAATCAACGATCAGGTGATTGCTTATGTTGATCGCTTGGAAGCAGATGGCCGCGTGTCATACGAATTAAGCGATTATCTATTTTTTGGATCAGCGTCTCGTGATGCTGAAATGGCTGGTATCAAAGGTGCTCTGATTGGGTCGATTTTGACATTGGCCATTTGCGTTGTGATTGCATTCCCATTGGGTGTTGCGACCGCGGTCTATCTTGAAGAGATCGCGCCGAAGAATCGCATCACAGAGATCATTGAAATCAACATTAATAACTTGGCAGCTGTACCGTCAGTGGTATTTGGCATCATGGGCTTGGCCATATTTATCGTAACCTTCGGTATGCCTCGGTCGATTCCACTTGTCGGCGGTATCGTTCTCGCACTCATGACACTGCCAACGATCATTATTTCGTCACGCGCAGCGATTCGTGCGGTTCCGCCGAGTATTCGTGATGCAGCGCTTGGTGTTGGTGCATCGAAAATGCAGACCATATTCCATCACGTCATTCCGCTGGCCATGCCAGGTATGTTGACTGGTACGATTATTGGTATGGCGCAGGCTTTGGGTGAAACGGCACCACTTCTGATGATTGGTATGGTTGCCTTTATCGTAGACGTTCCGACAGGCGTCACAGACCCAGGCACTGTTCTACCGGTACAGATTTTCATGTGGGCGGATTTTGCGGAAAGAATGTTTATTCAGAAGACCAGTGCAGCGATTATTGTACTCTTGGCTTTTCTCATCACGATGAACGCAGCTGCTATCATGCTTCGCAAGAAGCTTGAGCGCCGTTGGTAAGGACTTTTTAGGATGGAAACGACGATGACTGATACAGCAGTTAAAGCGACTGAGCGAAAGATGGAAGACCGTCAGGTCCCTGATAAAACTATCGGTGAGGTACACGTTGATAATGCGCGGATGACTGCGCGTGGCGTGGACGTGTTCTACGGTGATAAGCACGCAATTTTAGACGTCACCTTGGATATTGGCTCAAGCCAGGTGATTTCATTTATCGGACCGTCAGGATGCGGGAAGTCGACATTTTTGCGTTGTTTAAACCGTATGAACGACACGATCGACATTTGTCGAGTTGATGGCGAAATCAAAATCGATCAAGACGATATCTACGATCCTCGTATTGATGTGGTGTCGCTTCGCGCGCGGGTCGGTATGGTATTCCAGAAACCAAACCCTTTCCCTAAGTCGATTTATGACAACATTGCTTACGGTCCACGCATTCATGGTCTGGCCCGTAACAAAGTTGAACTTGATGAAATCGTTGAGCGTTCGTTGGAGCGTGCCGGCCTTTGGAACGAAGTGAAAGACCGGTTGGATCAACCAGGTACAGGCCTGTCAGGTGGTCAGCAGCAACGTCTATGTATTGCTCGTGCCGTGGCAGTCAGCCCTGAAGTCATCTTGATGGATGAGCCATGTTCTGCGCTTGACCCAATCGCGACAGCTAAAGTGGAAGAATTGATTCATGAATTGCGTGAGCAATACACGATCGTCATTGTGACTCACTCGATGCAGCAGGCAGCGCGGGTTTCTGACCGCACAGCGTATTTCCACTTAGGAAAACTCGTTGAAGTGGGTGAAACCAAGCAGATCTTCACAAATCCTGTGCATGAGTTGACACAAGACTACATCACTGGTCGATTCGGTTAATTCTATGTCTGATTTGAAGGTTGATTTTGCACGTCATATTTCGAGTGAGTTTAATGAAGAACTCGAGGAGTTATGTGCTGACCTTCTAAAAATGGGCGGCCTTGCTGAACGCCAAGTTCGTTTGGCCGTTCAGTGTCAGGAACAGTTTGATTCCGCCCTTGTTGATCAAATTAAAGAAGCCGAAAATGCTGTCAATGCCTGGGAAATCCGGATTGATGAGTTGGTGGCGACACTGATCGCTCGACGTCAACCCGCAGCCACTGACTTGCGATTGGTGCTGGTTGTTTCGAAAGTTGTACGCGATCTTGAGCGCGCAGGCGACGAAGCGAATAAAGTTGCTCAAATGGCACAACAAGCCCATGAGTCTGGCAAATCATCAGCGGTTGGACTTGTCGAAGTTCGCGCCATCGGTGATCAAGTTCTTCGCATGTTGGGTGATTCGTTGACTGCCTTTGCCCGCATGGATGCAGATATGGCTCTTGATGTTGCACGTCACGATAAAGAAGTCGATCGCACGTATCAATCAGCTCTTCGCTCGTTGGCAACGCACATGATCGAAGATCCCCGTGAAATCGGGCCCGTTTTGAATGTGATGTGGATCCTTCGCGCGCTCGAGCGAGTTGGTGATCATGCGACAAATATCGCAGAGCATGTCATCTATCTGGTAAAGGGTACGGATATCCGTCACCTATCAGTGAATAATGTTGTAGAAACATTGAAGAAGGCTGAAGACCTCGCGAGCTAATTCTCGATTCGATCGGCTGGAAATACCATTCTAAATTCCGAACCTTGCGCAACCTTTGAAGTCACTTCAAGCGTACCGCCATGGCGATAGAGAATATGCTTGACGATGGCGAGCCCGAGCCCAGTCCCGCCTGTTTCTCGTGAGTGGCTATTATCAACCCGATAGAACCGTTCGGTGATGCGTGGTAAGTGCTCCGGCGGAATACCGGGCCCGTTATCTCTGATCGTGAGAACACCATCATCGCCTCGTATTTTGAAGTCAATTTCAATGTGAGCGCCATCATGAGAATAGCGAACTGCATTTCCGGTCAGATTGGTAAGTGCTGACGACAATTCGTTCCAATCACCCAACACACTGATTGCGGGTATTACTCCGGTTACAATCTGCGTGTCGACTTTATTAACCGCTTTTTTGACCTCCTGAGCATCCTGAATGGCATTTTCAACCAAATCTTGAATTCGAATCCTCTGCGGGTCGCTATCTGGCTCGGTGGTTTCAAGCTGAGATAGCATCAAGAGATCTTTAATGAGAGAGTTCATCCGGTCTGCTTGCTTAAACGCCTGCTCGACCGCCCGCACCCCGCCATCACTTACCAACTGATTATCGAGAATGGTCTCTAAATACCCGGTGATTACCGTTAAAGGCGTTTTCAATTCATGTGAAACGTTGGCAATGAAATCTGAACGCATCCGCTCGAGTCGAGTAAAACGAGTAACGTCTCGGACAACCAACAAATATCCGGTGTGCTCAATCGAGCACACGGTATATTCCAACATCGTCCCAGATGTGATCGGTGACGGTAGAGTAATCGGCAATTCAAATTGCTGAGCTTCCACATAGTCAAAGAGCTCAGGGGTTCTGACCAGGTTAAATACAGAGGCATCTTTATCAAATGCTTCTCGTAATCCGAGTAATTGTGTCGCTGGCTTATTCCACCAATTAATTCGCCACTCATTGGTCAGGTGAACCAAGCCCGCATCAAGACTTGCTAATGATTGATGAAGGTTTGCAAGCAAACGATGCGTTGCATCCCGTTCGGCCGCTAGCTCTGCTTCACGCTTTTGAATGCGGCGTGTCATATCAAGCCACAGACCAGGTACCTGAGTCATCGGTTGCCCTGGTCGCTTCTCAAGCCATCGATACATTTGGTTTCGACGCCATACTGAAATACCGAGGGCGAGCGAAATAAAACCGAGCGCAGATTCCATCCAGAATCCGGTCAATTCTCCAGCTGTCATAATCCCTGCGAAAAGGAGTAATGATTGGATGATTGTTGTTCCGAAATAGCCGTACATAGTGCGCTTTTTATCAGTGATTAGTCATTGTGTTCATAGGCCACATAGTTGAACATAGGGGCATAGGATATTCGTCAAATTGAAGGATCAAAATTGCCGTCCTACCCATTTATTGAAAAAGAATTAAGTTGGCTGTCATTTAACCATCGAGTGCTTCAAGAGGCGATGGATAAAACCAATCCTCCCATCGAGCGCGCCCGGTTTCTCGGCATCTACTCGAGCAACCTCGATGAATATTACAGGGTTCGCGTTGCAGATGTGCGTCGGCGTATCCTTTTACACCAAGAGGTCGGTGGTGATCCGCAGGCGAGAGCACTTTTAACGGCGATCCAGCGGCGGACGCTTGAATTGAATGCCGAATTTGAACTTGCACATCTCGAGGTCATTCGGACTCTCGCCCGCCACAACATCTTTTTGGAAAATGACGAGCAACTCAGTGAAGGTCATCGGGAATGGCTGCGCAGATATTTCCACTCCAAGATCCGTAAATTTATTTGCCCGATCATCGTAAGCCCCCAAGTTGATCTGGGTGATGTGTTAGCAGATGACGCGACCTACTTAGTTGCTGAGCTGAGAAAGGGTGATGACTTTTCGTATGCCTTGATTGAGGTGCCGACAGATCATCACCCCCGTTTTATCGAGCTCCCTGCAGAAACAACCCGACGCAAGAAGCCGCTTGTCCTTCTTGATAACGCCATTCGGGTGGGGCTACCTGAAATATTCGAGGGGTATTTCGAGTTCGATGAAGTCCAAGCATGGTCGATGAAGATGACTCGTGACGCGGAATATGATTTGTCTGATGAAATCGATGAGAGCTTGATGGACCGTTTATCGTCGGGACTCAAGCAACGGTTGACCGCTGAGCCCACACGACTTGTCCATGATCGAGATATGCCCGATCGGGTTGTCGAAATGCTTAAGCGTGAACTTGGGATTACGCGTATTGATGCGATTATTGCCGGTGGCCGTTACCACAACATGAAAGACTTTCTTGGCTTTCCATCGATCGGTCGCGCGAGCCTTCAAAACTCTGATTTGCCACCCATTGCATCGAAAGCACTCGACAACCAACGCAACTATTTTGACGTGATTCGCGGAAAAGATGTCTTATTACATTATCCGTATCATGATTTTTATCACTTCACCGAATGGCTTCGTCAGGCTGCGCATGATCCGGCTGTTGAATCGATACGAATCAGCTTGTACCGCGTGGCAAGCTCTTCTCTCGTCATTAAGTCATTGCTTGATGCTGCAGCTAACGGGAAAGAGGTTTCGGTGGTCGTCGAACTTCAAGCGCGGTTTGATGAAGAGAATAATATTCGTTGGTCCAAGGTCCTGACCGACGCAGGTGTACGCGTAACCTTCGGTATTGCTAACTTAAAGGTTCATTCAAAACTTTGTTTAATTACCCGAAAAGAGGGTGATGGTCGCGTTCGGTATGCCCACATTGGAACTGGAAACTTTAACGAGAAAACTGCTCGGATCTACACAGATTTTAGTCTCCTGACCGCACGTCCAGAGCTTACCGAGGAAGTGCGAGAAGTCTTTGCCTTTATTCAAGCGCCATACCGCCAGGTTAGGTTCAAGCACCTTTGGGTTAGCCCAACAACCCAGCGCAAGGAAATTTATCAGCGAATTGATCGCGAAATTGAACTCGCAGAAACAGGCCGTCGTGGGCGTATTTTGATCAAAGTCAACAACCTTGCAGACACAGATTTGGTCACGAAACTATATGAAGCAAGTCGGGCTGGTGTGCGGATTGATGCCTGTGTTCGAGGGATGTGCACATTAGTCCCAGGTGTCCCCGGGATGAGTGATCGGATCAATATTATAAGCATTGTCGATCGATTCCTTGAGCATCCGCGCGTCGCAATTTTTTATAACGATGGCGACCCGGATGTGTTTATCAGCTCGGCCGACTGGATGACTCGGAATTTAGATAATCGTGTCGAAGTGGCGACTCCTATTTATGATCCAGATCATAAACGGACGATCATCGATTTAATGGAGCTGCAGTTCAAGGATACGATTAAAGCTCGCGTCCTCGACGAGGATCAAACCAATCCATATATTCACCGAGGCAATCGCCGAAAACTCCGCGCTCAGATGAGTACATACAACTATATTAAGCAGTTAGAGAGTGAGTGAGCAGCAACCTGGCGAGGTTGAACGTTTAGTCGCAGCCGTGGACCTTGGATCCAATAGTTTTCATGTGACTGTCGCGAAATTAACCGCATCTGGATTACAGATCGTGATGCGGGACCGGGAGCGTGTTCGTTTGGCTGCTGGCCTCAACGCAAATGATGAGCTGAGCGAAGAAGCTATTCAACGCGGATTGGATGCGTTAAGGCGTTTTAACGCACGCTTATCAGCAATCGATGCAAACGATATCCGTGTGGTTGGTACGCATACGCTACGTGAAGCAACGAATGCAAACGTGTTTATTGACCGAGCTGCCGAGATTTTCCGCGCGCCGATAGAAGTGATTTCAGGTCCAGAAGAGGCGCGACTTATCTTCCATGCAGTCACTCACACGCAGCCAGTTGATGGCCCTTTTATGGTGTTTGATATTGGTGGAGGGTCGACTGAATTTGCGATTGGCCAGAACTACGATCCATTGTTTTTGTCGTCACGGACTCTCGGCTGTGTGACCTACACCAATCAGTATATGACAACGGTTAACAAAGGATCATTTGCTGAAGTTGAGCTCGCCACTCAGCGTGCTATCGAACCGATTGTTAGCCGCATCAAGGCGATCCCATTTGATACTTGCTTGGCGACCTCGGGCACCGCAAAGGGAGTTAGTGCGTTGGGAGAATACCTTGGATTTGGACCACGCATTACAGATGCGTCGATCGCTGCGTGTAAAAAATTCCTATCCAAAGAAGGTAATCGAAAAATCGCGACGATTCCAAATGTCAGTATTGAGCGGATGCAAGTGTTGCCTGCAGGTGTTGGAATTCTGTCCGCAATTTTGACTGAATTGTCTTTGAAAGAGATTATTTTTGCCGATGCAGCGCTCCGCGAAGGTGTGCTATACACCATGGATGATCGACTGAAGGCAGACGATATTCGTGAGCGTACAGCGGTCGATTTGGCAAACAAATATGGAATTGATCGAGCACAAGCAGAGCGTGTGAAGCTGACTAGCGAGGCGTTGTTTGATTCGCTTGAGGGGCCTTGGAAGCTGAATGATGAAGATCGCCATATGCTTTTATGGGGTGCAATGTTGCATGAAATCGGCTTACAAATTAACTATTCCGGTTTCCACCGTCATGGAGCCTATATTCTAGGCAATACGCCGCTTCCTGGATTCAATCGTGAGCAACAGGATGTTTTGGCTACCCTAGTTCGCCTTCATCGAAAGCGTCTTGATTTGTCTGTCATTCCTGAGCTCCGATACTGGCCAAAAGATCGCTTAATCAAATTGATTCGTATTTTGCGACTCGCGACGGTCTTGCGAATTGGTCGCCACGATAAGCCACTTCCTGAGTATCGAGTGCAATCTGAGGGCGATACGTTACAGATGGTATTCATCAAAAATGCATTGAAGCGCCATCCGGTGATGACCTTGGACTTGCAAGATGAGGTCAAGCGTCAGACAGATGCTGGCTTTAAGCTCGAATTAACTAGCTGATTGGGCCGCCTTTTCAGCAAGAGGAGCAAAGCGATAGCCTGTGCCGCGCACAGTCTCGATCAAGTTTTCGTGACGACTTCCCAATGCTTTTCTGAGACGGCGGATATGAACATCTACGGTTCGTTCTTCCACATAGACATCTCCACCCCAAACGCGGTCTAACAATTGTGTTCTCGAAAATGCACGTTCAGGGTGAGTCATAAATAACTGCAACAGGCGGTATTCAATCGGGCTTAAAGTTAGAAGCTGGCCGCATGATGTGACACGCTGGCCCACTGGATCTAATCTCAAATCATCAAATTCGACGGGCTCCTCAACACCTTTTGGCGTGGTCCGTCTCAATATGGCTTTAAGCCTAGCAACCAACTCCCTCGGCGAGAAAGGCTTGGTGATGTAATCGTCTGCCACTTCAAGGCCAGTGATTTTGGCATCTTCTTCCCCGCGTGCGGTTAACAAGATCAGTGGGATGTCTGCTGTATCCTGGTTGCGTCTTAATCGACGACATAACTCAAGACCTGACACGTTCGGCATCATCCAGTCGATCAGCATTAGATCAGGAATACGGGCGGTCACTTCCGATAGGGCTGTTTGGGCACTGTCTGCTTCGCGAACTTCAAAACCAGCCATTTCCAAAGCAACAGCTAGCATTTCGCGGACCGCGGGCTCGTCATCGACGATTAGAACCCGGCGGAGAGGCTGATTGCTCATACCTGATCCTGAATAGATTTTCCGCTAAGGATAAAACCACAGCTATATTACAAAAAGGTTACGGCTGAAATAAAAGTGTCATAAAACACCTAAGATCGCACCAACAAACAGTGCGGCGCCGAAACGGTGGTTCTCCAAAAATGCCCGGAAACAGGCATCTCGGGCACGTGATTTGGCAATCCATTGATGTTGAAATGCGAAACTGGCAGCTCCAATTAAACCAAAGATGGCGAAAGGATTCAGATTGGCGAGCCAGAACGCATAGGCAAAGGCCGAAAGTGCAATGGCTTGGCAACATCCGATAGCGATCAGATCAAACCGTCCAAAAGCGATGGCGGTGGATTTAACTCCGATCAGTAGATCATCGTCGCGATCGACCATCGCATAAAAGGTGTCATAGGCCAAAGTCCAAGCGACATTCCCGGCAAATAAGAACCAGACGATGCGATCAAGTGGTTGATCGTAGGCTGCAAACGCCATCGGAATTGCCATCGAAAAAGCCAGTCCTAAGCCAATTTGCGGCCAGAATGTGATGCGTTTCAACCACGGGTAGAGAACGGCGAGGGCGAGCGCAATGCATGAGAGGTAGACCGTTTCGCGATTGGTTTGAAGGACTAGTCCAAAAGCGATCAACAATAAGACGAGAGCCAAAACCACAGCATCTTTGACAGGAAGGTTGCCAGTGGTAATGGGGCGTGTCTTGGTTCGTTTGACGTGCTTATCAAATTTTCGATCGGTCAGATCATTGATCACGCAACCAGCGCTTCGTGTGATGATGACACCGAGTGTGAATATGATCCAAGTATCGCTCTGAAACTCACCAGCACTAAAGCCAGCAAGCGTCAGTGCGATCCATGTAGGCCAGAGGAGAACAATCCATCCGACTGGCCGATCAAGCCGTGTGACTTGGATCCAAAACGGGATTTGAGACGCTAGGGTACGAATATCAGACATGCGCAAAGTGTTCCTCATGTCCGATCCATCTTTCAATCAATTGTTCGCGGATATCTGTATGCTCTAAACGAATCATTTCTGCGAGTTCAGCGATCTCGTCGAGCATATCTGCATGTTCTGCAAGATCTGCAACCCGAAAAGAGAGTTCACCTGTTTGTCGTGTGCCGGTGACATCACCAGGACCTCTGAGTCTCAGATCCGCTTCTGCCAGAACAAAACCATCATTGGTCTCTTTCAGCAGGTTTAGTCGATCGCGAGATTGCTGAGAGATCGCGTCACCGGCCAGCAACATACAAAAACTGACTCGCGCACCTCGACCGACGCGACCTCTGAGCTGATGTAATTGCGCGAGTCCTAAGCGTTCTGGGTTTTCAATCACCATAATATTTGCGTTGGGTACATTCACACCAACTTCAATAACAGTCGTGGCCACTAATAAATCAAGTTGACCGTTTGCAAAGGCCATCATCACTTGAGATTTGTCATCGGCTTTCATCCGACCATGCACGAGACCAATTCGTCTGTGCGGTAACTGGAGTCTGAGCTTCTCAGTTCGACTCTCAGCAGCTTCAGCAACACTCTGTTCTGTTTCTTCAATCAGTGTGCATACCCAATAGGCCTGCCCGCCCTCATTAAATTGCGTATCTAGACGCTCCGTGATTTCGGACGCTCTCGCTTGACTTAAGATTCGCGTGTCGACTGGTGTTCTCCCTGGTGGCAACTCATCGATTGTTGAGACATCAAGATCAGCGAAATGGGTCATCGCTAGTGTTCGTGGGATTGGTGTTGCGGTCATGATCAGTTGGTGCGGAGTCAGCCCTTGTCCTTTTTCGCGCAATAGGAGGCGTTGTGCGACGCCAAATCGGTGCTGCTCGTCGATGATGGCCAAACCAAGTCGTTTAAATACGATCTCATCTTGGAATAGTGCATGTGTTCCAATGACAATCTGGCATGCCCCGTTGCTTAGTTGCTCAAGTATCGTCCGTCGTGGCTGAGCTTTCATCGAACCAGTAAGCCATCCAACAGAGATGCCCAGTGGGCGGAACCACTCTGAAAATTGAGCCGCATGCTGTTCAGACAGCAGCTCCGTTGGGGCCATCAATGCGACTTGGAATCCTGCTTCAATCACAGGAAGTGAAGCCAAAGCGGCAACGAGGGTCTTTCCTGAGCCAACATCACCTTGAAGAAGTCGTAACATTGGGTGTCCGCGTGTCAGGTCTTGATCGATCTCACTTAAGACCCGCTGCTGGGCATTTGTTAAGTCAAATGGTAGCTGGCTTAATAATGCCTGTCGGGCTTCAGTGGCTCTCGATTTGAGCTCTGGCGCTTGAAAGCGAACATAGTCATCTCGCCGTGTCAGTAAGAGCAATCGATGGGCGAGAAGTTCCTCAAAAGCCAATCGTTCAACGAACGGGCTTGCGGGAAGTCCTTTAGCCGGCTGATGAAGAGCAACTAGAGCATCCCAAAGTGCTGGACGATTTTTTGTATGCGCTGCATCTAAAAGTTCTTCGAGTGCATAAAAGTCAGGACCTTTAGCGAGAGCTTGACGGATGATGTCTCGCAACCTGGGTTGCGATAAGCCATCTGTCGTTGGGTAAATGGGCGTCAATGTGTCATCCAATGGAGGTGGCTCACCTTTAAATACAGAGATTTCTGGATGAATGAATTCAGTTACGCCCTGATTGATTCGAGGCTCTCCAAAAATCCTGACGGCATCTGCATTTTTGAGCGTCGTCAGATACGCGCGGGAAAAGTGAAACAAGCGGATTCTGGCGGCACCGGTGATATCTTCAAATGTAAGCACAGCCTGCATGCGCCGGCCCGGAACTACAGATTGTGACGTGATCTCACCCTCGAGTAATTGAGGGATTCCAGGCTTTAGGCTCGCGATATCAACTTGAGTTGTTCGATCTTCGTACCGTGCCGGCAGATGAAATAAAAGATCTCTAAACGAATACAGTCCAAGCCGGTTGAGTGCTTGCTCAACTTTCGGACCAACGCCTGTAAGACTTTGTAACTCGTTAGGCTGCCTGATGTTTGGCATTGATCTGGGGGCCGACCTGTTTTCTGATGACATCAATTAATAGATCGATTGCCTCAGTTCTTGGAAATTGCTTTCTCCAAGCGATGGCCACTGTACGTGACGGTTCGGGTTGCGCGAAGGGTTTTGTTGTCAGATAGCCCGGTGCATAGGTTTCGAGACCAGCAGCAGAGGCTGGCAGTACGGTGACTCCAAGGCCGGATGCGACCATGTGCCGCAATGTTTCCAAAGAACTTCCTTCAGCAACCACGTTATTTCTGTCGTATGCAGATCGTGAGAGTGCTGGACAGACATTAATCACCTGATCTCGGAAACAATGTCCTTCACCTAACAACAATACATTTTCGGTGTGTAATTGCTTCGGTGGAATATGCGGTTCATTGGTCCAGGGATGGTTTGCTGGCAATAAAACTTCGAATGGCTCGGTGTATAACTCCCGAACTTCAACGTCAGGTTCAGTAAAGGGTAATGCGACGATGATGGCATCAAGCTGGCCTTTTTTGAGCATCTGTCGGAGTGTGCCTGTGAAGCTTTCTTCAATATATAACTTCATGCGCGGCTCAGCAGTTTTGAGTGCTGGCAACAGTGCCGGGAATAAGTAAGGCCCAATAGTATAGATAGCACCGATACGTAGAGGTGCCAAAAACGGATCTTTAACGTGGTCGGAAAGTTCTTTAAACGAATCGACTTCCTGCAGAATGTTGCGCGCCTTTTCGACTAACTTTTCGGCTACAGCAGTGAGATGGACCCCTGTTTTACTGCGCTCAAACAGCGTGACGCCAAGTTCATCTTCCAGTCGCTTCACGCCGATAGACAAGGTAGGCTGACTAACAAAGCACTTGGCAGCTGCGCGGCCAAAATGCTTCTCGTCGGCGACGGCGATAATGTATCGAAGTTCTGTGAGGGTCATTGTTTTGTCTAATCCTTGGGAGATTCTCATCCTAGGCTGTGGTCAGTTGGGTGGCAACCTGAAAACGGCACTTGAGGCAGAAAAAATTCATGTTGCTGGCGTTCGAAGAACCAAGATGCCCAATGACCCAACAATGATTAGTTTGGATCTAGATACTTCCGATAGCTGGGATCAATTGGCACAACTGCCGCTCGCTCCACATGCGGTGATAATTGCTATCGTGACTCCAGACGCGCGTACTGAAGACGCCTATCGTGAGCGTTACGTGGGCGTTTCGGAGAGACTTCGTCAATTTGCATCTTTGCCTGGTCGTCAGCATCCGGTGATTTGGGTGAGTTCGACAGCAGTTTTCGGTCAGCATCAATCCGGGTTGTTAGATGAATCTGTTGCAGTTGAGCCAGATCACTGGCGGGGCCGTTGTGTTCGAGAGGCGGAACTCAATATCGAACAGATCAAAGCACCCTCGACTATTATCCGTTTTACAGGGCTTTATACGGCGAAAAGCTTGATTCGACTCAAAGATTCGGGAATGAGAGAGCAATTGAATCCCGAGACTGTTTCAAACCGAATACATCGAGAGGATGCGGTCTCCTGGTTACAGGCTCTCGCAAGCGATCACTTGGATGGGATACAGGTGCCTCGATTGATCCATGGGGTCGACGAGGGTTCGACATCCTACCAACAGATTTTTGACCTGCTGGATGGGATTGGGACGGGCATAAAGCCAGCAGTGACCGGGCGAATCATTCAGTCGCGCTATCGAGGTCAGATGCCAGCTTTACGGTATCCGACCTGCGAGGCAGTGATTAGCTCACCATAATTCCATCGACTTCAACTCGCGCACCTTTGGGAAGTTCAGCGACTCCAATGGCTGCACGCGCGGGGTATGGTGCTTCAAAAAATTCTTCCATGATCTGATTCACAACAGGGAAGTGACTGAGATCGGTGAGAAAAACATGCACCTTGACGAGTTGATTGAGGTTACCGCCGGCTGCCTCACACACCGCTTTCAAATTGGTGAATGCCTGACGGACTTCCGCCTCAATGTTCCCTTCAACTAGGGCCATGCTTTCCGGAATGAGGGGGATTTGGCCTGACAGATAGGTGGTTTGTCCCACTTTGACTGCTTGAGAATAGGTTCCAATTGCAGCAGGGGCATTTGCTGTCGCGATAAAGCTTTTGTTCATGATTAGGCTCGTATACGTGAAATTTTCATAACCGACTTGATGCGGCGGATTTGACGGACAACATTCGCGAGATGCTGTCTATCGCGTACCCCAACCTCAAGAACGATCACACTGGTTTTCGCATCACGCTCTTCACGGTTGATGCGATCAATCGCTGCATCTGCTTCTGATACTGCAGATGCGATGTTGGCAATGATGCCGGTTTCCGCTTCAACAAGAATTTTTAAAGCGGTGTAGAACTCACCATTAAGATCATCATCCCAGGTGAGGAAAACACATTTCTCTGGATTGTCCCGAATCTCTGAGACGTTATTACAGGTCTCATGATGGATAACCATTCCCCGGCCTTTGGAAATGTGACCAACAATCGGATCGCCGGGAATTGGTCGACAACATTTCGCATAGCTCGTAAGAAGCCCTTCAGAGCCCTTGATCGCTAGAGGTCGCGTATCGCCGCTCTGTGATAGTTTGGCAGGCTCAGCATCAGCATCAGGGATCAGTCGTCTGGCGACCGAATAGGCGACTCGATTACCAAGACCAATATCCTCAAGGAAGTCATCAAACTCTGTGAGTTCAGTTTCGCTGACAAGATTGAGCTTCTGTTCGTCAGTGACTTGTTCAAAACTCGATCCAAGATTGGCGAGTGCTCGGCTCAAAAGTCGCTGTCCGAGACTCACGGACTCTGAACGTTGCTGATTTTTCAAGAAGTGACGGATTGCTGAGCGTGCCTTACCGGTCACAACGAAAGAGAGCCAAGCTAAATTCGGTTTAGCGTGTTTGGCTGTCACGATCTCAACGGTTTGGCCTGATTGCAGGACAGTTGAGAGTGGCGCGAGCGCTTTATCGATTCGACAGGCAACGCAACGATTACCAACGTCGGTGTGTACCGCGTATGCAAAATCAACAGCTGTCGCTCCGGTGGGCAATTCCATGATCTTGCCTTTCGGCGTGAAGATATAGATATCATCCGGGAACAAATCGATTTTCACATTTTCGATGAATTCGAGCGAGTTGCCGGCGCGTTGTTGAATCTCTAAAAGACCCTTAACCCACCGATTGGTCCGTTGGACTGCTGCGGTATCGTCAGATCCAGCTTTGTAAAGCCAGTGCGCTGCAATTCCACCAGATGCCATGGCATCCATTTCCGATGTACGAATTTGGATTTCGATTGGTACGCCGTGCATACCAAAGAGTGTGGTGTGTAGGCTTTGATAACCGTTTGCCTTTGGGATTGCGATGTAATCTTTGAACCGACCAGGGCGCGGTTTGTACAAATTATGCACAATACCGAGCGTGCGGTAGCAATCATCGACCGAGTCAGTCACGATCCTGAAAGCATAAACATCCATGATGTCGGAGAACGATTTTCTCTGATCACGCATTTTCCGGTAGATGCTATTGGCTGCTTTTTCACGACCTTCGACGCGCGCCTTGATTCCACTCTTGTCGAGAGCACCCTCAAGTGATTCGAGAATCTCTGACACGATCTTTTTGCGATTACCTGCGACGTTTTGTACGGCACGTTCGATGCGTTCGATTCGCATCGGATACATCGCACGATAAGCGAGTTCGTGGAGTTCGCTTCGTAATTCGTACATGCCGAGTCGATTCGCGATTGGGCTGTAAATGTCGAGCGTTTCTTTCGCGATACGACGACGTTTTTCGGGATTCAATGACCCAATTGTTCGCATGTTGTGAAGTCGGTCGGCGAGTTTCACGATAATGACTCGAATGTCACGAGCCATCGCTAAGGTCATTTTTTGGAAGTTCTCTGCCTGAGCTTCGGCACGGGTTTCAAAGCTGATGTGGGTCAGCTTACTTACACCGTCTACAAGCTCAGCAACAGCTTCTCCAAATTGTGAATGCAGAGCATCTTTGGCGATCCCGGTATCTTCAATGACATCGTGGAGCATCGCTGCCATGAGACTTTGGTGATCCATGCGCATATCTGAGAGAATTTCAGCAACTTGGAGCGGATGGATGATGTAGGGGTCGCCAGATCGACGTTTTTGACCGTCGTGTGCTTGTTCTGAATAGAGATATGCGCGTCTGACCTGACGGATTTCATCATCCTCTAGGTATCGGGTCAGACGGCTGCATAAGCCGTCAATGGTTTCGACGGCGGCGTTCATGACTTAGAAATCGTTATCGAATACAGGCTGGCGTGGTTCGAAACGCGCGCGAGCCATTTCAAGCTCAGCTTCAGTTTTCGCGTCTTCAGCGTCCAGCGCTTCACGATTGATTAGGCCTTCAGCGATTTCGCGCAATGCGATAACTGTTGGCTTGTCATTTTCTTCCGCTACCAGTGCGTCTTTGCCGCCAGTAGACAGCTGACGCGCGCGGCGCGTGCCTAGCATTACGAGTTCGAAACGATTCTCGACGTTTTCGAGACAGTCTTCGACAGTCACTCGAGCCATGGTTAATCCTCAGTTAAAAATTAGGAAGCCCAACAGTATATGCAATTTATTGTTGGCCGAGAAGTTTTTCTAGAAAATTCGGGTGTTTAGATTCGATTTGAGGGCGACGTTGTCTGTGGCTCACGATGATCGACTTCAACTGTTCGAGTGCGATTTCAAAATCATCGTTAATGACCCAATAGTCAAAATGCGGTGCTTGCTCAATGGTCTCATCGGCTTCCGCCATTCTTGAGTCAATGATTGCAGCATCATCTTGCTTACGCCCAATCAGGCGCTCTCTAAGTGCTACGCGGGTGGGTGGAAGAATAAAAATAGATGTAGCTTCTGGCGCCATTTCGCGAACTTGCGCAGCACCTTGCCAATCAATTTCTAAGATCACATCTGTTCCTGCCGCAAGCTGTGCTTCAACGGCTTTTTTCGATGTACCGTAAAAATTGCCGAATACTTTTGCGTGCTCAAACAGAGAGCCAGATGCAATAAGATTTTCAAACTCGGTCTGCTCGACGAAGTGGTAGTCGCGACCATCAACCTCGCCGGGACGGGGGCTTCGAGTGGTATGGGAAACGCTCACGGCTAAATCTCTGACACGCGCGATCGTCGCGGCAACGAGACTGGTTTTGCCAGCGCCTGATGGCGCTGATATGACAAATAGCTGGCCCTGCGGCATGAAAGATCCGTCCGACATAGTCATAATACGATTGGTTACTTAAAGCTTAGTTCAATTAGAGAGGTTCTGCCATGCGACCAAGCGGCCGCGCATTCGATGCACTGCGTCCAATTTCCTTCACTCGCCGATTCACGCGCCATGCCGCGGGTTCAGTTTTGGTTGAATTTGGCGATACCCGAGTGCTGTGTACAGCCTCTGTTAATGAACAAGTTCCACGATGGATGAAAGGTAAAGGACAAGGATGGGTCACGGCTGAGTACGGTATGTTGCCTGGCTCAACGCACACGCGTTCTGATCGGGAAGCGGCGCGCGGCAAGCAATCAGGGCGAACCCAAGAGATTCAGCGTTTAATCGGCCGATCGCTGAGAGCGGCTGTCGATCTGAAGAAGCTCGGTGAGCGCCAAATCACGATTGATTGTGACGTATTACAAGCGGATGGCGGAACTCGAACGGCATCAATTACTGGGGGCATGGTTGCGTTAGTTGACGCGATCAATGGTTTGCAGCGCGATGGGTTGCTATCTGAGGATCCCTTGATCGATTTTATTGCCGCTGTATCCGTTGGAATTTACAAAGGCCAACCAGTATTGGATCTCGATTATCCCGAGGATTCGAGCGCGGACTCAGATTTGAATTTAGTGATGGCTGAAGGGCCAAAATTGATCGAAATACAGGGTACGGCTGAGGAAGCGCCTTTCAGCCGAGCCGAACTCAACGCATTACTTGATCTGGGCGAGCGTGGAATTGCGCAATTGATTAGTGCACAGAAGAACGCACTGGCAGAGGGTTAATCCGCTTCCTCATCGCTGATTGAAATATCGTAATCGACGATCAAAGGGACTCGATCGTCGAACGGTCTTTTTGCGACGTAGCCAGCAGCGAGCACCCGCTTTGAGATTTCTAGTGATGCTAATTGAAGGTCAGTCCGCCACGCGCCAGGATGCGGCATATTAAATACCTCTGGCCCGGGAAACCAGCTATATGCGGGCTCATTGGCAAACACCTCACGGAACGCATCGACATAGCCGACTTCATTTAAAAGCGTATCGATCCAGTGGCGGTCTTCTTTAGTAAATCCAGGCGATTCATTGTGCTGATGCCACTCTTCGAGGTCGAGTGTGCGTGCAGCAACACCAAAATCACCGCAAAAAATAAAATGGCGTCGTTTCTTACGGATCTTCCGCATCCAAGTCTCAAGCGATTCCAGGAAGGCAGCTCGTAATTCTTTGGGATCAGCAGTTGGTGATGGCGGAAGAATGGATACGACGCTGACATGCTCAAAATCAGCTTGAATATATCGTCCATCGCGATCGAGGTCGTATGATCCAAGGCCTCGCATCACTGCTTTGGGTGTGTGCCGCGTGAAAATGGCAACACCACCTGTGTTTTCATCTTCGCTTTCAAAATAAAAAGCCTCAAAGCCTTCAGGGCAAAAGCGCGGATCGTCCATCACTTTGTATTCGCGCACGCGCACGTCTTGAAGACAGATGACATCTGCATCCTTGCTTGCTAGCCATTCGGTTAAGCCTTGCTTCACGGCCGAAATAAGACCGTTGCATCGCAGGCTGATTACGCGCATCAAAAGATTTTTTGTCCTTGAAGTGAGTGACCAGATGAACTGGTGTACTATTTTTAAACGATTATTGTAATGTTAGACGTGTCTTATGTCCCCATACAAGCGTTCCTTTTTGGAATTAGCCTTTGATGCCAACGCACTGAAGTTCGGCGAATTCACTTTGAAGTCAGGCCGAGTGAGTCCTTATTTCTTTAACGCATCTGCATTTTCGAGTGGACGCCAACTGCAAATCCTCGGTCGGTGTTATCGGGATGCCATCGCAGATCGTGGGGTGGAATTTGATGGGTTATTTGGACCTGCGTACAAAGGGATTCCGCTTGCAAGTTCAGTTGCAGTTGCCTTTGCAGACGAAGGCGCCGATTACCCAGTATCGTTCAATCGAAAAGAGGTAAAAAATCACGGAGAAGGCGGTACCTTGCTTGGTGCACCGCTCAAAGGTCGAATCTTGGCAATTGATGATGTCGTGACCGCTGGAACGGCGGTCAGAGAGTCAGTTGATTTTATCGAGAATCAAGGGGCGAGTTTGTGCGCATTCTGCGTTGCAGTCGACCGACAAGAGCGTGGGCAAGAAGGTTCCGGGTCTGCGCTCACCGAGCTATCTGAGACCTTCCAATTGGTCCCAATTTCGATCGTTACACTCGATGATATTTTGGCTTTTGCTGCACACGATCCGCGGGTTGCAGATGACGTTGCGCCCCGTATTGAGGCGTATCGCGCTCAATACGGGGCTCGTTGATTCAGGTCCGCTTTCTTAAAATCTGCGTGCCGACACCTTGATCAGTGAAGATTTCCAACAGCACTGAATGAGGAACGCGACCGTCGACAATATGCGCACTGTTGACGCCTGCATTGACCGCGGACAGTGCGCAGCCAACTTTTGGCAACATGCCACCTGAAATCGTTCCATCATCTATCAACGCATTGACCTCATCAGCAACAAGACCGGTGACGACTTGGCCTTCTTTATCCAAAACGCCAGCAGTATTGGTAAGCAGCATTAATTTTTCTGCTTTCAACACTTCGGCAAGTTTGCCAGCAACAAGATCTGCATTAATGTTATATGACTCGCCCTGGTCGCCTACTCCGATCGGTGCTACCACCGGGATCACGTCGCTCTCTGTCAGCATGGTCAGCACTCGGGTATCGATTGATTCAACTTGGCCAACATGTCCGATATCAATAATTTCAGGCGCTTCCAGTTCAGGGCTTTTCCGTTCAATCTTCAACTGTTTTGCGCGGATGAATTGCCCGTCTTTGCCGGTCAGACCCATCGCACGCCCACCTGCAAGATTGAGAAGGCTCACAATTTCTTTATTAACGAGGCCGCCGAGAACCATTTCAACAACGTCCATTGTTTCTTCTGTCGTAACGCGCATTCCATCAATAAATTTTGACTCGATATTCAGTCGCTCGAGTAGCTCGCCGATTTGAGGTCCGCCACCATGCACCACAATCGGACGCATTCCGACTGCTTGCATTAAGACGATATCTCTCGCGAAGGATGCTTTGAGGTCTTCATCAGTCATCGCATTGCCGCCGTATTTGACGACAATCGTGCGTCCTGCGAATTTCTGGATGTACGGAAGGGCCTCTGATAGGACCTGTGCAACTTCAGTGGCGCGAGCCAGGCTTAGCATAATGATTCAAGCTCCAATGTCGGTTCTGCCTTTTTCAAAGCATTGAGCATTGTACTCTGGATTGTTTCCAAGGCCTCAGTTGATTCAGCCTCAAATCTTAAGACCAAATTGGGGGTCGTGTTGGAGCAACGGATAAGTCCCCAGCCTGAATCGAGGTCAACGCGCACCCCATCAATTGTTGAGAGCGGAAGGCCTTCTGCTTTGATGATCGACGCGACTCGTTCAACGATCGCAAATTTTTCGGTATCGGGCACTTCAATATTCAGCTCAGGAGTCGAGACATCATCCGGAATCGCATCAAACAATATAGAGGCCGATTGATCTGACTTTGCAAAAATTTCTAATAAGCGTGCTGCTGTGTAGAGTCCGTCATCGAAACCGAGCCAGCGTTCTTTAAAAAAAATGTGCCCGCTCATTTCACCGGCTAACAAAGCGCCTGTTTCTTTCATTTTTGCTTTGACTAGGCTGTGACCTGTCTTCCACATGAGCGGCTCGCCACCCGCTCGCTTGATTACAGGGCCTAAGTGTCGGCTGCACTTCACATCATAGATAATGGTTGCACCTGCATTACGGCTCAGCACATCCTCTGACAGAAGCATCATCAATCGATCTGCGAAAATCGATTCACCGCGTTCAGTGATTACACCGACGCGGTCACCATCACCATCGAATGCGAGCCCAACGTCACAGTGTTGTGTTTTGACTGCCGCAATCACGTCCACCAAGTTTTTTGGTTTGGATGGATCTGGATGGTGGTTTGGGAAGGTCCCATCCACATCGGTGAAGAGAGGAACCACTTCGCAACCGAGTTGCTTGAATAATGTCTCAGCGCAAACACCTGCCACACCGTTCCCGCAATCGATAGCCACCTTCAACGGTTTCTCAAGATGAACATCAGCAATAATCTGCTCGAGATACGGTGTTAGCGCATCGGCTTCTGAAATGGATCCCTCGCCTTCGGTGAGTTCAGCTTTTTCAATCGCATCATAAAGCCCGGTGATGTCATCGCCGTAGAGTGTGTGACCGCCGATCATCATTTTGAAGCCATTGTAATCGGGTGGGTTATGGCTTCCTGTGACCATAACGCCAGAGCCAGTACCCAGTGTCAGTGCTGCAAAGTAAAGTACTGGCGTTGGAACCATGCCAACGTCAATGACATCAACTCCAGCGCGCACTAAGCCTTGGTTCAGCGCATCCTGAAGATCTGGTCCTGATAATCGACCATCGCGCGCTGTGACGACAGTCGTTTGCCCGCGTTTTTTCGCATAGGTTCCAATCGCTTGGCCGAGAGCCTCGACCACGCCGCGGTTCAGTTGATCGGGGTAGGTACCCCTAACATCGTAGGCACGAAAAATAGTAGGAGTCATTGCGCTCATTAGCGTGTTCCTGTGTGGCCAAAGCCACCTTCACCGCGTTCAGATGCGTCGAAATCATCAACTTCGACAAAATTGGGCTGAATAACAGGTGTAATGATCATCTGAGCGATTCGATCCCCAGGCTCAATAGTTTGTGGCTCGGTGCCGCGGTTCCATGTAGAAATCTTGAGTTCTCCCTGGTAGTCAGAATCAATCAGCCCGACCAGATTGCCGAGCACTAGACCGCGGTGTCCGAGTCCACTTCGAGGTAGGATCATCGCGCACAGGCTCGGATCTTCAAGGTGGATTGCAATGCCCGTTCCAATCAGCATAGTTTCTCCTGGCGCAAGCGTGACTGCTTGATCAAGGCACGCGCGCAAATCAACCCCGGCAGAACCTGGTGTGCCGACTTCAGGGATAGGCCAATCTTTGCCAACACGAGGGTCGAGACGTTTAAATTTCAGGTTCATTTCAGATCCTTTTCGGTAAGAGTGTAGAAAGTGTTGTGAGGATGTCCTTAGACACCTCGGATTTAGGTCCAGCCGCAAGCGGTTGTGCGCTATCTTTGTAAACGATTGTGACTTCTGTTGTGTCTTGTCCAAAAATTTCGCCATCAGCGACGCAATTTGCGATGACAGCATCGAGTGATTTATCGGTGAGCTTCCGCTTCGCATTTTCGAGCACTGATTCGGTCTCTGCTGCGAATCCGATTACCAAGGCTGGGCGATTCGAACTGATAGCGACTGACTGAATAATGTCTGGATTTTCGACTAGTGTGATTTGAGACAAATCGTTTTTCGACTTTTTCAACTTTTGATTTGAAACGGAATAAGGGCGCATATCGCACACGGCTGCAGCCCCAATAAATAGGTCAATTCCATCAAGTGATGCCTGAACAGCAGTGTGCATTTCGCTGGCCGTTTCAACGTCGATTCGCTTCACGCCGGTTGGTGTATCGAGATGCACCGGGCCCGCGATTAATGTCACTGTCGCGCCAAGTCGGTTTGCGGCTTCAGCCAATGCAAATCCCATTTTGCCGGATGAGCGGTTGGCGAGATATCGCACAGGGTCGATCGGCTCATGTGTAGGGCCTGCTGTAATAACAACTTGCGTTCCTGAAAGTGGACCGCGATTGAGGGATGTTTCAAGTGCTTCGACAATATCGAGCGCCTCACTCATCCGTCCTGAGCCAATGTCGCCACATGCTTGGATCCCGGAATCTGGGCCGATGATGTGCGCACTACGAACAAGGCGATCCAGATTTTCTTGCGTCTCCGGGTGTTTCCACATCTGTTGGTTCATTGCGGGAGCAATCGCTTTTTCACATGCCGATGCAGCCCAAAGAGTGGTGAGTAAATCAGGAGCTCTGCCTTGTGCGAGTTGCGCCATAGTGTTGGCAGTGCAGGGGGCAACGAGGATCAGATCAGCCCAACGTGCTAGTTCGATATGCCCCATACCGGCTTCAGCTTTGGGGTCTAGCATTGAGATTTTAACCTCGCGCCCCGTTAGCGCTTGGAAAGTCAAAGCGCTGACGAAGGCCGTAGCAGATTCAGTCATCACAACTTGCACAATAGCACCACGGCGACCGAGTTCTCGGGCCAGCTCACAGGCCTTATAACAAGCAATTCCGCCTGTTACACCGAGCACGATATGTTTGTTTTGAAACCAAGATGTTTGCGTCACTGACGTTCCCTTGTCATTGAAGCGCCAACCATATCACGAGTGACTCAAACTTCGGATGCCCAAATAAGCGATCAATTGGCTCTTGTATGTTCTTTCAGGCAACGCTATCATTCGCGTCCATTTTTTCACGGTCTGTGCAACCAGAGGCGGATCTAATTATGTCAAAAGTGTGCCAAGTAACAGGCAAGGGTCCTGCAACCGGCAACAATGTGTCGCATTCGAACATCAAGACGAAGCGTCGCTTCCTCCCAAACCTGCATTGGCATCGGTTCTGGGTTGAATCTGAGAAGCGTTTTGTGCGTCTTCGTGTTTCTACGAAAGGAATGCGCATTATCGATAAACTGGGGATTGATGCTGTTTTGGCAGATATCCGCTCACGTGGCGAGAAGGTGTAAACCATGCGTGACAAAATTAAATTAGTATCGTCTGCTGGTACTGGTCATTACTACACAACTGACAAGAACAAGCGGAATACTCCAGATAAGCTCGAATTTAAAAAGTACGATCCCGTTGTTCGCAAGCACGTGATGTACAAGGAAGCGAAAATTAAGTAAAGGCTCATGCCTGAACTTCCTGAAGTCGAGACAACGGCGCGAGGAATCGCGCCGTTTCTTATTGGCCAGCGCTTTAACTCAATTCGAGTGAACCAGCCCTCGTTACGATGGCCGATCCCATCTGATTTCTCACAACGCTTATTGAACGAAAAATGCCTTTCGGTCTCGCGTCGTGCGAAATACCTTCTGATTGAAACAGAACACACTCAAATACTGTCGCATCTCGGGATGAGCGGCTCATTTCGTCTGGTTGATCCAAATACTCCTGTGAAAACACATGACCACGTGCAAATCCGCGTTGGTGATTTGGAGCTTCGTTATCACGATCCGCGACGATTTGGTTGTCTTCTATGGGCAGACTCTGATCGTGCGAAGCAGTTAATCGATCATTTAGGTCCTGAACCTCTATCTGAGGCCTTTTCTGGTGACTGGCTGTATGCGCAATCAAGACGCAGAAGTATTGCGGTGAAGTCGTTCATTATGACCAACGCTGTTGTGGTTGGGGTTGGGAACATCTATGCATCTGAGTCACTTTTCTTGTCTGGTATTCATCCTTCAAGGGCAGCAAACCGTATTTCAAAAGGCCGCTATCAAGTATTGGCCGAAGAGATTAAAAAGGTGTTAGCAAGAGCGATTGAATCAGGTGGTACGACGCTTCGTGATTTTGTGAATGGCCAAGGCGAGCCTGGCTATTTTCAGCAAACGTTATCGGTATACGGCCGCGACGGGGCGCAATGTCGTCAATGTGATGCGTCGATTCAAAGCCGGGTGATTGGCGGTCGAAATAGTTACTTCTGCAGTCACTGCCAACGTTAACGATTGAAGTGATTTTTTAAGGCTTCTGCCACAGGCTGAGGAACAAATGCCTCGACTTGACCATCGAGCCGCGCAACTTCTTTGACTAATGTGGACGAAATAAAGCTGTAATGCTCGACAGGGGTCAAAAATAGGCTTTCCAGTTCTGGCGCAAGTTGCTTATTCAAGTTCGCCAGTTGAAGTTCATACTCATAATCTGCAACAGCGCGCAAACCACGAAGAAGAACACGTGCACCGACAGCTTGCGCGAAGTTGGCTAGCAACGTGTGAAAGCCGCGAATTTCAACATTATCGAGATGGCCAAGTGACTGTTCAGCAAGGCTGACTCGCATCTCAAGATCAAAAGTTGGCGTTTTATGTGTGGATCCGGCAACGCCAACAATCACTCGATCAAAAATACGTGCTGCCCGTTCAACAACGTGGACATGCCCGTTTGTGATTGGATCAAACGTTCCCGGATAGACGGCTATAGTCATGATGTTGGTCTCAATAAACGCAGCCAGTCGATGCCTGCTTTCAATTCCCTGATTACCTCGAACCCCTGAAGATCCAATTCCTGATCTCGTTCGCATTCGATGACAAGACGAGAGTCTGGCTGAACTTTATCCCGAATCCAAGTCAGAAAGTCCTGACTCATCCCATGGTGGAATGGAGGGTCTGCAAAAATGATATCGACGTTTTTAAATAATTCTTTGGATATTTGAAACACATCTGCGCAAGTGACCGTCGCTTGCGGATTGAGTTGAAACCGCTCGAGATTTTTTTGAATTTGCTTAGCGACTACTCCATCTTTTTCAAAGAACGTACATTGGGATGCACCTCGAGACAGTGCTTCTAAGCCGAGCGCACCACTTCCAGCAAAACAATCCATCACAATGGCGCCGGGTATCGCTGGCATGAGCCAATTGAACAGAGTCTCACGCACCCGATCAGGGGTTGGCCTTAGCCCATCGCGTTCGATAACTTCAATTTTAGAGCGCTTCAATGATCCACCGATAATGCGGACACCGGTTTGGGCTTTGCGTTTGTTCGTCTCTCTTTTCATTCGCAAATGCTATCATCTCGTCTCGAGTTTTTTAGGATTTCCAACTGCCATGATATTCGATCCACTTATGCTTATTGGCATCGCTGTATTCGTTGCGTTCATCGTTTGGTTTATGGTCGGGCGAAAAAAAGCTGCACCTGAAGCGCCTGATCAAGCACAGGACAGTGCGCGCGAATCCATCACAGCACCTTTGGCTGATGAAGTTGCAGAGCCCGTTAGTTTCTTTAAAGCGCTATCGCGCTCGCGTTCTCAGTTATCTAATAGTCTGAAGGGTTTATTCAGTGGTGGTTTTGATGAAGAGATCCGTGAAGATCTTGAAGCCGTTCTTTTATCTGCTGATGTTGGCGTTGAGACGACAGACTGGGTGCTCGAGACGCTTGAGGAGCGTTCTAAGCAAGAGGGTATATCGGATCCAGATGGCTTATTAAAGCTCCTAAAGGACATTCTGGCATCAACGTTAAGTGCAGCTGAAGTAGTTGTGGATGAGAGTTTGAATACGCCACACGTGATTTTGATGATCGGTGTAAATGGCGTTGGTAAGACGACCACCATTGGAAAACTTGCGCATCGGTATCAGGCTGATGGCCGATCTGTGTTGCTTGCAGCTGGCGATACATTCCGAGCAGCTGCTGTTGAGCAATTGAAAACATGGGGTGAGCGCAACGGAGTCCCGGTCATTGCTCAAGATACGGGCGCTGATTCAGCATCAGTTCTCTACGACGCTTGCGAGTCAGCAAAAGCCCGAGGCACCGATATTGTGTTGGCTGACACCGCGGGACGTCTTCAAAACAAAGCGAATTTGATGAATGAGCTTGAGAAGATTGGGCGGGTGCTTGGTAAGCTCGACATTGGTGCGCCACATGAAGTGCTGTTGGTTCTTGATGCGGGTACAGGTCAGAACGCGATTAGCCAAGCCCGTGAATTTTCAAAAGCCATCCAGGCGACCGGTTTGGTTTTAACAAAGCTCGATGGCACAGCGAAGGGCGGTATTGTATTTGCGCTGTCTCGTGAGTTTGGTCTTCCGATTCGCTATGTCGGTCTCGGTGAAAAAGCTGAGGATTTACGTGCATTTGATGCAACCGCATTCGTTGACGCAATGTTCGCGGAGGCTTCTGAGTGATTGAATTTGAGAGCGTTGCCAAAGTCTATGATGGCCAACGTGAAGCGCTCTCTGATGTGAACTTCCGTCTTGCGCCTGGCGAAATGGCATTTCTAACGGGACATTCTGGAGCGGGTAAATCGACGTTACTGCGTCTAATTTTGGGTTTAGAAACCGCCTCATCTGGTGCTGTTCGTGTGGCAGGTACTGATTTATCTACGTTATCGGGTGAGAAGCTTGCACGTTACCGACGTCGTGTTGGCGTGGTATTCCAGGATCCTAACTTAGAAGAGGACTTATCTGTTTACGATAATGTGGCATTGCCGCTTCGCATTTCTGGATTCAGCGAATCAGAAATTCCAAAACGAGTGAAAGCAGCTTTATCTCGAGTGGACTTGTCGGATCAAGCGAATGCAAGCCCCCGTGTACTCTCAGGTGGACAGCAACAACGTGTCGGTATTGCCAGGGCGATCGTTCATCGGCCTGCATTGTTAGTGGCCGATGAGCCAACAGGAAACCTGGATCCAGAGCTCTCGGCACGCGTGATGCGGATGTTCACCCAATTCCAGCAATTGGGTGTGACTATTTTGGTTGCGACTCACGAACGAGCGGTTGTTGAATCGTTGCCATTCCGTCGATTAGTCATTGAGCAAGGCCGGCTTGTCTCTGATGGCATGGGAGCCAATCGATGAATCGTTGGATTTTAGATCACACGCAGGCGATTCATGATGCTTGGAAGCGTACCTCCGATCGATTGACGCAGTTCATCGTTTTGGTTTGCTTGCTCGGAATATTGTTAGCGATTCCTGGTTGGCTCGCACAAATTTGGATCGGGATGGCCTCGCTTGTCCCCGAAGATGCTGTTCAGAGTGAGGCGATTGTTTTTCTAAAACAGGACCTCGAAGTTGAGGCACGAATTGATCTCGAGCGTACCCTCTCAGAAATGCCAGATACTGATCAGATCATTTTCGTACCAAGGAGTGCAGCACTCGAGCAATTGAGTAAGCAAGACGGATTGGAGCCGATTGCCGATTTAAAGGCCAATAATCCTTTACCTGACGCGCTTCGAGTGAAATTTTCCGTCCAAGGGGTCGAGGCGCGCGAAAACCAAATCATTGAGACACTCGTTGCTGATCGACGCGTACTGTCGCTGAGATACTACCCCTCGACACGCATTCAATACGCGTCGCTCGTTGAAATGCTCGGATTTCTGGGTATTGGTTTATCAGTATTAACCGTCATCGGGGTTTTGATGGCTGTATTCTTAGTTGCGGCTGCTGATGTTGTGGATGATCGACGTCGGATTGAGCTGTATACCCTCTTGGGAGCATCGCGGCGCTTTATCAGGAGACCCTATTTATATCGAGCAACATTGCTCGGTGTTCTGGCAGGTTTGAGTGCATGCCTTGTGATTACCTTCCTAAATGAGGTATTGTCCTCGGCCCTTGCATCAAATTTGAAAGCCTTGGATTCACGGCTTGAAAATATTCCCATGGACGGTCGAATACTGATAGGCGTTGCATCGATTGCAGTGCTCGCGAGTTGGGTTGGTGCAGAGCGCGCTGTAAATCGGCGATTGAAAGCCCTTCATTGATGACAAAAGGGCGTGAATCGCAGTTGATTTTCGGCGTAGTGGAACTAAAAAAGAGTTATATTGTCTATATACTAAGACGAAAGGCTAAACAGGGAGGTCGGCGACGTTACATATGCATGAGCTAGCTGAAACGAGGTGTTTTGTGCCTAAAAAATCAAATTTACCTGTAGAAGTATTACTTCCAGGCGGTCAGATTGAGGCCTACATTCAGGCCGTCAGTCAAATTCCGATTTTGACCGCGGAAGAAGAAAAAGAAATTGCTGATCGTTTGTACTACGACAACGATCTTGATGCCGCACGTTCATTGGTTATGTCGCACCTGCGCTTTGTTGTGCACATTGCGCGTAGCTACTCTGGATACGGTCTGCCTCAGGCTGACTTGATTCAAGAAGGCAACGTCGGTTTGATGAAGGCTGTGAAGCGTTTCAACCCAGAAATGGGTGTTCGTTTGGTGTCCTTTGCCGTGCATTGGATCAAAGCTGAGATGCACGAGTACATCTTGAGAAATTGGCGGATCGTTAAAGTGGCGACCACCAAAGCGCAGCGCAAGATGTTCTTCAATCTGAGAAGTGCCAAGAAGAAGTTGGCTTGGTTTACTGCAGATGAAGTGAAAAGTGTTGCGAATGATCTTGGCGTGAGTGAAGACGTTGTTCGTCAGATGGAAGGTCGACTCTCAGCTCAAGACATGGCGTTTGATGGGTATTCAGATGACGATGATGATTTATCGCTATCTCCAGCTCAGTATCTAGAAGCATCAAACGCTGATCCTGCCGACATTTTGGAAAAGCAGGATTGGACGCAAGACTCGACTGATCGATTGTATTCAGCCCTGTCTGATTTGGATGATCGAAGCAAAGATATTTTGGCGAGCCGTTGGTTGGCGGATCAAAAAGCTACCCTGCACGAGCTTGCAGGTAAGTATAATGTCTCTGCGGAACGCATTCGTCAGCTTGAAAAGAATGCGATGAAGAAGGTGAAAACAGCGCTCGTTGCTTAAACGGACGGATGTTTTTCAAAAAAAGGCCGCTTATGCGGCCTTTTTTATTAAGGGAACATGCATGCAAATATCGGTGAATGGAGAGGTTGAGAGAATCGAGCCACAATCTCTTGAGAGTTATCTGACTACAAAATCATTATTAGGTCGCCGAATTGCTGTTGAACGAAATGGCGACATTGTCCCGAAATCGCAATTTTCCGAAGTCATACTAGAGGATGGTGATGTACTTGAGATCGTACATGCCATTGGAGGAGGTTAAGTGACAGACACAATTCAAGTAGGTTCATATACGCTTAAATCCCGATTACTTGTTGGCACTGGGAAATATCGTGATTTGGATGAAACAGGTCTTGCGATTGAAGCAAGTGGCGCTGATGTCGTTACCATGGCAGTTCGAAGGACTAATTTAGGCCAAAATCCAAACGAACCCAACCTACTGGATGTGATCTCCCCGGATCGCTACACACTTTTACCGAATACAGCCGGGTGCCATACGGCGGACGATGCGGTTCGAACCTGTCGGCTTGCGCGTGAGTTATTGGATGGCCATAACCTCGTGAAGCTTGAGGTCATTTCAAAGTCGCGGACTCTCTACCCAGATGTTGTCGAAACATTAAGCGCCGCGCGAACCTTAGTTGACGATGGGTTAGAGGTCATGGTGTATACCTCAGATGATCCCTTAATCGCGCTTGAGCTCGAAGCGATCGGTTGTGTTGCGGTCATGCCACTTGGTGCACCGATTGGTTCAGGTCTTGGTCTACAAAACCCTTATAATATCCGTGAAATCCTCGATAACCTGAAAGTACCAGTTATTGTTGACGCAGGCGTCGGTACAGCATCAGATGCGACTGTCGCAATGGAACTCGGTTGCGAAGGTGTTTTGATGAATACCGCAATTGCCCAAGCAAAAGACCCGATCAAAATGGCGCATGCGATGCGACTTGCTATCGAAAGCGGGCGTCTTGCTTATGAAGCCGGGCGCATGCCGAGAAAACGATATGCCGATGCATCGAGCCCAGAGACTGGCCTGATCGAATGACCCAAGAAGCGAAGAAGCGAACGATTCGGAGTTTTGTACTCCGCGCAGGCCGTATGACTGATGCGCAAGATAGAGCGTATCAGACGCTATGGGACGAGTATGGCCTCATTTGCAATCACCATAGGCTTGATCTCCAGACAACATTCGGGCGCAAAGCCCCGGTCGTTTTTGAAATCGGCTTTGGAATGGGGGATTCGTTGTTGAGCCAAGCGCTGAACGAGCCCGAGCGTGATTTTATCGGTGTGGAAGTCCATAAGCCTGGTGTGGGCCGCTTGATGAATGAAGCGAAAAAGGCGGGAGTCACCAACCTTCGTGTGATCTGCGAAGATGCTGTTGAGGTTTTGTCTGACGGATTAGGGCCTCAGTCACTTGAGGGTGTTCAGATTTATTTCCCGGATCCTTGGCATAAAAAGCGTCATCACAAACGACGTATCGTACAGACGGATTTTATTAATCTTCTCGCCCATCGTGTGCGTTTGGGTGGTTTTTGTCATCTGGCAACCGACTGGGCCCCCTATGCTGAATGGATGGTCGAGAAGTTTAGTCAAAGTGCTGCTTGGCATAATACGTCTGAAGATGGGGATTTTGTGCCGCGTCCTGAACGCCGTCCGATTACAAAGTTTGAAACCCGTGGTGAGCGGTTGGGACATGCGGTTTTTGATTTGGTGTATGAGCGAAAGGCTTCAGATCAGCATCTCTAAAACGTGATTGAGGTGGCGCCAGCCAAGTTCGGATGTCTGAAAGCGTCCGGATGTCAGTAAATCCAGCCTGTCGGCTTCCATCAAATGTTTTGCCCGAAACTCAACGGGATCTAGTCCGGTTCTTTCCTCAAAACACGCATACGAGATTCCGGATTTTAATCGCAGTCCATTCATCAAACATTCAGCGCCGAGATGGCCATCTGACAGTGGATGTTCGGTCGCGTGAAAGTCAGTGCGGGCGAGGTAATTGGATGGCTGCCTGGTTCGTTGCGTGCGAATCACTCCACGTTCGGTCGTGATCTTCCCATGTGCGCCTGCGCCTAGCCCAAAGTAATCACCGAACTCCCAGTAATTCAAATTATGTTTGGCTTCTTCTCCAGGCTTGGCAAACGCAGACACCTCATAATGTGCAAGACCCATGGATTCGATGATTTCACTTCCAATCTCTTCAGTGACTTCGAGGATGTCTTCATCTGGAAGCTTGGGGGGCTTTGAATAAAATGCTGTGTTGGGCTCAATCGTGAGTTGATACCACGACAGGTGACTAATCTCGAGGTCTCGGACGACATCTAAGTCTTCGCGCGCAATCGCGGGCGTCTGGCATGGAGTTCCATGCATGAGATCAACATTGATTCGTGTAAAGCCGACCGCTTTCGCATGCTCGATCATCGCGATCGCTTGGCTTCTGTCGTGAATTCGGCCCAGTGCCTTAAGAACATCGGGATTGAAGCTTTGAACGCCGACCGATAGCCGGTTGACTCCTAATTCGTAATAGCCACTTAGATGCCCTAGATCTAACGTCCCTGGATTGGCTTCTAGGGTAATTTCTGTTGTATCTGGGATTAAATTGAGCTCCCGGAGCTTTTGAAACAGTGGCTCGAGGTGTTGTGGCGGAAAGAGGCTTGGTGTTCCTCCACCAAAGAATAATGAAGTGAAAGGAGCTGAGCCATATCGTTCAATATCGGCCTCTAAATCAAGGACTAATGCTTGTCCATATCCCGCAAAGTCAGGATCCACTTGTTCATGACTATTAAAGTCACAATAGGGGCATTTCCGAACGCACCAGGGGATGTGAATGTAGAGTGCACGCGGTAGAGAATTCACCTGAGGAGCGATCTGAGTTCGATAACGGCAAGTCCGCGGTGACTGAGCTGATTCTTCGTTTCTGAATCGAGCTCAGCAGCCGTTTCTTTTAGACCGTCAGGAAGAAAAATTGGATCATAACCAAAACCTCCAGCTCCTCGGGGCGAATCAATGATTTGTCCATACCATCGTCCAATGACAACGACAGGATCTGGATCGGTTGCGTGACGAACGAGGGCGAGCGCGCAAATATAGTGGCCTTTCCGATCGTCGCCGTGGAGACCACTCATGCGATCGAGTAACAAATTTAGGTTATCTTGATCCGAGGCATCACTTCCCGCAAAGCGAGCTGAATAGAGGCCGGGAGCACCATCGAGCGCCGGAATAACCAGCCCAGAATCATCTGCTAGGGCCGGAAGTTCTGTCACTGCCGAAGCGTGCCGCGCTTTTAATAGCGCATTCTCGATAAAACTCAGTCCAGTTTCCTCTGGAGAATCGACGTGAAGGTCAGTTTGAGGAATGACTTCGGTTCCAAAGTCAGAAAAAAGCGTGGAAAACTCACGTAGTTTCCCTCTGTTTCCGCTGGCTAAAACCAGTCTGGTATCAGTCCACATAAACTTGGTGCTTGAAGTTGATATCGATTGCTTTTGCATTCACCGGAATGACCTCGAGAACAATCTGGATTTCTTCTTCGCTTGTTACGCGAACAGGTGCGAGGTAGTAGATTGCATCGTCACCTTCATCAATTTCCCGAAAGGTCAGGGTTTGCGTTTGCCCGAGTAGGTTCTTTGAAAATCCTGTCACCGATGCAGCCACAGCGCCGCGAGCCTGACCGTCGGGCTGAACTTTCAAAACAACGACATTGATCAGAGCTTGGCGGCGGCTTCGCTCAAAGCCGTAGGTTGAGGCAACATCTTGAGTTAAAAATGTCGATGGAAAGGGTTGGATCTGTACCTCATATCCCTGTTCTCTGACAATTTCAGTGGCATGGGCACTGAGTGTCCAACAGCACAAAAGGGTCGCGATGATTTGTCGCATTAAGACTCCTTGGTTAGTCGATAAACAGCAACTTCTCCAAAGAGATTGGGCCAAACTGTCCCAAGCCAAGTGCGTTTTCCTGATAGGTTTGAAGTGTCCTTGTCGAGGATTCGAATTGAAAGCGTCTGGCAAAGCTCTTCAAAGTCTCGGAATGTTGAGAGATGAATATTTGGTGTGTCGTACCAAGGGTTTGGAAGCTGCGGGTTGACTGGCATATGGCCTGATAAACCCAACTGCACCCGGTTCCGTATATATGCAAAGTTAGGGAACGTCACAATCGCTTCCCGGCCAACACGTAGCATTTCAGCTAACGCGAGATCAGGTCTGCGAATCGCCTGTAATGTCTGAGTCATGATGACAGTATCAAATTGTTGGTCGTTGAAGTTTGATAGACCCCTATTCAGATCTTGCTGAATCACACTCACTCCCAACTCGAGACAGGTCGCGATTTTGTCTGGATCCAATTCGAGACCGAGTGCATCAATCGCATGCGTCTCTACTAATTGCGCAAGTAGTCGGCCATCACCACAACCGAGATCGAGAACCCGTGAATTCTTGGCAATCCAATCTGGAATGCGATAGGAATGCGAAATCATGCGTTACTCCCCAGATCCTGATGTACACGATCCATGAATGCTTTAAAAATCCGTTCATAGGTCGCATCGGGTATGAGAAACGCATCATGTCCGTGTGTGGATTCAAGTCGTGTATAGCTCACAGGTTTACCCGCCTGAATAAGGGCATCAACAATCTCTTCAGACCGAGATGGTGAGAAGCGCCAATCCGTTGTGAACGAGAGCACCAAAAATTTGCACTGAGTTGTACTCAATACTTGAGATAACGGACTCGATTCGTTCTGGGTTGGATCGAAATAATCAAGTGCGCGTGTCATGAGAATGTAGGTGTTGGCATCAAAGCGGCCGCTGAACTGCTCCCCCTGATATCTCAGGTATTGCTCAACAGCAAAGTTGACGCCTTCCGCATCGCGGTCTTCACGCGGAAGACTCCGACCAAATTTCTTGCCCATAGAGACATCAGAAAGATATGTAATGTGTCCAACCATGCGTGCGAGACCAAGCCCTGATGCAGGAATGACATCGTGATCAGCATAATTCCCATCGAAGAAATTGGGGTCTCGCATAATTGCCTGGCGTGCGACTTCGTTAAAAGCGATATTTTGCGCAGTGAGGCGAGAGGCAGCAGCAATGATGGCGGCAGCTCCTATCCGTTCTGGATAGGTAATGGACCATTGCAACGCCTGCATGCCGCCAAGGGATCCACCAACAATAGCGGCAAACTTTTTGATTCCTAAATGATCCGCAAGACGTGCTTGTACATGTACCCAATCAAGTACGGTGACTTCGGGAAAAGAAGGTCCATAGGCTTTGCCTGTTTCAGGGTTGAGTGATAGTGGACCTGTCGATCCTGAGCAGCCGCCCAAGTTATTGAGGCTGACTACAAAAAAATGATCTGTGTCGATGCTTTTACCCGGGCCGATGTAATGATTCCACCAACCTGGCTTATTTGACTCTGATTCGTGGTAGCCGGCGGCATGATGATCGCCACTCAATGCATGACAGACGAGAACTGCGTTTGATTTATTTGCATTTAATGTCCCGTAAGTTTCGACCATTAGGTCATAGCGCGGTAAATATCCTCCGCGCTCGAGGGTAAGCGGTGTCTCAAAAGGAATAAGTTCGGGGGTAACAACCCCGAGCGATGCTGTCATTAACTGATTCCAACGAAGAATTGGGCAACTGTCTGCGACATGCCCATCGACCGCGCTGGACTACGAATAAGCATGGCTTCAAGCAGGTTGATCACTACAAATAAAAGGATCGGAGATAGATCAAGCCCACCAAGATCGGGAACAATTTTCCTAAATGGTGCAAGGAAAGGCTCGGACAGTTGATACAAGAGCTCGGCGCCTGGGTGTGAAGCACCTGGAGCTAACCAAGATAAAATGATCATCCCAAGCAACGCATAAAACACGAGATTAATCATCACGCCGAAGACAGACAAGATCGACCAAACGATGAGTTGAGCGATGCCTGGCATGCCACCGAGTAACAACAAACATACGCCGGCTCCAACAGCTTGGATGACAATGGCTGCGACTAATATTCCAACGTTGAAGGTCCCGATAGTCGGAAGGCTGCTAAACACCGCAGTCATCGGCGCAGTGAAGCGATTGATGCCTTGGGAAATAGGGTTATAAAAATTTGCTTGAGCCAATTGCAGTAAGAAGCGAAGGCCCACCAGCGCCACAATGACTGAAATTGCAGTATTGAGAACGTAAAAAATCAGATTTGCTTCCATGTGACTCCCTTTGTCTGACACTTAGCCTAACGTAAATTTTAGGGTGCGTCTTTGGATAGCTCGCCTGCGCGATCTCGGGCCGCAATCAGAGCACGGTCGACCAGATCTGCGAAGTCACCTTCATTGAATACGTTTAATGCGGCTTCCGTTGTTCCACCCGGTGAAGTAACTCTCTGCCGCAATACATCAGGACCCACATCCGATAATTCAACCATTCCGGCAGCGCCTTTTGCGGTTTGAATGACGAGAGCCTTGGCAACATCGGGTGAGAGTCCAAGTCGGATTCCTGAGTTGATTAAATTTTCAATCATCGAGAAGAAGTAGGCTGGACCCGATCCAGAGACTGCCGTTACAGCATCAATGGCCTCTTCATTTGGCACCCATAGTGCGTGACCGCATGCATCAAAAATTGTCTGCACAGACTCTTTGATATCGGTGCTTAGGGGCGTATCTGATGCGAGAGCAGACATCCCTTCGCCAATCAATGCAGGCGTATTGGGCATGACACGGACTACAGGGTTCTCTATACCGTTTAACTGACGACGAATACTGCCAATTGTGATGCCCGCAGCGATTGAGATAATGATTTGCTTTTTTCTGACGGAATCAGCAAGGCTAGCGAGAACCGAATCCATGATTTGCGGCTTAACAGCGAGGACAACAAGCTCAGCTTGCGCCATCACTGGGGCGCTGTCTTGGAAGCTGGTTACACCCATAGCAGACAGGGCTTGTCTGCATTCTGAATTTGGATCTGAAACAAGAATATCGCTCGAAGACCGACCACTTCTCAAGAGGCCAGCAATAATCGCTTGGGCCATGTTGCCGCCGCCAATAAATCCGATCTGATGATTCATACTGTATCCTTTGGGGGTCGTGCTCCGAAGAGTGCCGTTCCGATTCGCACCATGGTGCTGCCCTCGATGACTGCGAGCTCTAAATCGTTCGTCATTCCCATCGAGAGGGTATCAAAGATTTCTGGTGTTGGATGGCACCGTTTCAACTCATTAAACAGTGATTTGAGCTTTTGATGAGCTCGTTTTAAATCATCATCGCTCACGGGGTCTGGGATCGACATTAAGCCACGGAGTCGCAAGTTAGGTAATGCCCAAATGGCTTCAGCTAATTGCTTTAAATTATCAGGCGCTATGCCTGACTTGGTTTCTGCAAGGTCAACGTTGACTTGGATTAGAATATTCAGGGGCTCACCCGTTCTGGCCTCGTTGAGGCGACTTGCTATTTTTTCACGATCAACCGTATGTACCCAGTCGAATTCAGTGGCGATGATTTTGGTTTTATTGCTTTGGATATGGCCGATGTAATGCCATTCGAGATCAAACTCACTGAGCGCGTGAATCTTATCGACGGCTTCCTGTACATAATTTTCGCCGAAGCGTTTTTGCCCGAGCCGAACCAGGACTTCAAGATCAGATGCTGGCTTTGTTTTAGATACGGCAAGCAAATGAACTGAGCCGGGTGACCGATTTGCTGCGACTTCCGCGTCTCGAATAGACGATTCGATCAGTGAGAATTGATACGTGAGTTCAGCAATGCGATCCATTGTTACGGCGCGATATGCAGTCCATTAATCCAAGACCCCATCACACTCCCAGGTAACGTTTGTCCAAATAATGGGCTGTTCGTTCCAGCGCTCAACCAATGGTCTTGGTCATAGGTTGTTGAGCCATTCGGATCAAAAAGTACGCAATCGGCTGGATTGCCGTGTTGAATGATTCCGAGCTCATTTTGGTTAATCACATGGGCGGCTTGGCTTGTCATCGCTCTTAGCGACTGTTCAAAAGATATCTCACCGCTTTGATCGAGTTTGAGTAGAAGTTGAATCACGCCTTCAATGAGACTCATTCCTTTCTCTGTCTCTGGGAATGGAGCAAGTTTTGCTCCTGTCTCATGCGGGGAGTGATCGGAAACGATTAAATCAATGGTGCCGTCAATGACCCCAGCGATTAGGGCCAGTCGATCGTCTTCCGTTCGCAGTGGACGCTCCAGATGGAAGTTCGGATCGAGATTAACAATGGCCTGCTCGGAATACAGTAAGTGCCCTAAGGTCACGTCACAGGTGATTTGAAGCCCTTTTGCTTTGGCTTCTCGAATACGTGCGACTGATGTCTTGGTAGTGATTCGAGAAAAATGCGCGCTCACCCCGGTAGCTTCGACTAAGTCTAGATCGGCGCCAAGACCCAAGGTTTCAGATAAAGGAGAGTTCAACGAGAGGCCAAGTCCAGTTCCTATTTGTCCCGCGTGCGCGCAACCCCCAGCAAAGTCTCTTGATTCAGAATCCAATATCACTCGGATACCAAGACTTTGCGCATACTTGAGGGCATTAAATTCGATTTTTCTCGAGGTGAATGGGCGATTACCTTGCGCTAAGGCGACACATCCCGCGTCGATAAGCGCCGCCATCTCGGACAGGTGATTTCCTTCGCCACCTTGGGTCAGCATGGCGGTCGGCAGAACTCGACAATGTCCTGATGCTTTGGCTCGTTCAAGCACAAGGCGAACGTCGGCAGGAGAGTCGACTACAGGGTCTGTCGCAGGTGTTGCCACCACAGATGTGACTCCGCCGGCGACTGCTGCTCGTGTCTCAGAGGCAATGGTCCCTTTATGCTCAAGGCCTGGCTCTCTTAAATTCACTCTGAAGTCGATTAGACCGGGTACAAGCCAAGCTGATTTTCCATCGATCTCCGCTGGATTAGTCAGGGTGTTCGGGTCAACGAAAACACCATTGTCGATGCCGATCTCTGTCGCACCATGCAATGGGCTGTCTGGCGAGATGATATGAACATTTCGAATAATCACACTCACGAGTGACCCCCTTGCTGAGTCGACAATGTCATTGCCATAACAGCCATTCGGATCGCGATCCCATTGGTTACTTGATCGAGAATGACTGCCTGGGAGCCATCTGCAACTTCATTAGCGATTTCAACACCTCGGTTGATCGGACCAGGGTGCATCACAATTGCATTCTCTTTTGCGAGCTTGAGACGCGATTCAGTCATCCCGTAGAGATTGAAAAATTCACGTTCGCTCGGTAATAAAGCGCTAGTCATCCGTTCTTTTTGCAGTCGGAGCAGGACCACCACATCGACGTCACGCAAGCCATCGTCGATGCAGTGAAAGGTGCGCACGCCGAGATACCCTAGATCGGAAGGGAGTAACGTGCCGGGTCCGATGGCCCGAATATCAGGACAGCCCATGCCTCGAAGCCCATGGATTAGAGAACGGGCGACACGTGAGTGTTTAAGATCGCCAACAATCGCGACCGAGAGATTAGCTGGATCACCTTTGTGTTTCCGGATCGTCATCAGGTCGAGGAGTGCTTGAGTCGGGTGTGCATGCGTTCCATCGCCTGCATTGATAACAGCGATATTGGGAGTCACACGATCGGCGATGAAAAACGGTGCTCCACCAGCACTATGGCGAACAACGAAGAGATCTGCTTGCATCGCTTCGAGATTTTTTAATGTGTCGAATAGTGTTTCGCCTTTCGACGCGGAGCTGGTCCGAATATCGAGCGTGACAACATCAGCGCTTAATCGGTGAGCCGCGATATCAAACGTGGTTCGGGTGCGTGTTGAATTCTCAAAGAACAAATTCACAACTGTCTTCCCACGCAGTAGCGGAACCTTTTTGACGGGTTGTCCTTGGGAAGACAAAAACGTTTCGGCGGTATCGAGAAGTTCAGTAATGAGAGATTTTGGAAGGCCTTCGGTCGTCAGGAGATGTTTCAATCGTCCGTCTGGTGTGAGCTGGAGCGCAGCTGGACCGTGCATGGCGTTCCTTATTCCGAGTCCGGGGTCATGAGCACTAAAGGCTCAGGTCCGATTAGTTTACACCGTCCAGCCCCCTCTTCGCCAAGAGATTCTCCAAGGAAAGTTGGTTCGATGGGTAATTCACGCCCGCCACGGTCAAATAAAATACCGAGATTGATTGCGCCGGGGCGTCCGTAGTCAAAGAGCACATTGAGGGCTGCGCGAATGGTGCGGCCGGTAAACAACACGTCATCAATAAGCAAAATATTTTCGCCATTAAGCTGCTGAGGCATCCTGTTTGTCGTTCCCGATCGTTTGAGCCCGCTGGTTTCAAAGTCATCGCGATAAAGGGAGATGTCGAGGGTTGCAGGCTCATCCCACTCAAGGGCCTCGCAAAGACGTGCGGCGATCCAGGCGCCACCTGTGTGAATCCCGACCACCAATGGGGCGTTATCAACGTAGCCATTGCGAACTTGGCTGATTAGATTTTGTAGTGCGGTTTCAGTTGCCTTTTGAGAACGAATCTCATGCATGTTGCTCTCCAAGCCAGCGCTCAAGGATGACGCTTGCGGCTGTTGCGTCGAGTTTTCCATCTTGGTCGCCCGCCTTACCTTTGTAATTCAAATGCGCACGTGCTTCGCGGGTACTGTGATACTCATCAATGAATGCTACTTGTACACCAAATCGACCGTGGATGCGTTGGCCGAATTTTTTCGCACGCTCAGCCATGTCACTCATGGCTCCGTCTTCATGCAACGGTAGCCCAACCACGACAACATCAGGTTTCCATTCAGCTAAAAGCTTTTCGATGGCATCCCATTGAGGCGTTCCATCTTTGGCTGGTAGGGCCGTAAGGGGGCTAGCTGTTTGGGTCAGTGTTTGCCCAGTTGCAACTCCGATGCGTGACAGCCCATAATCAAAGCCGAGCGCCAATGGCATTAGGCGTGGCCTGCACCTTGGGACAGTTGAATGGGATCAATACCGAGTTGAGCCAGTGCAGCACGCTGCCGATCTGCGGTTGGAATCTGGAAAATCACATCAGCATCCCATGGCACGTTGATCCAGGTGTTAGCTGCCATTTCTGATTCTAACTGGCCTTCAGACCAGCCCGAATATCCCAAGATGAAAATCGCATCTCCTTGGTTAAGCGCATCAATAGCAAGCGGCAACACGTCGGGGCTTGATGCAAGATAGAGCCCGTCGAGTACTTCCACGACGTCATCTGTAATTGGATGATTGGAGAGTAAGAATCCGCGTTGAGGCTCGACCGGTCCACCGTTCATAACAGGTACATCCGGATCCAGCGCATCTGCCGCTTCAAGACCGAGTTGCTCAAATATTTCTTGAACAGAGAACTCTGTTGGTTTGTTGACAATAAATCCCATTGCCCCTGTTTCACCATGCTCGCACATGAGTACCAGTGATGAGTCGAAAACGCCGTCTTTGAGGTCTGGCATTGAGACTAAAAATTGGCCGTTAAACAGTGTTTGCCCTGAATCATCGCTCATGGATTGGATCTCTTTCACGAATGCATATACCTAGTTTATCTCACTCATTGAAAAGTGCTTGGAAAAAGTCTTTCGCGATCGTTGTACCTGCTTGTGCGTCAATTTCTCGAATACAGGTCGGGCTTGTCACATTGATCTCTGTGAGGTGGCCGCCAATGACGTCGAGCCCAACGAATAACAATCCACGCGCTAAGAGAGTTGGACCTACAGTTTCAGCGATTTCTCGTTCGCGATCTGAAATCGGCATTGCAACTCCGCGTCCGCCTGCAGCCAGGTTCCCACGGGTTTCACCTTGCGATGGAATTCGCGCGAGGACATGTGAAATTGGTTTGCCGTGGAGTACCAGAACGCGTCGATCACCATCGACGATTTCAGGCCGATATTCTTGCGCCATGACCAGCCGGGACTCGTTTGGAGAAAGAGTCTCTAAGACTGCTCCAAGATTTAGGCCATCAGCGGTGATTCTGAAGATTCCAGAGCCGCCCATTCCATCAAGCGGTTTAAGGATGATGTCGCCCTGTACCTTTTGAAAGTTGCGGATATCGTCATGTTTTGACGAGACGACCGTCTTTGGCATCAAACCGCTGAATTCTGTTGCGAATAGCTTTTCATTACAGTCGCGAATCGCTTGAGGGTTATTTACGACTTGGACCCCCTGGTGTTTGGCCCGTTCCAGAATGTGAGTGCCATAGAGATATTCGCTATCAAATGGCGGATCAACACGGATTAAGATGACATCTAGACTGGTTAGCGATGCCTGGACGGGATCGCCAAGGGTGGCAAAGTTGTCTTTTACGCCATCGATGACTTTGACCTCGTGCATGATGGCTTTCGCCTCACCATGATCGAGAGAAAGGCCGTTCTTCGGGAGATACACAATCTCGTGGCCAAGTTCTTGTGCTGCGAGCATCAAAGCAAAGCTGGTGTCTTTGTATGGCTTGATGCTCTCAATAGGATCCATCCAGAATCCGATGCGCTTGGTCTGTGTTCCCACTTGTCTTTCCTAGTATTGGCCGTATTGCTGTCCGAGCAAAGTGAGACCAACAATCGCTGCGGTCTCTGCTCTCAATATTCTGGGGCCAAGTGACATCGGTTTCACCTGCTTTTTTAAAAGGGCGTCGATTTCCGCATCACTAAAGCCACCCTCGGGACCGATCAACAAGAGTGACTCTTGTGCCGAATTGATTTGGACCGAGACCGTTGCTGGATGGGCAACGATTACTTGTTCGGGGAGGGGGAGCTCATTCAGTTGCACCGGCTTGTGAAGGTGAGGAAGCCAGTTATTTTCTGATTGCTCGCATGCGCTAACCAATATTTCTTGCCAATGACTCCATTTTTTTGCGAGTCGATCAGCTTTGGGTGGTGAATCCGTGAATTGAGTAATGATCGGCTGGATTGCAGTCACACCGAGTTCGGTTGCTTTCTGTAATGCCCAGTCAAAACGGTCTGATTTAATGAGTGCAAGGCCGAGCGTCACCGGCATGCGGTGATCTGGGGTCTCTGAAATATTATCAATTTGAACAGTTGTTTCGCGTTTGCTGATGTCTTTGATGATTGCTTGGCATACAAAGCCCTTACCATCAAAAAGCTCAATCGTTTGTTCTGTCTTTGCGCGTAATACGCGTGATAGGTAGTGATGATTGCGTTCAGATAAAACCACCTCGCCTGTCGCGCGACTGAAGGTGTCCGCATACAGACGAGGGGTTCTCATGATTAGTACTTGTAGGCTTCAGGCTTGAATGGGCCGTCGACTGAAACGCCAATATACTTTGCCTGTTCTTCTGTCAGCTTGGTGATCACACCACCGAAGCCTTCAACCATGCAGCGCGCAACTTCTTCATCAAGCTGCTTTGGCAGAACTTCAATCTGAATATTGTTGGCCTTTTCCGCTTCAGGAAGTTTTGCAAAGCCACGCTGATACATTTCGATCTGAGCGAGGACTTGGTTTGCAAATGATCCGTCCATGATGCGAGAAGGGTGACCAGTCGCGTTACCGAGGTTTACGAGGCGACCTTCGGCAAGTAACAACAAGTAGTCGTCATCTGAATCAGAACGGAAAACTTGATGTACTTGAGGCTTCACTTCTTCCCAGCGCCAGTTTTTGCGCATATAGGCAGTATCGATTTCATTGTCGAAGTGGCCGATATTACAAACGATCGCTCCCTTCTTCAGGCACTGAAGCATCGCGCTATCGCACACATCGATGTTGCCAGTTGTTGTCACGAGCACGTCGGTATCGTCAAGAAGACGCGTGTTGATATCCTTTGCTTGGCCTGTTTTCAAGCCTTGTTGATATGGGCTAACGACTTCAAATCCGTCCATACAAGCCTGCATCGCACAGATTGGGTCAGATTCTGTGACACGAACAATCATGCCTTCCTGGCGAAGACTTTGTGCTGAGCCCTTGCCCACATCGCCGTAACCGATGACCAGTGCCCGCTTGCCTGACAGAAGCATGTCTGTACCGCGCTTGATCGCATCATTCAGCGAGTGACGGCAACCGTACTTGTTGTCGTTTTTCGACTTGGTCACTGAATCATTGACGTTGATTGCAGGGATCTTCAGCTCACCGTTATTCAACATTTCCACCAAACGATGAACGCCTGTTGTTGTTTCTTCAGTGACACCGTGAATGTGAGCGAGCATCTCTGGATACTTGTCGTGAACCATTGCAGTCAAATCGCCGCCATCGTCGAGAAGCATGTTTGCGTCCCAAGGCTTGCCATTTTTCAAAATGGTCTGCTCAACACACCACTCGCCTTCCTCGTTAGTTTGGCCTTTCCATGCGTAGACAGGGACTCCCGCAGCAACCATTGCAGCAGCGGCTTCATCTTGTGTTGAAAAGATATTGCAAGAGCTCCAGCGCACTTCTGCGCCAAGAGCAACCAGTGTTTCGATGAGTACAGCTGTCTGCACAGTCATATGGATACATCCGATAATTTTTGCGCCTTTCAGAGGTTGCTCGGCTGCATATTTGTCGCGAAGACGCATCAATGCCGGCATTTCATTTTCTGCCAGGCGAATTTCTTTGCGTCCCCAATCTGCCAATGACAGATCTTTGATTTTGTAATCGCCGTTTAATACGTCGTTTGGTAGTGCGCTCATGATGTTGCCTCTCTTTGATTACAGCTTCGCGGCTGCTTCAGCTAGTGCTTGCGCGCGATCTGTGCGCTCCCAAGTTAGATCCAAGTCATCGCGTCCAAAGTGGCCGTATGCCGCTGTTGGGCGATAAATCGGGCGATTCAGATCGAGCATGGTTGAGATTGCTCTCGGGCGCAAATCGAAGTGCGCGCGAACCAGCTGATCCAGTTGTGCGTTGGTGTAGTTTGACGTACCGAATGTTTCAACTCGTATCGATGTAGGTTCTGCAACACCAATTGCATATGAAACTTGGACTTCACAGCGGTCAGCTAGACCAGCGGCAACCAAGTTTTTCGCAACATAACGCGCGGCATAGGCTGCAGAACGGTCAACTTTCGATGGGTCTTTTCCAGAGAAAGCGCCGCCGCCATGGCGTGCCATACCGCCGTAGGTGTCAACAATAATTTTGCGGCCGGTGAGGCCTGCGTCACCGACGGGTCCGCCAATAACGAATCGACCTGTCGGGTTGATGTGATATTTGGTTTGATCATTCAGCCAAGCTTCGGGTAGAACAGGTGCAATGATGTGTTCTTTAACTTCGCGCTGAAGTTGCTCGAGTGAAACGTCTTCATCATGTTGCGTTGAGAGAACAACAGCGTCGATACCGACAATCGTGTCACCATCGTAAGCAAATGTGACTTGGCTTTTTGCGTCTGGACGAAGATATGGAAGGTCACCATTTTTACGAACTTCTGCTTGGCGACGAACCAGGTTGTGAGAGTAATGAATTGGAGCAGGCATTAGGCTCTCTGTTTCATTTGTTGCGTAGCCGAACATCAAGCCTTGGTCGCCTGCGCCTTGTTCGTGAAATTCTGTTTCATCAACGCCTTGTGCGATGTCTTGCGACTGCTTGCCGATACCGTTTAATACCGCACATGTGTTGCCATCAAAACCAAGTGATGAATGGTCATATCCAATATCGAGGACGACTTGGCGGATGATGTCTTCGATATCCACCCAGGTGTTGGTGCGTACTTCACCAGAGACGAGGACCAATCCAGTTTTAACCATCGTCTCGATGCCGGCGCGTGTGTGTTTGTCATCTGTAATCAGCGCATCAAGGATCGCATCCGAGATCTGATCAGCCATTTTATCTGGATGACCTTCAGATACAGATTCTGAGGTGAAATAGGTCAAATCGGTCATTGCAAGTGTCCTGAGTCCGTAAAAGCAAACATAATTGTATAAAGATATCTTTATATGTCAATGTGATGCGGAAATCCTGTCTTGTGGTTCTCGTCAGGTTTCATAACAATGCCTGTTCCAAATTTTTCTCGGTGATTAGAAAGGACGTCATATGACTGACCGCAGGACGCTCGCCAACGCGATTCGATTTCTAAGTATTGATGCTGTGCAGGCAGCCAATTCAGGGCATCCAGGAGCCCCAATGGGGATGGCTGATATCGCCGAAGTCCTATGGCGAGGAGTGCTTCGTCATAACCCACAGAATCCGCAATGGGCCAACCGAGACCGGTTCGTTTTGTCGAATGGACACGGCTCTATGCTGATCTATTCATTGCTTCATTTGACTGGATATGACGTCACGATTGATGATTTGAAATCATTCCGTCAGCTTCATTCCCGAACTCCTGGTCACCCTGAGTATGGCTATACGGCTGGTGTTGAGACGACGACTGGCCCGTTAGGTCAGGGGCTTGCTAATGCTGTCGGGATGGCGCTCGCTGAGAGAACATTGGCTGCTCAGTTCAACCGAGACCAGTTTTCAATCGTCGATCATTACACCTATTGCTTTGCAGGCGACGGCTGCTTGATGGAAGGGGTGAGTCATGAGGCGTGTTCGCTTGCCGGTACGTTGGGGCTTGGTAAGTTAATTGTTTTCTACGATGACAATGGCATCTCGATCGATGGCGATGTACGCGGATGGTTTAGCGATGACACTCCCGCGCGATTTGAATCATATGGATGGCAGGTGATTCGTGGTGTTGACGGACATGATGCGACAGAAGTTGAAACAGCGTTAAAAACAGCGCGCCAGGAAACGTCTCGTCCAACGCTGATTTGTTGCCGGACAGTGATTGGGTTCGGATCGCCAAATCTCGCGGGCAGTGAAAAAACACATGGCGCTCCACTTGGAGATGCAGAGATTCAGGCAACTCGCGAAGCAATGGGCTGGAACCATGGTCCATTTGAGGTTCCTGCAGACATCCAATCAGCATGGGATGCAAAAGAGCAGGGTGCTAAAGCTCAGGCCGAATGGGATCAGCTGTTTGCAGATTACCAAAAGCACCATCCAGAGTTAGCTTCTGAGTTTGAACGCCGTATGCAGGGTGATCTACCTCAGAATGCGCTTGTCGCTCTCGATAAAGTGATTGCTGAGACGCAGTCAGAAGCTCCGAAACTTGCCACTCGGAAGGCGTCACAGAATGCGATTGAAGTGGTTGCGAAGCTCTTCCCAGAAACATTGGGTGGATCGGCAGATTTGGGTCATTCAAACTTGACTGTATGGCCGGAATGCCAGGCCAATAGTAAAGAAAACCCGAGTGGGAATTACATGCACTATGGAGTGCGCGAGTTTGGTATGTGCGCGCTAATGAATGGCGTGGCATTACACGGTGGCTTCCTTCCTTTTGGTGGCACCTTCCTCATTTTCATGGAATACGCTCGGAATGCGGTGCGAATGGCCGCACTCATGAAGCAGCGCGTGATTTATGTCTTTACTCACGACTCCATTGGCCTCGGTGAAGATGGGCCGACACACCAGCCAATTGAGCAGCTCGCAAGTTTGCGATCAACTCCTGGTTTGGAGACATGGCGTCCATGCGATACCACTGAAACCTTTGTCGCTTGGAAAGAGGCTGTCAGCTATCAGGGGCCGACCGCACTTGCGCTGTCGCGCCAGGGGCTCGCAAATCAGCCGCGTGATGAACAACAAGTCGCAGACATCGCACGTGGTGGTTATGTGCTGAAAAAAGAGACATCTGCATTGGAGTTGATCTTGATTGCTACAGGCTCTGAGGTTGAATTAGCTGTAGCAGCGTCTGAGTCACTCGGCGGTGGGGTTCGAGTCGTATCGATGCCATCGACGAGCCGATTTGATCAGCAAGATGCAGCCTTCCGGGAGTCTGTGCTCCCTGCGGCCTGTACGAAGCGTTTGGCGATAGAGGCTGGCCATCCTGACGGATGGTACAAGTACGTTGGGCTTCAAGGCGATGTCATTGGGATGCAAACCTTCGGTGAATCGGGACCTGGTGGTGATGTGATGAAGCACTTTGGATTCACGGTCGATCATGTTGTAAGCAAGGCAAAGGCGCTCTAATTGGCTTGGCGACTTGGAATCAATGGCTATGGCCGAATCGGTCGGTGCGTTGTTCGAGCACTAGCCGAGCGGGGTCTTTTTGATCGTATCCAGCCGGTTCTGATCAACGATCCGGCGGATGCCGAGAGTCTCATCCACCTGACACATTACGATTCCACTCATGGACGGTCGGAGCGTTTGTTTCAAAATGATCCGACGGGTGGTTATTTGCTGAATGGCCGTTCGATCGCGTTAACGCAATCAATGACACCAGGAGCAATCGATTACCATCAGACACCAGTCGATGTGGTCTTAGAGAGTTCGGGCCGATTCGCCAACCGAGAATCAGCAGATGCGCATCTCAGTGCTGGCGCTCCAAGGGTACTCATCGGCGCTCCTGGAGGCCCTGATGTCGATCTGACAGTTGTTTTTGGTCTGAATCACTTAAGTCTCAACGACTCTCATCGAGTGATTTCGGCAGCGAGTTGTACGACGAACTGTCTTGCTTTGGGTGTGTCTGGTTTAACGCGATCGGTTGAGATTGAACGCGGCTTTTACACAACAATTCATGCTGTCACCAATGATCAAGTGTTGATCGATAGCGCACACCGAGACCCACGTCGCGGTCGCTCAGCACATAGCTCAATGATCCCAACAAGCACTAACGCGATTAAAGCACTTGAGTGGGTAATGCCTGA
>OBAL01000014.1_pt1 | contig 40629 bp, 44 predicted proteins | sample 1516331 | NCBI WGS metagenome assembly OBAL01 (sample SAMEA3275603, study PRJEB22092) | marine metagenome | biome: ENVO:00000038, "LAGOON"; feature: ENVO:00002042, "SURFACE WATER"; material: ENVO:00002019, "BRACKISH WATER" | collected 2014-06-21T13:56:00+00 | depth 0 m
CCACTATTGAATCAATATCACGTGATTGACATAGACACGACGACCCGTCTATCAGATACGCATGACCATTACCCCATGATTCTAAATTAAAAACTTTTATTTAGCGCAGATATTGCGTTATGCACATGTTGCGAGTATTCTCATTGAACGTTGTCTGCGAACCACGAGGAGAAAGGAAATGATTCCAGTCGGTGTTGGTCGCGGATTGCTCGGTTCATACGTGAGAATCGTTGAGCAAGAGATCCAAGACCAGAAAAAAAGAAAAATGTTGTCTAGCCATCAAATCGGTAAAAAAGGGTTGATTGCGCGTTTTTTATTAGGGATTAAATTCTAATGACTTGAAGGCCGCTTGGTTAAAACCAAGCGGCCTTTTTAATCACCATGATGATTTTTACCATCCGAGCTTGGCAAGCCACACTGGCCTTTCGAGCACGCTTGACGCGCCTGAAGTCTCTTGATCGCCTGATCGATATCACGAGTTAAATAATAAAGCGTAACGACCCACCACCAGACTTTTTGCATGGGCGAATGCTTTTCTACCACGGTTATCCCCTACTTCTTTGGCCGTTTGGTTGGTTTCGTATCTTCCGCCATCCATTGCTTAATTACGGCTGCAATCCGCTTAGGATCCTGCTTAATCTGTTTTTGTAGTTTTAAAAACTCTTTGATCCTGTCTTCATCTGCCATCACAAACTCCTATTATTCCCACATGCATTGGAAACCGATTTACCTGACTAGATCAAGAAAAGGGCATAAAACCGCATCGATATTTCCTAAATCGTTGAAATCGACATAAATAATCTCTTACGATGCAACTACTTGATACCTTCAAAAGGAAATTACTTGTGCGTACATGTTCTGTTTGCGGCGTAGAAATCGATAAAACCACGGCCTACACGGTTTCGGGTGAACAAAAAGCCCAAGGTCGCCGTTGTATCAATTGTGTTGAAGGTGCGGCACCAAAAGCCAAAGCAACTCCAGCAGAAAAAGTAGCAGCTGAGCCTAAAGCAGTGCCGGAAGCTCCTAAAGCTCCAGTCGCAGAAACGGCACCAGCCAGTCAGCCACAACAAGCGGCGTCAACTGCTCCACCTGCATCACATGCAGACGAGGAAGAAAGCTCAACGGTTAAATACATCGTTGGTGCAGTTATTGCTGCTGTCGTTATCTGGCTCATACTCGGCTAACTCACTGGCGGATAGAATATCTTTATCCGCTTTTGCCTAAGAGAAAATGGCTGCTCCGCCTGCAAGCAGAGTGGCCACGAATAGAAACCATCGAAGTACTTTAGGATCGGTGTAGACGGCGAGCTTGACTCCAAAATAGGCCCCGGCAACATAACCAACCGACAAAATCAAACCTTCAACCCAAGCAACTTGGTCCTGCCATATAAAAATTCCCAGCGAGACCAGCGTAAATACGAAGGTGCATACTAACTTAATAGCATTTGCTCGTACGATGTCATAACGCAAAGTTCCTGCGATAGATGCCAAAAGTAAAAACCCAACACCCGCCTGAATAAATCCACCATAGAAACCTGCAGCCAATAAGCCAACCCATGCTGACGGAGTCTCACTCACCCTCCGCACTTCTGTGCCTGTGGGAGGAGAAACCACAGCCGGTTTAAATAAAACCAATAGAGACATACAGATCATTGTCCCAATCAATAAAGGCTTGAGAATATCAGGTGGAGCGAACGCAGCTGCAAGCGAGCCAAGAAAGCCACCAATTGCCATCGGAATGAGTATGGCTTTGAGATCGAACGTCTCTAATTTTTTATGCCGCTTAAATTCAGAAATTGCGACAACAGATTCAACAAAAATACCCACTCGATTTGTTGCGTTAGCAACTTCAGGCGGCATACCCATAATCATCAAAGTTGGAAGTACGAGATTCGAACCACCACCTGCGACTGTGTTAATCGCACCGGCCAGTAGTGCCACACCAATCAGAATAAATATTTCGAGACCCGCAAGTTCCATAAGGGAATATCCGACAAGCAAAGCGCGAGCATACGCTTCGTGCTGTAGAACTCAAAATATCCGGTAGATGAACCTGCTACAGAACACTACAATTCAAGAATATCTGGAACTTCGAGTTCATCCAACCAATCCGAAAGCTCCCGAGCAACAGGCTTCCCATGCTCGCCCAGAAATTCGATAAGACGGCGAGCATTTAAAGTCACGATGTTGTCGTCTGGAAATCCAATAGATTCAATTTTACCAAGTGCGACGTCAACATCACCGACCGTGTAGTGAACATGGGAATCACTCGATAGGGCCACCTTCCAGTCAAGTGCCTGTACTGTCTCAAGAATCTCAATACAGTAGGGTTCGCTACCAAGCCTTGAACTTACAAAGGATGAATTATTAATTTCAATCAACACATTGTTATCACGAGCAGCACGAACGACCTCTTCGATATTGATCGGATAGTTTGGATTACCCGGGTGGCCAAGGATTTGTATAAGGCCTGTTTCCATAGCCGCAATCATCGCCTGTGTATGGGTTTTACGATCTGACGGCGGGAATACAGGTTCATGAAAACTCGCTATTCCAAAATCCATAAAACTCATCAAGGTCGCATTGACATCCAATGGACGATGCTCAGCCGGGAGGATATTTGCTTCAATTCCCTTAAGCATCGCGACCCCATAACGAATGCGCGGCAATACACGCATATTTCCAAAATGCCACGGGTGAGGCGAATCCGGCATCTCTGGACCATGATCAGTAATACTGAATAACTGCAGCCCCTTATCTGCCGCAGCTTGGAAATATTCTTCAACCGTAGAATATGCATGCGTGCTTGCCACTGTGTGTGCATGCGTATCTGTTAGATGCCTCATTCTTTCCTCCTACTTGATTTCGTTAGTCTATGAAGGTTTTATTGCAGTGTCTTGACGTTTGATGAACTTACAGTGAAACCACAACCTATTTCTTATGCCGAGGATTGGATGCCAATCCCACAACGGATCCTAATCAAAACGATGGAAGCGCTAACAGGTCGCGGACGCTTGATGCGCCGCTATCGAGAATTCCAGACAGCCTCAACAATATTCCAGACCCCCGATGTCTGGGATGTTGCGCTAGATCATCTAGGGTGTCGTGGCCCGTCAACAGAACACATGCAGATTCCGACGAGACGCTCGGGTCAAGGTCTCCTTTTAATTGCAAACCACCCCTTTGGCGTTGCCGATGGCGTAACACTCGCTTGGATCGCATCGCGACTCGATCCCGACTTTCGAGTCATCGCAAACGGTGTTTTAAGACAAGAGCCTTCGCTCAATCCCAATATCCTGCCAATTGAATTTCAACCGGGCCGACAAGCCACAAAACTCAACGTCGAGACCCGTAGACAATCAATTCAAACTCTCAAAAATGGTGGTGTCGTCGCTCTGTTTCCCGCAGGTGGAGTATCTTGGTCTCAAAAACGTGGCGCACCTGTTGAGGATGATGCATGGAAACCACTTGTCGGCAGACTCATTAAAGCGTCTGGTTGCGATGTACTGCCCATTCGATTTGAAGGGTCAAACTCGAAACTCTTTCAGCAGGCATCTCGGACCGCTCTGACATTACGCCTAGGCCTCTACATGCATGAGATCAGAAGACGCCTTGACCAGCCAATTGACTTTGAATTGCTACCCATCATAGAAAATGAAAATATTCCTGACATCCCAGAGCAAGCACTTGCTCACTGGCTCAGAAATCAACTGTTCTCAGGCAGTGGGATAAACTCATCATCTCCTGGAACCTGAGCGAATCGACCATCGACCCAGTCAGTTTTTGCTTGCTCAATTCGGTCCTTACTCGATGACACAAAGTTCCACCAGAGGTGCCGCGGCCCATCAAGAGGTTCACCACCGAATACCAGAACCCGAGCACCATGTGGGGCCTCTATGCGCACATCCTTTCCGGGAGCCAGAATCAACAACTCTGATTCAGGATATCGAATTCCATCAACTTCAATAGCACCCTGCGCACTATAAACAGCTCTTTCTTGGTGACCTTTTGGAAACTGCACGACTCCATTTTCAGACATCTGCAAATCCACATACAAAGAATCCCACGGGAAAGCCACTGGGCTTTTGAGGCCACACCAATCGCCAAGCAATACTCTGCCATGGACTCCTTGATCGGAAAATTCAGGAAGACTCGACTCATCGTAGTGCTCAAAACTTGGCGCTGAATCCTCGAGAGATCTGGGCAGCGCCAGCCAGCTTTGGATTCCAAATAACTGGGAAATATTTGCCCGAGACTCAGCATCCGATCGCTCGGAATGCACGATTCCGGAGCCAGCTGTCATCAGATTAACCGCACCCGGGCCAATAATCATATCGTTACCCAGGCTATCTCGATGCTGCATGGTTCCTGTGAAGAGGTAACTGAATGTCGAAAGGCCAATATGCGGGTGAGGTCGAACATCAAGCCCAACATCACGAATGAGTTCGCCCGGACCAAATTGATCCCAAAATACGAACGAACTCACGGATCGTCTTTCACGTGATGGTAATGCACGTTTCACTTCGAGATTACCGATATCTGATGTCCGCGGGATGATCTGTGTTTCGACTGACTGCATAAGCGCCTCCTGTTTCCTAATAGTCTATGCCGTGACTCGAGAAAAAAAGGGCTGTTGGGATGCTTGATCCGTTCCATTTTGGAACCGCTTAAGCAGACTTCCCTTTCTTTGGTAACGCGCGTATCGTCTCGCCATGCTCACAGTCTGCCTCTATCAACCTGAAATTCCTCCCAACACAGGAAATATTATTCGTTTGTGTGCGAATACCGGCAGTCAACTGCACCTGATCCGCCCGCTTGGATTTTCTCTTGATGAAAAATCAGTCAGACGTTCCGGATTGGATTATCACGATCTCGCACGCGTCAAAGAGTTTGAGTCATGGGAGCATTACATCAACGCACCGCGAAGACGCATCTTTGCACTTTCAACCAAAGGCACTACATCCTATGAGTCGATCAGTTATCAAGCAGACGATATCCTCCTCTTTGGTCCAGAAACACGCGGTCTTCCCGAAGACGTGCGCAATCACAACCTCGTGACTGACGTAATTCGTATTCCGATGTGTCCGAATAATCGAAGTCTCAATCTCTCAAATTCTGTTGCCATCGTCCTTTACGAAGCATGGCGTCAACTTAGCTTCGAAGGGGGCGTTGCATGAGTGTTCTGTCCATACAAAATATTCAGGTGAGCTTTGGTGGCCCAGCCATTCTCGAGGATCTCAGTCTCAAAATTCAGCCAAAAGAGCGGATCGGATTACTTGGTCGAAATGGCGCAGGTAAATCGACGCTGATGAAGTTGATTGCAGGAGAAATTCTTGCAGATTCGGGTGAGATCAATAAAAGCTCCAGTCTGAAAGTCGCGCGACTTGTTCAAGACGTACCCACCGGGACTGACGGCACCATATTTCACGTCGTTGCCTCAGGTCTTGGTGATTTAACACCAATGCTTGAACGCTACCACCAGGTATTGAAGGCCATATCTGAAGACCCCTCAGATAAAAACATGCAAGAGCTTGAATCATGCCAGCATGCGCTCGAAGCAGCGAATGGTTGGCGTGTCGAACAAATGGTCGACCAAACTCTATCTAAATTCGGCTTGGACCCTGATACGCAATTCAATGCGCTTTCGGGCGGCATGAAACGACGCGTGTTACTCGCAAGAGCCCTCGTCATCGAGCCTGACTTATTACTTCTCGACGAGCCGACAAACCATTTAGACATTCCGGCAATCGAATGGCTGGAAGAACAGATTCGATTGTTCCAAGGGGCTGTTTTATTCATCACTCACGATCGACGGTTTCTCGATGCACTCGCCACTCGCATTGTCGAGTTAGACCGCGGTACTTTGAGAAGTTACGAGTGCAACTATCAGACTTACCTCGAGAGGCGCGACCAAGAACTTGCTGCAGAAGCTGATCAATTTGCAGCGTTTGACAAAAAACTCGCAAAAGAAGAAGAGTGGATTCGCCAAGGCATTAAAGCAAGACGGACTCGCAATGAAGGCCGAGTTCGTGCACTTGAACAACTGAGACGCGACCGCGCAGCACGCAGGGAACGTCAACAAACAGCTGATCTCACACTCGTTGATGCTTCAAAATCTGGACGGCTCGTCATCGAGGCAGAGGACTTGAGTCTGACCCTTGGCGACAAAAAACTATTTGAAGGTTTCTCAACAACAGTGCTCCGCGGCGATCGAATTGGGGTGATTGGCCCGAACGGCGCGGGCAAGAGTACACTGATTAAATCGCTTCTTGGTCAAATTGATCCAACATCGGGAACGGCCAAACTCGGAACGAATCTTGAAATCGCGCTCTTCGACCAGCTAAGAGAGACTCTCGATGACGACGCTTCGGTCATCGATAATCTCCAGCATGGCTCCGATTTCGTCGAAGTTGGTGGCGGTAAAAAGCACGTCATTGGATATCTGCAAGACTTCCTATTTTCACCCGAGCGTGCACGTGGACCAACTCGTATGCTATCGGGCGGCGAGCGCAATAGACTTTTACTGGCTCGGCTCTTCTTAAAGCCTGCCAACCTATTAATCATGGACGAGCCCACCAACGATCTCGACCTCGAAACTCTCGATATTCTCCGCGATACGCTTCTTAGCTATCAAGGAACATTGATTATCATCAGTCATGATCGAGACTTCCTTGATTCAGTCGTCACAGGTATCTGGTCCTTCGATCCAGATCATGCGCTTCGAGAATATGTTGGTGGTTATAGTGACTGGCTTAGACAACGGCCTACCGAAAAAACTGTCGAGAAAAAACCAGTCGAGCAACAAAACGTTGAAGCCCAACCAAAACCCGAAACTAAGAAAAAACTCGCCTTCCACGAAAAACGTGAATATGACGCGCTGAGTATCGAAATAGAGCAAATGGAAGCCCAAATCAAAACGCTTGAAGAGACCATGGCGAACCCTGATTTTTTTAAAGCAGATCCAGAGCATGCGGCTGCAGAAACTGCGCGTTATCAGACACTGCAAACCAATCTAGAGGTTAAGTTTTTCCGCTTTATGGAGCTCGATGAGCGCGCCAACTGATCTTGATCAAGTTTTCAGACCTTTGGGGCACTCCAGCACTAGCACAGAGGTCTAACCTTGAGCCAGTGAAATGAGGAGACAAATCCCATGTTTGGAATCGATATTGAAACCTTTAATACCTTGTGGCCAAGCCTTGTCATCGTGGCACTTATGATTGGCGTCATGGGCTGGGGCGTTGTAAAAGTCATGCATTTAATCGCAAGTAGCAAGCCATCAGACTCAAACCATCACGGAATGACTCACTGACACTGTTCAGTCAGTCAAAGGCTTGTTAGGCTTTGGGTATGAAAAAACTCATTGCCCTAATAAGCCTCGTATTGGTGAGCACTACTGCAATTGCCGGTCGTGACTTCACTCGCTCGGACACAAGCCAGGAATTTTGCAAAGACATCGTAAATAACCTACGGGAGGTTGGTGTCAGTGTGACTCATAAATCCATGACAAAGTGTGCCTTACTGGTTCTTGGCGGTGCATCGGCGTCCTTCGAACGCTCCTACGGTGAGCCGCTCAATGTGACCGTCTCGAGTAACCCGTACCGCATGTTTGTGACACGCGGAGATAATGAAATTGGAACCTGCTACGTATTACACCCTCGCAAAACAACGCGAAAGGTGACAGACAGAGACTGCTAATAATGCCTGCGCCACGACTCAAGCTTAAGCTCGTGCTCGGCGACGATGACACGCTCTTGGGCCCAGGGAAAATTGCTCTCCTTAAAGCGATTCAAAAAGAACATTCCTTATCGAAAGCGGCCAAGTCGATCAATATGTCCTATCGACGCGCATGGCTTTTGATTCAAGAATTGAATGACTCTTTGAAAGAGCCAGTATTGGTTACACACACGGGTGGACAGTCAGGTGGTGGCAGTGAGTTGACCGACATGGCCAATCAAATCATCGACGTATATGAACGGCTAACGGAAGAAGCCGAGGAAGCAACAGAGGCGACTCGTAGATCAATCGCCTCGTTACTCAAATAATTAAAGTGATGCGAGTGCCGCGTCGTAATCGGGCTCTTGACCGATCTCAGGAACCAATTCGACATGCTTAACCACACCATCTGGTCCAATGACGATAACCGCACGAGTGGTTAAAGTCGCCAACTTACCCGACAGAATCGTCACACCATAATCATTAGAAAATGTTGATCTGAAAGTTGATCCGGTCTCAACGCGCTCGAGGCCTTCAGCACCACAAAAACGAGCCTGTGCGAATGGAAGATCAGCACTCACACAAAGCACGTGCGTGTTATCAAGTGCTGATAACTCTTCATTGAACCGGCGGGTACTCTTTGCGCAAGTCGGTGTGTCAATCGATGGGAAAATATTCAAAATCAGATTCTTTCCGGCATATGAATCCAGAGTGATTTCAGACAGATCGTTCGCCACAAGTGAAAAATCTGGGGCTTTTGATCCAACTGCAGGCAGACTTCCGTCTACTTCGATCATATCGCCACGGTGAGAGATAGTGACTGGCATGGGGCATCCTCATTGTTATGTGTCAGTACATCGATGATAGGACCGTTTTTGATCCTTTCAATCACTGATTCAACGCATTCTCAAATTGCGTTAAATATTTTTCATACCCGCGGGCCTGAAGTTGCGATACAGGAATGAATTCGAGGGCTGCAGAATTGATGCAATAACGCAAACCAGTCGGCGCAGGACCATCCGGAAATACATGGCCAAGGTGTGAATCACCAAATTTCGACCGTACCTCAATACGCTTCATCCAAAGCTTGGTGTCATCTTTCTCAACAATATGTTGCGGCTCAAGCGGTTGCCAAAAAGAAGGCCAACCAGTTCCCGAATCGTATTTATGCAACGAGCTAAATAATGGCTCACCACTCACAACATCGACGTATATACCGTCAGATTTCTGATCCCAAAAAGCATTTTGGAAAGGCGGCTCCGTACCATCCTCCTGGGTCACTTGATACTGAAGCGGCGTCAATCGGGCGCGAATTTCTTCTATGCCTGGCTTTCTATACGCGCTCTCTTTCAAACCTCCGTTACCAAATATCTGGAAGTTTTGATGTTTCGACCACACACGGTCTAAAAACTGATCTCGTCCCGAACGATATCGGTAGAACTTGTACTGCAGCGCATTGGTTTTGTAATAATCCTGGTGATAATCCTCAGCCTCATAAAATGTTGGCGCAGGCAAAATCTCAGTGACGATTGGAGCATCAAAAATTTGGGCCGCATTCAAACGCTCTTTCGATTCAACTGCAAGCGCGCGCTGCGACTCCGAATGCGTAAAAATCACGGTTCGGTACTGGGATCCACGATCAACAAACTGCCCACCGGCATCAGTCGGATCAACCTGTCGCCAAAAGGTATTCAATAATGTCTGGTAATCAACGATACGTGGATCAAAGACTACTTCGACCACTTCAATATGGCCGGTTTGGCCGGAGGTCACCTGGGCATAGGTTGGGTTAGGCACAGATCCACCAGCATACCCTGACACGACAGAGCTCACGCCATGGATCGATTCAAAGGGCGGTTCCAAACACCAAAAACAGCCACCACCGAAAGTCGCTTTTTCTGTCTCAGCAAACGACAACGATGAGCCTAGGAAGCACAAGGCCATGAGTGCTTTTTTCATCGAAACTCCGTTTAACGATTCCTCACTCTACGGATGCGACTTTAGTCGAAAAACTCTCAGCTTTGCAAGTATTCGCCCATCAATAACAGCAAGCCCAGAAGCAATCAGGAAATATGCAACGATGTGCTGTAACTCAAGCTGCTCATCAAGAAAAGCGATACCTAACCCTGACGCACTCACGGGAACTAGAAAAGTGACTAACACCACATTGCTCGCGCCGGCGGTCTGCAAAACGCGAAAATAGATAAAAAAGGCAAGCGTCGTTGACAACAAACCGATACCGATCATAGCCAACCAAGGGCCCAATCCAGGCATCGGAAGCATCCATGGCTGATCGATCATCATGACCACTGGGAACATCCAAAGAGTCCCATAAAAAACCTGACCCGTCGCATTCAACATCGGTGGATTGGCTTTCAACCGTTTCGAATACACTGAGCCAAAGGCATAGCAAATGGTTGCGGTTAAACCCGCAGCCATTCCTATCAATGAGGTGCTTCCATCAAACGCCGCAGGCCCGAACAACACCAAAACACCACAAAATCCAAATCCGATTCCCAGCGTTTTGTGCAATGAAAGACGCTCATCGGTCGTAAGCTGATGCGCCACCAAAGCAGTCATGATTGGCGTTGATGCGTTAATAATCGATGCCAAGGAGCCTGTGATTTCAGTCTGACCAAAACTGATCAAGCTGAACGGAACCGCATTATTGATCAGCCCAATCAAAGCAAATGGGCGCCACTGCTGAACCAATGGTTTTAAGGAATGCCCCAAAATCTTTAATAAGCAAACCAGCCCAACTAAACCAACAATTAAACGACCAAGAACACTGGTCATTGGCGGCATGGCTTGAAGCATCACTTCCACGAAGAAAAACGATCCACCCCACACAAGTGAGAGGATCGCTACACGAATCCAATCGGCGACTGCCATAAGACCTCACAATATCGAGTGGCTAGCGTACACTACGCCCATGCAAAGCCCAACGAAAGACAATGCGTGGTTAAAAGCCGAAAACTGGCAGGAGGTTCTGGAAGAGCCAGAATCACTTCCGAGCGAGATTCGAAGCTTTCTCGAAGTTCAGAATCAAACCGCTGAATCGTGGCTTGGCGGGCCTAACTCACGCCAATGGATCATCGATGAACTGAAAGCCACCATTCGTGATCGCGATGATTCAGTCCCAGTCGAAGATGGCGACTACACGTACTGGCAACGCTTTATCGAAGGCGCCGAACATCCAGATTTCTTGAGACAGAAAGAAACAAATGATCTCGAAATTTTACTGTGCGGCGATGAACGCGCAGCCAACCATCCTTACTATGATATTGGCGCCGCTGATCACTCTCCAAATCATGAGCTATTTGCTGTCACTGAAGATCGACAGGGCTCTGAACGCTATACATTGACCCTGTTCCAAGCAGGCTCTCAAGAACCAATTGAAACACCTCTCACTGATTGTCGTGGTGATTTTGAGTGGAGTACCGACAGTCGCAAGCTTCTCTATACACGCCTTGATGAACACCAGCGTCCAAGTACCGTCTGGTGCCACACGATCGGGACAGATCAAATAGATGATCAACTAGTGTATCAACTAGAGCATCCCGGCCGCTTTATTGGTCTCGGTAAAACAAGTTCTGATGCTTGGATCACGATCGATATACACGATCATCAGACAAACCAAAGCTTCTTGTTACCGGCAGACCTCGAAAACCTGACCCCTATCGCCGTAACAGATTGGATCGAAGGCATTGAATACGAACTCGAACATGTCGACCCCTATCTGATCATCCGGGGCAATTATGAGCATGAGGATTTTGCGCTATATCGAGCACCCCTCCCAACAACAGAGAGTCGCAGTAATCCAGAATGTTGGGAGACCCTTTGGGTGCCCAAAGAAGGGGCTTTATTTAGCGATTATGAAGTGCTCGCGAAGCACTGGGTAATTGAATACTCCGAAGAAGGGTGTGGTCGGTATCTCATTGTTGAACCAAACCCTTCAAAGTTCGAAATCAGACAAGAACTTCACTTGTCGACGTCAATTCATGATGCACACCTCGATCCGCTACCCGGATTTAGCCGCGATACGATTCGGATGCGTATCTCAACACCAGCGATGCCCCCAGAGGTTCGTGAAATTGATCTGACCACAGGGGAATTTAAACAACTGAAAGTATCCGCCCCACCCAATGGCCATACCGAATCCAACTACGTGGTTCAGCGCTCGTATGGCATTTCGGGCGATGGGCAAAAGATTCCGCTCACGATTGTCCATCACAAAGACATCACGCCAAACCCGAAGAGTCCAGTGCTGCTGACAGGCTATGGAGCCTATGGCATGAGCTTGACGCCTGGCTTTAGTGCAAGCAGACGTACACTGCTGACTCGAGGTGTCATCCACGTCACGGCACACGTTCGTGGCGGAATGGAAAATGGATATCAATGGTATCGCTCTGGCCGAATGGCCGATAAAGATAAATCCTTTGATGATTTCATTGGTGCTGCGGAGACATTGATTCGGGAAGGCTGGACATCTGCAGGTAACATTATTCTGCACGGAGGCAGTGCCGGGGGGTTATTAGTAGGTACAACTGTCATGCGCCGGCCGGAACTATTCAAAGGGGTGATCGCAGATGTTCCCTTTGTCGATGTACTTGAAACAATGCTCGACGCCGAATTACCACTGACACCACCCGAGTGGCCGGAGTGGGGGAACCCGATTGAATCAATGGATGCCAAACGTCGCCTGCGTCATTTCTCACCAACATTGATGGTCGAAAAGAGGCCCTATCCTTGTATTCTGGCAACCGCTGGGCTGACGGATCCACGTGTCACGTATTGGGAGCCTGCGCGATGGATTCATCATCTCCAAGCAATAGCCGAGGGAGGACCATTTCTGTTGTACACCGAATTAAACGCAGGGCATGGGGGCCCAAGTGGACGCTACGCCGGTCTCGATGATATCGCTCGTATTTATCAGGCAGTCGTCCAGCTATTCGACTTACCGCAAGAGGCGCCTCATGCCCTTTAACATAAATTGGCAAGCGATCGATGACGTCCTACTTGATATGGACGGCACACTCCTCGATCTGCATTACGACGCAACCTTCTGGTTAAAAAATGTACACTCAATTGTCGCAGGACTGACAGGGGAATCAGAAGACGAGATTCGTGATCGGTTTCGAACAGAGTTAAAAAAACACGAAGGAACGCTCGCTTGGTACTGCACAGACTACTGGGCTCAATTTTTTGGTATAGATCTGATTGAAGCGAAAAAACAGCTCGCCCATCTTATTCGCTTCAGACCCCATGCGGAGCGGTTTCTAGAGGCACTGCGGCCGTTGCCACTGAGAACCTTAATTGCTACGAATGCGCACCCTGACGTGATTCAGCTGAAGCTCGAGATTGTTCCTTTAGGAGCATTGGTCGACGGCATCGTTTCAAGCCATCAATATGGCGTCGCAAAAGAACATCCAGATTTTTGGACAGCTTTATTTGAGGAATACTCAATCGACCCAAATCGTGCAGTATTTATGGATGATTCCCCGAAGGTTCTCGAAGCCGCCGATCGCGCTGGCATCAGGGAAATCATCGAAATCCGGCATCCGAATTTATCTGAACCGCCACGCACTACCTGGAAACAAGGTATCGACGACTTTGACGTACTGATCCCTGAGTTAGAGGCTTTAGCACAACAATGAGTGGAGGAGTGCGGCTTGACAAATGGTTGTGGGCAGCGCGCTTTTTCAAAACCCGCGGACTCGCGCGCGATGCAATTGATGGCGGGAAAATTCATATCGATGGCGTCAAAGCAAAGCCATCGAAAGTGGTAACACCTGGAATCGAGATTGAAATTTCGCGAGGGCAAACCGATATGGTCGTTATCGTTCGAGATGTACGAGAAGATCGGCGCCCAGCATCTGAAGCACAACTCCTCTATGAAGAAACTGCGGAGTCGATTCAAAAGCGCGAAACCGAACGAGATTTAAATCGATTTTCCCGTGCGGGATTCCAGCCAGCGGATCACCGTCCAAATAAACGAGAACGTCGCCAAATGACAAAGTTAAAGGGAATTTTTAATGACTGATCTGACACCTGATCACGATGCAGTCCGCCGCTACATGTGTGATGAGGCACCAGATGCTCGACTGATGACGGTACGCCTTGGCAAGACCAAGAACGACATGCTTGATCATCAAAAGATGCCCTTGCCCGTAAAAATGTTATGTGAGGAGCTTGTTGCTGCAGCCTGCATTTTATCCCATATGCTCAAATTTGATGGCGAAATGATTCTTCAAATCAAGAGCTCTGGGCCGGTCACGATGATAGTTGCAGAGTGCTCTTCGGAAGGCCGCATTCGGTCAACCGCTCAGTGGGATAATGTTGGTGACGCAACCACCTTTGAGGAGCTTGTTAGAACAGGCTACTTGGCCGTTACAGTCGATCCAAGACAAGGTGAGCGGTATCAGGGCATTGTGCCCTTGGAATCAGGCTCAATTTCGGGATGTATCAATCACTACTTTGAAAATTCTGAGCAGCTCGATACCAAGCTATGGCTTGCAAGTGACCAATCAACCGTCGGTGGACTTCTTGTCCAGCGCATTCCAGAAGAGGGCGGGCAAACGCTTGAAGGGCACTCAAACTGGGAAACACTTTTAACACTCGCGGATACAATTACTGAACAAGAGCTAGCAAAAGAGGCCGGTCCACTCATGATCTACAAACTATTTCATGAGCTCAGTCCTCGAAGTTTCGATCCCTGGGGCATCGAATTCGGGTGCTCTTGTTCAAAAGAACGATCTGCTCGAGCCATCAGGGCACTTGGTGAAATGGAAGTAAAACAACTGTTTGCTGAACAACCTTCAGTGACTGTTGATTGCCATTTTTGCGGACAGGTATACCAATATGATCAGGCTGACTTAGAATGGCTACTCTCTGATCAGCCACCGGGGTCTGACACGCTACAATGAAAACCGATGGGTCGAGTCGTTTCGACGATCTTACCTTAGCCGAACTCGTTGAACACGCGCTCGCTTTAGGCGAGGGCCAACTGTCCGCCAAGGGTGCATTGGCTGTATCAACCGAACGCAATACGGAAATTCAACGATTCATCGTCAATGAGCCCTCCGTCAGCGACGTCATTCGCGCAGATGCTCAATTCCACTTGCTTGATAGCGGCGTCTTTAAATCAATTTGGCAGAGGGTCAAAGATGATGTTGTCGAGCGTGATCGCTACCGAATTCATGCCCATATGGGCGTCGATGCAGACATTGCAGTACCACTCGAGATCACGACCTTAAGTGCCTGGCATGCCATGAGTTGTCATCACTTGTGTCATATCCCGACTGAGTTCAATCCGCGCGAAAAACCGGAATGGAAATTAATCTGGGCGCCAATCGAAAGCTTTGGTGACGCAGAAATTTTGAGCGACGGCGGCGGTGTAATTTTAATCCACGTTGGCAAACGCCGAATTTTAATGGGCGGAGATCTGACGACTGGAGAGATGCGTCGTACCCTTCTGACACTCTTAGGCCTTCTGCTTCCTGAAAAAGATACGCTACCCCTGCATGGAGCGGCTGCCCAAGGTGACGGGGAGATCACGCTATTTCTCGGCCCTGCTGGGACGCAAAAGACAACATGGGCATTGCGTTGCGGGCAACTTATTGGTGACCGGGGCCTTTCTTGGTCAAATGAAGGATTACATCGTCTAGCTGATGGCTGCAGACTTCACCTCGATCATAACCTGCCAATCAGCCTAGATGAGGCATTACGATTCGGCACAATTGCTGAAAATCTAGCGCTTGGAAGCGATCGCGAACCCCTATTTGTAGATCCGGATATCGACTCAGATATCCGAACACCCACACACCTGGTTGTACCCCTCACCCGTCTCAATGCGACTCAAGAATCTGATACGCGCGGCCCAAGCCAACTTGTGATTCTAACTACGGACCCTCTTGGCGTACTGCCTCCACTGGCTAAAATCACTCGAGAACAATGTCTCGCGTGGTTTATTTTAGGCTACGGCAATCACCTTGGACCCCTCGAAGAACGCCAAGCTGAAATCGATATTCGATTCACGCCAGGGTTTATGGATACGCTGTTACCGAGGAATCTCGATGACTATGTATTCATTTTGGAAGACTTGCTTGAAGCACATGACACCCGTTGCTTCCTAGTCAACGCCGGGTGGCATGGTGGGCAAGCAGGCAAGGGTGATCCACTGTCAGCGTCAGAAGAAAGTGCTGTTATCACGGGTATGTATTACTGCACTGATTGGGAACCGTTTGGATCCCTCGGTTTGTCTGTTCCGGCGGGTCAATCAGAGACTGCCGGACCATGGCACCCTAAAGATCGCTGGCCAGAGTCGAGCGATTACACAACGAACGAGTCACGTTTGATCCAAGCTATCACGGATGAATTACAGCGGACCAATGACCCAGAGCGATGGCTAAAAGCCTTGGAAATTGAGTGCAACTAAAACTACCCACGATCTCTTCACATATTATTCAAGAATCTCATTTAGATGCTTTGAGCCAACATCTTGTCGGGATGCGATTTGGGCTCGAAAAAGAAGGCCTCCGCGTCGATCGAGATACCGGCAAACTCGCGCAAACAGGACATCCAACAGCACTTGGCTCTGCGCTCACTCACCCTCACATCACGACCGACTATTCTGAGGCGTTATTGGAGTTTGTTACCGGAACACATGCATCGCCACAAGCCGCTATCCAAGAACTTGAAGAGCTCCATGCTTTTGCCAGCACCGTTCTCGGAAACGAGCGTATTTGGCCACTATCAATGCCATGCCGGCTCCCTGACTCGGACTCAGATATTCCCCTGGCATACTACGGAGACTCACACATTGGCCGTCTAAAGACCGTTTACCGCCGGGGACTCGGTTTTCGTTATGGTCGACAAATGCAAACCATTGCAGGCGTGCACTTCAATCTCTCTTTCAGCGATGATTTCTGGTCGTGGAAAGCCGCACTCGATGGGCATCCTGATGGCACAGATAGCCGTGTAATTCGCGATAATGGATACTTCCAGACCATTCGTAACTTTCGCCGTATCCAATGGCTAATCATGCTGCTGACCGGGTCAAGTCCATCGGTTGATGAGAGTTTCCGTTTACTGGCCACTGACCGGTTCAAAGTCTCTGGGCGCACACGCCTCGCCGAGGGCGCAACGAGTCTTCGCATGAGCGATCTTGGCTACCAATCGGCTGCACAAGAATCGATCAATATTTGCTTCAATCAGTTAGATACCTACTGCGATACGTTATCAAAAGCAGTCCACCATCCTTGGCCAACCTACGAAGGTTTAGGGCTAAAAGACGATCAAGGATTTAAGCAGCTCAATACTGCCGTTTTGCAGATCGAGAATGAGTATTACTCGAGTATTCGGCCGAAGCGTGTTCAAAAGTCAGGTGAGCGCCCAGTTCGAGCCCTCATCAATCGTGGAGTCGAATACTTAGAAGTACGCGCGATTGATCTAAACCCTTTTGCACGCAACGGCATCTCAGAACATGAAGCATCTCTGATCACTTTGTTGATGACGGCATCAGCACTGGCAGATAGCCCTCTAAATTCACCAGAAGAATGTGTTGCCATCAATGGAATCAATGCGCGTGCCAGTTGGGCTGGTCGACGTCTGGACCAACGCTTTGATGATCGATCAACATTCAAGCAAGCAGGTCTTCAATTCTTGGGATCACTTGACCCTGTGGCAGAAGCACTGAATTCAGCTTTTCAAACAGAGAGTTTCACCGATGCACTCGATGATGCACGCCTACGACTCGAGGGAACATGTCCGCTGCTATCAGATGAAATCGAACAAGCGGTTCTGAAAGAGGGGCATTTAGAATTTGGTTTGGCTCGAGCCAATCAGCACCATAACAGTTGGCAGACAGTTGCTCCGACAGGAGAAAAGCTACAGGCTATGCAACACGAAGCGCGAGAAAGCCTTGTAGCCGAAGAACGCATTGCGGCATCGAACGAAGGCTCTTTCGATGCCTTCGTTGACGCCTATATCAATCAGCCTTAATTAATTTGCTGGATTGATTTCCAATAACTCAACGTCAAAGACAAGCACTGAGTTTGGCGGGATAGGTCCTGTACCAGCAGGGCCATAAGCAAGTGCTGATGGAATCGTGAACTGGAATTTCGATCCAACCTTCATCAACTGAACGCCTTCAGACCAACCCGGAATCACGCCATTCAACGGGAAGCTGACGGGCTCGCCGCGCGCGATTGAGCTATCAAATACGTCACCTGAAATCAGGCGGCCTTCATAATGCACTTTGACAGTATCTGTCGCCTTTGGAGAATCCCCTGAACCCTCAGCCAACACTTTGTACTGAAGCCCTGAAGCGGTCACAGTCACGCCATCTTTTTTTGCATTGTCAGCCAAAAAGGCTTCGCCTGATTTGAGATTTGCTTCAGCCATTGCTTCTACCTGTCGTTGTTGTTCAGCGCGAACCTTCGTCTGCGCGTCCTGGACTGCTTTATTAATTGCTGGGCGGTCCAATTTCCAATTCTTTGGCTCTTTTGAGTCCTTCAAGCCTTCGAGGACGAATTGAGGGTCTAAATCACCAAAATCGTTTTGAATACGCTCGCCGAGAATGATCCCAAGGCTATAGCTTAATTTTTCTAAATCTGTTGAAGGTTCATTCGCAAGCGCCGGAGTCGCAAGCAAAGACGCGATTAGAGCGCCCCGAAACAATGATTTCATACATACTCCTTAATTGGTTTCCGAAAGCCTATCAGGCTCTGGGGTCGAAATGCCACGTAAGACTCGATTTCCCTCGATAATCCGGGAGACAGTCGTGATTAAACACAACGCACCGAACCCCCACGCAAGCCACTCAAACCATTCGGGAACAAGGCACATCAATAGCAAAACTGCCGTAGTTTCAAAGCCTTCAGTCAGACCCTGTAAGTAGTAGATCGACTTGTCTTTAAGCGCTTTGTTCTCCAAGCCATGACGAGCGGCAAAAATGGAGAAAGCAAGAAAACTCGAGCCAGTTCCAACAAAACTAAACAATAAAAATGCCGCGGCTAGACCAACATTCGGATCGCGAACCGCGAACGCGAGAGGTATCGCGCTATACACTAAAAAATCACAGATGATATCGAGAAAAGCACCTCGTTCGGTTGGGCCTTGGATACGCGCTAACGCTCCATCTAACCCATCCAAGAAACGGTTCATGCCAAACAAAATCGCAGCGATCATTAACGCATCTGACATGATCGCAACTGCTGCCAAAAGCCCACTTAATGCACCAATCAAGGTCAGCTGCGTCGCAGTGATACCAGCTCGAGCAAGCGGTCGAGCAGCAGACCTCAGGGGCTCTTTGAGATGCTTCACAATCAGGGCATCAAACACACCATATCTCCCCCTTGTGGACGATCTTCCGGATGATGCGTCACTAAAACTCCATAAGCAGCATCATGCCTTACTTGCTCAAAGATCAGATGTTTCACCTGCTCGCGCGTCTCTGAATCAAGCGCACTTAAGGGTTCATCAAGCAATAAGATACGAGGATGTGGTGCTAAAGCGCGAGCGACAGCGACACGCATCATCTGGCCTCGTGATAATTGAAATGGATCCTGTTCAGCCATCCCACTCAGGCCGATTTGGTTCAGCAATTGATTAACGCGGTCTCGATGAGATGCCCCTTGTAACTGATGCATCGACAGCTCGATATTTGCGCCAATTGATAAATGAGGAAAGAGTAACGGCTCTTGAAAAACAGTCTGCGACTCAGCACTCAGCCGATTTGAAGGATCCATTGGATTGCCATCAAGGATGATCTGTCCTGAGATCTCGACCCCACTTTCCTGATCAATCAGCGCATGCAGCAGTGTGGATTTACCGAGGCCTGACTCACCCTGCAGCGTCATAATCTTTCCAGGCTCTAGCGCGAACGAAACCGGCTGAAAAAGTTGCCGACCAGCCCGGCTCACCGAGACTTCATCGAAAATCAGCATACCCTTCTCCTTGCATCCCAGCACGATGGCGCCAGGAAATACGGTTCACCCACAAAGCAAGCCCGAAAGCGATCAGTGGTAACAGTAAATTAACCAGCCCTGTCAAAGCAGCAGACCTCCGCTCTCCACCAACTGTAACCATCAGCTCCGTCATGAGAGTTTCGATACGACCACCACCAAGCAGAATCGTTTGGGTATACAGAGCACAACTGACAGCGAATGCGAGCGCGAATGCCAACAGTAGCAATCGGCTGTTTCGCGGCATCCAAATCAAAAATATCCGCCGCCACACTGGCAAGTTCGCTTGTTTCAAGAGCATTTCATGACGCCAATCACGATCGAACCAGCTATCACTCACCACAATCATCACATACGGAAGCGCGATCAATGTATGACCTATGATCACCGGCCAAAGACCAGGGCTTCCCCCAAAAAAATAAATCCACGCAAGCAGCCCCGATGCCATCGGAAGTGCCGGCAACCAAAGAAATGCCCACCAAATCCAATGCAATCGCCTTTGCCCTTTTGACACCAAATACTCAAGGATACAGACAGCCAAAACGATGGCGATTACGCTCGTAGTAAGACCGATCAACAGCGACGCCCAGAATGGAGACGCTAAACTCTTTATGCTTGTCAAAGCGGCCAATGAAACATCAGGTAATGGCTCAAAAACACTCCATCGCAAAGTCACAGCCCAAATCAGTAAACTCGCTATCGATAGCCAAGTAACGGTAATGAGAGCCCAACGCAACACTGTTGCCCAGGAGGTCAAGGCCATCACATCAGGTAGTCGGTACTTAACGCATGGGCGAGTCAATCGATTAAATACGCCCCAAACTGCAAGGAGTAAGGCCAACACGATGAGCAACCCAAGCGCGCCCGCCTGTCGATTGAGTGCATTGGGATCAGTAAGCAACTGAAATAAGCGAACACCGATCAACTGTGGCTGATCTGGGCCCAAAATCAGACTGACTTCAAGATTGGTCAGTCCGAAAACAAACACCACAAAAATCGCCGGATACATCAAGCGGATGACCTGAGGCCAAATGAGTTGATGATGGAATTGAATTTGAGTCAAACCGGCTTGTCGCGCTATCACCTGATAGGAACGTAGCGGAAGACGTTTGGTCATCGGTATCGCAATGGCAATTAAAAATGCACTTTCTTTGATCACGAGTGACAAAATCATGCCGACCCCCCATGGGTCTCTGGGGAATAAGTATTGCTGGTCGAGTGGGAGCTCAAAAACCACTGCGATCCATCGCCAGCCGACGCCTCCGGCGGACAGTGCCAATAATAGACCGACTGCAAGCGCACTGTGTGGCATCGCAAGCAATACACTTCGCCACACCTGCGAATCCTTCGCCTGAAGAGTTTTGGCAGAAATGGCACGTGCAATAAATAAAGAGATCACGAGCGACACGCTCGCAACCCATAGAGAGAGTATGAGCGAGTCAATCAGAGCTGGCTCATCCCACAAACGTTCGAGACCCTGAGCCCAGGAAACACCTGAATAACGACCGAGTGCATCATCCAATAACCCAATGATAGGAAGAATCAGAAGAAGAACGAAAAATCGTTCAATCCAGTTCACCGAGCCTTCCCAAAGTAGCGCTCTTTCCATGCACGCTCTAGCGGCTCAACCCAACTTGCATGGGGTTCTGACAAAGGAATCCCTCGATCCACTGCTGATAAAGTCGCAGGACCTAAATCGAGCGAATCAAAAAATTTCCGGTCTTTGGAGTCTAATCGAGACAGATCAACTACCGTCGGATCACCCCAAACCGATGGATCTGCCTTCTCAGCCTGTGCTTCAGGACTTAAAAGAAGGTTGATCCAAACCAATGCCCCAGCGCGTGACCCCGCATTAAACGGGATCGCCAAAAAATGCGTGTTTCCAACAGTACCTATCGCATGAATATACGTTCTAACTGTTGGCGCGAACCGACCATCGAGAATCCGTTGTGACGCATCATTCGGATTGAAGCTCAGTGCAATATCCAAAATCCCATCGGCAAACAAATCCATCATCACTTCCGCCGAATCGGGAAACTCCTTCCCTCCACGCCACAAATGCGGGTGTAAGGCATCGAGATATGCCCACATAGGTGCAGTCACTCGCTGAAATCGCTCTTCCGAATAGGGTTCCTTCAACCAATCTTGCTGTTCGGTTGTCTCCCAAAGAACCTGTTTTAGAAATGTTGTTCCGTGAAAATTGGGTGGCTCAGGATAGGTCACACGCCCAGGATTATTTTTCGCGTAGTTGAGTAGTGCTTCCATCGACTTCGGTGGCTGAGAAAGGCGCGATTGATCGTATATAAATACTAGCTGAGCACGACCCCATGGAGCTTCTAGTCCATCTGTCGGAATCGAAAAATCAGCGGCAATGGTCGGCTCATCAAGATTGATCGCTCCCGACGATGGAAGATCGCCGACAAATGGAGCTCCCAAGAGTCCATCGCCCTTCATCCGCGCAAAATTCTCTCCATTGATCCACATGACATCGACCGAGCCTTGATCCGATCGACCGACGCGTTTTGCCGTTTGTATTCCCTGAATCGCTAAAGAGATATCATCAACTTTAACGTGCTCGACTTTAACATCATGGCGTTCTTCGGCGATTTGCGCCCAACGCTCGATATATTGGTTAATCGTTGACGAACCACCCCACGCATAAAAATACACAGTCTGACCTTTAGCATCGGCTTCTACTGCGTGCCAGTCAGCGGCCTGACCGACCTGGACACTGGCAAGCAAAACAGTTGCAACCATCAGTCTAAAAATCATCACTGAACCTCTTCCTTATAACGGTTTGAAATCAAAGCTGATGCAGCAGAAAAAGCACCAAGCAAAACCAACGGCAACCAGACTTCGGGGTGCTCAATTAAATTCCACTGCGGACTCAACCCTTGCTCCAACACCGCATCCAGACCCTTCCCAACGCCAACATAAATAGCAGTCCCAGGAATGATGCCGACCGCTGTCGTAAGCGCAAAATCACGAATTCTCATCTGAAATAGCGCTGGAATGATGTTCACCAACCAAAACGGGAAAAATGGAATCAATCGCATGGTCAATAGCCAGCGTATAGGGCTTCTATGAAAGGTCACTCGCACTGTCTCAATAACACCCTCAGCGCGTTTGGAAAAAAACTGCCGCGCAAAGGTCGATGCAACGATATACACAACCATGGCACCTGTTGTCGCACTCAACACGATGATCGGCAACGCAATCCACCCAAACAGAGCAGCGCCCATCAGTGTCAATAATGATGCGATCGGTAAGGACAAACTGACCACCAAAACATAGGTAAGGAAAAAGACCACAAGCGACAACACATAGTCATCTTGAAGCATGATCTTAAACTCGGAATACCGCGTGAGAAGGTCCTCAGCATTGAATGAATTACTACCGAACCAGATCACAAGACCGAAGCCAACCGCACCGATAAACCATCCGATTCGTTTCACGCTGATTCCAATCAAGTTTCCAATACCGCTTCGCCGAAAGGCGCGAATCTCTATAATAATTCAGATACCCTATGGGCATCTCAATAGATTTCATCCAAAGAGGTCCACGATGACGGAAATTTTCCCTGTCGGCTATCCAACCCGGCGGCTGCGCCGCAATCGACGCGACGCATTTTCTCGAGCGCTCGTCAGGGAGCACACTCTGACAACATCACATTTGATTTATCCGATGTTCGTTCTCGATGGGCACAACGAGAGAGAGTCTGTGAACTCAATGCCTGGTGTTGAGCGTTTAACGATCGATTTGATGCTCAAGCAAGCCGAACGAGCACACAACCTGGGTATCCCTGCCGTTGCACTTTTTCCTGTTGTTCGTGACAACAAGACCGAAGATGGTCGCGAAGCGTATAACCCGAATGGCTTGGTCCAACGCGCTGTGCGCGCGCTCAAATCCGAACTTCCTGATCTCGGTGTCATTACAGACGTCGCGCTCGATCCCTACACAACGCATGGGCAAGACGGCTTAATTGATGCGTCAGGTTATGTCTTGAACGATGAAACCTGTGACGTCTTGGTCCAACAAGCACTGTCTCATGCTGAAGCGGGTGCTGACATTGTCGCACCAAGTGACATGATGGACGGCAGAATCGGCCTGATTCGTGACGCGCTCGAAGATGAAGATCATATCCATACCCGCATTCTTGCCTATTCCGCAAAGTATGCGAGTGCGTTCTATGGCCCATTCAGAGATGCTGTTGGGTCGAGCGCGAACCTCGGTAAAAAAGACAAACGGACATATCAGATGGACCCATCCAATAGTGACGAAGCGCTCCATGAGGTTGCGGAGGACCTCTATGAGGGTGCAGATATTGTGATGATTAAACCGGGGCTGCCGTATCTCGACATCGTTCAGCGTATTAAAACCACGTTTAAAGTCCCTGTTGCTGTATATCAAGTCAGCGGCGAATACGCGATGATTCAGGCTGCGCATCAGAACGGATGGATTGACGGCAAGGCCGTCATGATGGAAAGTCTCGAATCAATGGTGCGTGCCGGTGCAGACTGTATACTTACATATTCTGCGATCGACGCGGCCGAGAACCTCACTGCTTAAGACAAGAAACATAACGAGGATATAATGAGCGACCAAATTACAACTCTGACAAATGACAACTTTGATTCAGTGATCAAAGATGCGCAAACGCCTGTATTGGTGGACTTTTGGGCCGAGTGGTGTGGCCCATGCAAAATGATTGCACCTGTCCTAGAAGAACTTGCCGCGGAATACACCGGGCGTTTAACGATCGCAAAACTCAACGTGGACGATCACCGCGAGGCGACTGAAAAATTTAATATTCGTGGGATTCCGACACTCATCTTGTTTAAAAACGGTGAACCTGAAGCAACAAAGGTTGGCGCGCTGTCTAAAAGCCAGCTTGCGGCATTTCTTGATTCAAACATCTAAAAGACTAGACGAGCACACCGAAAGCGCCTAAGCTTTCGGTGTGGATGCCCTCCACAACCCCCTTTTTATTTCAGAAAACACACATTGACCAACCCAAATACCGCCTGTGGTCCGTGCCCAGGTGATTCAGAGAACACATGAACCTCACAGAACTTAAGAAAAAATCAATGCCGCAGCTCCTTGAGATTGCGGAGAGCATGAACCTCGAAAACCTCGCACGATCCCGCAAACAGGACGTCATTTTTTCTATCCTGAAAGCCCATGCGAAGAGCGGGGAAGACATTTACGGTGATGGCGTCTTAGAAATTTTATCGGATGGCTTCGGTTTCCTTCGATCTGCTGACTCAAGCTATCTCGCAGGTCCTGATGACATTTACGTCTCTCCGAGCCAAATCCGACGTTTCAACCTCCGCAAGGGCGATTCCATCGCAGGCAAGATTCGCCCACCAAAGGATAGTGAGCGTTACTTTGCACTCTTGAAAGTTGACGAGATCAACTTCGACAAGCCAGAAAATGCAAAGAACAAAATTTTGTTCGAGAACTTAACGCCTCTGTTCCCGCAAAAACGTCTTAAGATGGAGCAAGGTAATGGATCTACCGAAGATTTAACGGCGCGAATCATTGATTTGGTTTGCCCAATTGGTAAGGGTCAGCGTGCGTTGATCGTTTCACCTCCGAAAGCAGGTAAAACGATCATGCTTCAGAACATTGCCAATAGCATTGTGCGCAACAACCCAGAATGTTATTTGATCGTACTTCTCATCGACGAACGTCCAGAGGAAGTTACTGAAATGCAACGCACTGTCCGCGGTGAGGTTGTGGCATCGACATTCGATGAACCGCCAGCTCGACACGTTCAGGTTGCTGAAATGGTCATTGAAAAGGCGAAGCGCCTGACTGAGCATAAACGCGATGTCATCATCTTGCTTGATTCGATCACCCGACTCGCGAGGGCTTACAACACGGTACAGCCATCATCTGGCAAGGTTCTGACTGGTGGTGTCGATGCGCACGCACTGGAACGTCCAAAGCGCTTCTTTGGTGCCGCTCGAAATATCGAAGAAGGTGGCAGTCTTTCAATCATTGCGACCGCATTGGTTGATACCGGTTCGAAAATGGACGAAGTCATTTTCGAAGAGTTCAAAGGAACCGGTAACTCAGAATTGAACCTGGAAAGACGCGCTGCCGAGAAGCGTATCTTCCCAGCGATTAACATTCGTAAGTCTGGAACACGTCGTGAAGATCTTCTCACAACAGAAGAAGAGCTCCAGCGTATGTGGATCCTGAGAAAACTTCTCGATTCAATGGAAGACCTCCAAGCGATCGAGTTCTTAGTCGACCGTATGAAGACGACAACGACAAACGAAGAGTTCTTCCAGTCAATGAAGAAGCGTTAAGACGCGTCTTCAATCAGACGGCGCCTGAGCTTCTCAAGCGCCTCTGTTCTCCCCGACTCAATCTCAATACGCAACAGATGGACCAGCGGATTGTCCGGCTCTAGCTCGTTTGCACGTTCAATATGATGTTTTGCTTCGGCATCGAGGCCCGCAGCCATCGCTAAACGTGCCTGAACAACTTCTAATGAAACCGAGTCAGGATGTGCTTTTGCTAACGGATTGAGAAGCGCTAAACGTGACAAAGCATCCTCATCACCAACTGTTTCAAGGGCAAGCGCCCAGTCTTCGCGCCATTCTTTCTTTAACGCCTTCATCAGTAGTTTGAATTCGGTTGGCTTGGGATCATGCGCAATAGCTTTTGGAACGCTTGCCATCAAGCGTTCGGCCGATTCCAAGTAACGTTCGGACTCATCGAGTTGGTCAACTCGTCTCGCTGCTTCGGAGGCCAACAACCAATGGAGCGCCGGTAATGATTCAGAACTCGCGTCCTTCTTAAGTACCGACAGGGCACGTGCTGGCTCATCGCGACGCAACCATAAAGCACCTTCTATCAATCGGGAATCAGCTTTTCTGTGACGCATCCGACCCCACGCCCGAAATACACTCAATGGCAGTCGACCGATAGCTCCACCCAAACCAAACACAACCCAGAGAATGACTGTGACGGCAATAAACAGGATGACAAATGCCCACAGAGACATTTCTATGGTGTAGCCACCATAAGCAAACAGAACATAACCGGGGTCAGCTTTTACGCGGTTACCAAGATACAAACCAAACGTAAGTAACGCCCCAAGAACTGAAACCCAAATCGAAATTCTAAGGAGACGACTCACTGTTTCACCACTGAGCCAGAGACACGTTCTTGAGTCAGTGCATCACGATAGGCTTTCAATGCACGGAGACCCTGAGCTGCATCGGGGATTTCACGAGCGATTTGTATGCCTTCGAGTGAACTAAGAACTGTCATCACTTTCAATCCAGCGCCTTCAGTTACATCGAAAAAGTGCGTCGATAAACGTTTTGCCTGAGCAAGGCCTGAATCAAAAAGGACTTGGTCTTCACGAATCAACGCAACCTTAATCTGCTCAAGACTCAAGCGGAGGACCTCTCGCGCACGTCCAGCATCAGATGCTGAAACAAGCGGTGTAATCGGTGCATTCACCTCACGAATTCGGATAAATTCAGAGAGATCACCAAGCCACTTTTGCACATCGACAGCCGCTTCCGATTCTGTCTCAGGAGCCAAACGCCGCACAGGTAACTGCAAGTCATCTAACACGGAGTCGAGAGCGAGTAGCTCAGCCTGAATACCTAAAATATCAATCGTTTGAATCGCCGCCAAAGACTGTAGATCTTGCGCTAAACGCTCTCTCACAGACAACAAACGACCATCCTGTAACTGACCAAGTAGCGCTTGAGCAGTACGCATTAAATTCACCGCTGTCTCTGGGTTTTTCTCAACAAGGAGTCTTTGATCGGCGAGCTTCAAGAGATATTCAGCTTCTGCCAGAACATAACTGCTCCGCGTATCGACCTGGGCTTTGGCAATTTGCTCAGCGACCATTTCTACACGATCGATTACTGATTGATTACGGGCATCCGCACGACCAACATCGGAATTTAGTTTCTGAATTTGTTTATCAAGAGTGCGAGTGGTCTCTTCAAGATTCTCTAATCGCGTGATCTTTGAATTCAACGCCTGGATAGAGGCTTCTACAGATTGCGTGGCTCGAGTAATCGATTGAAGCTCATTCCACCCAAGCCAGCCTCCAGCTCCCACGGCAACAGTTGCAATAACGCTCAATATAATGGCGAACCATCCGTTTGATCTCGCTGCCTGTGGGCGATCTTTACGGTCGGTCATTACCTCATCAGACTCAGCTTGATCGTCGACCAGGATTTCCTCAGCGACTTCAGATGTTTTTGCTTCAGTCTTTGACACTCGGCTCTCCTTGCATCGCCAATCGAACTTCATCTGGTGTTGGCGAATTGATTTGATAATAACGGCTTCCAGCAGGTAATTGTGCTTTCGCATCAGAACTCGTCACAAAATGCAGGTAATCCGATACATCTAAACCGTGCGTCTCTGCGATTTGTAAAAAGCCATTCAGAAGAACGGCAGATCCATGAACGATTCCACCGACTGCATCCACATTTTGAAGCTCTAGATCAATGCGAGGAGCGACTTCGAAGAGCTCTAGATGTACAACTGGATCAAGTAACACCGAATTCAATTCAGAAAATTGGCGACCAGAATCTTTTCCGCTTACGATCAACAAGCGGCTCTCAGGCCGAATCTCTCTTCGTATTAATTGCATAAGTGATTCAGAACCTGGGCTTGGAGCCGTCCTAACCGAATGCACCTCATTTTTGAGTAACTCCGCCGTTCCGACACCAACAGCCCAGAATTGTTGATCAGTTGGCCACTGTGCCCATCGCGAGAGCACTGCATCAATCAACAACCGTGCAGACTCAGGAGACGTCACAACGATATGGTCAAACCGATCGAAATCGACAATTGCAGAGTTTAACGAGACATCCAACGGATAGGACTGGACACATGACAGTGCTATCACCTCAAATCCAGCATCGGTGAACGCATCAGCGACTCGCGGGAACGCCGAAGGAAGCCGATTTAACCAAAGTTTCAATTACAAACCCGCTTGAGCGAGAAGTTCTCTCGCGCCTTGCGAAATCAAATCTTCTGCGACGCGAACCCCTAAGATCTCGGCGTCATCAATTGCGGCCGAACCCTCTGCTTTCAGAAGTGTTCCACAATCAGCTGAACCCACCAATGCGCGTAACCACAACAGCCCATCGCGCTCGATCGCATAGGCTGCTATCGGCACCTGACATCCACCGTTCAAATGCCGATTCAAAGCACGCTCAGCACGACCTGCAGTTTCTCCATCAGGATCCTTGAGTGTCATCACAATTTCACGGGTGACAGCATCATCTTCGCGAATCTCAATTCCAAGGATGCCCTGACCGCATGCAGGCAAGATCTCCTCTGGGGCTGTCTCAAATGCGATACGATGACCCAACTCCAACCGCTTTAGACCCGCTGACGCGAGCACCAAACCATCGAATTCACCTGTATCAAGTTTCTTTAAACGCGTACCTAGATTTCCTCTGACTGGGGATAATTTAAGGTCTGGTCGTAACGCACGAATTTGGGCGATGCGTCTCAAACTTGATGTACCAAGATGTGCGCCCTGAGGAATATCAGCAAAACCAGCCCATGCAGTTGTTCCAGCCCGATGGACCACAGCGTCTGTCGGTGTTTCACGTGCTGTTAAACAACACAAGTCCAGACCACCGGGAAGCTCCATCGGGACGTCTTTCAACGAATGCACAGCAAGATCTGCCCGACCATCATAAAGCGCAGTTTCTAGTTCTTTGACGAAGACTCCTTTGCCACCAATTTTGGTTAATGAAACATCGAGCCGCTCATCTCCCTGCGTAGTCATCTCCAAGAGCTCAATTCTCAACTCAGGAAAATGTGCTTGCAGACGGTCCCGAACGTGATAAGCCTGCCAAAGAGCCAATGGACTCTTCCGTGTCGCGATAGTTAATGTTTTTTGCATGTGTGGTCCTTTGTTACACAAAGTATACTGGATGCTTACAGAAGGAGTCTCTATGAGTCAGGAAACGCCCAAAGCTTTATGGGGCGGCCGCTTTTCGGAATCGACCGATGCGTTCGTCCAAGCATTCACTGCATCCGTCGAATTCGACCAACGCATGGCGCACGAGGATATTCAAGGATCAATCGCGCATGCCACGATGCTCGCTGAACAGGGAATCCTAACTGACTCAGAACGTAACACCATCATCGAAGGCCTCCAGCAGATCAAAGCTGAAATTGAATCAGGTCAATTGGCCTGGTCGATTGCACGCGAAGACGTGCATATGAATATTGAATCACGACTCATCGACTTAATCGGCGACACTGGAAAAAAACTCCATACCGGCCGCTCTCGGAATGACCAAGTCGCCACCGACATTCGACTCTGGCTACGAGGCACCATTGATCACGCGATATCCGAACTGTCTCGCCTGCAAACTGGTTTAATTACGTTAGCTGAGCGTGAAGCAGACACCATCATGCCCGGTTTCACGCATCTTCAAGCAGCACAACCCGTGACTTTTGGGCATCACATGCTCGCATGGAATGAAATGCTAGAACGTGACGCTGGCCGCCTGATTGATTGCAGACAGCGGATGAACCAATGCCCGCTTGGTGCAGCCGCTCTTGCCGGCACGAGCTACCCAATTAATCGAGAGCGCACGGCTGAGCTCCTTGGATTCGATAAACCAACAGAAAACAGTCTCGACTCCGTATCTGATCGGGATTTCGGTATCGAATTCTTAAGTGCCGCAAGCATCATCATGATGCACTTGTCACGGTTCTCAGAAGAGCTGATCAACTGGAATTCCACCGCTTGGCAATTTGTCGACCTACCTGACAAGTTCTGCACTGGCAGTTCGATCATGCCGCAGAAAAAGAATCCCGACGTGCCTGAACTTGTCCGCGGTAAATCAGGCCGTATGTTTGGTCACCTGATGAGCTTGCTTACTTTGATGAAAGGGCAACCACTCGCCTACAACAAAGACAATCAAGAAGACAAAGAGCCTCTCTATGATGCAGCCGATACACTCATTGGTTCTCTTCGCGCCTTCGCCGACATGATTCCATCATTATTGGTCAACAAAGACATCCTCAAAGACTCTGCAATTCGAGGGTTTTCGACAGCAACAGATCTGGCCGATTACCTGGTACGCAAAGGCTTACCTTTCCGAGATGCCCATGAAGTGGTTGGACAAGCCGTAGCGCTTGGCGTCCAAACCAAGCGCGATCTTTCAGAAATGGATCTCGCGGAACTCCAAGCTTTCAGCAAGCTAATTCATGATGATGTGTTTGAAGTTCTGACAGTTGAAGGGTCAGTCAACGCACGCGATCACATTGGTGGAACAGCACCAAATCAGGTGAGGGCAGCAGCAGATCGAGCAAAAGCGCGTCTAGCAGCTCGCTAGCGGCCAGCGATTGCCGCCAAAATCGCTTGGACTTGAAGTTCTGTAGAGCCACGATTTGCTTCAACCCAAGCATTTGCGGCCCGCCCCATCACATCAGCTTTCGCAAGTACCTCATCAATAGCTTGAGAGAGATGCTCTGCATCGGTGCGAAGAAGAGCACCTGCAGCTTCCAGACCAACACTGATAGCTTGGAAGTTGTGCATGGATGGTCCTGCAATAAGAGGTTTACTCATCAGCGCTGGCTCAATCGGGTTTTGGCCTCCCTTTCCGGAAAAGCTTCCACCAATAACAATCACATCAGATGCAGAAAGGTACGCACCCATATCTCCAAAGGTATCACCGATCAGGATTTGAGCATTATCAAGAATTCCCTTTGAGACTTGGCACGCGTCAACCGCATGCTCATCAGCCAAAGTCTTAATTTCAAGTCCGCGAACTGGGTGACGAGGAACGATGAGTAGCCGTAACTTAGGATGTTGCTGAGCCCAGTCTATGAAAAGCGCATCATCGTCGGCATGACTACTCATCAGGCAAATTAAGACATTGTCTTGTTTCCAATCAGTAATCTGATTTGCTCGCTCTCGAGAAATTTGAGGAGCAGATTGATCGAGCTTGATGGATCCAACTTCTGAAATCGCATGGGCCGGAACCCCAAGGCTATGTGCATTATGAGCATCACCATCAAATTGCATTAAAGCGCGTGAGACCTTGGACCACATCGGTCGCGATACCCAAACAAACCGTTCATATCCTCGAACTGATTGATCACTCAACCGCCCATTCGCGAGAATCACAGGGACAGAAGCCTTGTGGCATGCGTCAACTAAATTGGGCCAAAGCTCGGTCTCAATAACGATTAATGCTTTCGGCCGAAGTTTGGATAACCAGCGGGACCAAATCCACGAAAAGTCCCAAGGAAACACATGACAGGTGAATTCACTATTAGCCAGGATACCAAGTCCAGCTGGTGTGGTGGCTGTCATCAAAATGCGAAGCGATGCATCATGTTGAATGAGTGCTCGCGCAAGCTCTAAACCAACTTTAGCCTCACCAAGACTGCACGCATGAATCCATACACAGCCCTCCATCTGATCAGGCACATGCACGCCGAGCCGATGACTGACCATCGGGTCTTGATTTTCTCGGCGATACTTACGAACCACATGCGCAATTAGAAGTGGTGTACAAAGTAGCAAGAGCAGTGAATACAGATGTCGTCCCATAATTGAAGATGCTAGCATGCCTGCATGAAAATCATCGTCGGTGGCGGTATTTCAGGTCTCTGGCTAGCAGCTGAACTGAAAGCGCGAAATATTCCATGCTGTGTTATCGAAAAAAATGCACTTGGCCAAGGTCAAACCCTAGCGAGCCAAGGCATGATTCATGGTGGCACCAAGTATGCACTCGATGGGCTCTTAACCAAAGCAGCCAGTGAAATTGGGGCAATGCCCGCGCGTTGGCAAAAGGCTCTAAAGGGGGAGGGAACGGTAGACCTGAGCCATGTTCAACTCGAACGAGAAGATCAGCTGTTATGGTCTGTCGAGTCTATTGCTGCCAATCTTTTGGGATTCTTCGCAAGCAAAGCAATGCGATCTCGAATGGAGCGCATTGATCCGACATCCGAGGCGGCATTTAATCATCCTAATTTCAAAGGCCATCTCTATCGATTGTCAGAGCCTGTATTGAAGCTCGATACCTTGGTGCATGCATTTGCCGAGATTTTGGATGGACAAGTCTTCAAGGCGAAAGTCACCCAACTTCTCACACAAGACGATAAAGTCGTTGGTGTGGAAACGACTGCAGGCCAGATCCATGGGGACGTTATTTTAACCGCTGGTGAAGGAGCAGAAGTGCTGTTATCCGGGCTTCCAGGAGGCTATCCAGCAATGCAACGACGCCCACTCGCAATGGCAGTCTGCAAACTTGCGCAGCCCATTCCAAAAGTATTTGGTCACCAACTCGGGAGTGGCAGCAAGCCCAAACTAACTGTCTCAACCCATGAATTTGATGGAGCGCAGTATCTCTATTTGGGAGGACAGCTTGCAGAGGATGGGGTTCGAGAAGATGACGATACAGTCTGCTCCAATGCCAAACGCGCGCTATCGGAAGCACTCTCTTGGCTTGAACCGAAGGTGGAATCAACCCACGTTTTCCGCATCAGTCGAGCAGAGCCAAGCACGCATGAAGGAAGTCGGCCTGACACGGCATTTGTTTCTAAGTTAAACAACCTGATTGTAGCGTGGCCGACTAAGCTCGCTCTAGCGCCTGCACTTGCCGACCAAGTACTACCGCTTTTTGATGAAAAATCGAAACCTGTAACACTACCGCAGTGGTCAAAAGCGCCGGAAGGTCATTACCCATGGGTATGATTCATAGACCACTGGGGCAAACGGGGCTCAAGCTCAGTCCGATTGGTCTGGGTACCGTCAAAATTGGACGCAATACGGATGTGAAATATCCGACCGATTTTGAATTACCGAGTGATCAAGAAGTCATCGAGCTCCTCACAATTGCTTCAGATTTGGGCATCAACTGTCTTGATACAGCGCCAGCATACGGAACCTCTGAAGCTCGGCTCGGTGAGTTACTACCAGAAATCTCTAGCGATTTTCAGATCATCACAAAAGTTGGCGAAACCTACGATCGTGATACCGGAAGTCATTACGACTTCTCAGAAACCGCTATCCTCAAGAGCTTAGAACAGAGTCTTCAACGCTTAAATCGCGATCGTTTAGATGTGGTGTTACTGCACTCTGATGGAAAGGATGTCGAACATCTAAATCAAGGTGCACTTCACACATTAATCAAAGCGCGAGACCAAGGACTAATTCAGGCAGTCGGATTATCGGGCAAAACACTGGATGGTGGGCGTCAAGCTCTAGATCTGGGAGCGGATTGCTTGATGATTACACTGAACCCTGAGACTCAAGATGAAAAACCACTCATCGATGAAGCGAAACGATTTGGTGCGGGGTTATTGGTCAAGAAAGCCCTCGGAAGCGGCCATCTAACAACATCTATTCCCGAAATTTTTAAAGACTTGTTCGCCCACCCAAACATCACTTCCGCTATCATTGGCACCATTAACCCTGTGCATCTGCGCAATAACTGTCTTGCACTCCCAACAGAGATTCAAATATGAGCCTAGACGCGATTAAAGCCACTTTTCAGGCAAGCATTGATACCAAACAAGCCCTCATCAATGACACCAAACGCTTGGAAGAACTTCTTGAAGTCGCAGGAGTCGCGTCATCAACCATCAAAGCAGGCCACAAAATCATGCTCTGCGGAAATGGGGGGTCAGCTGCAGATAGCCAGCACATCGCAGCAGAACTTATTGGTCGATTTGAAAAAGAACGTAAGTCAATGGCTGCGATTGCGCTCACCACAGATACATCTGCTCTCACAGCCATTGGTAATGATTATGGCTATGACCAAGTCTTCTCACGACAAGTCGAAGGCCTCGGACAATCGGGTGATTTACTCATTGGCATCTCAACAAGTGGTAATTCAAAGAATGTCGTCAAAGCTATGGAAGTTGCCCAGAGCAAGGGTATTCGAACAGTTGCACTAGTTGGTGATAAACCTGACGGCGCGATGCAGGCGATCGCTGATTACGTGCTAGCTGCCCCGTCGACTAACACAGCGCGCATTCAAGAGTGTCACATCTTGATGATGCACACACTCTGTCAGTTAGTTGAATCAGAGTCAGTCTGACGAATCTTTGCAATCAAGTGGCTAGTCGATAGGTTGGCCACTTCACCGAGAACTTTGACTTCTCCGCCATAGCCCAACACATGCTCGTAACCGACGACTTCCTCGATCGTTTTGTAGTCACCGCCCTTCACAAGAATGTCAGGCCGAACGACATCAATTAATGGAATTGGCGTGTCATCCTCAAATGCGATAACCGCATCGACAGCACCGAGGCCAGCGAGCACCTGAAGGCGACGTTCAATAGTATTTACAGGGCGTTCAGGACCTTTCAAACGAGCCACCGACGCGTCTGAATTGACAGCAACAATCAAGCGATCACCAAGCGAAGCAGCTTCTTTCAAATAGGCGACATGACCTGCATGCAAGATATCAAAGCAACCATTCGTCATGACAACTTTCTCACCCTGAGCACGGCATTGTTCGGCCCAAGCGGCTGCATCTTCTACGTGATCAAAAATGCCGTGATCAACATCCAGAGCCCGTTCGAGTTCACGACCACTGACAGTTGCTGTACCAAGTTTCGATACAACGATTCCTGCCGCTCGGTTCGCTAATTCAGCAGATTCAGCCATGCTCATACCTGCACCGAGGCCCGCCGCCACAGTCGCAATCACCGTATCGCCCGCACCTGTGACATCCGCAACCTCTCGCGCCGTTGCAGCAAATTGATGCACAGATCCATCACGCATAATCAGCGTCATTCCTTGCTCAGAACGCGTGACCAAGATTGTGTCGATATCAAGTTCATTAATCAGTTTCTGACCTTTTTCAATCAGGTCCTGATCATTGGCCCATGTGCCACAAACTGCTTCGAATTCAGTACGATTGGGGGTCAATAAAGTGGCCCCTCGGTATTTCTCAAAGTCTGTGCCCTTAGGATCAACAACCACTGGTATCTTGGCGGCACGTGCTTTTTGAATGAGTAAACGAGGCTCTAAGCTTCCTTTTGCATAATCACTTAAAACCACCGCCGTCATTCCATCAAGTGACACTGCCTGAGCTAGCGACTCCGCATTTGATGCATCAAATGGTGTTTCAAAATCCAGACGAATCATTTGATGTGCCTGACTTAAGACTCTTAGCTTGGTAATTGTTCGGTGGTCGACGCGCGTGAAAAGTGGATGCACATTGTGATTTGTTAGGGTCTGTTCCAGTAAATCCGCATCAGAGTCATGGCCCACAAGCCCAGCACAAGTCACTGTCGCACCAAGTGACGACAGATTCAAAGCCACGTTTGCCGCACCACCCGGACGCGCCTCGTCGTGAGTGACCCGGACAACAGGAACTGGAGCTTCAGGAGAGATCCGACCAGCATCGCCATGCCAGTAACGGTCCAACATGACATCGCCAACGACTAAAACCCGCGATGTGGAAAAGATATGTGACACAGAAGATCTCTCTAATGATTCGAAGCTTGTTATAGTACCGAGCTTCATCAATGAACCCAACCGGATTACACATGGGCTTTTCTTTCGTTCCGCTGGGACTTGGCTTCATTCGACTATTAGCCGCACTGCCACCAAGGCTTGGAGTGGCTATCGGCCACCTGATTGGTACTTTGTTGTTCTATACAGCGAAAAACCGCCGCCTTGTTTGTGAACGAAATATTTCTGTCTGCTTCCCAGAATTAAGCCCGATCGAACAACGCAATCTTGTCAAAGCCTGCTTTGAGCAAAACGGAATCGGACTAACCGAAACGGCTTGGTCTTGGCATCGGCCCATCGATTTTGTCGATGACAAAATCGTCGTATCAGGCCAAGAACTTCTCGACCGAGCTAAGAAAGAAAATCAAGGGGTGTTACTGCTCTGCCCCCACTACAGCATGTTGGACTTGGTCGCCCCACTCATGCACGCCGTCGCAGGCAGATTTGTAGTGAGTTATCGCCCAAACGATAATCCAATCTTTGACCAAGCTGTGTGTCGTGGTCGCGCACGATACGCTGAACTGGTCGATGTCCGGGCATTGCGCGATATTGCTAAACACCTAAAACAAGGTGACATGGTTTGGTTCGGACCAGATCAAGACATGGGGCCAAAAGGCTCTGTATTCGCTCCGTTTTTCGGGCGACTTGCATGCACAGTAACAACGCCAGCTCGCCTCGCTCGAATGTCTAACGCGGTCAGCGTTTTCCTTGATCTACACCGTGACGACAATGGCACCTATCACGTCTCATTTGTCCCGATGCCTAATGATTATCCAGTTGAGGATGAGTTAGAGAATGCACGCGCACTCAATCAACGTATTGAAGACGCGCTGAAAAATCATCCATCACAGTATATGTGGATGCATAAACGATTTAAGACAAATCCAGACCTTACACGGCAGACACTGTATCAGTCTGACTAACCCATTCCATTACGTCAGATGCACTGATATCAGCCATTTTTCCTGTTCGACTTTTTAGGATTTGCGATGTTTCAGCAACAGGTCCCACAAGACCAGGCTTTGTCGGCCCATACAATGCAAGCAGCGGTATACCCAATGCATCAGCGATATGCGCAAGCCCAGTATCGACAGAAACCACTGCGCGCGCATTTGAGATCTCAAAAGCAACATCATTTAACGAGGCTTGATTCAATATTCGTACGGGCAGGCCTGTAGTCATTGCTGAAACCGCTTCGAATTCAGCATCACTTCCCACCGGCAGCACAATGTCAGAAAACTGAGGAAGTGCATCTTCAATAACAGCTTTCCATCCATCACTCATCCAACACTTCGGTAGCCGACTCGTCTGAGTCACCAGTACTAAACGATCAGCCAGCTCTTGTGGTCGCCCCAAATCAATAGACGCATCTGGATCCGTTTCTGGAAGAGGGTATCCGAGCGACTTCGCAAATAACTCACGAGTTCTCGATATCGCATGTTTCGACCGGTCGACGCGATGGGTCACGTCGTAAACGCTCGCCGCCAAACGCTCCTTTGCCGAACGGCGATCAAATCCATGCTTTGGCCCATCAGTAAACCGTGTGATTAAAAATGCACTTTTAAGCAGTCCCTGAGCATCAATGACAACGTCGTATCGTTCTGCGCCGAGTGCTTGTTTATAGGCAGCAAGGTCATTAGAAAACAATAGGCGATGCAGCTTTCCTTTCCAGCGTCGTAAAGGAATCGCAAGCACATCGCCAACAGATGGGTGCCAATGTGGGATTTCAGCAAAAGTAGGCTCGCACACCCAATCAAACCGAATATCACCGAGCGCTTCAGTTGCATCAGTCAATGCTGGCAATGTATGCACTAGATCACCCATTGAGGATGTTTTCACCACCAAAACACGCATTAGGCGATCCGCTGTATTTGTTGTAACAACGCGTCGAATACCTCATCAACCGAAAGCTCAGACAAACATGCCTGGTGTTTTAATGGGCATTCTTTTTCAAAACATGGGTGGCAAGGTACGGGGTGCGTCAAAGTCACTGCCGTCTCACTCAGTGGCGGTGTATGCGTCGGTGATGATGGTCCAAAAAGCGCGACTAGTGGTCGACCCGTCGCTGCAGCTACATGCATTAATCCAGAGTCATGTGTCACAACAGCTTTTGACAAGCCTATTAGATCAACCGCGTCTGGAATCGACGTCAAGCCTGTGAGATTCACGAGATCCTTGCGCTTTGCCTTCGCAATCTGATTGATCAATAGCTCAACATCATCGGCGTCATTGGGCGAGCCGAGCAATATGACTTGATGTCCCGCATCAATTAAGCGGGTTGCTAGGTCTGCAAAACGATCCAACGGCCACTGTTTTGCAGGCCCAAATTCGGCACCCGGGCACAGAGCAACCAACCGAGAGGAGTCGAGCCCATGCGTGGAAACCAAATGTGCTTGTGACGCTTCATCCATCGTTAAACGGGGAAGCGGGGGAGCTTCGGGTAACTGATTCGCCGACAGAGCAAGGTTTGCTGGAAACCCAAGCGCCATATACCGGTCGATCATCCGCGGGAAACGAGCCTCATGCAGAATCCGTAGATCAGTGAGTAACTTGTATCGATACTCTCCACGCCAACCGATACGACGGGGGATTCCCGCCATAGCGGGGATCAACGCAGATTTCAAAGAGTTGGGAAGAATAAATGCGCGGTGATAACGCGAAAACCGAAGCTTACGAGCAAATGCCCAACGTTCTTTCAGCTTCAGCTGACCGTGATCAAAAGGGAGCTCGATGACTTGATCAACCTCTGGCATACGCCGGGCGACTTCAAGACTCCAGCTCGGTGCGAGCATATGAATGGGGTCGTCTGGGCGCTTTGATTTCAGAAACGAAATCAAACCATGCGCCATGATCATGTCACCGACCCAGTTCGGGCCAACCACTAAGGTTGGCATGAATCAGTCCTTAACGAGTGTGACCCACTCGCTGAATGTCTCATTACGGCCATGTACGACATCGAAATAATCAGACTGAAGCATTTCTGTAATAGGTCCACGAGAGCCCGCGCCAATCGGACGCGAGTCCAGCTCACGAATCGGCGTCACTTCAGCTGCAGTGCCTGTGAAGAACGCCTCATCCGCGATTATCACTTCATCGCGGGTGATCCGCTTTTCGACAACATCAAGTCCATGCTCTTTTGCCAACCTGAAAATAGTCTTCCGCGTAATACCATCCAAACAGTTCGTAAGCTCAGGCGTGTAAATCACGTCATCACGAACGATAAATACATTCTCACCGGATCCCTCAGAGACGTAACCCTCTGGATCCAACAACAATGCTTCATCCGCACCACCTGTCAGCGCTTCTTGCAGTGCAAGCATAGAATTCATGTAGTTGCCGTTAGCTTTCGCCTTCGTCATGGTGATATTCACATGATGGCGAGTATAGCTAGATGTGCGAACCTTAATTCCGCGCTGCATGTTCTCCTCGCCCATGTATGAGCCCCAAGCCCATGCTGCTACGATTACATGAGTTTTCAGAGAATCAGCACGTAGCCCCATCCCTTCTGAACCATAAAACACCATGGGTCGCAGATAGGCATGATCCAAATCATTCGAGGCAACAGCTGCTTTCTGCGCAGCATCGATCTCCTCCATCGAAAATGGAATATCCATACCAAGAATTTTCGCGGAATCGAATAAACGGCGGGTGTGATCCCTCAAACGGAAAATCGCAGCACCATCTGCTGTCTGATATGCCCGCACTCCCTCGAAACACCCGAGGCCATAATGCAAAGTGTGTGTCAGGACGTGTGTCTGACAATCACGCCAAGGCTTGAGTTCACCATCAAACCAAATTAATCCATCTCGATCAGCAAAGTTCGGCTGCATTTTTATTTCCAATCAATTCAAGAAGACATCCACTGCGTCCAAAGACTCTCAACCAACTGCCGCTCGTTTCCAATCTCTGCGATTTCGACACGACCTTCACGGCCAGCCAAGATTGCTTCATGGTTTAACGTCCGATAGTGGACATAAGCGCTCTTCAACGCATCTGCATCTACTGTCGAAATACACCCAGACTCTGAAAGTCCGTCAAGCTGTCGGATATTATCCGTATAAGTCGCAAGCTTGGGATGCATTTCTGCATATGCTAGAACCTGATATTGCACCATAAATTCGATATCAACGATACCTCCTCGATCGTGCTTTAAATCAAAACCAGAATCGCCCGCTGTGCTACCCAAATGCGAGCGCATTTTTTCGCGCATTTCAACGACGTCTTTCAACAATGCTTTCGGTTCTCGCGGCTTTCGTAAAACGTCCAGACGAAGCGCCTCCAATCTATCGTTTAAGAATCGATCTCCAGCAACGGGACGCGCTCTGACGAAGGCTTGTAATTCCCAGGTCCATGCTGACTCATCCAGATATTTCTTCAGCGCATCAAGACCGACCACCATCAATCCAGAACGCCCAGACGGTCTCAATCGCGTATCGATTTCATACAAGCGACCAAA
>OBAL01000016.1_pt1 | contig 38329 bp, 43 predicted proteins | sample 1516331 | NCBI WGS metagenome assembly OBAL01 (sample SAMEA3275603, study PRJEB22092) | marine metagenome | biome: ENVO:00000038, "LAGOON"; feature: ENVO:00002042, "SURFACE WATER"; material: ENVO:00002019, "BRACKISH WATER" | collected 2014-06-21T13:56:00+00 | depth 0 m
TCACTCTCAAAGCCGACCCCACGTGAGGGTCGGATTTAATTTAAGCTCTAAAACAGCACGCGGCAGCGGATTGTCCCTTCGATTTCAGAGAGTTTTTCGAGAGCCACATCGGAGTAGTCTCGGTCAACGTCGATAACGACATAGCCGATTTTGTCAGATGTTTGTAGGAACTGAGATCCAATGTTGATGTGGTTCTCTGCAAAAACTGAGTTAATTGCAGAGAGCACACCTGGCCGATTCTCATGCACGTGCAAGAGCCGGTGATGATTTGGGTGTGGAGGTAGTGCGACCTCTGGGAAGTTCACGCTCGTCAGAGTCGACCCGTTATCTGAATAACGCACAAGCTTTTCAGCGACTTCAACACCAATATTTTCTTGAGCTTCTTGCGTTGATCCACCGATGTGAGGTGTCAGAATCGCGTTATCAAAACCACGTAACGGCGAGATGAACTCGTCATTGTTTGATTTCGGCTCAACAGGGAATACGTCAATCGCGGTACCGAGCAAATGCTTCTCTTCGAGCGCTTTCGTAAGCGCATCGATATCGACAACCGTGCCACGAGACGCGTTGATCAGGATGCTCTTTGGCTTCATCTGACTGATTCGTTCTTGATCCATCAAGTTACGCGTCGATGGGAGATCTGGGACGTGCAGTGTCACGATATCTGCCTGACCGAGGAGTCCTTCAAGTGATGGTATCTGTGATGCGTTACCGAGCGGCAGTTTTGATACCACATCATAGAAAATCACTCGCATGCCGAGGCTTTCAGCAAGGACTGACAGCTGTGAACCAATTGAACCATAGCCAACGATACCCAGTGTTTTACCGCGGATCTCGAAGGAGTCGCTGGCAGTCTTAGCCCAGCCACCGCGATGCGCTTGTGCATTTTTTTCTGGAATACCGCGGAGCAATAAAATCGCTTCGGCTAGAACTAGCTCGGCTACCGAGCGCGTATTCGAGTAGGGAGCATTAAAAACGACGACACCGTGCTCTGTTGCAGCTGCAAGATCCACTTGGTTGGTGCCGATGCAATAGCAGCCTACAGCGACTAATTTATCCGCGGCTTCAAAAATATCGCGCGTGAGGGTTGTTCTCGAACGAATGCCTAAAAAATGAACACCTTCGAGCTTTGCTTTCAGTTCATCGCCAGTGAGGGCGGTCTTTACGGTCTCGATATTCTCGTAGCCTGCGTCACGGAAAATACGCTCTGCAGATGGATGGATGCCTTCAAGTAGAAGAACTTTGAGCTTTGATTTGTCGAACGAAGTAGTCATTTAAGCGTCTCGTGAAAATTCAAGAATGTTGTTGTCTGATGCGACTAACAAAATGTCAGCAGGGCGTTTCGCAAATAAACCGCAAGTGACAACACCTGGAATTTGGTTAATCGCTAATTCTAATCCTTTTGGGTCGGTAATGGACATGCCGTGCACGTCCAAGATTAGATTGCCGTTGTCAGTGATCACACCTTGGCGATATTCAGGATCACCACCAAGCTCGACCATTGCGCGCCCAACTAAGCTTCGCGCCATGGGAATTACTTCCACTGGAAGTGGGAATGTGCCAAGAACGTCAACGCGTTTCGAGTCATCAGCGATACAAATGAATTGGACCGATGCTTCTGCGATGATTTTTTCACGGGTTAATGCTGCGCCACCGCCTTTGATGAGATTAAGTCTTGGGTCAGCTTCATCGGCCCCATCGACATACACAGGCAAAGTGCCTGTTGCATTGAGATCGAGTAACTCGATTCCGTAGTGAGTGAGCCGCTCTTCGGTTGCTTTTGACGAGGCGACCGCACCTAGTACTTGGATTTTGCTCTCAGCCAGAACATCAATGAAGCAATTGGCAGTCGAGCCGGTGCCGATTCCTATCGGTGTTTCAGAATCGAGAAGGTGCCGGACTTTTTCAAAAGCAGCCTCCGCTACTTGACGTTTTTTCGCATCCTGACTCATCGTGATCTCCATAAAAGCGGGGCAAAATCATAGCTGTTAGCAGGCTCAGACGCTATGATAAAGCGCTTAATTTTGGAATTCTCATGTTTGACACCCTGATCAAAAAGATTTTGTCGGCGCGCGTTTATGACGTGGCGATTGAAACTCCCGTTCACCAGGCGCCTTTTTTATCCAAGCGACTTGGCCGCCCAATTCTTCTAAAACGTGAAGATTTGCAGCCTGTGTACTCGTTTAAGTGCCGGGGCGCTTACAACAAAATGGTCGGTATTTCGAAGGAAGTTCTTGCCAAAGGCGTGATTGCTGCGTCTGCAGGTAATCATGCGCAGGGTGTTGCCCTCGGTGCGCAGAAACTAAAGATTCCGGCCGTCATCGTGATGCCAACGACGACGCCTGCGATCAAAGTGCGCTCGGTCAAAGCGCGCGGTGCCCAAGTTATCCTCCACGGCGACAGTTTTGATGAGGCTTTTGCCAAAAGTCAGGAGCTTGTCGCTGAATACGGATACACCTACCTGCATCCCTTTGATGACCTTGAAGTCATTGCGGGCCAAGGAACCGTTGCTGTTGAATTATTGAGACAAGTGACACGTCCAGTTGATGCAGTATTTATTCCGGTCGGTGGTGGTGGATTAGCTGCAGGAATGGCGGCATACATCAAATATGTTCGTCCTGAAATTAAAGTTATTGCTGTAGAGCCTGAAGATGCTGCGTGTCTTGATGCCGCAATGAAGGCCAAAGAGCGCGTGGTTCTTCCGCAAGTTGGTTTATTCGCCGATGGGGTGGCTGTAAAGCAGATCGGGGAAAATACGTTTAACGTCCTCAAAGACACGTGTGATGAAGTCATCACCGTAACCACAGATGAAATCTGTGCCGCGGTTAAAGATGTGTTTGATGATGTACGTAGCGTGAATGAACCCGCTGGTGCTCTTGCGGTCGCTGGTTTGAAAAAATATGCCGAGAGAGAAGGCGCGGGTGAAGCGTTGGTTGCTGTTCTCTCGGGCGCTAATGTGAATTTCGACCGGATTCGCCATGTTGCAGAACGTGCCGAGGTGGGGGAGAAGCGTGAGGCAATTTTGGCAGTGACGATCCCAGAGCGCCCAGGTGCTTTTAAGGCGTTTTGTGAGCAAATCGGTAATCGAAACATTACCGAATTTAACTACCGGTTCGCTAATGAAGAGCGGGCCCACATTTTTGTGGGCGTGACAACAGATCCGACAACCGATGATCGTGCGCAACTGGTTGATCGACTCAATGAAGTAGGCCTTCCCGTTAATGACATGACTGATAACGAGCTGGCGAAGCTTCACATCCGTCATATGGTCGGAGGTCGAAGTCCTGAGGCTGGTTCTGAATTAGTGTTTCGTTTCGAATTCCCAGAAAGACCTGGCGCGCTTCTGAAGTTTTTAAACAAGATCGGTTCGCGCTGGAATATTTCCGCGTTTCACTACAGAAACCATGGGGCCGCTTATGGGCGGGTTCTTGTATCCATGCAGGCTGCCCTTTCAGAGCGAGACGAGTTGTCGAGTTATTTTGACGATATTGGATACACGTATTTCGATGAAACGGAAAATCCGGCAGTTAGCCTCTTTATGAAAAGTTGATTCTCATAAGTTCGCTTAACTTACTATAAAAGTTGACATTTTTATTTTTTGCCGTATTCTGCACGAAATTTGAACAGGTGCAGGATGCATGAATCGTCGTGATCCACTCAAAATGCTAATGATGATTGGCGGTCTGATTTTGGCCGTCACAGTCGCGCACAGCGCAATTATCGGCGGATAAAGCCAGCTTCTGTGACAATCCAGTCGAAGGGTTGATCCCAAGGATCGGGCTCGAATACGGCCTGTTGTGATGTGAACGCAACTCCGATCCTTAAGGGTGCTTTTTGTTTGCAGTGTTCTAAAGCGCGGTCGTAGAAGCCGCCGCCCATGCCTAAACGATATCCTCGCTGATCAAATCCACTGCATGGCATGATGAGCCACTCCAGTGCGCCGAATTCAATTGTCTCGGTCTGCGTTGATGTTTGGATGCCAAAGCGACCGTCTGTCAGCTGTTCCTCGTGATCGAGTGCCGCCATTTCCATCGTGGTTTTCGAGAGAATCCGAGGAATGTATAGCCGGTGCTTTGAATTCAATAGGTTTGTGTGAAGTGATTTCAGATCGACTTCGGAACCGACCGCCATGTATGACCCAATATTAATGGCTTGGCTTGGCAGCGCTTTCAGCAGGTGATTAGTGATTGAGTTGCTCAGTTGTTCTCGTGTTTTGGCCGGGAGATTGTTGCGCGTCTCAATGAGTTGCGCTCTGAGCGTATCTTTAGACATAAAAGACCCAAGTTGCCGCTGTCAGTTTAGCCCTTGAACCCAATGGTTCAAGGCGGGAAACGCAAACACACATTAGGCTTTCCGTGAACGGACATGCACACCGTGTGCTTTGTGCTTCCCTGGAATAAGATTATCGGCTCAGGGACATCACCGACTGGCGTACAACTCAGGAGTTGTGAGTATATCAGCCTGTCTCTGTCTCAGACAGACGTTCGAGTGTCGTGCCAATGCGATCCGCGAGACGCTTAAGCTCATCATCATGTCCTGTGGTCTCGCCTGTGAGGTGTTCGTGAGCGATATTGAGTGCGGCCATGACAGCTAGGCGCTCGAGCGCGCTATTTCCTGTCTTGTCCTGAATCTCGCGCATTCGGTTGTCGACAAATTCAGCGGCTGCTTCGAGCTCATGCTCTTGGCCTGCTGGGCAGGCAACTGGGAATTCTCGTCCCAGAATTTGGACGCGGACAGTCGCGATTTCGGTCATGACAACACCTCATAATTCTTGAGTCGTCCGAGGACAGCATCGATGTGTTGACGTGCTTCATCACGCTGCTTCAGTAACTCTGCACGCGCACGCTTCAACTCACCCTGCTGCTTCCGCAAGTGGCGATTCTCTTGATTTAGACGTTCTGAAAGTTGGATCAGTTTCTCAACTTGCTGTTCCAACTCCTGCAAATCATTACGCATTTACGTTTCCCGTTGACTCATGCGCATCATACGTCTGCTCACTCTCAGGTACAACAGACGTGATACAGTTGCGTCTTCAGGAGGTACCCAATGATCGCAGAGTTATACCGTTCAATGGACGATTGGTTAGTCGACCAAAATTCCGACATTCGGGCTTCCGAAGTCCAAGGTTTATTGGCGGGGCTGATGGCGGCCAACATCCAATTGCGACCTGAGGAATATGTGGCTCGGCTTGCCGAATATGCGGATCTCCAGCCGGGTGTGATCACCCAAATTGCTGAGATGCTTGAGACGCTTTTCGGAAGTCTTCATGAGAGCTGGGCCGGTATCGGTTTGGATTTTGAAATGCTGTTGCCTGAAGACGATGAATTAATTGAGGAGCGAGCCGATGCTCTTGGGGCATGGTGTGAGTCTTTTCTGGCTGGTCTCGGTCTATCGGGTCAGTTGTCCAAGGACAAAAAATTGTCTGAAGACGTCCGCCAAGCGTTGGAGGATTTGTCTGAGATCGCGCGGATTGAAGCGGATGGTGATGATGAGTCCCTTGAAAAAGCATTTGCCGACGTCAGTGAACACGTGAGACTGGCTGCATTATTAATCGCGACGGAGTTGCGCGGTGACCAAAATGAGGCGCCAATTGAGCCAATCGTGCATTAAGTGAGTACGTTGATGTTTTCTTTGCATGTCTATGATGAACGCCGCAGTCGCCTAAAGGCACTGATGCCAGAGAAATCGCTGGCCATAATTTCGGCGGGCCACGAAACGATTCGCAATCGGGATGCTGAGTATCCGTTTAGACAGTCGAGTGATTTTTGGTACCTCACCGGATTTACCGAGCCAGACGCAGTCCTTGTGATGGGGCCAGGGCAGCCGGATCGATTATTCGTTAGACCAAAAAATCCTGATCAGGAAGTCTGGACTGGGCGTCGCCTCGGACCCGAGCATGTGAAGACGCGACTCGGTATCGATGAGGGATATCCAATAGACGCCCTTGATGCTGAGCTTGGGCGTTTATTGGCAGATGTTGCTTGGGTTGAGTATCCGTTTTATTGCCAGAAATCATCTGAGATTGTTGATCGCGCGATTAAGGCTAAAGGAATTAAATCAAGGCGGCAGGACCTGTTATCGCATCGTGTCGATTTATCACGTCATTTACACCAAGCGCGTTTGATTAAATCGCGCGAAGAAGTCGATGCCATGCGCGAAGCGGGACGAATTTCTGCATTAGGTCACATCGCAGCGATGCAGGCCTGCGAGCCCGGAATGACGGAAGATCAACTAGCATCTATTGTTGAGCACTGCTTCCGCATGGAAGGTTCGCCAGCTGTCGCTTATCAAACGATTGTTGGGGGTGGCGATAACGCGTGCATCCTGCACTACATCGATCGAAGTGATCGGCTACATTCCGGCGATTTGGTCTTGATTGATGCCGGATGTGAAATTCAAGGATATGCAGGCGATATCACGCGAACATTTCCGGTGAATGGTTCATTCACGAGTGCTCAAGCAGAGCTGTATGACGTTGTTCTGAGTGCACAGGCTGAAGCAATTGAGGCGCTGGTTGTTGGTAAGTCGATCAAGCTTTTCCATGAAGCTGCTCTACGTCGACTCACCGAGGGCTTGATCGAGCTAAAAATCATCAATGGTCCACTCGAGACTGCGCTGGAAGATAAGCGTTATCTTCCCTACTACATGCATGGAACAGGACACTTTTTGGGTCTCGATGTACATGATGTTGGCGCCTATGAGGACGATGGTAAGCCTGTTGAGCTCGCTGAAGGCATGGTGATTACATGTGAGCCGGGGCTTTATATCAGTAAGTTATCGGATGCACCGGCGAGATATCGAGGTATCGGTATTCGCATTGAAGACGATGTCTTAATCACTAAGCGAGGCCCTGAAGTTTTAACATCGCTCGTACCAAAGGAACGGGCCGATATCGAAGCCCTGATGCGAGGCTAGTCGTGGAGATTAGTATCATTGGTGGTGGACCGATTGGATTGATCGCAGCACGTGCTTTGCTAGAAGACGGCAATCAAGTCCGGTTGTTTGATCCATCGATCAACAAGCCAACAATGTCGCTCGCGCTGGCCGAGTCCACGTTGCGGTTACTTGAGAGCATCGGGGTCGAACTTGGCGCGGGCCAAGACCTGACTGAAATACTCGTGAACGAGAAAGGATTGCCTGGTTCGATATTGTTGCATGCATCGGAGTGCGGATATCCACGTTTTGGTCGAGTCGTCTGTTCTCAAGCGCTCGAAGAGGCTGTGTCTTTGCATGTGTCGAAGTCTGTTGAGACAGTTTCGGTTGAAACGATCCGTGCGCGAAGTGCCCAGGCGAATCCGCGTATTCAGTTAGCAACTGGCGAAGAAGTGACTCCAGATTTAGTGATTTTGGCTGACGGTGGACGCAGTCATTTGACTGACTCGTTAGGGCTCGAGGCGCAGTATAGACCGTTTGGGCGTTCTGCAATTTTGGGCCGTCTTCGTGTCGGTACTCCGTGTCTCGGTAGGGCATATGAGCGCTTCATTGGAACAGGGCCTTTGGCACTATTGCCTGTTGAAAACGACGTATACGGATTCGTTTGGTCGCTGAATCCGGACCATGCTGAGCGGTTGCAGCAGTCTGCCTCTGATCTGATCGAGGCGTTGAAAGATGCGATTCCTGAGGAGCTCGGTTCAATTGAAATTGCGAGCGATCCAGTGGTGATTCCTCTGGTGGAACGGTGGATCGATCAACCCTATCGGCCGGGTATTGTATTGATAGGTAATGGGGCGCAGACGATCCATCCCGTCGCAGGCCAAGGTCTTAATTTGGCTCTTCGCGGTGTCATGCAACTGACCGCCGAGCTTAAAAAGTCTGACCCGGATACGGCCGTGCGAACTGCATTTGCCAATTGGAAGCCTAATCGGGACAAAACACGACTGGCTTCATCGAGTTTAGAAGCATTATTTGATCGCGATGTATTCCCTCGAAAAATTCTCACCAGTCTTGGCATGGCAGTCGCTGATCAAAGCCCGTGGCTCAAGACAAAAATCGCTGAAGCCGGAATGGGAGTTGTTTCTTGAGAACTGCGGTCATTGGTGGAGGTTCAATTGGCTTGGCGGCTGCTTTGGCATGTCAGGGGGCTGGCCACTCAGTCACGGTGTTTGACCCGAATGGCTTTGTCCCGAAAGCATTGTCTGGAGAGGCTGATGCGAGGGTCTGGGCGCTAGGGCAAAAATCAACGAGCCTCTTGGCGGATCTCGGTGCGTGGACTCCTGATGAGCGGGTTTGCGCGTATCAATCGATGCACGTGATTGACGCTCGCAGTGATGCCAAAGTGACATTTACAGAGTCTTCCCTTGGTTATTTGGTTGAAGCTGATTGGATTCGTAATCAATTGCTGACCCGAGTGACTGACTTAGGTATTCACTGTGTTTGTGACCGGGTCGGATCGGTATCGGAACGAGGTGTTTTGATGCTGCCAAATGATCAAGTTGAGGCTGACTTGGTGATCTTCGCAGAAGGTAGGCAGGCACAAACAGCCATCGCTTCAGGATTTGAAGTTGTCGACGGTGGCTATCGCCAGCGTGCAGTTGTTGGAACGCTAAGATGCGAGGAACCGCATCATGGAGAAGCGTTTCAAATTTTCACTGAGTACGGACCACTTGCACTTCTACCTCTACCCAATCGTGATAATGAGCATCGCGTGAGCTTGGTGTGGTCGTTGGATCAAGAAACTGCAACTGAACTTCAAGAATACGCGATTGAAGCGCTCGCTTTGAAGATCAGTCAGACGAGTGAGTGGATGCGTGGCGCATTAGAATTTGTGAATGATCCAATTTGGATTCCGCTGTCTCAGCACTCTTTAAAGCGCGATTCTTTGGGATGTTTGTTAGCTATTGGTGACACTGCTCATGGCATTTTACCGTTAGCAGGGCTCGGCGCGAATCTCGGATTTGGAGATGTCAGTTCTCTGCAGCAGACGCTTGAGAGACACCCGAGCGCCCATGGTGATCGTATTGCCCGAACTGTCGCCCGCGAGCGTCGTTTTGACCAGCGGACTGTTGCCATGGTGATGGGTCTTTTTTCAAATGTGTTTCGCTCCGACCAACCATTGCTGCAATTGGGTCGGAGTGTTGCCTTACGCACAGCGGATCGCCATGCAACGATCCGTTCGTTGATTCAGGAGTTAGCTGGTTAATGTTCACAGGGATTGTCCAAGGGTTAGGTGAGGTCACAGACATCGAGGATCGTGGTGGAATCCGTCGCCTTCAGATTCGACTTCCTTCAGGTCGTGATCAGGGGCTTGAGACAGGCGCATCCATAGCGATTAATGGCGTATGTTTGACCGTTGTCGGTTGGGATCAAGAGGGTGTCCAGTTTGATGTGATCGACGAGACATTGCGGCTCACGAATCTCGGTGCTTTAGAAACTGGTTATTTCGTTAATGTGGAGCGAGCAGCTCGTTTTGGAGATGAAATTGGTGGCCATGTGTTGTCCGGGCATATTCATGGCCAAGCAAAAGTAACCGAAGTGGTAGAGTCTGAGGCTAATCTGGCTGTATGGTGGAATGTTCCTGATCATCTCAGAAAGTATGTCTTACCAAAAGGCTATGTCTCACTGAATGGATGCTCTTTGACCGTTGGTGAGACCGAACGTGATGGACAGTTCAGTATTCATCTCATCCCCGAAACTCGAGAGCTAACGACCTTTGGTCGCGTCGCTGTGGGTGATTCGTTAAACCTTGAAATCGACTCTCAAACTCAGGCCATCGTCGATACAGTTGAGCGAGTGTTGGACCAGCGTTTGTGAGCACTTGGCAGCGTATTTTAGCTCATGCTGTGACGAGCTCAGATGTGTTGATGGCGCGTCTGGATTTGGATGCAAATGAGGTCCTCGGGGTTGACTCTGCGCCCGATTTTTCGATGCGTGTGCCTGAGCCATTTATTTCGCGCATGGTGTCGGGAGACCCAAAAGATCCCTTGCTGAGACAGGTGCTGTCGGTTGTCGACGAGCGTCAAGTGATGCCCGGTTTTAGCCCCGATCCTCTGGATGAACGTGGTAGTCCTTTGACCGGGGTATTGCACAAATATCGTTCACGAGTGCTTCTGATCTATCGTGGTGGATGTGCGATCAATTGCCGTTATTGTTTTCGGAGGCATTTTCCATATCAAGAGCAGACACTCACTTCTCGTGATGTCGATGCACTGCTGGATTATTTAACCCAACATCCCGAAGTGAACGAAGTGATTCTATCAGGCGGTGATCCTTTGATGGCTGATGACGCATCGATTAGCCAATTGTTTTCGCGCATCGAATCTGTTCCGACAATCAAACGGTTGCGCATCCATAGCCGTTTACCTGTGGTCATTCCCGAGCGCGTGACCGAATCCTTATGTGGTGCGATTGCATCGACACGATTGCCTGTTGTCACAGTGCTTCATATCAATCATGCCAATGAAATTGATGCTTCTGTCGAAAATGCAGTAGCTCGCCTGAAAAAGGTCTGCAGATCGGTACTGAATCAGGCAGTTATTTTGAGAGGTGTGAATGACACAGCAAAGTGCTTGATTGAGTTGAGTGAGCGGTTGTTTGAGGCGGGGATAGATCCGTATTATCTGAACGTGTTGGATCGCGTTGCTGGTGCGCATCACTTTGATGTGAGCGACGAAGAGGTGGCTTCTTTGTATCAAGCGTTGCTCGACGCATTGCCTGGGTATCTCGTTCCGAAACTTGTCAGGGAAGTGCCAGGCGTTGGACATAAAGTGCAATGGAAGGAATCGAATCGCTGATGATGTCGACGGTGCTGATTTGGATTGCAGGAGCTTGGGGTGCAGGACAGTTAGCGCGATGGCTCGCCTTACCGCCACTGGTTGGCTATTTAACAGTTGGTGCGTTGTTTGCCGCTAATGGGCTTGGTGATGTGAACCACTGGCTCGATGTGCCATCTGAAATCGGTGTTGAGTTGCTGCTCTTTGCAGTTGGCTTAAAAATGAATCCAAAATCGATTTTTCGGTTTGATGTCGCTTTCGGCACCATCCTGCATTTGATCTTGTCAGCCCTGATTTTGGCGGCCGCTTTGACTCAGGATTTGTCGTTTGAGATGAAAATCGCGCTCGCTCTAACGCTTGGTTTTTCAAGTACGGTGGTCGCTGCGAAAGGGCTTGAGGCTCGTCGAGAAATCCGAGCCTTCCATGGTCGATTGTCGATCAGTATTCTCGTTTTGCAGGATTTGGTCGCGGTCACCTTGCTCGCGATCGGCGGTGACTCTGCACCATCGCCGTACGCGCTCGGTTTGCTGCTAATTCCGCTCGTAGCGCCTGTGCTACGAAAAGGGTTAGAAAAACTGTCCCCAGAGCCTGAGTTACATCTTTTAGTTGGGGTATTGATTGCTCTAGTCCTTGGCGCTCAGTTGTTCAAAGCGGTTGGTGTTAGTGGCGAGCTTGGCGCGTTGGTCATGGGGATGGTGTTTGCAAATCATCCAGTCGCAAAAGGGATCGCAAATTATCTCTGGGGTATCCGAGAATTGTTGCTGATCGCCTTTTTCTTGCGTGTGGGTATGCAAGTTCCGATCGACCTTCAGGTGGTTATGGATGCACTACCGCTTTTGTTGTTGCTGCCGGTCAAGTTGACTGTGTTATTCGCGCTTTTGTTGCTGATTCGTCTTCGAGCGTATACCGCCTTTTTGATGTCGATCACTCTCTTCTCGTACTCGGAGTTTGCGCTGATCGTGGCCGCTGCTTGGGCAGATAGCGGCTTAATTCCAGCATCGGTTCTGCCGGTGGTTGCAGTGGCTGTCACATTGAGCTTTGTCATTTCCGCACCACTGAATCGATTTGCACATGAGCTTTATGAGCGATACGAGGGGTTACTCAGTCGTTTTGAACGTACGGATCGACATCCAGACGAACAGCCGCTGACCTTAGGCGGGGCGCACGTGCTTGTGATTGGGATGGGTCGAATTGGTACTGCTGTTTTTGACAGCTTGTTAGAGGATGGTGAAAAGGTTGTCGGTATCGATGCGGACCCGGGGAAACTTGAATCGCATCGTGAGGCGGGCCGTCGCGTAGTATTTGCTGATGCTGAGGATCCTGGTTTCTGGAATAACCTCCGGTTTGGTCGACTCGAGGCTGTTGTATTAACAATGCCTGAGCCTGAATCGCAGTGTTGGGCAACCAATCGTTTGAGAGAGCGCGGATTTTCTGGAGTGATTGCGGTTAGTACGCGCTCACGTCATACCGTTGCACGCGTTGAGGAAGCAGGCGCAAATCTCATCTATGACGCCCACGACGCAGCAGGTCTTGGTTTGGGCAAAGCTGTTCTTAACTGTCTTGACGGCGAGCGATCAGAAAATCCCGAGCCTCATTAATTAAAGCAGCGAGGTAATCTGTCCCATCCTTATCAGGATGCATTTTACCCATGAGCTTTCTGTGCGCAGCTCTGATTTCAGCAGGCGTCGCATTTTCATCGACACCGAGAATTTCAGCAGCACGCTTTGCCGTCATCGGTTCGTCGCGCGAACTACGCTGTTGGTTGGCATGTGCTGCACCGGCTCCTGCCGCTGCACCTAAACCTAGAATTTGACGTAGTTGTGGGAACATCGATAAAAGGCCGCGCATGCTCCATAAACGTCTGCCAAATGCTGCAACTGGGGCTGCTAAAGCTGCCATTGCAGGAAGCTTCCCGGTTACGACGAGTAATAAAATACCAATTGCGACCGCACCACCGATCACTTTCCATTTATTTTCTGCAATCCAGCCTTTTGTTGATCCGCGAGTGAGCAGATAAAACAGCGCAAGGACCACTAAGGCGATGATGAGTATTCTCATGTTCTACATTTGTCTGGACAAAACTGGGACAACATTGCCACACTAACAGGTATGGCTTCACTAGAAACGATTTCAAGTATCGACACGGCACCTCGCCACCCGATCCGATTGGTTGCTAATCGAACGGGTTTAACAGTCGATTTGATTCGCGCTTGGGAGAAACGTTACCACGTTGTTGATCCTGCGCGTAGTGATACCAAGCGTAGACTGTATAGCGACTATGACATTGAGCGCTTGAGACTTATTCGGATTGCAAAACAAAACGGTCGCCGTTTGGTTGATGTTGCCCCTTTAACACTCGAAGCGCTTCGAGATGTGGTCTCTGAAGATAGTCGTTACGATCAAGCACAAGATAATCAGGCCGAAGTCTATCGGCCCAGTTGGACCAGCCCGCTTGAGTCAACTGATACCCAGGATGACGTTGATGCCATGTTGTTTGCGGTACAAACAATGGATCAACATCGGTTTGACCAATTGTTGCAGGAAGGATTGGTTAAGCAATCGCTGCCAGCGTATCTTGAAACAGTTATTGGACCACTGCTGCGTGAAATCGGTGAATCCACCAGACTAGGTAAATTGCGGATAGCCCACGAGCATATGGCGACTGCGCACTTAAGAACGTTTATCGGCGCACTTCGATTCCGAGAGACTTATACCGGCAGCGAGCCGAAAATCGTTATTACCACACCAACAGGACAACTCCACGAGCTCGGTGCTTTGATGGTTGCAGCGCTAGTGTCTGTTGATGGATGGCTACCTGTATATTTAGGTCCGAATACACCAGCTGATGAAATTGTTGCCTGTGCTCTTCAGTCCGGAGCGCGAGCTGTCAGTTTGTCGTTGACCTATCCGGCTGATGATCCACGCATACCGACGGAACTGACGCGTTTGAGATCGCAGTTGGATGGGAAAATCCCATTGTTCGTTGGAGGGTCGGCAGCAGCGCATCATCATGAACTCATCGATCGGCTTGGCCTTGAATCGCCGCTGACTTTGGATGCGTTACGCGAATCGTTGAGAGCAGTCCGTGATGGCCGATATCAGGGGCGAATCAAATGACGCTAACTGATCTCAAAGTATTGATCGCGAAAGGGCAGTCCCCGACTCTTGAGATCCATGCATTTGAGGGAATCATTTATCTCGTCAAAATCATCACGGACGTTGGCGAGACGATGTTAAAAAAAGCCGATGGTGATAACCAAGTATTCAAGTCATCAACACAGGCGGGCATTGCGCTCGCAGACGTCGGTGGAACTGAAGCGACCATTGTTCATCAATGTGCATATGACGAAGTCATTGGTCACGAAAAATGCAAGGCAGAAGATCCTGCATTGCGTACCCCGATGGATCTTCGCTTACTCGCAGGACTTGGCTAGCTCGCGAGCTGGTTTCTTCGTTCGCAAAGCTCCGCATAATCTGGGGTGTTGTCCCCTGTTAAAATTCCATGGCGAATCGCGAAATCAATGATCACGAGATTGCAGTTGTATTTAAATACATCAGTGGTCTCGATCAGTGCTAGTACGTCATCAATCGGCAATCTTTCGAACGACTCGACCTCACCGTCCTGACAAACTGGAACGAAGCTGTCGGGAAGCTCCAAATCATAACAATACAAAATGTCGCGTTTTAATCCGCGCCCATCGGTGTGACGATAACTGATCGTTCCCGTCGCAATCGACTGGCTCGCCTGTGTCTCAGAAATACCGGCTTCTTCGAAGCACTCTTTGAGTAAGTTTTCGAATAGCCCAAGGCCAGCTGGCTGGCCACCGCCAACCATATTGTCGAGTTTTCCCGGAAAAGTGGGTTTTTGTTCTGACCGTTTCGCTACCCACAATTCAATGCCTTTGTGTGTTCTGACATAGCCGTTGAGATGCACGCCAAACGTCAGGCAACCGAGTGGCGCAGTCAATGTTCGCTCCATCACGAAACGAGTTGGGTCGGTGACAGACGCTTTCACGGGAAAAGGCTCGCCCACCCAGCTCCACAGTAATCCTTCCTCGTAAGTGTCTTTTGCAAATCGAGCGAAGAGTTGATTGAGCTTCCCCTCAGATAAGCTTGGAATCACAAGCCCCTGTTCTGATTCTTGCCATAAACCGAAACCCAACCCACGATCTCTGAAACTGTCTTGCACATAACCAAGTAATGCATCGTCTTGAAACCAGGGTGTCCATGATTGAAGGTCGGCATTATGCGCGCGGTCGAAATGGTCAAGAAAACTCAAGAGCGGCTCCAATAACTCGCAAAAAATGGAATGAGAACCCCCATCGCGAGTACGCGGATGAGGTGATGTGTCGTGACATAGAGTCCATCAGCACCGGCCTCTAATGCAACCACAGGCATGACCTGGAATCCCCCGGGCATGAATGCGAGAGCTGCGTCGATCAATGGAAATCCGAGTAATTGGTACACAGCGAAACTGCCAGCAAAGGCTAGGCTCACCGCCGCTAAGGTAGAGAGCGCAGCAGGGGGAAATGTTTTGAGCAGAACGCGGAGACCCTGCCCGATGATGTCGATCCCAATGCGCCAGCCAAATAGCATCATGGCAAGTCCGATGAATACGGGTGGGGTATTGAGATGTACGATTTCAAAGAGACTAAGGATCGCGCCACCGAAGATTCCGACAATTAGCCCAGGTGTTGTGACCTTAAAATGACGTAGAACTCCCGTCAGCAGCCAGGCGATTGGAAGGACAAAGATCCATGAAATAAAGTCTGACTGTTCGAAAACAAAGGGTGTTTTAACTTGCTCAGGTACGACAAAGAGCACAGGGACCATCAGTGTGAGGAAGGCGAGTCGTAGACTCTGATAGACCGCTACTTGTGATAACGCTCCACCATAATGTTCGGTGGCAGCGAGTGCTGAGGATAAATTACCTGGCGCTGCAGCCATGTGCGCGCTAACAGCATCGAGCTTGAGCATGCGCTGATTGAGTTTGCCAACGATCCAGAAAATAAACACCATGGTGACAATCATGATAAGAAGACTCACGGGCCATAATTGAATCCGTTCAAAGATATCGGGAGTCACTTGGTTACCGAGTGCGAGACCGATGAGCAATACGGCAAAGTGGTGAGCATCGACACCTGGTTTTTGATGGATTCCTGAGAAATGCGCTAGAAATGCAACAGCGAACATCGGTCCAATCATGGCACCGAGTGGAAAGTTAATTGTCTCAAATGCAATCGCTGAAGCTGCTGAGGTTAAGCCAAAGACGAGGAGCGGCTGACGCATTAGGCGTCTTCAAGTTGAAGCTCGATCACTCCGTCATCGTTGATCCGAATAGGGAAAGTCGATACCTGTCCATAGGCGGGTGCAGAGAGCGCTTGGCCCGTTTTGACGCAAAATCGGGCGCCATGTCGCGGACACTCAATTTCGCCATTCATGTAGAGACCACCGCAGAGTTCTGCGCCATCATGTGTGCACAGATCTTCGATCGCGTAGACATGGTCGCCTTCGCGGAAAACCAAGACATCAACGTCATCGAACTCAAAACGCTCGTAAGCGCCATCAGCGAGCGCATTAATCGTTGAGATTTCGATCCATTGACTCATAACACCTCCTAGAATAAACCCGCTTCCAAGCGAGCTTCCTCAGTCATTCTGCTTGCGTCCCAAGGAGGATCAAAGACCATTTGTATGTCGGCTTGATCGACTCCCGAGAGTGCCTCAATTTTATCCTTGATATCTCGTGCCATGATGGGCCCCATGCCGCAGCCCGGTGCCGTCAACGTCATGTCGACTCGAACGTGTGTCCGACCATCAATGAGTGTCGAGACTCTCAAGTCGTAGATTAAACCAAGTTCTACGATATTGACTGGAATTTCTGGATCATAACTTTGTCTGAGTACATCCCAAACTTGATCTTCAAGCGAGAGCGAACCCTCGGTATCGACCTGCTCTGGTACTTCGACGCCGAGCTTTGCGAGGTCCTCTGTTTCAATTCGTACTAAACGGCTGCCAATATCGAGGGTTAAGGTGTCACCAAGCGCTTGCGTGACCGTGACTATTTCTCCGATACCGAGAGTTAACGGAATGCCTTGAGGGACTTGTTTACCGGTGACGTTCTCGAGAACAGTGAGTTCTGATCCTTTGTCTAGCTCGGCAAAGGCAATCATCAGTCTGTCAGCATCCCAATCACGCGATCGAGCGCTTCGAGGAAGCGATCCACTTCATCGATCGAGTTGTAGAAAGCAACTGACGCTCTTGCTGTACCTGGTAAACCGAAGTGCTCCATTGTTGGCATTGCGCAATGATGACCAGTTCTTACGGCGATACCGAGTTGGTCAAGAAGAGTTCCGACGTCTGTTGGATGGGCGCCTTTGACATTAAATGAACAGACGCTGATCCAATGCTTTGGATGACCCAATACATCGACTTTGTCTCGACTGAGCATGGCTTCTATCAGGTGCTGATGGACGCGGTGTTCATGAGCGACAGCGCCGTCGAAATCGATTGATTCGAGATAATCGAGTGCCTTGGCAAACCCAATTGTATCGGCAATGTTGGGTGTGCCTGCTTCAAACTTCCAAGGCAACTCGTTATAAGTAGTTCCACTGAAGCTCACGCGGTCAATCATATCGCCGCCGCCTTGCCATGGCGGAAGTGATTCCAGTAGTTCGCGTTGTCCGAGCAAAACACCAATTCCGGTTGGACCACAACACTTGTGTGCGCTCACTGCATAGAAGTCGGCTTGGAGATCTTTGACATTGACTCGCATGTGAGGTGCAGCCTGTGCACCATCGATGACAGAGAAGGCGTTATTTTCTTTGGCCAGTTGAATGAAGCCTGTGACGTCATTCAGTGCACCAATCGCATTTGAGACGTGCCCGACTGCGATGATGGCGACATCGTGCTCATGACAGAGCGCTTTTGCTGATTCCAAACACAAAGTGCCGGTCGCATCTACCGGAATCGGGATCACCCGAATCCCGACCCGAGACTCAAGTTGCTGCCAAGGGACGATGTTTGCGTGATGTTCTGTCTCGCCAACCAATACCACATCACCTGACTTGAGCCGGGTTGCGAGGGTATTGGCGACGAGATTTAGTGCCTCAGTAGCCCCACGAAGCAGGATCACCTCACCAGTATCGTCGACGCCAAACCACTTACCAATGCGGGCGCGAGCGCCTTCATAGGCATCTGTGGCCTCGCCACTTAAGGTATGCACCCCACGATGAACATTTGAGTTGTATCGATCGTAATAGTCACTAATTGATTCGATGACCACCGAAGGTTTTTGAGATGTCGCGGCATTATCGAAATAGACAAGAGGTTGTCCGTGGACTTCACGTTTCAAAATAGGAAAGTCACTACGAACGCGCGCCAAATCAAACATCGACAGATTCCTTGAGCTCAGCGATCAGTTCGCCATGCTTCAGTTCACCCAATAGTTGTGTCTCAACTAATTCTCGTATGTCTGGATGTTCGATTTCCTCAACGATTTTTTCAGCGAAGGCGTACTGCAAAAATGCGCGTGCGTCCGCTTCAGACAGTCCACGACTTTTTAAATAGAAGAGTTCTGTCTTGTTAAGACTGCCAACCGTGCAGCCGTGTGAGGCAGTGACATCATCGGCATAAATTTCGAGTTCCGGCTTTGGATTTACACGAGCAGATTCCGATAACAGTAAGTTAGCAATGGACTGCTCTGTTGCTGAACGCTGTGAATCCTTTCGGATCAGGACTCGACCATTGAACGTTGCTTCGCCTTTGCCATCGACCATATTCCGGAAGGTCATCTCGCTGTTGGTATCTCCAACAACGTGGTCAATTGCGAGGTGCGTATCGTGATATTGCGACCCATTTGTGATTGCAAGTCCGTTAACAGAAGCCGAGGCTTCACGACCAGCCAGTGCAATATAGATATCATTGCGCGCTAATTTTGATCCGAATTCGATCGTTTGCAGTCGGTAGGATGAATTTTCACCGCATTCAACATCGAGATTTGAAAACACGTGAGCTGCTGGATTGGCCGCTTGGAAGCGCACATGAGTCACTGATGAATCACGTGCTAGTGTTATCAGGCAACGGAGTGAACTGAGGTTTGCCTTATCAGCATCAGTTGATTCGAACTGTTCAACGAGTGTCAGCTGGGCGCCCGCTTCAACACGGATGATGAGCGTCGAAAAGCCTGCTGAATTGGCTTGATTCGCGAGATGATGCAGGTTGAGGACAACTGACGCAGTGGTTTGGATAGTCAGTGCCAGTCGAGAGTTTTCAAGTGCGGCCTGGGTAAGACCAAATCCATGTGCCTGATTAATCCCATCAATGCGTTTCTGCTCAGAGGCCGTCAGCGTATTATCAGACACTGCCAATCCGTCGGCCGTGGGGACGTTAACAAACTCCCCCCCGGTTAAAGCAAATTGCTCTGTAGCCTTAGGATTTGCGGGCTGCCATGTTGTGCGGGCAAGACCTCGGGTGGGTACATACTTCCATGACTCGACACGTTTTGTGGGTAAGCCAACCGCTAGCGCCTCTGGCGCGTGGACGTCCTTGACATCAGCTAACCACTCACTGAATCCGCTCATGCTGCTTCGAACCCTTCGTAACCTTCGCGCTCAAGCTGCTTAGCAAGCGTATGGTCACCTGACAATTTGATTTCGCCATTTGCGAGAACGTGTACAAAGTCAGGCTTCACAATGTCGAGTAAGCGCTGATAATGCGTGACAAGCAACACGCTGCGGTCTGGTGAGCGCATTCGGTTTATTCCCTCTCCAACGATGCGAAGTGCGTCGACATCGAGGCCAGAGTCGGTTTCATCAAGGAGCGCGAGCGTCGGCTCGAGCAGTTGCATCTGCAGAATTTCGTTGCGCTTCTTCTCGCCTCCCGAGAATCCTTCGTTAACATTCCGGTGTAAAAACGCTTCGTCCATCTGCATTACTTTCAGTTTTTCGCGAACGAGCTTTAGGAACTCAGCTGCTTTTAACTCAGGTAACCCACGATGCTCGCGAATCGCATTAACGGCCGCTTTCAAGAGATAAATATTTTTAACGCCGGGAATTTCAACAGGATATTGGAACGAGAGAAACAGACCGGCCCAAGCACGCTCTTCGGGCTCCAAATCGAGTAAGTTTTGACCCATGTAGATCACTTCGCCGTCGGTGACTTCGTAATCATCACGGCCAGCAAGAACCGACGATAGTGTGCTTTTACCAGAGCCATTCGGGCCCATGATGGCGTGCACTTCACCTGCATTGATTTCAAGATTGATGCCTTTGAGGATGGGCTTGTCACCAACCCGTGCGTGTAAGTTTCGAATAGACAGCATTAGCCCACTGCTCCTTCAAGTGTGATACCAAGGAGTGCTTCGGCTTCGACAGCAAACTCCATCGGAAGTTTTTGGAAGACTTCTTTACAGAAGCCATTCACCACCATGTTGAGTGCATCCTCTTCACTCATGCCGCGCGTTCTTAAATAGAACAGCTGATCATCACTGACCTTTGAGGTGGTTGCCTCATGTTCAAGCTGAGCGCTCGGCTCTTCGGCTTCAACATATGGAAACGTATGCGCGCCACACTGGTCACCAATCAAGAGTGAGTCGCACTGTGTGAAATTCCGCGCGTCGACAGCGCCCGGGAGTACTTTGACTAATCCACGATAGGCATTCTGACCACGTGCTGTCGAGATACCTTTTGAGATGATTGTTGACCGTGTTCTCGGACCGATATGAATCATCTTGGTACCCGTATCGGCTTGTTGCTTCTTACCGGCGACAGCGACAGAGTAGAACTCGCCAACCGAATCCGCACCTTTCAGGACGCAGCTCGGATATTTCCATGTGATCGCTGACCCTGTCTCGAGCTGGGTCCAACTGATTTTGGCGCGATCTCCGCGGCACTCACCGCGCTTGGTGACGAAATTGTAGATCCCGCCTTTGCCTTCGTCATCGCCAGCGAACCAGTTTTGAACAGTGGAGTATTTGATTTCGGCATCAGTCTCGGCAACCAGTTCGACAACCGCTGCATGTAACTGATTTTCATCACGCTGAGGCGCGGTGCATCCCTCAAGATAGGAAACGTATGAGCCCTCTTCCGCAACGATTAACGTCCGTTCAAACTGCCCTGTATTTTGCTGATTGATCCGGAAATAAGTTGAAAGCTCCATCGGACAACGGACGCCTTTTGGAATATAGACAAACGAGCCATCTGAGAAGACCGCGGAATTTAGAGCGGCGTAGTAGTTATCGTTTTGTGGAACGATTGAACCCAAGAATTTTTTCACAAGCTCAGGGTGTGAATGCACGGCTTCCGATAATGGACAAAAGACCACACCTGCTTCGTGCAACTTTTCTTTGAATGTGGTGACAACACTGACCGAATCGAATACAGCATCCACGGCGACGCCCGCGAGCATTTTTTGCTCTTCAAGTGGGATTCCGAGTTTGTTGTACGTTTCGATCAACGCAGGATCGACCTCATCCAGGCTCTTTGGTCCATCACCTTGCTTTTTCGGTGCAGAAAAATAGCTAATGGATTGAAAATCAATTGGTGGGTACTCGAGATGTGCCCAATCTGGCGGCGTCATTTGCAGCCATTTCGCATAGGCTTCTAAGCGCCACTCCAAGAGCCACTCGGGTTCCCCTTTGCGAGTCGAAATTTCACGAATGACATCCTCACTCAGGCCAGGCGGTAGCGTGTCGGATTCGATATCAGTCACGAACCCGTATTTGTAGTCCTGGTCGACTAACTGATCGATCTCTTGCTGACTCATTAATGCACCTCCAAAGTCTCGATGCGGCGATCTGATCGCGCATAGAGCGTATGTGGGCTAATCAGGTCTTCTAACGTTGTTTTTGTCAGAATATGGTTGACCTGATCACCTAATTCCCGCCACCGCGACATCACTGAGCAGTGGTCGGTAAGCCGGCACAGTGCTTCATCTGTGCCGCACTCAGTTATGGCCATTGGTCCTTCAATCGCCTCGATAATTGTTTTCACCGGAATTTGTGATGGGGCTTTAGCCAAGCTGTAGCCGCCGCGAGCGCCTTGGGTTGAGTTTAAAACGCCACCTTTCACCAGCAACTTGAGTAACTTGATGCAAGTTGGCTTTGGCACAGATGACTCATCAGAGAGTTGTCCTGCCGACCACAAAACGTCTGGATGCCTCGCCATCTGGGCTAAGATGACAGAAGCATAATCAGTTAGTTTTGATAGTCGTACCATCAGCGCACCACAAATTTTTCCCGATGCGCATTATATAGGACCAGATAAGTCCTATATCAAGAGGTTAGGATGATTTGGCCGCTAAGTGTGCTGCTTCAGCTTTTAATCGTTGTAGCATCGAGGCAAGGCCGTTTGCTCTCGTTGGTGACAAATGCTGAGACAGCCCAATTGCTTCGACAAACTGAGGCTCTGTTTTGACAATGTCCTCCGCGGATGCATCGGAATACAAACGAACCACAAGTGCAATTAAGCCCGATACGATGGCTGCATCCGAATTGGCGCGGACGTTAACGTGTGACGCATCTCCATCGATGACCATCCAGACTTGAGATTGGCAACCTCTAACCAAGTTGTTTTCATTTTTTTCTTCCTCTTCAAGAGGTTCGAGCTCTTTGCCGAGATCAATCAGATATTGATATTTGTCCATCCAGGAATCAAAAAACTGAAACTCGTCGATGATTTCTTGCTGTCTGTCACTCAATTGCATGTGCGGTCTCACTTCAGAAGGTCACGACAGGGTATACTCCGTCGCAAATTTACGAAACTGACAGGTTGTTATGTCCAACGTTTATTCAATCCAAGTCACATCTGAAACATTTGAGACAGATGTTCTAAAAAAATCACAGGAAACTCCTGTTTTAGTCGATTTTTATGCCGAGTGGTGTGGCCCTTGTAAAAGCTTAGGTCCGATTCTTGAGCGACTCGCTGATGAATATGCTGGCGCATTTATTTTAGCCAAAGTCGATTCTGATGCAGAGCAAATGCTTGTTGCAGGAATGGGCGTTCGTTCCTTGCCGACCGTTGTGCTTTTCAAAAACGGCCAACCGGCTGATCATTTTATGGGTGCGCTTCCGGAAGGCGAGATTCGCGCTATGCTTGATAAGCATGTTGAGCGGACAGAGGCGTCGCCGCTTGAGCGTGCGGCTGAGCTTGTGGAATTGGGCCAATATGATGAGGCGATCGCCCTTTATCAGTTGATCACGGCTGATGATCCTGAAAACTATGATGTGTATCTCGATATGGCCCAGGCGCTACTCAAAAAAGGTGATTTAGAGAGCGCTGAGGCGATCATTGAGCGCCTTCCTGATGCGCAGAAAATGGATCCGCGAGCAAAATCGATTCTTGCTGGGAAGGCATTTCAGGATCTACTTGCTGGTGCACCTGATCGGGCAACCTGTGAATCGCGCGTTGCCGCCAACGAGAAAGACAGTGAGGCGCGGTATTTCTTGGCGGCACACTTGATGGTTTCTGACGATGTCGAAGCAGCGATTGATCATTTGTTGACGGTTGTCCGTTCGGATCGCCAATACAATGAGGATGCTGCGCGATTGCTGTTGATTCAGATTTTTGATCGGTTAGGTAATGAAGATCCGCGTGCGCGGGCGGGCCGCAAACAACTCGCTGCATTGTTGATGGTGTGATCGTGAGCGAAAAACCAACGAATTTCATTCGGACAAAAATTGCGGATCAAATTAAGCAGGGCCAGATTCAGGAGATCATCACGCGATTTCCACCCGAGCCAAATGGGTATTTACATGTCGGTCATGCGAAAAGCATCTGCTTAAATTTTGGTTTAGCCGAGGAATTCGGTGGCCGTTGTAATCTTCGGTTTGATGATACAAATCCCGAGAAAGAGTCTCAGGAGTATATCGATGCGATTGAGGCAGATGTGCGTTGGCTTGGATTTGAGTGGGCCGAGCTCTGTCACACGGCGGATTACTTTGATCAGCTCTTCGACTGGGCGTTGCATCTGATTCGGAATGGCGACGCCTATGTCGATGAGCAATCTGCCGAAGAAATGCGGGCAAATCGCGGTACGCTTACTGAGCCAGGGATCGACAGTCCGTATCGTGATCGCTCGCCTGAGGAAAACGAAGCGCTGTTCCTTAAAATGCGCGATGGCGAGTTGCCCGAAGGTGCTGCGATTTTGAGAGCGAAGATCTCGATGTCTGCGCCAAACGTGAACCTCCGTGACCCTGCGTTGTATCGTATTCGGCATATTTCGCATCCGCGCGCTGGCGACCGGTGGTGTATTTATCCCACTTATGACTATGCTCATGGCCAAAGTGATGCAATCGAGGGGATTACACACTCTCTGTGCACACTCGAATTTGAAGATCATCGACCGCTCTATGAGTGGCTTCTGAAAAAACTCCCGGTGCCGAGTCGGCCGAAGCAAACTGAGTTTAGTCGGCTTGAACTCGAAGGAACGGTGACGAGTAAGCGCAAGTTGAATGCCCTGGTTCAAGAGGGTCACGTCTCTGGTTGGGATGATCCTCGGATGCCGACAATCGCTGGCATGCGACGCCGGGGTTATTCACCCGAAGGGATCCGATTGTTCTGCGAGCGTATTGGTGTCACCCGAAAGCCCAACACCATCGAACTACAGATTCTTGAAGGCTCGATTCGGGATGATCTCGAAGGCCGTGCACACAAAGCAATGGCTGTCTTGGATCCTCTTAAAGTGATTGTCACAAACTGGGATCAGGCACCTTTAGAACTGGATGTTCCTTGGCATCCGAAGCGACCTGAGCTTGGATCTCGCACGATGGTTTTTGGTCGTGAGCTGTATATTGATCGCTCTGATTTTGAGCTTGAGCCACCGGAGGGATTCTTTCGCTTAGTTCCAGGCGGGAGCGTGCGTCTGAAGTACGGATTCATTGTCGATTTTGAGGACGTGATAATTGATGCTGATGGACGTGTGTCTGAAGTCCACGTTCGATATGACCCTGAGACACGGTCAGGGCAAGATCAATCAGGCCGGAAGGTTAAAGGAACGATTCATTGGGTTCATGCAGAGTCTGCGAATGAAGTCGATGTTCGAATGTATGATCGTTTGTTCACAGTGCCAGACCCCGGTAATTACGATGACCCTGGGTCAGTCATCAATCCAGAGTCATTGGTTCACGGCAAGGCAATGGTTGAACCTGCACTTGGTCAACTGATGCCAGATGCGTATTTCCAGTTCGAGCGTGTCGGGTTTTTCAAACAAGACCCAGAGAGTCGAGATGGCCAGATGATTTATAACCGTTCTGTTACGTTGAAAGACGCGTGGGCCAAGAAAAAGTAACACTACCGCCGACGGAAATCGTCGATCCGTCAGGTCGAGAATTTGATCGACTGCCGGTTGCCCAGCAGTTAGATCGACTTTTGGCGTCACAGGCTCATGCGATTGAGGCTGTCCGGAAAATCACAGATCAGCTCGCTGCTGCTGTCGAAGCCTCGGCGATGCGCCTTCGCGCAAGTGAAGGTCGATTGGTCTATGCCGGTGCAGGCTGTTCTATTCGTATTGGTGTTCAGGATGGTGTTGAGTTGGTCCCGACATTTGGATGGCCACTGTCACGTCTGGCATATTTGATTGCCGGGGATCGGAAAGCATTGTCTGAATCCGTTGAGGGCGCCGAAGATGATGCCAATGATGCGCGCGCTCAAGTTGAGAACTCTGATATCACTTCATCAGATGTCGTGATTGGTGTTGCAGCCTCGGGCAACACGCCATTCACCTGTCAGATTCTCGCATCAGCCAGAGAGAGGGGCGCTTTGACTATTGGGGTGAGTTCAAACCCGGCAGGTCGACTGGTTGAGATCGCAGAACATGGATTAGTTACTGAAACAGGCGCTGAAGTGCTCGCTGGTTCAACCCGATTGGGTGCAGGGACAGCACAGAAAGCGCTTTTGAACGCATTCTCTACAGCATTGATGACCGGGCTTGGACGTGTCCTTGGCAATGAGATGCTCTGTGTACAGGCAACCAACGCCAAGCTGAAAGATCGTCAGGCTCGAATTTTAGCAGGCCAAATTGATGGATTGGATCAGGCGCATGCGTATCAGTTGTTGAGTGAATTGAACTGGGATTTGCGAACAGGCCTGTTGGTGGCATCGGGTTGGGATGCGACAGACGCTCGAGAGGCTCTCTCCGATGAGCGTCCTTTCCGCGAGTTGTTAAGCTCCAGCTGATTGAATTTTAGCGTTCCGTTCGCAGTCTGGATCGAGCGTGCACATCGCCTCGTAGTGCGACAAGAAAATTTGGCCGGTGAGATGTGTCTTAAACCCAACGCGGTCAAGTCGATCCATCACGGGCCCTTTGACTTCTGATAAGTGGAACTTAATGCCTTGTGAGTTAAGGCGTTCGTTGATGGATTCCAGAACCTCAAGTCCTGAAGCATCGATCTCGTTAATGGCATTACAGAGCAATACCAGATCGGTCAGGTTTTTGTTGGTGTTGAGTACTTCGTTGACTGCATCCTCGAAGGTGTGACCGTTCAAGAAATAAAGCATTTCATCTAAGCGAACAGCGAGCACCTTTTCACTTTTTAATACGTCATGCCTGTCTACATTCCGAAAGTGCTGAGTGCCCGGTATTTGCCCGATTACTGCGAAATGAGGGCGTGCGATTTTTGCGAGCAAAAAGCTGATCGATACCAAAATACCGGCGATAATTCCGGCTTCAACACCAATCCCGAGTACAACGAGGATTGTCGTCGCCATAGCCCAAAAATCAGGTTTTGAGAAAACCCACACGCGTCGAATCGCCTTGAGATCGACCAGCGATAACACGGCAACGATAACGGTCGCCGCGAGGACTGCTTTAGGTAAATATTCAAAAAGTGGCGTCAGGAATAATGCGGTCATTGCAATCATCACTGCTGTCATGACACCTGCAAGTGGAGTTCGGGCGCCGGCATCGAAATTGACGACAGAACGACTAAATCCACCGGTGACTGGAAAGCCCCCGCCAAGACCGCTTGCAATATTGGCAGCACCCAGGCCAATCAGTTCCTGATTCGGTTGGATTCGCTCGCGTCGTCGAGCAGCTAGTGTGTGACCAACACTCACTGATTCAACAAAGCCGACGATCGAGATTAAAAAAGCTGCTGGTAGGAGTTCTTTTGCAAGAGTCAGATCGAGGGCTGGAAATGTGGGTACTGGGAGACCTTCTGGGATCACGCCGACAATTGAAACACCCGACTGATTTAAGGCAAAAAGGCTAACGACAGCCGTTGAGACAATGACAGCCATGACTGGCCCTGCTTTTGTCACGGTTCCTGCGATTGCCGACGGCATACCAGTTTTCATCAGCAATGGCTTGAGTCCGCTGCGAACCCAAAACAAAAATGTGATGGATAGCACGCCAATGATCAGTGTGGGTAAGTTTGTGTCATCGAGGTGCGTTGCCAAATCGTGCAAGATGGAAGGCATGTCATGTCCATGCACAGGTACGCCTAAGATGTGTTTTAACTGACTAAATGCAATTAATACTGCAGACGCACTGATGAACCCAGAGATCACAGGGTGTGAGAGAAGATTTGCAAGAAAACCAGCGCGTGCAAACCCAAGCCCCATCAATATGATTCCGGACAAAAGGCCAAGAAGGATCGCCGCGCCTAAGTATTCAGGTGAGCCTTGAGTAGCCACTTGGCTGACGGCTGCCGCGGTCATGAGAGAGACAACAGCCACCGGTCCAACTGCGAGCGTCATGCTTGAGCCAAACAGCGCGTAGGCAAATAGCGGCAGGATGGATGCATACAAGCCAACTTCAGGCGGCAGTCCGGCAAGCATCGCATAGGCGAGTGACTGCGGAATCAGCATGATGGTGACGATAACGGCCGCAACCGTATCGTCACTCAGTTTGGATTGATTGTAGGTCTTAATCCATTCAAGTATTGGTAGTCTTAGCACGTTCCGGTTTTGCGAGAAGTTCTCGTCCTTTGAGCATGAGATCGAAGTACATCGGAATGAGGTACTTGGCTTTAACAGCCCACCACATTGACCGAGGTACGGTTGGATCTAGTCCTTTAATTGTTGGCAGGAGCTTCCCGCCATATCCAAATTCAGCCATGACGACCTTGCCGCGTTCAACCGTGAGTGGGCAACTACCATATCCATCATACTGATGATCTGGGGTGTCATGGTCCATGAACTGTTTGATGTTACGAGCGACAACAGGCGCTTGTTTTCGAACAGCCGCTGCAGTTTTGGCGTTAGGCGCACTAATCACGTCACCCAAACCAAAAATATTTGGGTATTTCGTGTGCTGCAGTGTGTCTTGATTCACGTCTAACCAGCCTGCTTCATTTGAGAGTGGGCTATTTTTAATAAAGTCAGGTGACGTCTGTGGCGGCACTGCGTGAAGATAATCGAAGGTCTCTTCAACTTCAGTCACGTTGCCTTCAGCGTCCGTTACATTAAACGTTGCAATTTTATTGGGCCCATCCACATGGATCAGGTTCGAATTGAATTCGAGCTTCGCACCGTACTTCTCAACATAGGAATTTAAGACCGGAACAAAGTCAGCGACTCCAAAGAGGACAGCGCCTGCATTTCTGAATTGGATGTCTATCGCGTTTAAGCATCCCTGTTCGCGCCAATAATCGGCGGCTAGATACAACGCTTTTTGAGGAGCGCCAGCGCATTTGATTGGCATCGGTGGTTGCGTGAAGATCGCTTTTCCTGATTTCAGGTTTTTAATGCACTCCCAAGAATACGGAGCTAAATCATAGCGATAGTTGCAAGACACGCCATTCTGTCCAAGAGTGTCTTGCAGTCCAGGCACTGCGTCATAGTCAACTTTTAATCCAGGTGCGACGATCAACACTTTGTAGGTCACGTCATCGCCATTGGCGAGCGTAATAAAATCACTGTCTGGATGGAATTCTGTGACTGCTTCTTGAACCCACGAGACCTTTTTTGGAATCACTGAGTCCATCGACCGCACAGTTTTTTCTTGAGGCATGATGCCACTGCCGACAAGGGTCCAACCAGGTTGGTAGTAGTGCTCATCTGCAGGATCAAAAACACTGATCGAGAGTTTGGGGTTTTGTTTTAATAGAGAAGCTGCAGCGGCCAACCCACCAGCTCCAGCTCCAACAATTGCGATATCGACTTGCATGACTTCGGCCCTCTGTGTGGTTTTATTGTGTCAGTCTGCGCGTGATTTATGACAAACGATGTGCGATGTCGACGATACTTAAGCCAGCGTTGTCGACAGTCTCAACAAGTGTGTTCACATCTTGCTTACCTGCTTCTGAGAGCGCCCACAATTTGGCGCAACGCGCACCAGAGCGGCAATAAGTCAGAACGGGTGCCGGGACTTCAGAAAGCAGCGCTGCATGCTGCTCGACATCTGAGTCTGTGATGTTTGCTCCGTTCACTGGCAGATAGCGGAATTCGAGACCCAGTGCATTCGCTTTTTGTGCCATTGCATCGGCTTCGGCGTGCGGTTCCCCCTCTTCATCTGGCCGATTACAAATCACGGCTTTGAAACCAGCTTCTTTTACTGCGTCCAAATCATCGAGTGTGAGTTGGTCAGCAACAGAGAGATCAGCGGTCAATTCACGAATAATCATGGTGCCTCCTTAGACGGCATCGAGCGGGATTTTGAGATAGCGTACGCCATTATCCTCTGCCGGAGGTAGTTCTCCTGCCCGCATATTCACCTGAACTGATGGCAAAATGAGTGTTGGCATGTTGAGCGTCTTGTCTTTTGCTGAACGCATCGCGACGAAATCATCTTCTGATATCCCATCATGGACGTGCAGATTTGATGCTTTTTGCTCGCCAACAGTTGTTTCGTACTTCATTTCACGACCATTCGGCATGTAGTCATGACACATAAACATGCGAGTTTCTGGTGGAAGGGCTAATAATCTTTGGATGCTTTGATAGAGAACGCGTGCATCACCGCCTGGGAAATCACAACGCGCTGTTCCAAAATCCGGCATAAACATGGTGTCGCCAACAAACAACGCATCGCCGACATGATAAGTCATACAGGCAGGGGTATGGCCTGGAGTATGCATTGCTGTGGCAGTCAAGCCGCCGATTGAAAATGTGTCGCCATCTGTAAATAAGCGATCAAACTGAGATCCGTCACGACGAAACTCAGGTTCTGCATTAAAAAGATTGCCGAAGATATTTTGTACGTCAGTAATGTGGGCGCCAATGCCAATTTGGCCGCCGAGCTTTTTGTGCAGATAAGGAGCGGCTGATAGGTGGTCTGCGTGGACATGTGTCTCCACAATCCACTCAACTGTTAGGTTTTCAGCTTCGATCATAGCGATCACTCGATCTGCACTTTCTGTTTTCGTTCGACCGCTGGCTGCTTCATAATCAAGCACCGAGTCGACGATGGCGCAGGATGAAGAGTTTGGATCTTTGACGATATAAGTCAGAGTCCAGGTGGCCGGGTCAAAAAAAGCACGAACGTCAGGTTTCATCTCGATCTCCTTGCTCTTAGAGCATTTGGTTATAAGCTTATATCAAGCAGTGCAGATATTCGATAGTATTCGCTGCGGTTCAACATTGAGGTGTATCAACTATGACTGAATTTACTCCGATTCTCTCTCTATCGGGAGGGGTTTTGATCGGATTATCGGCGGCGGCGGCATTTGTTCTGTTCGGACGGATCATTGGGATGACCGGAATTTTAGCCCGTACGCTTGATTTTGATTTTGGTGAAGGCTCCTGGCGGCCATTTTTCTTGATTGGTTTGGTCGTAACGCCCTTGGTGCTTTCGATGATCGCGCCATCACCGCATGGATTTGAGCCAATGGGTCTGATTCCAATGATTATTGGTGGATTTCTGGTTGGCTATGGTTCACGTGTTGGTTCAGGTTGTACCAGTGGCCATGGTATTTGCGGGATCTCAAGGCTGTCCAAGCGATCAATTGCGGCAACCTGCACATTCATGACAACTGCAGTCATCACAGTCTTTGTCATCCGTCATGTTCTTGGAGGTGCGCTATGACTCAAATCATTGCACTAGTACTCGGCGCTTTGTTCGGTGGTGGTTTGTATCTTGCAGGAATGACTAACCCATCAAAAATAGTCAACTTCTTGGATATTGCAGGATCTTGGGATCCCAGTTTGATTTTTGTGATGGGCGGAGGAATTCCAGTTGCGGCGATCGGTTTCTTGATGCTTAAAAAGCGTGAAAAACCGATGATATTTGATGATATCCAAGTCCCGAGCTACGGGGTGATTGATAAACCATTGATTATCGGCAGTGGGATTTTTGGAATTGGCTGGGGTGTTTCGGGTCTTTGCCCGGGTCCTGCATTCGCATCTGTCTTGATGGAGCCTGCTGTAATCATTCCTTATTTGATCGCTTTAGTCATCGGTAGTCTTGCTTACGAACGAATCCACCGGTAGCGTTTGATTTTTCCAACGACTCAAAGGGTTCTTCATTGGCGCTTGAATCTACCGAAGCTTTCGAACGGCTTCCAGTAAAAACCTATACAGAAAAGGCGTACCTCGATTACTCGATGTACGTCATTCTGGATCGAGCTCTTCCGCATATCGGAGACGGATTAAAACCAGTGCAGCGGCGTATTGTGTACGCGATGAGCGAACTGGGTCTGTCCGCTCAATCCAAGCACAAGAAATCGGCAAGGACGGTTGGTGATGTGCTCGGTAAGTTTCACCCGCATGGTGACTCAGCATGTTATGAAGCGATGGTGTTGCTTGCACAGCCGTTTTCGACGCGCTATCCGCTCGTTGACGGTCAAGGTAACTGGGGTAGTCCAGATGACCCGAAAAGCTTCGCAGCGATGCGCTACACCGAGGCGCGCCTTACACCCATAGCGAAGATGCTGTTGGATGAATTGGGTCATGGCACTGTTGATTGGCAGCCCAACTTTGATGGAACGCTAAAAGAGCCAAAATTACTTCCCGCTCGGGTGCCATCGATCCTTCTCAATGGAACGACGGGTATTGCGGTGGGTATGGCGACTGACATACCGCCACACAATCTACGTGAAGTGGTCAATGCTGCCGTTCATTTATTGGATGACCCCGAGGCCTCTGTCGGCGACTTGATGCGGTTTATTCCAGCGCCAGACTATCCAACGACTGCCGAAATTATCTCGTCTCATGCAGATTTGGCGAAGGTTTATGAAACCGGCAACGGATCGATCCGGATGCGAGCGACTTATGTGTCTGAAGATGGCGACATCGTCATTAATGCGCTTCCGCACCAGGCTTCGCCAGCAAGGATTCTTGAACAAATCGCTGCACAAATGCAGGCCAAGAAATTACCAATGATTGTTGATTTGCGTGACGAGTCTGATCATGAGAATCCAATTCGCTTGGTATTAACGCCGAGATCAAATCGTGTGAACGCGGAAGAAGTAATGACGCACTTGTTTGCAACGACGGATCTCGAAAAAACATATCGCGTGAATTTGAATATGATCGGCGTTGATGGTCGTCCGCAGGTTAAATCATTGCGCGCAATTTTGAGTGAATGGCTGGATTGGCGCCGCCAGACTGTGACGCGCCGATTAACGCATCGTCTCGACCAGGTGACGGACCGCCTACATATTTTAGAAGGGTATTTGGTCGCTTATCTGAATATTGATGAAGTGATTCGGATCATTCGTGAAGAAGACGAGCCGAAAATCGAATTGATGGAGCGTTTTGGGCTGAGTGAAGTTCAAGCGAATGCCATCCTTGATTTGCGTTTGCGCAACTTAGCGAAACTTGAAGAAGTCAAAATTCAAGCCGAGCAAAAAGAACTTGAGAAAGAGCGCAAGTATCTCGAAGGCGTGCTTGGGTCGCGCACGAAAATGACTCAGCTGATGCGCGATGAGCTGACCAAGGATGCGGAGACTTATGGTGACGAGCGTCGGTCGCCGATTGTTGTTAGGCAGGAAGCGCGCGCTCTTCGAGAAGATCAGTTGGTCGCATCCGAGCCTGTGACGGTCGTCTTGAGCGACAACGGTTGGATTCGGTCTGCAAAAGGCCATGACATTGATCCTGAGGCGCTCGCATATAAATCGGGTGATCAGTTCCTTGTATCCGCGCAGGGTCGTTCGAACCAACCATTGGTTGCATTTGATACGACGGGACGTGCGTATTCAGTGCAAACCCATACGCTGCCTTCAGCGAGGAGTCAGGGAGAGCCGTTGTCAGGTCGGATTGACCTAGCGCCCGGTGCCAAAGTGACCCAGCTCGCATTGGCTGATGAATCTACAAAATGGGTTTTGGCAACTGATCACGGCTATGGATTCATTTGTAAGCATGGCGATTTGCTCGGGCGAAATAAGGCGGGCAAGTCTGTCGTAAATTTGGGTGATGCCAAGCTGTTACCGCCCTCTGTTATGGGAGATGCGGAGCTATCGCGTATTGCAGTCGCAGTATCGAGTGGGCATCTACTCGTGTTTGAAGCGCATGAACTCCCAGAGCTTGCCAAAGGTAAAGGCAATAAATTGGTCCAAATACCGCCTGCATTGCTTAAAGAGGGGCATCGCGTGACCGCGATCACCGTTCTACCGCCTCTTCGATCACTGCGTGTCATCGCAGGTAAGAGACATGTCACTTTGTCGCCATCGGATCTTGAGAATTTCGTCGGGGAGCGTGCGCGTCGAGGGAAACTTCTGCCGCGTGGATTCCAGCGTGTGGATAAGCTTGAGGCGGAATCGTGAGGCTTCTCTGGTTTGTCAGTGAAGCCAGTCACATCGAAGCACTTGAAACGGTACTCCAGGAAGCGAATCTAGCGGGTGAGCAGCGACTTCTCCGTAGCCCGGGAGATCTTTTGGTTCCAGCAACCTGTGACTGTATTGAGTTGCATCTTGATACTGTGGATGAAGAGCTTCTCTCGGCACGAGCTGAACTCGTCAAAACAGATTATTTGTTCGTTCGTGAAGAGCGGCCGAAACTCGCGCTGTTCGATATGGACTCAACACTGATCCAGCAAGAGGTCATCGATCAGTTGGCGACTGCTTTTGGGTTAGGCGAGCAGGTTTCAGCAATCACTGAGCGTGCGATGCGCGGTGAGCTCGACTTCATAGAGAGCTTTACAGAGCGTCTTGGGTTGCTGCGTGGGCTTGCTGAATCGGAGCTCGACGCCGTGTATCAGAACCTCACCCTGATGCCTGGTGCAGATATTTTGACGGCTAACCTATCGGGCGCTGGTGTTCGGTTAGGTATCGTGTCTGGCGGCTTCTCTTACTTCGCCGATCAAATTGGTGATCGTTTGGGAATGGATTTTGTTTTATCCAACACCCTTGAGTGTCAACACGGTGAAGTGACTGGTCGCGTTGTTCCACCCATCATTGATGGTTCGATGAAGTTGCAAACACTCGAGAGTGAAGCGCGCGTACTGGGTATTACTTTGGGTGAGACGATGGCCGTTGGCGATGGAGCTAACGATATACCCATGCTCACTGCGTCTGGAATTGGTGTTGCACACCATGCGAAACCTAAGGTGCGTGATGAGGCGAACCATTGTCTCAATTACCATGATCTGAGCGCACTGTCTTATCTGGTTAAATTCTGATTGCCAGATGCGTCTTGCGGTGAGTATTGGTAAACTCGCCGCCTCTTTAAATGTTTCTAGGGACGGAGTGTGACGCGACCCAGTTGGATATTGCCCGACGGTATGGAGGAATGCCTCCCGGACGAGGCGTGGGCGATCGAAGACGGTCGTCGCCAGTGCCTGGACCTGTTCCGTAAGGCCGATTTTGGTCTCATCATGCCTCCGATGGTCGAGTACTTAGATGGTCTGACCAGTGGTGTTGGGCAGGACTTGTCTGATCAAATCATGGTCATCACTGATCGCGTATCCGGCCGACTCATGGGTATCCGTCCAGACATGACCCCTCAAGCTGCGCGTATCGATGCGCATGCGCTGAATGAGCCTGGTACAACGCGCCTATGCTATTGTGGAAGCGTCCTTCGAGCGGTTGCTTCTGGTGGCGATTCAAGCCGCTCTCCGCTGCAGCTAGGAGCAGAAATTTTCGGTAATCCTGATTTGTCAGCTGATATCGAGGTGGTACAGCTCGCGCTTGATACTGTGCGGTTGTTTACTGACGAGCCGTTGATGATCGATTTTGGCCACGCGGGTGCTCTGAAGTCCGTGCTTGTTAAGCAATCTGCAGCGTTCCAAGCCAAAGCGCTAGATGCGCTAGCACGCAAAGATTTGGATGCGCTGGCAACGCTTGAGCAGATTGTTCCTGAAATTTCGGTGTTTAGCGATGCCTACGGGGAGCTGGACGCAGTTATGCAGCGGAGTCAATCTGTGGAGCTTTTGAAACAAGCATGTGCAGATATCGCTCAAGTTCAACAAGGGCTCAATACCCAGCAGGTATCTTGGTACTGCGACTTGGGTGAAACGCATGGGTTCAATTATCACACCGGTCTTGTGTTCGGTATTTACTCACTGAAACGAGATCAATTACTGGTTCGGGGTGGTCGCTATGATCACGTCGGAGAATCATTTGGTAGAGCGCGAGCTGCAACAGGTTTTAGCGCCGATTTGAAAACACTGGTTCGCCTCGCGAACTGAGTTAGGTTCATTACATATGCATCAGAGTTTAGTCATTCTCGGTAGCCAATGGGGCGACGAGGGTAAAGGGAAGATTGTCGACCTCCTGACAGAAAAAGTTGATTACGTTATCCGCTATCAAGGTGGTCACAATGCCGGCCATACTCTGGTAGTTAATGGTCAGAAGACGGCTTTGCATTTGATTCCGTCAGGGATTTTGCGGCCGCATGTTCGTTGCGTGATTGGCAATGGCGTGGTGTTGTCGCCAGAAGCACTCGTCAAAGAAATTAAGATGCTCGAAGAGCGTGGCCACTCTGTGGTTGATCGTTTACATGTCTCAACTAACTGCCCACTGATCATGCGAGTACATGTGGCATTAGACCAGGCGCGCGAGGCAGCGCGTGGTGATGCAAAGATCGGAACAACTGGACGTGGTATCGGTCCAGCATATGAAGACAAAGTATCACGCCGAGGTCTGCGTGTAGCTGATGCGATGGATCCTGTGCGGTTTGCGGAAAAAGTGCGTGAACTCATGGAGTATCACAACTTCATTTTGACCAATCTGTACAAAGCTCAGCCTGTCGATGTTGATGCAATGATCGAAGAGACTTTGGATGCAGTGAATTACTTTAAATCTGCTATCTGTGACACTGTCGATCTTGTTCATCGGAGCCGCCGTGCGGGCAAGATCATGCTATTTGAAGGAGCTCAAGGTAGCCTCCTTGATATTGATCATGGGACTTATCCATTCGTGACGAGCTCGAATACAACCGCTGGCGGCGTCGCGACCGGGTCGGGTCTTGGGCCGCGTTACATCGATGCAATTTTAGGAATTACGAAAGCCTACGCAACGCGTGTTGGTTCAGGTCCGATGCCGACTGAGCTTTTCGATTCTGTTGGTGAGCATTTGGCTGTTAAAGGACAAGAAGTTGGAACGACCACTGGCCGTGGTCGTCGCTGCGGTTGGTTTGATGCGGTTGCTGTTCGACATGCCATTGAAGTGAACTCAATCAGTGGTATTTGTCTCACCAAGCTTGATGTTCTCGATGGTCTGGGCGAAGTCAAAATGTGTGTTGCTTACGAGCTTCCAAACGGCAAAGTGGTGGATTATTTGCCAAGCGGCGATGATTTCTGTGAGGCCAAGCCAATCTACGAGACCATGCCTGGTTGGAGCGAAACAACTTTTGGCACAACCTCGCTTGACGAAATGCCTCAGGCCGCGAAAGAATATGTCAATCGGTTGGGTGAGTTGGTCGGTGCGCCGATAGATATCGTCAGCACTGGCCCTGACCGCGAACAAACGATCGTGATTTCTACGCCTTTTGGTGTAGACTAGTGTGCAAGGGCAGCACAGGCTGCCTTCTATAAACAACAAAAACGCATACATAGACCGTCGTGGGCAGAAATGCCCAAACTTAGGGACCGAAGAGGATGATTGGTCCCACGACCGTCCGGTATCGGGAGGTAACTATGTCAAAAGGGCACTCGCTACAAGACCCTTTCTTAAATATTTTGCGCAAGGAACGCGTTCCCGTTTCGATCTTCTTGGTCAACGGAATCAAGCTCCAGGGTCAAATCGAATCATTTGATCAATTCGTCGTTCTTCTCAAGAACACAGTTAGCCAAATGGTCTACAAGCATGCGATCTCGACTGTTGTCCCTGCTCGCAATGTGAAGATCCCTGCTACTGGTATGGAAGACGAAGACGGCGACGATCGATACGATCTCGATAGCTAAAAAAGACTAACCATTGCAATAGGGTGCAGGGTCGACTAGACTCCCGCGCCCTACTGTCTGTCTAACAGATGGTCTCCTTGCCATTCGGATGGGCCGAATGGTGAAACCCGTAAGGAGTCACAATGAACCATTACGAAATCGTTTTGCTGTTCCATCCGGATCAGTCAGAGCAGGTTCCAGCCATGATGGAACGGTACACAAACGCCGTGACTGAAGGCGGTGGATCTGTCCATCGCTTTGAAGATTGGGGTCGTCGCCAGTTGGCTTATCCGATCAATGATCTGCACAAAGCACACTATATTCTTTGGAATATCGAATGTTCTGTTGAAGTTCTCGATGAACTGACAACAACCTTCCGTTTTAACGATGCTGTGTTACGTAACATGGTTATCAAGCGGAAAGACGCTGTCACAGAAATCTCTCCAATCAAAGCTGCTGAAAGCCGTCAGGATCGTGACCGCTCAGAGCGTCGCCGCGATCGCGATGCCGAGCAATCAGAAGATGCAGACGTTGAAGACGCAGAAGCTAGCGACATCGATGATGTTGTTGATGCTGAAGAAGCAACTGAAGAGTAAGGAAGAGAGATATGTCACGTTTTTTCCGTCGTCGTAAATTCTGTCGTTTCTCGGCTGAGAATGTCACAGAAATTGACTACAAGGATCTGGATACACTGAAGCAGTACGTTACCGAGACTGGTAAAATTGTACCTTCACGTATCACTGGAACAAGTGCAAAGTACCAGCGTCAGCTCGCTACTGCGATTAAGCGCGCGCGTTATTTGGCATTGCTTCCGTATACGGATTCGCACGATATCTAATTAACAGGGGATCCCATGGCACGGCTGGCGCACTATTTAATGGCGTCTGAGTGGCGAGCAGCATTGATTGCGTCATTGCTGTTGTTTTTACCGCTACTGTCATGGGCGGGTGCTTCGGTCGTTGCGTTATACGCACTCCGTCGAGGCCTCGATAAGTCTCTAATGGTGACCGTGGTCCCAATGCTTGTCGCATCGGTGATGGCATTTGGATTCGGTGACTCAGCCATGTTACTGGTATTGGTGATTACGGTTGTTTTGGCGGCTGTACTTCACCGGACACTAAGCTGGCTTGCAGTTCTCATGGTAGGGCTGGGTTTATCGCTAGTTTTAGTGTTTTTAGTTGGCGCGCTCTATGAAGAGACGCTGAAGGGCTTGGTTGTAGCGATCAAAGAAGTGGTCGCTCCACCGGCGCAACTCACCGCTCTTGGAGTGGATGGGGCCACAGTGGATGCATGGATGGCATCGCTCTCTGTTGGCGCACTGAGTTTTGTGCACATGGTCAGTGCCTTATTTGCACTGACATTTGCGCGGGCTTTGCAAGCTCAAGCTTACAATCCTGGTGGATTTAAAGCCGAGTTTGAGGCGGT
>OBAL01000021.1_pt1 | contig 34954 bp, 31 predicted proteins | sample 1516331 | NCBI WGS metagenome assembly OBAL01 (sample SAMEA3275603, study PRJEB22092) | marine metagenome | biome: ENVO:00000038, "LAGOON"; feature: ENVO:00002042, "SURFACE WATER"; material: ENVO:00002019, "BRACKISH WATER" | collected 2014-06-21T13:56:00+00 | depth 0 m
GATATCCTCCCGAACCTGTCGGCCGGGATGAGGAGGATTAAACATACGCATCAATCAAATCTCCTAGTGATAATCCAACAAATCCACATCGTGGGCGCCTTCGCCATCAACCCATCGAAAAATAATTCGATAGTTTGCTGAGATTCGAACAGACCAAAAGCCGTTCAAGTTTCCACGCAAACGATGCAGACGATCTTGAGGCCTCGTAAATTGCTCTAGCGAGTAGGCATCATCTAAACGGGACAAAACACTTTCCACGCGAGCTTGGTTTGCAAACCGAAGACCGCGAACGAATCCTGACCTATAAAACCGAGCTAGACGCTTTGATTTAAAACTCACTATGGCGATAAGTGTAACCTCTCACCTATCAAATTCAAGCTGACTGATTGATGAGAAGTTAGTAGAAGTTTCGAAGAGAAGAGCTGACTTGGACTTGAGTCCAAGTCAATGACTTAAGAGACTGAACGCTTTGCTGCTTCCAGTGTATTGGCTAAAAGGCACGCAATTGTCATCGGTCCAGGACCACCGGGTACGGGTGTGATTGCCCCAGCCACAGTCGACGCATCGTCAAAATCGACGTCGCCAACAAGTCGGCCTTTCCCATCGTCTGTTTCGATGCGGTTAATCCCAACATCCAAAACGATAGCACCAGGCTTGATCCAGTCCGCCTTGACCATCTGCGGACGACCGACTGCCGCAACCAAAATATCCGCCTGACGGCATACGCTTGGCAAATCCTTGGTCTTTGAGTGCGCAATCGTGACAGTGGCTGATTCATTCAAGAGAAGAGCAGCCATCGGACGACCTACGATATTCGAGCGACCAATCACCACCGCATTCTTACCCGCAATATTTGGCTCAACAGATTTCAGAAGCTTCAGACAACCAAGCGGCGTACATGGAACAAAAGGCTCGCCACTGGTCCATAACTCACCCACGTTACTGGTATGGAAGCCATCAACGTCTTTCGCTGGATCAATCGCCTCAATCACATCTTTCGAGTCAAGATGATCCGGCAGTGGTAACTGAACCAAAATGCCGTGCACCTGTGGATCATCGTTCAAAGACTTAATCAAAGCCATCAGTGACTCACGAGAAGTTGATGCATCCAACACGTGGTGGAAAGAGTTCATGCCACAGGCTTCGGTCTGCTTCACCTTATTTCGCACGTACACTTGGCTCGCTGGATCTTCGCCAACCAAAACAACAGCCAATCCCGGGGTCACTCCGTGAGCTTCTTGCAGCGCTTTTACGCCCTCAGCAACCTCTTCACGAACTTGTTCCGCAAACGCTTTTCCGTCGATTCGGGTTGCTGTCATTTCAATACCACCGTTTTATGTCCATTCAAGAAAACGCGATGTTCGCTATGCGCTTTGACAGCGCGCGAAAGTGCGTAGTTTTCCATGTTCCGACCTGTCGCTAAAAGCTGATCTGGGCCAAATGTATGATCAACGCGAGCGACCTCTTGATCAATGATCGGCCCCTCATCTAAATCAGCAGTCACATAGTGCGCTGTCGCACCGATCGCCTTGACGCCCCGTTCATACGCTTGATGATATGGGCGAGCGCCTTTGAAACTTGGCAAAAATGAGTGATGGATATTGATGCAACGCCCAGCCAAATCCTGACATAACTCATCAGACAAGACCTGCATATAACGCGCGAGAACAACAAGATCCACGCTCTGCTCATCGATCAACTGTCGAATTCGGTCCTCCTGAGCAGCCTTGGTCGCCAGTTTCGATTTCGCTGTTGGCAAGACTTCAAATGGCGCCTGATGAAAACGCGCCAATGGCTCAAGATCGGGATGGTTCGACGCGACTGTTGTGACATCAATATTCAGTTCGCCAGTTTGCTTTCTATACAGCAGGTCATTCAAACAATGATCAAATTTAGACACCAAAATCAATGTTCGATGAGGGACTGAGCGGTTAATAAACTTCCAATCCATTTCAAAACGCGAACCGATTTCTGAAAATAAATCCGAGAGCTCATCTGGTGTTCGACCGGACTCAGGCTTAAAGAATTCAGCACGACAAAAAAATCGCCCGGTCTGGATATCGTCAAATTGAGACAACTCCGTGATAAAGCAGTCTTGATCAGCCAAAAATCCAGTAATCGCTGCAACCAGACCTGTTCGTCCTGGACAGGTAATCCGGAGCAGATAACGTTCTTCTGTATTCATTCCTATCCTTAGGCTTTAGGAAGTGTAACCCCGGTTTGTCCTTGGTATTTACCGCCACGATCGCGATACGTGGTCAGACAACGCTCATCGGATTGGAAAAATAGCATCTGGGCAACGCCCTCGTTGGCGTAAATCTTTGCTGGCAGGTTTGTCGTATTCGAGAACTCAAGTGTGACGTGACCTTCCCACTCAGGCTCAAGGGGCGTGACATTCACGATAATCCCGCACCGTGCATAGGTGGACTTACCTAAACAAATCGTCAATACATCCTCGGGAATTTTGAAATATTCGACAGTTCTTGCGAGCGCAAAAGAGTTTGGTGGAATGATGCAGACATCTGATTTGATGTCGACAAAGCTCTTCTCATCAAAATTCTTTGGATCAACCACCGCCGAGTGAATATTGGTGAATACTTTAAATTCATCGGCACAGCGCACATCGTAGCCATAACTCGATGTACCGTAAGAAATCAGCTTTTCGCCGTCTCGTGTACGTACTTGTCCTGCTTCGAACGGTGTGATCATGTCTTGGGTTTCAGCCATGTGCTGAATCCAGCGGTCGGATTTAATAGTCATGGATTACTCATCAGTCCCTTGGGTTTTCGTAATTAAACTGCTCGAGCCACTGCGCTCTGCAAAAAGGGCAAGTCGCGCCCCTGTGCGTCGAGCAATATCACGGTACGATTGCGCAATCACACCATCTGGATCACTGATCACAGTTGGCTTTCCGATATCTGTCTGTTGACGGATACTCAAATCGAGAGGCAGCGCACCAAGCAATTCGGTGTCATATTCTGCCGCAATTCTATCGCCACCGCCTTCACCAAATAAATGTTCTGTATGACCACACTTGGAACACCGGTGTAATGACATGTTCTCAATGACACCCAGAACCGGCACTTCCACTCGTCTAAACATTTCAATACCGCGGCGAGCATCGAGCAAAGCAATATCTTGTGGGGTCGTCACAACGACGGCTCCATTCACAGGAACTTGTTGGCTCAGCGTCAGTTGAATATCACCTGTTCCCGGCGGCAAATCGATCACCAAGTAATCGAGATTGCCCCAATTGGTCTGTCGGAGCATCTGGGTAAAGGCACCACTCACCATCGGTCCTCGCCATATCGTCGGTGAACGCTCTGTGAGCAGAAACGCCATAGACATCACGGGAATCCCGTGCGCAATCACAGGATTAAACGACTTGCCATCGGGAGTCTCTGGACGCTGACCTTGTACACCCAACATCAAAGCCTGAGACGGGCCATAAATATCGGCGTCTAAAAGGCCGACACGAGCACCTTCTGCTTGTAATGCCAGAGCGAGGTTGACCGCTGTGGTTGATTTCCCAACACCACCTTTGCCTGAGGCAACACAGATCACCTGGCGAACACCTGGAATCGATTCTGTCCCCTCACGAGCTGGTGTCACTGGGATTTCGTGACGCACGCGGATAAACGCCTCCTTGACTTCTTTTATCCCCTCGAGCTTTGGTTTTAGCTGCTTTACTAATGATCGTGTCATCCCAGCAAGCGGATACTTAAACGTTAGCTCAACATCAAGCTCACCCTCTTTCAGCTCGCAGCGTGTCAGAGCGCCGCTACGGCCAAGATTTGCTTCGCGATAGGGGTCATCATGCTCTGAGAGAATAGCAATCACACGTTCATGGATAGAAGTCGACAAAATCATCTCCGTTTTCATCAAGAGTCGGCCAAAAACATGGCTAGTACTGGTATATTTGGGGATTAACTTGCACCGCAACAAGGAATTATTTCTGTGCCGACAGATAGACGCACCATTTTAGTCACAAGCGCCCTGCCCTATGCCAACGGTTCGATACACTTAGGCCATATGCTCGAGTATATCCAAACTGACATATGGGTTCGCTATCAAAAGCAATCTGGTAACCAGTGTGTCTATGTTTGCGCAGACGATGCTCACGGTACAGCGATCATGCTCCGCGCACAAACGCTCGGAATTTCTCCAGAGGAATTGATCGCCGATGTCAAAGCGGAACACCAAGCTGACTTCAATGGCTTTCACATCGGATTTGATCACTATTCTTCAACACACACCGATGCAAACCGCCACTATTCAGAACTCATTTATTCTCGAGTGCGAGACGCTGGCGGAATTGCTGTACGAACGATCTCTCAGCTCTTTGACCCAGAGAAAGAACTCTTCCTTGCAGACCGCTATGTCAAAGGAAGCTGCCCTAAATGTGGTGTCGACGATCAGTATGGGGACAACTGTGAGGCGTGCGGCGCGACCTACCAAGCATCCGAACTGAAAAACCCGAAATCAACATTATCTGGTGCAACACCTGTTCTTAAAGATTCCGAGCACTTGTTCTTTGAGCTCGGGCAACACACGGAGTTCTTGAAAGAGTGGACACGTTCAGGACGACTGCAACCTGAAGTAGCCAATAAGCTCGCTGAATGGATTGAAGGCGGCCTGAAGAGCTGGGACATTTCTCGCGATGCGCCTTACTTCGGCTTTGAAGTTCCGGATCACCCTGGCACCTATTTCTATGTTTGGCTTGATGCACCTATCGGCTACATGGGGGCGTTCAAAGAGTGGTGTGATGCCAACAACTTTGACTTCGACTCGGTTTGGGGACCTGACAGTGATGCTGAGGTGTATCACTTCATCGGGAAGGACATCGTGAACTTCCACTGTTTGTTCTGGCCAGCCATGCTCAATCAAGCTGATTTCCGTACACCGACTGGCGTCAATGTACATGGCTTTGTCACCGTTGATGGTCGCAAGATGTCCAAGTCGCGCGGAACGTTCATCAAGGCACGCACCTACCTCGATCACCTAGACCCTGAGTACTTGCGCTATTACTTTGCGACGAAGTTGTCTGCTCGTGTTGAGGATATCGATCTCTCACTCGAAGACTTTGTACAAAAGGTGAATTCTGATCTCGTCGGCAAACTCGTCAACATCGCCAGTCGAACGGCTGGATTCATTGGCAAGAAATTCGATGGACAACTCTCAGCAGAATTAGCAAATCCTGAGCTGATTGACGCGATACGAGCGAAAGGCCCTGAGATTCGTGATTCATTTGAAAAGCGCGAGTTCTCACGAGCAACGCGGGAAATCATGGCGCTTGCCGATGATGTGAATGCTTGGATTGCTGATGTCGCTCCATGGCAACTGGCGAAAAATGAAGACACGCTCGCCCAAGTTCAGCCGATCTGTACGACCGCCATCAATGCGTTCCGGCTGTTAACACTGTATTTGCAACCTGTGATGCCGACGCTTGCTGCAAAAGTACAAGCGTTCCTGAATGTCGACTCACTCGGTTATGACACGCTTAACGATACGTTACTCGATCATCAAATCGAGACGTTCAGCCCATTACTGACACGCATCGAAATGAAAGATGTTGAAGCCATGATTCAACCTGATGTGACTGAGGTCAAAGAATCAGCAAAAACAGAGGCGAAGAGCAATATCGAACCAATCGCTCCTGAGTGTACGATCGACGACTTCACTAAAGTGGATTTGCGGGTCGCGACAATTATTGCTGCCAAGGAGGTCGAGGGTGCCGACAAACTCCTTCAATTGACGCTCGATCTGGGTGGAGAAACACGTCAGGTATTTAGTGGAATTAAGGCAGCTTATCAAGCTGAAGATCTTGTTGGACGTCAGACAGTGATGATTGCCAATTTAGCACCTCGAAAAATGAAATTTGGGGTCTCAGAAGGCATGGTTCTGGCGGCAGGCCCAGGTGGATCTGAGATTTATCTCTTAGAACCTGATCAAGGAGCTCAAGCGGGTCAGCGAATTCGTTAACGGGGAATCGATGGAACACGTTACCAAAGCAGTTGTTCGCGAAGCTGGGTCTTCGAAATTCTACAACGCGGTTGAAACAGAGGGTCATTCATTTGTGATGGACGAACCTGAGTTTATGGGTGGAACCGACTTAGGCCCCGCCCCCTTTGGCCTTGTTGCTTCCGCACTTGGAGCCTGCACCAATATGACTCTTCGGATGTATGCCGATATGAAAAAATTACCGCTTGATGAAGTGGATACCGAAGTCACGCATACACCATCAAAAGATGGGCATCATTTTCAGCGAGTCATCAAACTCACCGGGAATCTCACGGAAGAGCAACGTCAACGCCTGCTCGAAATCGCAAACAAGTGCCCTGTCCACAAACTCCTCGTATCAGGTGCGACCGTTTCTTCGGAGCTGTCAGGAGACGCCTCTTGACCGATTTGTTGCTGATCATTGTTTCAGCAGCTCTGGTTAACAACTTTGTGTTGGTCCAGTTCCTTGGGTTATGTCCATTCATGGGCGTTTCTTCACGTATCGACAGTGCACTCGGCATGTCGTTTGCGACGACTTTTGTTCTCACGCTCTCATCGGTTGTAGCCTATCTGCTACAAAGTTTGTTGTTGATTCCACTCGATGCCATGTGGCTGAGGACACTCGCTTTTATCGTCGCCATTGCTGTGGCCGTTCAGTTCACAGAGCTGGCTATTAAAAAGACATCCCCACTACTTCATAGCGTATTGGGAATCTACTTACCACTCATTACAACAAACTGTGCTGTTCTCGGTGTTGCGTTACTTAATACCAATCGCGCACACACGCTCGCCGAATCAGCTTTTTATGGAATCGGCGCAGCACTCGGATTCTCACTGGTTCTTGTCTTGTTTGCAGGTGTTCGCGAACGGCTACAACTTGCGGATATTCCAGCACCCTTTCAGGGAGCATCAATCGCGCTCATGACTGCAGGCTTTATGGCGCTCGCATTCATGGGCTTTACTGGAATGATTCGGCTGTGACAGAGGCTCTTTGGACTATTGGTAGCGGTGTTATTGGTCTCTCGGTCGTTGGCCTGGTGGGTGGTGCGTTACTTCAATACGCATCGAAAGCGTTCAAAGTCGACGGCAATCCGCTCGTGGATTCAATCGATGCACTATTGCCTCAAACACAATGCGGTCAGTGCGGTCACCCCGGTTGCAAACCCTATGCTGAAGCGATCGCCAACGGTGAACCGATCAACAGATGCCCTCCCGGCGGCCAAGAGACCGTCGATCGTTTAGCGAACTTGCTCGGTGTGGACTCACTTCCGCTCGATGCAGATGAGACCACCACCGATCAAGATCTAGTTGCCGTCATCATCGAAGAAGAATGCATTGGTTGCACAAAATGCATCCAAGCCTGTCCGGTCGATGCAATTGTTGGGGCGGCCAAACTTATGCATACAGTCATTGTGGATGACTGCACCGGATGCGATTTATGTGTGGATCCTTGCCCGGTTGATTGTATTGACATGGTCCCACGACCCAAGGCATCGGATTTCTGGATACCCAACCGACCTGACGTCATTTCGTCTGACCGCTTTGGACAGATAGGTATGCAACATGGCTGAGTATCAAATCCGTCATTGTGAGAGGCAGTTAGAGGGTGGAATCCATCCCGAGACCTACAAAGATCTCTCAACCTCAGCCCCGTGCGTCTTTATCGATGACCCCAAACGTTTGGTCTTCCCTATTCACTTTTCCGGGGGTGGGCCTGGTGAACCCCTAGTTTCAATCGGCGATACCGTTTCTCAGGGGACGCCCATTATCAAATGCCAAAGCGGCATCATTCACGTTGCATCGCGTGCAGGCACAGTGATCGACATCACCGATCATGCAATCACCCACCCGTCGGATGATGTCAGTGCATCCATCATCATCGAGCCGAACGGATCGAAGGACCAAAGTTATCTTAACCCTCTCTCCTGGCCATTTGATGCAGACACGTTGAGAGATCGTGCAATCGAGGCTGGGATTCTAGGCCTTGGTGGCGCTGGATTCCCAAGCTTTAAAAAATGGTCTGATGGCACTCAAACGCTCATTATCAATGCAGCCGAGTGCGAGCCCTATTTAACAGCTGATGACACCCTAATGCGGATCGATACGCATTCGATGATCCGTGGCGCATGCATGCTGTCTCAAACGCTCGATATCAAAACGATTGTTATTGGGATTGAAGATAATAAGCCTGAAGCGCTCGCGGCAATTGAAGCCGCACTCAAAGAATCACGTTCCGATTGCTTCTTCGATATCGTGTTACTCGATACGAAATACCCATCAGGGTCAGCTCGCCAATTGGTTTGGCTGACGCTAGGCATTGAGGTGCCGACCGGCTCCCGCTCGGTTGAATCAGGCGTCATCGTACATAACCCCGGCACCTTAGCCGCGCTATCCCGTGCAATTGATGGCAAACCGATCACAGACCGCATTGTGACATTAACCGGCGAAGCCCTCACGACTCAAAAAAATGTCATCGCTCCGATTGGCACACCGATCCGTTATCTCATTGAAGCAACCAAAACCAATCCGGCTTCGCTGACTTCAATCACGGTCGGCGGGCCGATGATGGGCTATCAAGTGACTGATTTTGAAGCCGGAATCACCAAGACAACCAACTGTTTACTCGCACGTGAGGTTGAAATCGTTCCCGAGTCACCTTGCATTCGATGCGGTGCATGCGCCACGGCGTGCCCTGTCCGCCTGCAACCACAGCAAATGGTCTCGGCATTGAAAGGCGGATTGCTCGATCGCGCTATCCATGAAGGCCTGACAGACTGTATCGAATGCGCCGCCTGCAATGCGGTCTGCCCAAGCCACATCCCTCTTGCCGAGTGGTTCCGCCTCGGACGGTTTGAGGCGCGAGAGAAAGCAAATGAACAGCGCCTCGCAGCAGAAGCTCGGGAGCGTTTTGAAGCGCGCAACAAACGACTCGAACGCATCGCCCAAGAACAAGAGGCGAAGCGTGCTGCGCGTAAAGCCAAAACTGCAGATGCCCTAAACAAAGCGCGGAAAGCGCGGGAAGAAAGCGCATGATCAAGCGACCAGACTATCCGCCGATAGATACAGCGATCGTAATGCGTACAGTGCTGATGGCTTTGATTCCAGGCATCATCGCCATGACTCTATTTTTTGGAGTCGGTGTTCTGTTGAATATCATCACAGCAATCCTTACGGCACTAGCCTCCGAAGCGCTATGTCTCGGCTTACGAAAGCGCCCGATAAACCCACGCCTGACAGATTTATCAGCCGTTCTGACCGGTGTTCTGATCGCTCTCGCGCTTCCGCAAGCAGCGCCCTGGTGGCTCGTGATTGCAGCGACTGCATCCTCGGTCATCTTAGGCAAGCATCTCTATGGTGGGCTCGGACAAAACCCCGTCAATCCTGCGATGCTTGGCTACGCTCTCATGCTGATCTCAGCACCAGTCGCCATGACGACTCTGTGGATCAATCCGCTTACGACTCCAGATATTGCCACTGCTTGGAACGCGTATCTCGGCCAAGCAAGCGATGCAGTGTCAGGCGCAACGACTCTCGATCTATACAAAACCGAATTTCGCTCCCTGACTGCGATTGAAGCGGCTCGTAACCCACTCTTCAGCCAAGCACATCTGGGTTTGATTTACGGCTATGAATGGGTGGCTTTAGCCTATCTGATGGGTGGCCTTTGGCTAATTTATCAGCGAGTGATTACCTGGCACACACCTGTTGGACTCTTAGCAACTCTCGTTGTGATCAGCGCATTTTTCAGCTTTGATCCGGATACGGCGACACCCGTTTGGGTTCATCTAATTGCTGGCGCGGGAATTTTTGCTGCATTTTTCATTCTGACAGACCCGGTATCGGGAGCCACAAGCCCGAAAGGGCGCCTCTGGTTTGCGATCGGAGTTGGCATACTCACTTACCTCATTAGAACCTATGGGCAGTATCCAGATGCCATTGCGTTCGCGGTCTTATTGATGAACTTTGCGGCACCAATGATTGATCATTACACTCGGCCACGCATCATGGGTCGCGAGGCCAGTGTCAAAGGCCCTGGAGGTCAATCATGACATTTCGTCTTGCAACCTTTGGTCTGATCACAAGCCTCTTCGTGGGGGTGATTTACGTCATCACCAAACCGTTAATCATCGCAGCCAAAGAAGAGGCGCGGCTCGAACAACTCTATGCACTCGCTGAGCCTTTACTACTGGACGGAACAATTCAAACGCCAGTACGTAAAGAGTTGCCGAGCAATGCACCAACCACACTGGAAAGACCTTTGCTCGTCACTCCAATTGCAAACGCAACCAACCAGATCGGATCTGTGATCCCATTCAAGTCAACAGAAGGCTACAGCGGAACAATCCAATTGCTCATCGCCCTCGATCAAAACCAACGGGTTGTGGGCCTGCGCGCGATTGATCATAAAGAAACGCCAGGACTCGGCGACAAAATCGACACACGGAAGACTGATTGGATTCTTTCCTTCAACGGTCTTTCATACAGGGACCTATCGCCAGATGACTGGGCTGTCGATAAAGATGGCGGGCGTTTTGATAGCTTTACTGGAGCAACCATTACACCGCGCGCTGTCGTCAATGCGTTGAAAGACACGCTGCGATATCTCGACGAAAATCCAGAATTATTGGAGGCCTCGCAGTGAAAATCGTCACACTATGGCTTGATGGTCTCTGGGATCGAAATCCAGGATTGATTCAACTGCTAGGACTCTGTCCATTATTGGCCGTGTCCAACACAGTCGACAACGCAATTGGACTCGGACTTGCGACACTATTTGTCTTGGTATTATCCAATGCCTCCATCAGCCTGATCCGAAACCTTGTCGACGATGCAATCCGCCTGCCTGTCTTTGTGTTAGTGATTGCGGCCTTAACCACCTGTGCAGAACTCTTGGTTCAGGCATTTGACTATCCCCTCTACCAGTCACTGGGAATTTTTCTCCCATTGATTGTGACCAATTGTCTGATACTCGGGCGGGCCGAGGCACTTGCTCGTCGCGAGCCATTTTTTGTGAGTACCATGGATGGTCTCGCTCAGGGCCTTGGATTTCTATTGGTATTGGTTAGCCTGGGAGCGCTGCGTGAATGGGCCTCTGAAACCCTTATCCTGGCAGCACTCCCACCAGGTGCTTTTATCGCACTCGGATTGTTAGTGGCATTACATCAAGTGATTCAATCCAAGCTCAAACACCTAAGAGCGAAGGTCATCGCCAATACCAAAGACCGTCGCGTGCGAACCACTGGAGATATTTCGTGAATAAAGAGATCCGAACGGAAATCTTCACACGCTTAAGAGATCAAAACCCCAATCCAACCACAGAGCTTGAGTGGACAACACCATTTGAACTTCTGATCGCTGTATTACTTTCAGCACAAGCAACCGACGTCTCTGTGAACCTCGCAACACGCAAACTCTATCCAATTGCCAACACCCCAGAAGCGATCTTGGCACTCGGAATCGATGGGGTAAAAGAGTGCATCAAGACAATCGGGCTCTATAACTCAAAAGCAGAGAACGTGATGAAAACCTGCGCGATTTTGCTCGAACAGCATGGTGGAGAAATTCCAAGAACACGTGAAGAGTTAGAGGCGTTACCTGGAGTCGGACGTAAGACTGCGAATGTGGTTTTGAATACGGCATTTGGTGAACCAACCATGGCAGTCGATACACACATCTTCCGTCTGGCTAATCGGACTCGGATTGCGCCGGGCAAGGACGTCCGGGAAGTTGAAGACCGACTTGTAAGAGTGATTCCAAAAGAGTTTTTAAAAGATGCGCACCATTGGATGATCCTACATGGGCGCTACGTCTGCAAAGCTCGGAAACCAGACTGTACGAATTGCCTGATCTCCGATCTCTGTGAATACAAAGGCAAACCGAGCCTTTGATTTATTTGCGTAGCGAACGGCCTTTCTTCGCAGCAGTACGTAAACGCAGCGCATTCAGCTTAATAAAACCTTCAGCATCTTTCTGGTTGTAGGCACCCGCATCGTCTTCGAACGTTGCGATCGCTTCATCAAATAATGACTGATCTGAACGACGACCGGTGACAGCCACCGATCCCTTGTACAGTTTCAAACGCACATCACCATTGACGACTGCTTGCGACTCATCAATCGCAGCCTGCATCATTTTGCGCTCTGGTGACCACCAATACCCGTTGTAGACCAAATCGGCATACTTCGCGATTAAGCTGTCTTTGAAATGCGCAACTTCCCGGTCTAGCGTGATCGACTCCAGTGCACGGTGCGCCTTGAGCATAATGGTTCCGCCTGGTGTTTCATAACAGCCGCGAGACTTCATGCCCACGTAGCGGTTTTCAACGATATCCAAGCGACCAATACCATGACGACCGCCGATCGCATTGAGCTCTGCTAATAAAGTGGCAGGAGACATCGCTTGACCGTTGATACTGACAGGATCACCGTTTCTAAAGCCTAATATGATTTCCTCTGCTTGATCCGGTGCAGCTTCTGGAGAAACTGACCAACGCCACATATCTTCCTCAGGCTCGGCCCAAGGATCCTCCAATACTGCGCCTTCGTAGCTGATGTGAAGGAGGTTCGCATCCATCGAATATGGTGACTTCTTACCGCGTTTTTGCTCAACAGGGATATTGTGTTGCTCACAATACGCAAGCAGCGTTTCGCGCGATGTGAGATCCCACTCACGCCATGGTGCAATGACCTGTACTGCTGGGTTCAATGCATAAGCACCGAGTTCAAACCGGACTTGATCGTTACCTTTACCTGTCGCTCCGTGGCTGATTGCATCAGCACCGGTCTCTTCAGCAATCTCAACTAGACGCTTGGCGATCAAGGGACGCGCAATTGAGGTGCCTAAGAGATACTCACCTTCGTAAATCGTATTCGCACGGAACATTGGGAAAACATACTCAGACACGAACTCTTCGCGTAAATCTTCAATGTAGATTTCCTTCACGCCGAGGGCTTCAGCCTTCGCTCGAGCCGGCTCAACTTCCTCGCCCTGCCCTAAATCAGCTGTAAAGGTGACAACTTCACACTGATAGGTTTCCTGAAGCCAACGCACAATCACGCTGGTATCGAGACCACCGGAGTACGCCAAAACGACTTTGTTAATGTCCGACATTGAAAGAAATCCTAAAAAATCATGAAAAATCAGGCCGCGCATGATAGCAGAGCGCGCGAAGCTTGCAGAGTGTTTCCGATGAAACGGATGAATGAACAGTCGTTTTACTCTACCCTATGAGGCATTGAAAAAGGATCAATTCGTGCAACTGACTCTCACACGTCCCGATGACTGGCACCTTCATTTACGCGATGGAGCGGCCTTAACAACCACTGTTCCAGATACCGCACGGGCGTTCTATCGCGCGATCGTGATGCCGAACCTCAAACCTCCTGTGGCGACGGTGGAAGCTGCACTTCAATATCGCGAGCGGATATTGGCTGCACTGCCTGATGGCATGACATTTGATCCATTGATGACCCTCTATTTAACACCGGACTTGAGCCCTGAAATCATCAGAGAAGCCGCATCGTCCGAGCACGTACACGGAGTGAAACTCTACCCTCAAGGTGCAACAACAAACTCAGATGCAGGTGTTGCGAGCCTTGATGGTGTCATGCCAACACTTGAGACCATGGCTGAGACGGGACTGCCTCTATTAATCCACGGCGAGGTGACTGATCGCTCGATTGATATCTTTGATCGCGAAGCTGTGTTCCTCGATAGAACTCTGGGCCCGCTCATGCAGCGCCTTCCCAACCTCAAGGTGATCCTCGAACATATCACCACCAAAGACTCTGTCGATTTCGTCAAAGCGCACTCGGAGATGGGTGCCACCATCACGGTTCATCATTTAATGTATGAGCGAAATGACATGCTTGCTGGCGGTATTCGTCCACATTTGTACTGTCTACCGATCTTAAAACGAAGCCTGCATCGAGATGCGTTAATTGAAGCCGCAACATCAGGTTCTTCGCAATTCTTTTTGGGAACAGATTCTGCGCCACATGCAATCGGCGATAAAGAATCGGACTGTGGCTGTGCCGGATGTTACACCGCACCTTATGCCTTAGAGCTCTATGCCGAAGTCTTCGAAACCCATGGCAAGCTCGACAACCTCGAAGCCTTTGCAAGCTTTAATGGAGCTGATTTCTATGGTCTGCCTCGGAATACCGAGACAGTTACACTGACAAAGAGCGAGTCGACCATTCCGCTGACAAAACCTTTCGGAAATACTGAAGTACGTCTTCTTCGGGGTGGCGAGACAACAGCTTGGAGTCTCTCATGATCGAGCCAGACGTTATCTCCGACGACGGCAACTCAAACGAAATCAATAAGCCGAAAAAGAAAACCCGTCTTGGCGAACGTTTTCGAGGCTTTTTGCCAGTTGTCGTTGATTTGGAAACGGGTGGATTCAACTCAGAAACAGATGCTCTCCTCGAACTCGCCATGGTGATCCTCGATATGGATGAGGATGGAACACTGTTTATTCGAGACCAAGTGCATTCGCATATCGAACCATTTGAGGGTGCGAATCTCGAGCCTGCCGCGCTTGAGTTCACTGGGATCGATCCCTACCACCCGCTCAGAATGGCCGAGAGCGAGAAAGATGCGCTGACACGGATGTTTAAGCCGATCCGAGACGCCATCAAACATCATGGCTGCAATCGCGCAGTTCTCGTAGGCCACAATGCGCATTTTGATCTCGGCTTTCTGAATCAAGCGATTAAGCGCTCGGGTGTTAAGCGCGCGCCCTTCCATCCATTTTCCTGTTTTGATACAGCGACGCTCGGGGGGCTTGCATACGGACAAACAGTACTCGCACGCGCTTGTGATGCTGCTGGGTTAAAATTTGATCATGACGAGGCACATTCAGCGCGCTATGACGCTGACTTAACGGCCCAGCTCTTTTGTGAAATCGTTAATCGTTGGCGTGATTTGGGCGGGTGGAACCCGCACCAAGACTCAACCGGACAATGATTCAAGATCCAATGAGCGCGCGGCGATCACAGCTTGTGTCCGTGAATGGACTTTCAGTTTTCTGAGAATTGCTGTGACGTGCGCTTTGACAGTCGCCTCGCTCACATCTAATTCATAGGCGATCTGCTTATTCAACAGACCCTGCATCAGCATCACAAGAACACGGAACTGCTGCGGTGTCAGAGATGCGATACCCTCGGCAATCTTGGCTTCTTTGTCATCGACAACAGGTGCATCAAGATTCACATCTTCAGGAATCCACGCTTCACCTTCGAGAGCTGCCTGAACAGCCTCAACCATTGTTTCGAGCGCGACGCTCTTCGGAATAAAGCCAAGCGCGCCATACTCGATCGAACGACGAATCACATTATGATCTTCATTACCTGAGACAACGACGACTGGCATCTCAGGACTTTGACCTTTCAGATACACAAGACTTGAAAAGCCACTGGCACCCGGCATGGTCAAATCAAGAAGAACCAAATCAGCATCATTATGCTCTGATGCCGCGTCTTGCAACTCAGCCATTGTTGAAACCTCAACAATATCGACTTGCTTAGCCGCTTTAGAAACAGCTTGTTTTAAAGCTGCGCGAAACAGTGGGTGATCATCCGCGATCACAATCTTGCAGTGATGCATAACGTAAATCCGTTACTGATTAAGCTTCAAAGATACCAAATTTTAGAAAATATGCGAAAACTACCGCACATTTGTGCACTTTTTGGACAAAAAAACACCCGCAGAGCCTGCGCTCGGCGGGTGCTTTGACATCAATCGCGTATTAGCGGTTCATGCGATTATCGATCAACTCATCAACGACTGAAGGATCAGCAAGGGTCGACGTGTCACCCAGTGCACCGTAGTCGTTTGCAGCGATCTTTCTCAGAATACGACGCATGATCTTACCTGAACGCGTCTTCGGAAGGCTTGGCGCCCACTGAATGAAGTCAGGTGATGCAATCGGTCCAATCTCACCGCGAACATGATTGCGAAGCTCTGCGCGTAACTCTTCAGTTGGTTCAATACCTTCCTGAAGTGTGACATAGACGTAAATACCTTCACCCTTAATGTCATGCGGGTAACCAACAACCGCAGCTTCTGCAACTGCATCATGCGCAACCATCGCTGATTCGATTTCAGCTGTGCCCATCCGGTGGCCTGATACGTTCAATACGTCATCCACGCGACCGGTGATCCAGTAGTAGCCATCTTCGTCACGACGCGCACCATCACCAGTGAAGTATCGGTTTGCAAACGTCGAGAAATAGGTCTGCTCAAAACGCTCATGGTCGCCCCAGCAACTGCGACCTGATGATGGCCACGAGTCGAGAAGTACGAGGTTTCCATCAGTCGCACCTTCAAGAATATTGCCTTCGTTATCGACCAAGGCTGGTTGCACGCCAAAGAATGGACGTGTTGCTGAGCCTGGCTTCGCCGGAGTAGCACCCGGCAATGGAACGATCATGATGCCGCCAGTTTCGGTCTGCCACCATGTATCAACGATTGGGCAGTTTCCTTTACCAATCACGCGGTGATACCACTCCCACGCTTCTGGGTTAATTGGCTCACCGACCGATCCCAAGATACGCAGTGAAGACAGATCCGAATCACCCAAAACATCTTCACCTTTCACCATCAGTGAACGGATCGCTGTCGGTGCAGTGTAGAATTGGTTGACCTTATGCTTTTCGATCACTCGGCCAAAGCGTGATGCGTCTGGATATGTTGGAACACCTTCGAACATAAGCGTCGTCGCACCATTCGCTAGGGGTCCATACACAATGTATGAGTGGCCGGTAATCCAGCCCACGTCTGCTGTACACCAATAGATATCGCCATCTTTATAGTCAAAGACATATTGATGCGTCATCGAGGTATAAACCAAGTAACCGCCAGTTGTGTGCTTGAGACCCTTCGGCTTACCAGTAGAACCTGAGGTGTACAGAATGAATAACGGATCTTCCGCATTCATTGGCTCTGGTTCACAGTCTGTTGATTGGCCAGCGCAAACGTCGTGGTACCAAACATCTTTTGGCCCCATTTCTACGTCACCGCCTGTGCACTTGACGACGATGACCGTTTCAACGCCTTTACATGCATCCAATGCGACTGCTTTATCCACATTAGTCTTCAAAGCAACCGCACGACCACCACGGCGGCCTTCGTCAGCCGTAATAATGACCTTCGATCCAGACTCTTCAACACGAACAGCCAAAGCATCAGGGGAGAATCCACCGAAGACGATCGAGTGCACAGCACCAATACGCGTACATGCCAACATCGCAACAGCAGCTTCAGGAATCATCGGCATGTACAGGGTGACGACATCACCTTTCTTCACGCCCTGCGCACGGAGACCATTGGCAAAACGACACACTCGCTCGTATAGATCGCGGTATGTGATGTTTTCATCAGAATTTGGATCATCGCCTTCCCAGATGATCGCAGTTTGATCACCACGAGTCGCTAGGTGGCGGTCAAGGCAGTTTGCTGAAACGTTGAGTACACCATCTTCGTACCAACGGATATCGACATTACCAGGAGCGAACGATGTATTTTTGATTTTTGTCGGGAATTTGATCCAATCGAGACGCTTGGCCTGCTCGGCCCAAAATGTGTCTGGGTCATCGATGGATTGGCGATACATCGCTTCATAAGTTGCTTCGTCTGCCCAAGCGTTCGCTGCAATTGCAGGATCAACCGGATAGACCTTCAAATCAGTCATGAAAACTCCTTGGTGGTTAAACTTATTCCTAAGAGTGTTATGCCTAACGATAGACAACCCAATACGACAATCGTCTCGACTCAACTAAAGAGATGATCTAGGTCAAAGAAAGTTTTTGACCTGATCGATCATCACTGGAATCTCTGTATCCATCGAGAATAAAGCCATTAGTTTGGCATCACGATCCATCAAATAAATTCGAGAAGAATGATCGACTGTGTAATTTTCAGGATCGTCTCCAACTTTCTGTGCATACACCTGATACTGCCGCATGACCCGTTCAATCTGAGCTTGGTCACCAGACAGACCTTTAAACGAGGGATCAAAGACCTCGGCGTACTCAGTCACGGCTTTCACAGTGTCTCGCTCAGGATCGACCGTCACAAACAAACCAGACACGCGCGTTTGATCCTCGCCCAAGCCCTCATAGATTTGCGCCATCCGAGCAAGCTCAGTGGGGCATACATCCGGACAATAGGTGTACCCGAAGTAAATCAGGATCAAATCCGTATTTAATTGCGCGGTATCAAGCGGACCTGTCGCCGTCTCTAAAACGAAGTGCCCGCCAATTTGCGCACCGGGCATCCCTTTTTCACCGGTTGTGAGATTCCGAACAAATGGAAAAGCAACTAGGCCTGCCATCAAACAGGCAACAAGTAGTGGGGCATAACGCTTCAATGCAACAACCTTCTATGTATCCGCAATTTTTAATAACTGAGCTGGGGGCATCTGTCGTGCTTGCTTCGCAGACCACCGCCCGATAGCACCAACAATAGCACCGGTCAAAACTGGCGCAAACACCCAAATCTGCCATTTAGATGTCCACTCTAAATTGAAAATCTCAGTGTAAACAAGCCAACCAAGAAGCTCTGTACCGACGGCAGCCAATAACCCGCTCATTACGCCAAGGGTCAGGAATTCAGCCCACTGTGATTGCGACAACAACCTGTCTGAGCCCCCCAAGCTTCTCAAAATCGCAGACTCCTTGCGCCGTTCAGGAAGTGATGTCTGAATACTTGCCGCAAGTACCAAAACGCCCCCGACGAGAACAAAGTAAAGAACGACGCTGACCGCTTGTGATACCCGGTCCAAGATTCCGCGGATCTGATTCAATATTGCATCGACTGATAACAAAGTGACTTGTCGAAAGGCTCCGCTAATGGCAGCGGTATCCTCTGACGGATTCGGAAGACGCATACTGGTCAGCCGCGTGGACTCAAAAGGTTCGAGTGTTCCTGGTGAAAAGATCATAAAAAAGTTAGGCAACATCGAGTCCCACTGAACGATACGAGATCCAATGACTTCGGCAGAAATTCGATCGGGGCCAATGGTGTACTGAATCACATCACCAAGTTTTAAATTCAGCTCATCGAATAGCTTTGATTCAACTGTCACTAACCCTGGGGCATCGGTTTCCGTAAAAAACCGCCCTCGATCAATCTGGTTGTCCCGACCAAGAACGCCAGACTCGGTCAAACTGAGCTCACGTCGCACCGACCCTGGAGGCTCAGCACCAGCCAGATGATCTGCCAGTGGAACTCCATTGACCGTCTCTAGGCGCCCCCTAACAATCGGGTACAACGGCGCAAGGTCACCGCCCCTACTAGTCACGGTTTCTATAAAACTCGCTTGATCCTGATCTGTGATGTTCAAGGCAAACGTATTTGGGGCATCCTCAGGCACTTGAGTTTCCCAAGTGGTTATCAAATCAAATCGAATCAATGCAACCATTGCAATGGCGAGCGCTGTCAGTGCAAATGCCATCAACTGACCACCTGATGCCTGCGGGTCTCGGACCAGTTGCTGAATACCAAACCGCCATGCTGGCCCCAACTGCTCTAGTGGCCCAAGACTTCCGATCACGATCCGACCCAAAAGACTGACAAGACCGACCAGTATGACAACTGCAAGCACAACCCATCCAGTCAGTAAGACATCATTACTGTACAAGTATCCAAGGATCGCAATCGCAAGTAAGGCGAAGCCGTAACGACCAAATTGACCAACCCCCGATACCTGATAATCACGTTTCAGTACGCGGATTGGTGGTACGTTCGCGAGTAAAATCAGCGCAGGCGCAGCGAAACCAAAGAGTGTCACGAAACCCGTGAGTAAACCGAGAATGGCTGGCTTCACACTTGGGTCAGGCAAACTAATGGTTAAAAGACCGGCGATCGTATCGACCAGAGCAAGTTGAAGCCCATATCCAATCAAGACTCCGAGCCCACTCGCTAACCCACCAAGGACAACCAACTCAGTTGTAAAAATGCGTAATGCCTCCGAACCACTGAGTCCAAACGTCCGAAACAATGCGCTATCGGCGATATGGTCTGATGCCCAGCGATTGGCCGTCATCGCAATGGCAGCACCTGACAACAGCACGGTCAGTAAACCGGCCAGTGATAAATAGGTTGTCGCTCGTGTCAATGCGTTACCAACTTCTGGTCGACCATCAACGACCCCGCGGAGACGTTGGCTGATATCGAGCTTTGGCTCAATGAACGCCTTGAATTGCTCAATATCGCCATCCGCAAATAGGGTGATATAGCGGACACGACTTCCAGGCTGGATCAATTGAGAGGATTCAAGATCTGCTTGATTCATCAAAAGCCTCGGCGTTAGAGAAACAAACGATCCACCTCGGTCTGGTTCAAACACCAAAATTTGAGTGATCTGAAGCTCAGTTTCGCCAACCGAAACCACATCTCCCACATCGATATCCAGTTTCGATGCCAATTGTGGATCTGCCCAGGCAGTCCCCGGTGCTGGAATACCAGAAGCCGGGTATCCAATACCGACACGGCTATCGGCAATCTCGAGCTTTCCTTTCAGCGGGTAGCCATCTGAGACGACTTTTAGCCCAGTCAATTCAAAGTTTGACTGACTGCCGATTACAGATGGAAATTCAATCGTCTCAGTTGCCGAGACACCCAGTGCGTTAGCTTTATTGAGCCATTCGGGGGCAATCGGGCGTGGCCCCCTAAGCTTTAAGTCTCCGCCTAGAAGCGCTGCTGCATCAGCTCGCATCGCGCGATCAATGCGATCAGTTAAGACCTCTGTCGTTGTCATCGCGGCCACAGAAACAACCAACGCAAGCGCCAACAGACTTAATTGACCACTCACAAACTCACGCCAGAGAAGACGCAAAGCAATCATGCAGCAACCTCATTAAGTTGCCCATCTTCCAAATGCAGCACACGCTGACACTGTGCGGCAAGACGCTCATCATGCGTCACCAGAATCAGTGTCGTGCCCGTTTCTTGATTGAGTTCGAACAGCAAATCAGATACCGCATCTCCAGTCTTTCGATCCAGATTTCCGGTCGGCTCATCAGCAAACAAGAGAGCAGGCTCATTCACAAATGCCCGAGCAACAGCAACACGCTGCTGTTCTCCGCCTGATAACATCCGAGGACGATGATTTATCCGAGCTCCAAGGCCGACCCGCTCGAGCCAACTTGTGGCTCGTTGCTTGGCATCAGCAACCGACATACCAGTCAGTTCCAGAGGTAACATGGCATTTTCAAGTGCCGTCAGCCCCTGGAGTAACTGAAAGCTCTGAAAAACAAAACCAATCCGACCACGCCGAATCGCTGCCCGCTCATCTTCACTTAACGAACTAAAATCATCGCCTTTAAAAAGAATTTCGCCTGTTTCAGGAATATCCAAACCGGCTAATAGAGATAACAACGTACTCTTGCCCGCGCCTGAGGGACCAACTATCGCTACACTGTCACCTGGGTTGATCTTCAGCTCGAGAGACTCCAAAACTGACAAACGTTGACCGCTTTGGTCTTCAAACCCATGCGATACATTACGAACATGAAGGACTGGTTGTGCGGACATTGCGAGTAATTTTCCTCTGGTTGAGTTTCATCACACCAGCAATGGGGGCCCCAACGCTTCTCGTCGTCGGTGACAGTCTCAGTGCAGGCTATGGGCTGGAACGCGGTCAAAGCTGGGTTGATCTATTGGCCGCTGATCCTAGAGAAATATTGGGGACAGATGGTCAAATTTTAAACGCATCGATTTCGGGCGAGACAACGACTGGCGGGTTATCACGACTTCCAGGACTACTGGAACGTCATCAACCGGACGCTGTATTGATCGCTCTCGGTGCCAACGATGGATTACGTGGCCTACCACTATCAACAATGCAGGCCAATCTAAAAGCGATGTTTCAACTTGCAACTGATGCTGGCGCCAAGGTTCTTTACGCAGGCATTGAGCTCCCAAGAAACTATGGCGGACCATTCACTCGAGCGTTCCGAAACGCACAAGACCAAGTCGCTCGCGAAACGCGCGTTGCCTACCTACCGTTTTTCCTCGAGCCGGTGGCACTTGAGCGCAATTTATTCCAGGACGATGGGCTACACCCGACTGCCGAAGCACAACCGATCATTGCTAATTATGTCGGGGGATTCCTTCAGGAATCTCTCTCAAAATAGCCAAGTCGCGTGAGATCATCCACCAACCGAATCAAATAACGATCCGTCATGGCCGACACATAATCAGTCACACGCATGAGACGCTGATACTTTGAATCGTTGGGTCGCGGTCTAAATTTTCCGAGCCGAGCGACAGCATCTCGTGCCTTCGAACTAATGTATGTTCCATCGCCGCCGGCTTGTGCCAGGGCTTCCGCTCCGTCAATGAGATGTGACAGCACCCCACGTAAAAGTCGTCCACTCTGCCCTTCATAGGATTGTTTGGTGAGGTCAACATAGACTCGTTCACGCGCCAGAGCCTTCGCCCGCTGAATTACTTCACCAGCCGAGGCACGTCGCCAGTCCAGTAACTCTTCATCGAAGGTTCCGCTCACGATTGCGTCATAGTGTGATTGGAATCGCGCTTCAGCCTCATGCACCAAGGCATCGATCGCAGCAGAACGAAGAAGCTCAAGTTTGGCTTCAGAATCATCAAGTAGCTGCTCATACAGATTGCGTCTTGCACCGCGATCAACAAGCTCCTTCATTAGCGATGAGACTTCTTCATAGTCCAAATGACCGAGCTCAACCGCATCCTCAAGATCAATCAATGCGTAACAAATGTCGTCAGCCGCTTCGACCGCGTAAACCAACGGATGGCGCGCCCAGACATCGGGCATCACTTCAACCAGCCCAAGATGCGAGGCCAATTCTCGCATGAACGGCAACTCCGCTTGATTCACTCCATGTTTGCGCTTGGTTTGTCCAAAGGCCGAGTCTGCGGCAAACGGATATTTTACGAAGGTGCCAAGCGTCGCAGCTGTTAATCGCATCCCGCCATCAAACCAATGTCGTTCAAGACATGTGATCACACGAAAACCTTGTGCGTTACCCTCGAAACCTGTCAGATCGGCCCGTTCAGCGCCAGATAAGCCTGCGAGATATTCAGGATGTGACTCAAAGAATTGACGGATCGCTCGCTCACCAGCATGACCAAAAGGTGGGTTACCGATGTCATGCGCGAGACAAGCCGCTTGCACCAATGCGCCCACACCCGAGCCCGAATGACTATCGGACAACAAACCTTCATCGCGCATCCAATGGCCGAGCCTAGCACCCAGTGAGCGTCCAACAGATGCGACTTCGAGCGAGTGTGATAGTCGAGTGTGGACATGATCGTTATCTGATAACGGATGAACCTGCGTTTTTACTGCCAAGCGTCTAAATGCACCCGAAAAAATTAAGCGATCGTGATCTCGCTGCCATTGACTCCGTTCATCGCCCGACACCGGAAGAGCCCAAAGTCCCTCATGGTCGATACGCGCGGTTGAAAGCAGCTGATTCCAATCCATCATGCGGTCATGATTCCTTGGAACGACGTGCAATCATCATCAGTTAACTTACGTTTCGGATACAAATCAAAGCGTACCGTTTTAGCTTTTACTTGGGATGATGGCACACGACCTCCAAGGACATCCGCCTTAATAGGACGTTTAACAACGACGCGAGCCGCACCAGAATCAAGTGCAGCCTCTAAAAGCCGCTCGGGATCATCTGTGGTCTGCTCGAGCGAATGTAAGACCTGCATCGACAACGACGGAGCAGCTTTACGCTCTTTTGGAAACATCGGATCGAGATAAATGACACCATGCGATATTTGAGACACTGTCTCTGCACTATCAGCATGTCTGAATTGGAGTCGATTACACCATGTAGTCCCTGCTTCCTCAGCGCGACGCAGTGCATCTTGCAGTAGAGCCGCGACTACCGGATGTCTCTCCATTGCAAACACTTCACAGCCTACATTGGCCAGAACGCTCAGATCACCACCAAGACCTGCAGTGGTATCAACAATCGAAGGGCGGAGGCCTTTTTGACACCCCATCGCTCGGGTTAACGCCTCCCCTGTAACAGCTTTGACTCGCCGAGCCTGCGCCCCATGAACAAAATCAAGATGCACGCTCGAGCGCGAATCCAATTCAGCAGCTTTGAGCGCCAGGCCATTGTCATCCCACCAGAAGTAGTGACCAGACTCTGGCGGTGAGGCTTGCCACCGAATTGAGAGCCATGGAATCAAATCCATCGCTTCGTCGCGGCTGACCACTTGATGGAGTGGATCGACACCAACCCATTCCATCACGACCTCACTTGCCCGTCACAAAACGCCATGCGTTATCGAAAAGCCCCATCCAAGGCGTAACGCGTGAAGTCCCTGGCGGCGCAAACGACAACTGAGATCGCAACACAACACGCTCAGGGTGCGGCATCATGATAGTGACCCGACCATCTGTAGAACACAGGCCAGCAAGACCTTCAGCCGATCCGTTTGGATTACCGGGATACAGACTCTCCGCTCGCCCTTGGTCATCGGTGTAAATCAAGCTGGTTAAGCCGGCATCAGCGAGTGATTTCACTTGAGACACGGTGTGTTGGAAACGACCCTCACCATGCGCAACTGCAATCGGGAATCGCGTACCTTCAAGATGTGTCAAAAGTACTGAACGGCTCGCGGGTAACGTCGCGAGTGTGAGTCGAGCCTCAAACTGTTGAGAGGCGTTACGAGCCATCGGTTTAAAATGCTCGGCGCCCGGCATAAGCGGTGCAAGCTGAGCCATCATCTGACACCCGTTACAAATACCGAGAGTGACTGTATTTTCACGATGGAAAAACGCACTGAACATCGCCGAGAGCTCATCATTGAAGAGAATCGAGCGCGCCCAACCTGAGCCTGCTCCTAACACGTCTCCATAGCTGAAGCCACCGCAAGCAGCCAACGCATCAAAAGATTCAAGCGTCTGACGACCACTCATTAGGTCTGACATGTGCACATCGACAGCTTCGAAGCCACAATGATCGAACGCGTGCGCCATCTCAATATGACCATTCACACCCTGTTCGCGCAAGATCGCCACGCGTGGCCGCGAGCTAAGGACACGACGCGTTTCTGGAACTTGGGCCATCGCCGGAATCACCGCAGCATTTAAGCCCTCATGCGCTCGTGAGATGTGTTGCGCTTCCTGATCGACACATTCTGGATTATCGCGCAATCGTGCCATCGCAAAAGTCACTGCTGACCATGATTGCTGAAGAGCGACACGATTCTCATTCAACAGTAACCGTTCATTCTGGGTAATTGACAAGACATCTGATCGATCGACTTCACCGAGGACATAAGCGTTAAGATTGACTCGATCAAATGCTTCAAGAACTGATTTAATCTCGGTGTTTGCGATTTCAATCACACAACCGATTTCCTCGTTGAACCAAAACGCAGTTGGATCAACGCCTTCTGGTGTCCTCGCTTTCAGACCGCACCGAGATGCAAAGAGCATCTCGGAAACGGTGGCTAACAAACCACCGTCCGATCGATCGTGATAAGCCAGCAAGCGTCCGTCATGAACCAAAGTTTGAATCAGATCAAAACACGCTTTGAGATCCTCAGGTGTCACATCTGGCGGAATATCTCCGAATTGAGATGTCACCTCACATGCAATGGATCCAGCCATTCGCTGTTGCCCGAGATCAATCACGATCAGAGAAGAGTCTTGGCCACTGAGCAATGGTGTAGTTGTTTTCTCAATGTCAGTGACTGGAGCAAATCCAGAGCAAATCAGAGACATAGGACCGATCACTTCATGAGTGCCGGCATCATCGGTCCAACGCGTCTTCATCGACATGGAATCCTTACCAACTGGTATACAGACACCAAGTGCGGGACAGAACTCGCCGCCGACAGCTTTTACAGCCTCATAGAGACGGGCATCCTCACCGTCGGTTCCGGCGGCACACATCCAATTTGCTGACAGTTTGATTTGGCTGACTGCGCCAATTGCTGTGCCTGCCATGTTCATTAATGTTTCAGCGACCGCCATCCGCGCCGAAGCACCTGCATTGACTAGAGCAAGGGGCGTGCGCTCACCCATCGCCATTGCTTCACCTGTGACTGAGCCGATCGCTGAGTGCGTTACCGCGCAATCAGCAACAGGAACCTGCCAGGGTCCAACCATCTGATCTTGATGCACGAGTCCTGAGACCGTCCGATCACCGATCGTAATCAAGAAATTCTTGGAAGCGACGGTCGGGTGACTTAATACGCGATGCGCCAATTCTGAAAACTCTATAACCGAGAAAGAGGCTGGTTTGAGATCCACTGAGAGCGTCGACGCATCACGGTGCATCTTCGGAGGCTTGCCAAAGAGCACATCAACTGGAAGATCCACAGGAGCTGATGATTCACCGGTTTTTACTACCGTCAAATGCGGCTGATCATGGGCATGACCCACAACCGCATAAGGGCAACGTTCACGAGCGCAGATCGCCTCAAATTCATCAAGTTTAGCCGGGTCGACTGCCAGAACGTATCGCTCTTGTGCCTCGTTGCACCACAGTGCCAATGGCGATAATGATGGGTCTGCTGATGGAATCCAGTCCATCGAGAAATCAGCCCCTACGCCACCGTCTTTGACAAGCTCAGGGAGCGCATTCGATAACCCGCCCGCTCCAACATCGTGAATAAAGACAATCGGATTGTTCTGGCCACGAAGCCAACATCGGTCGATCACTTCTTGGCACCGACGCTCCATTTCCGGATTCGCTCGCTGCACAGATGCATAGTCCAAATCACTTCCTGATGTCCCGTCGCCAACTGAACTGGCAGCGCCGCCACCTAAGCCAATCAACATTGCAGGACCACCGAGAACGACCAACGGAGTTCCTTCGGTGAATGGCTTTTTCTCAACCTGGCCTTCAGAGATCGAGCCAATACCACCGGCGATCATGATGGGTTTGACATAACCTCGGCGACGCACACCGATCGCTGTCTTCTCAGATGCCTCATATGCCCTGAAATAGCCATTTAGATTAGGACGCCCAAACTCATTATTAAAGGACGCTCCACCGATTGGGCCTTCAAGCATGATTTGAAGCGATGTTGCCAATCGGCTCGGCATCGGCAAATCCTGCTCCCAAGGCATCTGAAGACCAGGAATTCGAAGATAATTGACACTAAATCCAGTGAGGCCCGCCTTGGGTTTAGCACCACGACCTGTCGCCCCTTCATCTCGAATTTCACCGCCTGCTCCGGTCGCAGCACCTGGATTTGGAGACACTGCGGTTGGATGGTTATGCGTCTCAACCTTCATCACCAGATGAACAGGCTCTTCAACTGATTGATACACATGCGTGATCGGATTGACTAAAAATCGTTCAGCAGTCGGACCCTCAACGACAGCAGCGTTATCAGCATATGCAGACAACACACCACCTGGCGCGACTTCATGTGTATTCCGAATCCACTGAAACAAACTTTTTGGCTGATCTTCGCCATCAAGCGTCCACGACGCATTAAATATTTTATGACGACAATGTTCCGAGTTGGCTTGCGCAAACATCATCAATTCAACATCGGTCGGGTCCCGGTCGAGCTTTCCATATGCAGATGCCAAGTAGTCAATTTCATCATCCGATAATGCAAGCCCATGAACTCTGTTCGCATGGTTCAATGCCCCTATCGGATCAGAACCCAACTGAACGATTCCTAATGGTTCTGGCTCACCCGGAGTGAAAAAAGCATCTGTTGGCAAGTCGACGAGAACATCTTCCATCATCGGATCTGACATTAATCCATTCAGAAGCACATGCTCAGCTTCTGATACAGAGCCAGAAACAACAACATGCATGCCACGCTCGATGCGATTAATCGAATCAAAACCACAATTTTTCGCGATTTCAGTCGCCTTGGAACTCCATGGTGACGTCGTCCCTGAACGCGGCAAAACAACGAAACCTGAGCCCACCACCACGGGTTTAGCATCAAGTAATTGCTCTAACTTATTCGCATCACGGATCTCACCCATCACGAAAAAGAGATAGGTGCAGGTCAAATCGTGAATATCGATTCCAATCGCTCTTGCGCGAGTAATGAGTGACTGAATACGAAACGACGAGAGGGCATCTCCTCCCTGTAGAATGAGCATGTCAATCGGTCCTTGATGCGATCGAAAATTCAAAAACGAGAGTTTAGCAGAGCCGACCGCTCCGCCGGAGTGTTCAGTGGATTTTTTTACTCAGCATCTATTGCTGAAGTCGAGCGCCGAGCCTTAAAAAAGTTTTTCAAAAGGACAGCAGATTCATCAGCGTACAAACCACCCTGGACCACTAGCTGATGATTGTAAAAAGAGGCTTCAGGTAATTGTAACTGCGATTCCAAAACCCCTGCTCTCGGTTCTTTGGCGGCAAACACAACACGCTCAATACGTGCATGAATCAGGGCACCAAAACACATCGTGCAAGGTTCGAGTGTGACGTAAAGAGCCGTATTTGGAAGCCGATAATTTTGAACGTTACGACATGCATGACGAATAGCTGCAATCTCTGCATGGTGACTTGCATCGTGGTTTGAAATTGGCGCATTCCAACCTTCTCCGATGATCTCACCGTCACGGACGAGGACCGCACCAACAGGCACTTCATTGAGTGACGCTGCATGCTCAGCTAACTCAAGCGCGCGACGCATGAAGCAGCAATCACCTTCGCTAAATTTCGTCTGTGTCATCGATTCCTCAACGATCCGTCGGTTGACGATCTTGCCTGAATGGGGTTTCCTGCACTTTCTGGCTATTCGTGCACAACACAGGATAACAAACGATGTCGGCAATATATCCAAAGATCGATCCGAACGGACTACTTGAGTACTCAGTGGTGTTCACAGATCGCTCAATGAATTCCATGTCTAAAGCGTTTCAAGGCGTGATGTGTGGACTACATGAGGGGCTGACATCTGTTTACAACACACCGTCCTGTGTTCTCGTTCCCGGCGGCGGAACCTTTGCAATGGAATCTGTTGCACGCCAATTCGCGAAAAACCAAAAAGTTCTCGTTGTTAGAAACGGTTGGTTCAGTTTCCGCTGGACACAAATTTTCAATCAAGGTGTCACCCCATCGCACGCCGAGGTCGCAAAGGCACGACCAGATACTGATGCGGCGGATCAGCAATTCGCACCCGTCCCAGTTGAGGAGGTATGCGCGCAGATTCGTGCGGATAAACCAAATCTTGTTGTAGCACCGCATGTTGAAACATCCGCAGGAATGCTCTTGCCAGACAGTTATATTCGAGCATTAACTGAAGCCGCCCATGAAGTCGGAGCGCTATTCGTTCTGGATTGCGTCGCGGCCGGTGCGCTCTGGGCCGACATGGACTCACTAGGCATCGATGTGCTGATTACCGCACCTCAAAAAGGTTGGACTTCGACTCCTTGCGCCGGCGTCGTGATGTTGTCAGCACTTGCAATCGAGCGTCTCGAGACAACGACTTCCGACAGTTTCGCGCTGGATCTCAGAAAATGGCATAGCATCATGGCTGCATACCTCGACGGAGGACACGCCTATCACGCAACAATGCCAACAGATGGTCTTGCGAGCTTCCTAGATACGTACGAAGAGATGGCCTCGATCGGCTTTGACGCTCTAAAAACAAGGCAGATCGAACTTGGTCGTCAAGTGCGCGAGCTCATGGAGGGGTATGGATTTAAGAGTCTCGCAGCGGACGGATTCAAATCTCCAACGGTTGTTGTTTCTCACACGGATCGAGCAGACTTTAAAAACGGTAGTGCATTCGCAAGTGTAGGACTTCAAATCGCTGCAGGTGTTCCGCTCGAGTGCGGAGAATCAGCACAATTTCAGACGTTCAGAATTGGTTTGTTTGGGATGGACAAGCTGATGAACATAGATCGCACTGTGTCACATCTCGACGACGCTCTAAGGAAACTCGTTTAGCTCGAGTGTGGTGAGTTGAATAAATTCACCAAAACGACACCCGCAACAATTAAGACAAGCCCAACCAAGGCCTGCCACTGAAGAAACTGTTTGTAAAATAGCGCGCTGAAAAGAGCGATCAAAAACACGCCTATTCCACTCCAAATCGCATAGACGATTGCGATTGGAATATCTCTGATAGCAAACGTGAGGCAGTAAAAAGCGATCGCATAACAACAGATCATCGTGATTGTCGGCACAATCCGCGTAAAATTCTGAGTCGCTGGGAGCAACAGTGTTCCAATCACTTCACAAACGATTGCACCACCTAAGAATAAATAACTCTTCACAGGTCACCCTTCTGATCTGGCATATGTAATTCCGTCAAAGGCTCAGGAGACCAGTATCCGGATAGTTTTTCCATATGATCCTTAAAGTGCTTCAGTTCTCGGCGAGATTTTCGATCCTGAAGCCCACAGCCTGTCTCCACCAGGTATTCAATCCACGCGAAGAACGAAATTCGACTGGGAATATAGTCCATGGAAATCTGATCCATCACCACCACTTCATGAGCAAGGGCACACAACGGCGATTCAGAGCTGTCAGTCACCGCAACGATTTGAATACCTGTTTCCTTAGCCATCTTTGCAACTTTAATCGACTGCGAGGCGTAAGGGTGTGTCGAGAAGATGACAAGCACATGGTCTGGGCGCGCCAGCATCAGATGATCAAAGGCTGCGCTCTCTGAATTTGGGACCAAGAATACATTGTGCTGAATCATATTCAGTAGATACGCGAGATAGTGTGACAGGCTGTAGGCGCTGCGAAATCCAGCAACATGACATGGTGATTGAAATATTAAGCGCGCGATTCGATCTACCTGCTCTCGCTTTTCCGGAACGAAAACGCTGTCTATTGCTACGCGAAACGAATGCTCATGTTCACTTTCTTTGGGAGTTGAAAGCGGCTGAGATGCACCAAAAAACTCGCGCCGAAAAATAGTTTGGAGGCTTTGGTAGTTATCTAACCGTAACGATTTCACCAACCGCATGACGGTCGACGGCGTCACCCCCGATCGCGCCGCCAACTGCCTCACACTTAAAAAGGGAATATCGGAACCATGACGCAACATGAATCGACCGACACGTTGTTGAGTCGGCGGGCACCCTTCAATTTTTGCTCTCATTGCATGAATATTCATGATTCCCCAGCGGAACAATTGTTCCAAAATCATTAGGCTTTAGAATAATTCGACACAAATGTACCACAAAGTTTGCGATCGCCTTACGACTCAGTGATAGTTTCGTATGTCTTGTTAGGACATAAAAGTACAACAATAAGGAGTACATCTATGAAGATTAAACACTTCGCCCTCGCGTCTGTTGCAGCGTTCGGTTTGACTGCGGGTGCAGTGCAAGCTCAGCAGTTCATCTCAATTGGTACTGGTGGTGTAACAGGTGTCTACTATCCAACAGGTGGTGCAATCTGCCGTCTAGTTAATAAAGATCGTAAAACGCACGGTATTCGTTGCTCAGCCGAATCAACTGGTGGTTCTGTCTACAACATCAATACGATTCGCGCCGGCGAGCTCGAGTTCGGTGTTGCGCAGTCTGATTGGCAGTACCACGCGTACAACGGAACATCAAAATTCAAGGATCAGGGCGCATTTAAAGATCTGCGCGCTGTGTTTTCGGTTCACCCTGAACCATTCACATTGCTAGTTCGCGGTAAGTCGTTCAACAACGTTAAAAAGTTTGAAGATTTGAAAGGTCTGAAAGTCAACGTTGGTAACCCTGGTTCAGGTCAGCGCGCAACGATGGAAGTTGTCATGGATGCGTTTGGCATGAAGATGAGTGATTTCGCGGTTGCAGCCGAGCTTAAGGGTTCTGAAATGGCTCAAGCACTATGCGATGGCAAGATCGATGCAATGATCTACACCATTGGCCACCCTGCTGCGGCGATCACAGAAGCGACAAACAGCTGCGATGTTCGTCTTGTATCAGTCAAAGGTGCTCCAATCGACAAGCTAGTCGCTGACAATCCATTTTATCGCGTAGCAACAGTCCCAGGTGGGATGTACAAAGACAACCCGAATGACACGACAACATTTGGTGTTGGTGCAACGTTTGTGACGTCAACTAACGTTTCTGACGACGTGGTTTACACGGTTGTCAAAGCGGTATTTGATAACTTCGCCGACTTCAAGAAACTCCACCCAGCATTTGCGAACCTTGATGAAAAGCAAATGATCAGTGATGGACTTTCTGCGCCTATCCACCCAGGTGCGATGAAGTACTACAAAGAACGCGGTTGGAAGTAAAAAACCGCTTACGCCGAGGGGGCCCTCGCCCCCTCTAACTTACTGGCACGACTCACCATGAACACAAACCAATCTCTCTCTATTGCAGAGGATCATCGCCATCCTCCACTGGGTAGTGCGCGGACATTGATCCTAACCTTGTGTTTCTTGTGGTCCGTCTTTCAGTTGTATGTAGCCTCAGTTATCCCATTTGTTTTGACAGAATGGACGGGGCTTAGCCTCGTATTCAACAATCAAGAAATTCGACAGATTCACCTGGCCTTTGCGCTCGCACTTGCCATGCTCGCATTTCCCTTAAGAAAGAATTCAACGCACCAAACGACACCATGGTATGACTATGCAGCAGCTCTTATCGCGGCATCGTCGTGTCTCTATCTTTTGATATTCAAAGATCAAATTTCAGATCGTGCAGGTCTTCCGACAACCAGTGATCTTTGGATCTCTGCGATTGGCATGTTGAGTCTTGGTCTCGCGCTCTACCGATGTCTTGGATTGCCTCTACTACTGGTTTGCTCGTTTTTCTTGTTCTATGTTTTTTTTGGCGACCAAAGCTTCATGCCGGAGACAGTTCAATGGAAAGGTGCTTCACTCAATAAAGCCCTATGGCACTTTTGGATGCAAACAGAAGGCGTTTTTGGTGTAGCTCTCGGCGTCGCATCGTCGATGATTTTTCTATTTGTTCTTTTTGGCGCACTGCTCGAAAAAGCAGGCGCTGGAATCTACTTTATTCGCTTAGCATATGCGCTATTGGGGCACATGCGTGGTGGCCCAGCGAAAGCGGCTGTTGTTGCTTCGGGCCTTTCGGGAATCTATTCGGGCTCATCAATTGCGAACGTGGTTTCTACAGGCACTTTTACCATTCCATTAATGAAAAAAACTGGTCTGACTCCTGAAAAAGCTGGTGCCGTGGAAGTTGCCGCATCTACCAATGGGCAGCTCACGCCACCTGTGATGGGAGCCGCTGCGTTTCTGATCGCAGAATTCACAGGTATTTCCTATCTAGAACTAATCACCCACGCGGTGCTTCCAGCAATCGTTTCCTACATTGGATTGATGTACATCGTTCATTTGGAAGCGGTCAAATTAGGATTACAAGGGTCAGATAAGTCGTCACGTGCCCTTCCACTGGCTCAAAAACTAGGTGGCGTGATCGCTGGGTTTGTTGGATTCGGTCTGCTTGGAGTTCTTACGCACTTGTTATTCGGTTGGACCCAAGACATGTTGCCGGGAGCAACGATCCCAGTTGCAGTTGCGATATTCTTGGTTATTTATTTGGTGACCCTGAAAGTTGCCGCGAAGAGTAAAGATCTCGGCGACCTACTCGCTGATGAGCCATCGATCCGAGATATCCCCGCCCGCGAAATTCTTGTGCAGGGTCTCCACTTCCTTGTACCCATTATCGTCTTGTTGTGGTGCGTTCTAATCGAACGCTTATCACCGGCTCTCTCGGCCTTCTGGGGAACGATGGCGATTTTATTCGTGATCCTCACGCAAGAACCCCTCAAAAACTATTTTCGCGGAAAGCAGTGGACCGCTGCACACTGGAGTAATGGAGCTCGCGCAGCAATTTCTGGAATGATCCAAGGTGCTGAAAACATGATCAGTATTGGTGTCGCCACCGCTGCTGCAGGTCTCATCATCGGCACCGTATCGCTCACTGGTGCGCATCAAGTCATCGGTGAACTCGTTGAAGCACTGTCTGGTGGAAGTCTGATTTTGATGTTGCTCCTCGTAGCGGTCATGTGCTTGATTCTAGGCATGGGACTACCAACAACAGCAAACTACATTGTCGTCTCTTCATTGATGGCTCCTGTCATCGTCAGTGTAGGAGCGCAATCCGGTCTGATTGTTCCATTGATCGCAGTGCATTTATTTGTGTTCTACTTCGGTATTCTCGCTGATGATACCCCTCCTGTTGGCTTGGCCGCCTTTGCTGCTGCTGCAATTAGTCAAGGCGACCCAATTCGCACTGGTATCCAAGGGTTCGCTTACGATATCCGAACCGCGATCCTACCGTTTATATTTATATTCAATACTGATCTTCTCTTGATTGACGTCTCTTGGATCCAAGGAATTACCATCTTCATTGTCGCTGCATGCGCGATGATGTTGTTCGGAGCGGCCACACAAGGATTTTGGATCGTCAAATCACGTTGGTGGGAAACAGCAGCACTCTTGCTCATCGCGTTCACTTTGGTACGACCAGGCTACTGGATTAATCAAATTCAAGAACCCTGGGTTTCGTTTGAGGCGAGTGAGACCGCACTGAGCCGATCTGACCTTGATGGCCAAGTAAGACTTACGATCGAAGGCCCTGATTTCGATAATCCAGACCAAACTACGCAATTGATTCTTCTGGTCAAAGCATCAAATTCACAGTCACTATCCAGTGCTCTCGATGGTGCTGGTATTCTCGCGCGTATCGAAGAATCAACTGTTCTTTTAGATGAACCGTTCCCAGGAACTGAAAATTTCCAAACGATGCAACGTTTTGATTTTTATGGTGATACACCTGTTCAAATCACAGACTTTGCTATTGAGCAAACAAACCGACTGACCAAGGAATGGATGTACTTACCTGCACTATTTCTACTATTGATCGTCGGCTGGTCACAACGAACACGTCGTTCGAAGGAGGTATAAGTGGCCGCTTCTCATTCTGTTTTTGGCCGAGCCCCTCGCGTATCGCTGCCCACAGCGGTTGCAGGTGACGGAATTTATCTTATTGATTCTGATGGTAAACGCTATCTCGATGCCTGCG